>Ga0335077_10005503_pt1 | contig 15532 bp, 11 predicted proteins | sample Lox_Sample_31_FD_207151 | JGI IMG/M metagenome (GOLD analysis project Ga0335077, IMG submission 207151) | Soil microbial communities from Loxahatchee National Wildlife Refuge, Florida, United States - Lox_Sample_3.1 | ecosystem: Environmental > Terrestrial > Soil > Wetlands | place: USA... | reverse complement strand
CGACCGGGCGGAGGCGAAGGGCGACTGGCCGTTCCTGGTCGGCCTGGAGAAGGACATCCGCCCGGTGGCGGCGGCGGTCGGCTTCAACTACCGGTACGACGAGGCGACGAAGCAGTACGCCCACCCTGCGGTCCTCATGGTCCTCACCCCCGACGGCCGCGTCTCCCGCTACCTCTACGGCATCGAGTTCCCGGGGCGGGAGGTGCGGCTCGCTCTCGTGGAGGCGGCGGGCGGGAAGGTGGGGACGAGCTTCGACCGCTTCCTCCTCACCTGCTACCGCTACGACCCGGTGGCCCGCCGCTACGTCCCTTACGCGCTCGGGATGGTGCGGGCCGGTGCGCTGCTCGTGCTCTTCGGCCTCGCCGGCGCCCTCATCTTCTACTGGCGCCGCGAGGTGAAGGGGGCCAAGCGATGAACGAGCTCAACGAGCTCATGCGGAAGGTCCTGTGGCTGCCCGAGCAAGCCTCGGAGTACGCGGCCTCCGTCGACCACCTGCACTTCTTCGTCTTCCTCGTCTCCCAGCTCGGCGCCTGGACGGTGGTGGTGACGACCCTCGTCTTCATCGTCCGCTACCGGAAGCGGCGGGCCTTGCAGTCGACCGTGCACGTGGAGCCGAGGGCGATCCACGAGGTGGTCTTCATCGGGCTCCCCCTCTCCCTCTTCCTTCTCTGGTTCGCGATCGGCTTCCCGCAGTACGTGACCCTCCAGACCCCGCCCCGGGACGCCCGCGACGTCTACGTGATGGCGAAGAAGTGGATGTGGAAGTTCGCCTACCCGGGGGGTCCGAACTCGACCGACGTGCTGCGCGTGCCCGCCGGGAGGCCCATCCGGCTGCTCCTCACCTCCCGGGACGTCATCCACTCCTTCTTCGTCCCGGCGCTCCGCCTCAAGCAGGACGTGCTCCCCGGCCGCTACACCCAGACCTGGTTCAAGGCCACCCAGCCTGGCCACTTCCAGATCTTCTGCGCGGAGTACTGCGGCCTCGGCCACTCCTCCATGCTCGGGGAGGTGTTGGTGATGCCCCCCGACGAGTTCGACGCCTGGATGGATCGGGAGCGGAGCTCGAACCACCCCTCGGCCCAGGACGAGCAGCCGGTCTCCGAGGAGGGGGTGGACATCCGCGGGAACCTCCTCGAGCAGGGGAGGCGCATCGCGGTGGTCCAGGGGTGCTTCAAGTGCCACTCCGTCGACGGGAGCCAGCACATCGGTCCCACCTGGCTCGACCTCTACAACGCCAGGGTGAAGCTCGAGACCGGGAAGACGGTGGTGGCGGACGAGGCCTACCTCACCCGCTCCATGATGGAGCCCGCCGCCGACGTCGTGGCCGGCTACAAGGCGGTGATGCCCACCTTCCAGGGGAAGCTCTCCGCTCCCGAGGCCGCGGCCATCGTCGAGTTCATCAAGTCCCTGCGGACGGACGCCCCGAGCGCCGCTCCCCAGAAGGGTCCGATCTATGCCCCCATCCCCGCCAAGTGAGGCGGTCTACAACACGCCGAACTACCTGAACGCCGAGGCGGGCATCCGCTCCTGGCTGACGACGCGCGACCACAAGCGCATCGCCATCATGTACCTCGTCCTCACGGTCTCCGCCTTCGCCATCGGCGGGATCTTCGCCCTCCTCATCCGCCTGGAGCTCCTCACCCCCGGCCCCACCATCATGGACGCGGCCACCTACAACCGGATGTTCACGCTCCACGGCGTGGTCATGATCTTCCTCTTCATGATCCCGGCCATCCCCGGCATCTTCGGGAACTTCCTCCTGCCGCTCATGCTCGGGGCCCAGGACGTCGCCTTCCCGCGCATCAACCTCTTCACCGTCTACCTGTACGTCATCGGGGCGGTGATCGCGGTGTGGGGGATGGTGCAGGGGGGCACCGACACCGGCTGGACCTTCTACACCCCCTACAGCACCACCACGGTGACGACGGTGGCCCCCGTCCTCCTCGGCGCCTTCATCATCGGGATGTCGTCCATCCTCACCGGCGTGAACTTCATCGTCACCACCCACACCCTCCGGGCTCCGGGGCTCACCTGGATGCGGCTCCCGCTCTTCGTCTGGGCCATCTACGCGACGAGCATCATCCAGGTCCTGGCGACGCCGGTCCTGGGGATGACCCTGCTCCTCGTGGCCGTGGAGAAGGTCTTCGGGTTCGGGATCTTCGACCCGGTCCGGGGCGGGGACCCCATCCTCTTCCAGCACCTCTTCTGGTTCTACTCCCACCCCGCCGTCTACATCATGGTGCTCCCGGCCATGGCGGTGGTGAGCGAGGTGGTGCAGGCCTTCGCCCGCAAGAACATCTTCGGCTACAAGGCGGTCGCCTTCTCCTCCCTGGGCATCGCCTTCGTGGGCTTCTTCGTCTGGGGCCACCATCTCTTCACGTCCGGGCAGAGCACCTTCGCCTCGGGAGTGTTCGGGGTCCTCTCCATGTTCGTGGGCATCTTCACGGCCATCAAGGTCTTCAACTGGACGGCCACCCTCTACAAGGGCGCCATCCACGTGGCCGCCCCCTTCGTCTACTTCCTCGGCTTCCTCTACTTCCTCATGTTCGGGGGCTTGACCGGCATCGCGCTCTCCACGGTGTCGCTCGACGTCCACTGGCAGGACACCTACTTCGTGGTCGCCCACTTCCACTTCATCATGGTGGGCGCCACCATCATGGCGTTCCTCGCCGCCCTCCACTACTGGTGGCCGAAGATGTTCGGGCGCATGTACTCCGAGCGCTGGGCGCTCGCCGCGGCCGTGCTCGTCATCCTGGGCTTCAACGCCACCTTCATCCCCCAGTTCCTGCTCGGGAACATGGGGATGCCGCGGCGCTACTACTCCTACCCGGAGCAGTTCTGGCCGCTCAACGTCGCCTCCACCGCCGGGGCCTCGCTCCTCGCCTTCGGCTTCCTCATCGTCCTCATCTACCTCGTCACCGCGCTGGTGAGCGGGGAGGTGTCCGGGCCAAACCCCTGGGGCTCGCGCGGGTACGAGTGGAACACCCCCTCCCCGCCGAACGTCCAGAACTTCCCGGAGACCCCGCTCATCACCGGGTCGGCCCACGACTACACGGACGAGCCCGGGGGAGGGGAGGTGGCCCGTGTCCACTGAAGCGGCGGCGACCCCGAACCTCGCCCACCACTTCCCGAACCTCGAGCAGCAGGAGCACGCCGCCCGCCTGGGGATGTGGCTCTTCCTCGCCACCGAGGTCCTGCTCTTCACCGTCCTCTTCACCGCCTACTCGGTCTACCGCTTCCTCTTCCCGGCGGCCTTCGCGGCGGCGAGCGAGCTCGCCCACGTGGCCATCGGCGCCACGAACACCCTCGTGCTCATCACCTCGTCCCTCACCGTGGCGCTCGCCATCCACGCGGCGCGCCAGGGACGACGGAAGGCCACGGTGGCGCTCCTCGCCGTCACCATCGCCTTCGGCGCGGCCTTCATGGTCCTGAAGGGCGTCGAGTACGCCCACCATTTCGCCGACGGGCAGTTCCCCGGCCGGTACTACCGCTACCCCGGCCTGCAAGGGCCGGGGGTGAGCATGTACTTCAGCCTCTACTTCCTCATGACCGGCCTCCACGGGCTCCACGTGCTCATCGGCATGGGCGTCCTCACCTGGGTCGCCCTCCGGGCTGCCCGGGGCGACTTCAGCCCGAGCTACTCGACCCCGGTCGAGCTCGGCGGGCTCTACTGGCACCTCGTCGACCTCATCTGGATCTTCCTCTTCCCGCTCTTCTACCTCTTGTGAAGGAGGGACCCGTGGCCGACGCCGCCCACGCCCGCTCGCACTTCGGACCCGCCCACTACCTCGCCGTCTGGGGAGCGCTCGTCCTCCTCACCGCCGCCACCGTGGGGGTGGCGAAGGTCGAGATGCCCCACTGGGCCCACGTCACCGTGGCGCTCGTCATCGCCACCGGCAAGGCGGGGCTCGTGGCCCTCTTCTTCATGCACCTCTGGGAGCACGGGGGCGCGATCCGGCTCGTGCTCGTGGTCTCCGTCCTCTTCCTCGTCCTCCTCATCGGGCTCGTCCTCGCCGACAACGCCACCCGCTTCCAGTACGCGAACCCGCCCTACTCCGAGTCGTGGGGGGAGGCGCCCTTCGAGGCCGTGGCGCCGCCCATGCAGGACGCGCCCGCCAAGTTGGAGAAGGAAGCGGAGCCGCGGTAGCGGGGGGCCTTCCCTGGGGCCGCGCTAGACCTTCCGGAGGAGCTCGGCCGCGCGCCGGTCGTAGACCTCGAGGTCGGCGGCGCCGAAGCAAGCGAGCACCACCCGCTCGATCTCCGGGTAGCGGGCGAGCCCCTCCTTCACCTCGCGGATGGCGATGGGGGCGGCCCGCTCGATCGGGAACCCGAAGGCCCCGGTGGAGATGGAGGGGAAGGCGATGGATCGGGCCCCGACCCCCACGGCGACCTCGAGGGAGCGGCGGTAGCAGCGGGCGAGCGTCGCGTCCTCGCCCTCGGTGCCGCCCCGCCACACCGGACCCACCGTGTGGACGACGAAGCGCGCGGGGAGGCGGTGACCGCGGGTGAGCTTTGCGTCCCCGGGCTGGCACCCGCCGAGAGACCTGCACTCCGCGAGGAGCCCGGGCCCGGCCGCCCGGTGAATGGCCCCGTCGACCCCGCCGCCGCCCAGGAGCGAGGAGTTGGCGGCGTTCACGATGGCATCTACGGCGATCTGGCCGATGTCGCCGAGCCACGTCTCGATCCGCCCGCCCTCGTACAGGGCCATGCGCAGATCATGCGCCCCTCCGGGGGGCAGCGCCACGCATCCAGGCGAGACGCCCCATCCGGCCGATGGCGCTGGGGCAAAGTCCGCGCCGGACTGGATCGGGATCAATTCCGTCCGCAAGAGTTGCGTCGAGCATGTGCCGGGAGTGTCGCGGGCAGCGGTTTCGCGGGCGGTCCGCGAATTGCTTCCCCTTTCGGCACCGTGAACGCCAAGGTCCTCGTCCTCCACGCAGACCGCGCCAGGCGCGCCGCGCTCAGCGCGGCGCTCCGCCAGGACGGGTGCGAGGTGTCGGAGGCCGCCTCCGCCCAGGCGGGCCTCGAGGCCCTCCTCGCGCTCGCGCCCGACGGCGTCCTCTGCGGGGCGGAGGCCGAGGGCTACAGCGCCCCGGCGCTCGTCTCCCGGGCGCGGGCCGCGGGCTCCGACGCCGCATTCGTGGTGGTGGCGAGCCGGGAAGAGCTCGAGGTCGCCCTGCAGGCCGTCCGGGGCGGAGCGGAGGGGTACGCGCTCGAGCCGGACGACGGGCGGACCGCCGCCGCGGTCCTGGAGCGGGCCCTCGAGAGGCGCCGCCTGCGAAGAGAGGCGCGTGCCCTCCGCGAAGCCGCCCGCGCGCGGCTCACCTTCGTGGGCCAGGTCCCCGAGGCCTGGGCGGTGCGGGAGGTGGTGCGCCGGGCCGCGCCCACCAAGGCGACGGTTCTCGTCCAGGGGGAGGCAGGCAGCGGGAAGTCGCTCGTCGCCGAGATGATCCACGAGGCCTCGCCCCGCCGGGACCGCCCCTTCGTGCGGGTGAACTGCGCCGGCCTCTCCGAGCCGCTCCTCGAGGCCCGTCTCTTCGGCTGCGAGCCCCTCGCGCTCGCCGACCTCCCGGACCGGGTGGAGGGGGCGACGGAGCGGGCCGACGGCGGGACTCTCCACGTGGAGGAGGTTGCGAGCCTCCCCGCTCCGCTGCAGGTGAAGCTGCTCCGGGTGCTGCAGCAGGGGGAGTACGAGCGGCTGGGGGGGCGGGAGACCTTCCGCGCCGACGTCCGCCTGGTGGCCACGACCCGGGTGGACCTCGGGGAGGAGGTCCGCGCCGGGCGCTTCCGGGAGGACCTCTACTACCGGCTCAACGTGGTGGCCCTCTCGCTCCCGCCGCTGCGGGCCCGGAAGGGCGACCTCCCGGTCCTCGCCGGTCACTTCCTCTCCCAGAGCGGGCGGGTGGCTGGGAAGGTGGTGCGCGGGCTCACCCCCGGTGCGCTCTCCGCCCTCTTCGCCTACGACTGGCCGGGAAACGTCCGCGAGCTCGAGACCGCCATGGAGGGCGTGGCGGCGAGCGCCAGCGGCGACCTCGGCGGGGTGGACGACCTCCCCCTCGTCCTCCACGGGGGCCGGCCCGAGGAGACGGCGGGGAGCGCCCTCATCCCCGGCGCGAGCCTCTTCGAGATCGAGCGCGAGGCCATCCTCCGCACGCTCGACTCCGCGAGCGGGTCCACGGCGCGGGCCGCCGAGATCCTCGGCGTCTCGGTCCGGAAGATCCAGTACCGGCTGAAGGAGTACCGGACCGGCCACCACGCCCAGCGGCACCGGCTGCATGAGGAGGACCGGGGTCCGGTCGGGACTTGACGGCCGTCAATGGCCGGCGATGCGGCGGCCGTAACCTTTGGGTCCCCGACAGGCAGGGGCGAAGCGGAAGGAGAAGGCGGACCATGAGATTTCCGACGAAAGCGCTCCGGCTTTGTGCTGGCCTCCTCCTCGCGGCCCCGCCCCTCTGCCGGGCGGCGGAGTCCTCCGGAGGGGCGCCCGAGGAGGCCACCCTGGAGGCGCCGTCCGGCCCCCTCAACATCCAGGCGGAGAAGCCCCCCTTCACGGAGGGGATCTTCCCCTGTTCCCAGTGCCACGACCGCGCCGGGGACCCGAACCCCCGGACGCTCGCCTTCCACGACGACATCCAGGCGAGCCTCCACCACGGCCCGCCGAGCCGCTGGTGCCTCGACTGCCACGACAACGGGAAGCGCGACTTCCTCCACCTCATCAACGGTCGGCTCATCCCCTTCACCGCCTCCTACGAGCTCTGCGGGCAGTGCCACGGGGACAAGTACCGGGACTGGCGGGTCGGGGTGCACGGGAAGCGGGTGGGGATGTGGAACGGCCAGAAGACCTACTTCCTGTGCGTGAACTGCCACAGCCCGCACAGCCCGCGGTTCAAGGCGCTGAAGCCCCTGCCGCCGCCGGTCCCGCCGCAGGACCAGGGCTTCACCGCCACACCGCTCGCCGCGCCGGCGCACCAGGAGAAGTCTCCATGAATTCCCACCGAAGGCTCCCCGTCCTCGCCGACCCCGTCGCCCCGGAGGCGTCCGAGTCCCGGCGCCGGTTCCTGAAGGCCGGGGGGGCGGCGCTCGCGGCGCTCGCCGCCTGCAAGCCCGGGGCAGTGGTGGAGGAGCTCACCCGCCGGAACTTCAAGGAGATGAAGCCGGAGGACCTGCGGGCGCTCTTGGCGCGGCTCGAGAAGAAGTACTCGGAGGAGTACGGGAAGGCGGTGACCGTCTCCGGGGCCGGCCCCATGCGCGGGGTGAACTTCGCCTACGGCCTCGACCTCTCCCGCTGCATCGGTTGCCGCCGCTGCGTCTACGCCTGCGTGAAGGAGAACAACCAGTCGCGGGAGCACCCGCAGATCCAGTGGATCCGGGTCCTGCAGATGGAGAAGGAGCACGGCGTCGACCTCGCCCACTCGACCCCCTACTACAACCCCGAGCTGGTCCCGGAGCCGGGCCACTTCTACATGCCCACGCAGTGCCAGCAGTGCCGCTACCCGCCCTGCACCAAGGTGTGCCCGGTGAAGGCCACCTGGAAGGAGCCGGACGGGATCGTGGTCATCGACTACGACTGGTGCATCGGCTGCCGCTGCTGCACCGCCGCCTGCCCCTACGGGGCCCGCAAGTTCAACTGGGCCGAGCCCAAGCTCCCGGCCGCGGAGATGAACCCGGTCACCCATTACCTCGGCAACCGGCCCCGGCAGAAGGGCGTGGTGGAGAAGTGCACCTTCTGCATCCAGCGGTCCCGCGTCGGGCGCTACCCGGCCTGCGTGGAGATCTGCCCGGTGGGGGCCCGCAAGTTCGGGAACCTCCTCGACCCCGAGAGCGAGATCCGCCAGGTGATGGATCGCAAGCGAGTCTTCGTGTTCAAGCAGGAGCTCGCCACCGAGCCGCAGTTCTACTACTTCTACGCCACCTAGCGCGGCGGGGAGAGCGCCATGGGCATGATCGACTTCCTGGCCGGGGCCGTGCGGCAGGTGAGGACCGGCGGAAAGACCTACAAGGGCTGGGTGGGGATCCTCCTCGCCATGATCGCCGTCGGGCTCGCCGGTTACGCGAAGCAGTGGCGGCTCGGCCTCATCGCCACCAACATGCGGGACCAGGTCACCTGGGCCTTCTACGTGGGGAACTTCACCTTCCTGGTGGGGGTGGCGGCCGCCGCCGTGCTCCTCGTCGTGCCCGCCTACGTCTACCAGTGGAAGCCGATGAAGGAGGTGGTGGTGCTCGGCGAGCTCCTCGCCATCAGCGCCCTCACCATGTGCCTCTCCTTCATCCTCGTGGACATGGGGCGCCCGGACCGGCTTACCCACATCCTCCCGGGGCTGGGGAGCCCGAACTGGCCGAGCTCGCTGCTCGCCTGGGACGCGCTCGTCCTGAACACCTACCTCGTCGTGAACCTCTCGGTGGCCGTCCACATCCTCTACAAGGCCTACCGGGGCGAGGCCTACGCGAAGTGGTTCGTGGTCCCGGTGGTGCTCTTCTCCATCCCCATGGCGGTGGGGATCCACACCGTCACCGCCTTCCTCTACAACGGCATGGCGGCGCGCCCCTTCTGGAACGCCTCCATCCTGGCCCCGCGCTTCCTCGCCTCCGCCTTCTGCTCCGGGCCGGCGGTGATGATCATCCTCTTCCAGATCCTCCGGAAGACCACGGGCCTCGAGATCAAGGACGAGGCCATCTGGAAGGTGGCCGAGCTCATGGCCTACGCCATGTTCTTCAACCTCTTCTTCCTGGGGGCGGAGCTCTTCAAGGAGTACTACTCGCGGACCGAGCACCTCCTCTACACGGAGTACCTGTGGTCCGGGATCGGCGACAAGCGCGCCCTCGTCCCCTACGCCTGGTTCGCGCTCGGAGCGAGCGTGGTGGCCTTCCTCCTCTTCCTCATCCCCAGGACGCGGAGGAACTGGTTCACGCTCAACCTCGGGGCGGTGCTCATCTTCGCCGGCGTCTACATCGAGAAGGGGATGGGGCTCGTCATCCCCGGGATGACCCCGGACACCCTGGGCGAGATCTACGAGTACCGCCCCACCGTGAACGAGTGGATGGTGGCGGTCGGGATCTTCGGCCTGGGCGGACTCGTCTTCACGCTCCTCGTGAAGATCGCCGTCCCCATCATGCAGGGGACCTTCCGGGCGCCGGACGCGGCTCCGGAGAGCGCGGCCGTGGCCCACTGATGGACGCCAGAGGGCGGTTCGGGGTAGAAGGCGCCCCGAGCCCAACCGAAACCCAACGGGAGAACGCCATGAAGAAGACCCTCGCTTTCGCCATCCTCGCCGTCCTCGCCGCTCCGGCCGCCCGCGCCGGCGACGCCGCCGCCACCTTCCAGGCGAAGTGCGCCGTCTGCCACGGGAAGGACGGCACCGGCCAGAACCCCATGGGCCAGAAGCTCGGGGTGAAGAACCTCGCCGTCACCAAGCTCTCCGCCGCCGAGATCGAGAAGACGATCACGGACGGGAAGGGGAAGATGACGGGCTTCAAGGGCAAGCTCTCCGACGCCGAGATCAAGGCCATGGCGGCCTTCGTGAAGGGCGGGCTGAAGTAGCGAGCGGGGCCCGCCGCGGGGCGCGCCCCGCCTCACTCGACCGGGAAGAGGGGTGGCGTGCGCCTGCGCGCCGCCTCCTCCTTGTCGGCGAGCGCGAGCTCCGGGGTCTGCGGGCGGCGCGGGAGCGCGTCGACCGGGGCGACCTCGGGGATGGCCCCCTCGGAGCCGGCCGCCTCGAGCTCCCGGAACCGCCGCGCCGCCGGGAGCACCCGCGCCTCGAGCGAGCCCACGAAGCCGTTGTAGGCGTCCACGGAGGCGCCGAGGTTCTTGCCGAGCCGGGCCACGTGCCCGCTCATGTCGAAGATGCGCTTGTGGAGCTCCCGGCCGAGCTCCGCGACCTTGGCCGCGTTCGCGGCCACCGCCTCCTCCTTCCAGCCGTAGGCCACCGCCTTGAGGAGCGCGATGAGGGTGGTGGGGGTCGCGAGCACCACCCGGCGCTCGGCGCCGGTCTCGATGAGCTCCCGGTCCTGCTCGAGCGCGGCGGCGAAGAAGGACTCCCCCGGCAAAAACAGCACCACGAACTCCGGGGTGGGCCGGAGCTCCTCCCAGTAGGCCTTCCGGGAGAGCGCGAGGATGTGGTCCCGCACCTGCCGGGCGTGATCGGCGAGGTGGAGGGTCCGCTCGGTTTCGTCCTTCGCCTCCACCGCCGAAAGGTAGGCAGAGAGCGGGGCCTTCGCGTCCACCACCACGCACCGCCCCCCGGGGAGCCGCACCACGAGGTCGGGGCGGAGGCGGCCGTCGCTCCCGGCGACGGTCTCCTGCTCCGCGAAGTCGCAGTGCTCCACCATGCCGGCGAGCTCCACCACGCGCCGGAGCTGCACCTCGCCCCAGCGCCCCCGGACCTGGGGCGCGCGGAGCGCCTTCACGAGGTTCGAGGCCTCGCTCCTGAGCTGGGTCTGGGCCTCGGCGAGGGAGCGGACCTGCTCCGAGAGTCCGGCGTAGGCTCCCTCCCGGCGGCGCTCCAGGTCGGTCACCTGGACCTCGAACTTGGAGAGCGCCTGGCGCATGGGCTCGACGAGGTCGCGGATGGACTTCTCCCGGCTCTCGAGGTCGCCCCTCGCCCCCTCCTGGTACTTCTCCAGGCTCTCCCGGGCCAGGCGGAGGAAGGAGGTCCCCGAGGCCTCCAGGGCCTCGGCGGAGAGTGCGCGGAAGGTGTCCCCGAGCCGCCGCTCGGCGTCGGCGACGAGCGCGCGCTCCTCGGCGAGCGCGCGGCGCTCCCCCTCGAGCGTCGCCTGCAGCGAGGCGCGGAGCGCCGTCTCCTCGCGGAGGCGCTCCCCGGCGGCGACCCTCTCCGCGTCGCGCGCCGCGACCTCGCGCACGAGCTCCGCGATGCGCCGCTCGGAGACGGCGGCCACGGCCTCGAGGGGCGCCCTCTCCGCGCGGGAGCGGGCCGCGAAGGTCTCGGCGAGGGCCCTCCGCTCCCCCCTCGTGGCGACGAGAGCGAGCGCGGCGCCGGCGGCGAGGCCCACGGCGAGGGCGAGGGCAACGAGGGCGAACACGCTTCCTTGTCCTTTCGGGCCGCGAGGCGGCCCCGTCTTCACTCCGCGGAGGCTAGCACCCACGGCCGACACCGCTTCCGAACGCGGCGCGGCCTGGACACCCGACGGGGGGTGGCAGCCCCCTGCTGCAGGGCACCGAACGGGAGGGCCCGATCGGGTCTGCCGACTCTTGACCCAGCGCGTCGAGATCGGTGACACTCCGACGTTCCATGTTTCTAGGCGAGCTTGGCGCTCGGACCGCCGCCGAGCGGCCCGTAGGGCCCCGATTACCCCCCCCCTTTCCGGATCGATCGAGCGCCGGCGAGAGCGCTCTCGGGACCGGGACTGCCACGCAGGGTGTGGGACAAGGTGGGCGCCGAGTGAAGGACGGACCGGAGCGATGACCATGGGCTACCCCGAGAAGCAGGGCCTCTACGACCCCCAGTACGAGCACGACAGCTGCGGCTTCGGCTTCGTCGTCGACATCCAGGGGAAGAGGTCGCACACCATCGTGGAGCAGGCGCTCCAGGTCCTCATGAACCTGGAGCACCGGGGGGCCGCCGGCGCCGAGAAGAACACCGGCGACGGCGCCGGGATCCTCCTCCAGCTCCCGGACGCCTTCCTGCGCCGGGAGGCCCTCGCGCGCGGGCTCGGGGAGCTCCCCGAGGCGGGGCGCTACGGCGTCGCCATGGTGTTCTTGCCGCAGGACGAGGCGAGCCGCGAGGCCTGCGTGCAGAAGCTCGAGGCGGTGGTGGCCGAGGAGGGGCAGAGGGTCCTCGGCTGGCGGGAGGTGCCGAGCGACGCCTCCGCGCTCGGCGGGACGGCGCGACTGAGCCAGCCCGTCATCCGCCAGCTCTTGGTGGGGGCAGCGGCCGGGCTCGACCCCATGGCCTTCGAGCGGAAGCTCTACGTCATCCGGCGGCTCGCGAAGAAGTCGGTGCTCCGCTCCAACCTCCCCGGGCGGCGCGACTTCTACGTGGCGAGCTGCTCCCACAAGACCGTCGTCTACAAGGGGATGCTGAACGCCGGGCAGCTCACCGCCTTCTACCCCGACCTCAGCGACCCGGCGGTGGCCTCGGCCATCGCCATGGTCCACTCCCGCTTCTCCACGAACACCTTCCCCTCCTGGTCGCGCGCCCATCCCTACCGCTACATCTCGCACAACGGCGAGATCAACACGCTGCGCGGGAACATCAACTGGATGCACGCCCGCCAGAGCCAGATGGCGTCGGGGCTCTTCGGGGAGGACCTGAAGAAGGTCCTCACCGTCGTCGACACCGATGGCTCCGACTCGGCGATGCTCGACAACGTGCTCGAGCTACTCGTCCTCGCCGGCCGCTCGCTCCCGCACGCGATGATGATGATGGTGCCGGAGCCCTGGGCGAAGCACGAGTCCATGAGCCCGGAGAAGAAGGCCTTCTACGAGTTCCACTCCTGCCTCATGGAGCCCTGGGACGGGCCGGCCTCCATCGCCTTCACCGACGGCGTGGTGGTGGGCGCCACCCTCGACCGGAACGGGCTACGCCCGGCGCGCTACTACGTGACCCGGGACGGCCTCGTGGTCATGGCCTCCGAGGTCGGGGTCCTCGACATCGCCCCGGAGCGCATCCTCCAGAAGGGCAGGCTCCAGCCCGGGCGCATGTTCCTCGTCGACACCGCCGCCGGCCGCATCGTCTCCGACGACGAGCTGAAGCAGAAGGTGGCGGCCGAGCGCCCCTACGGGGAGTGGGTGGAGAAGTACCTGGTGAAGCTCGAGAACCTCCCCAAGCCCCCCGGGGTCCGCGAGCCCGACCACGAGACCGTGCTCAGGCGCCAGGAGACCTTCGGCTACACCGCCGAGGACGTGAAGCTCATCGTGAACCCCATGGCCACCTCGGGCAACGAGCCCATCGGCTCCATGGGGAACGACACCCCGCTCGCGGTGCTCTCGGAGAAGCCCCAGCTCCTCTACAACTACTTCAAGCAGCTCTTCGCCCAGGTGACGAACCCCCCGGTGGACGCCATCCGGGAGGAGATCATCATGGCGGTGGGGACGGCGGTGGGGCCGGAGGGAAACCTCCTCGAACCCACCCCGGACTGCTGCCGGCAGATCGAGCTCCCCACCCCCGTGCTCACCAACGCCGACTTGGAGAGCATCCGCGCGCTCGACGGCGGGCCCGCGAGCCGCGGCTTCAAGGCCATCACCCTGCCGCTGCTCTTCCGGGTGAACGACGGCGGAGCCGGCCTGCGCAAGGCCATCGAGGACGTGCAGGTGCAGGCGAGCGAGGCCATCGCCGAGGGCTACAACCTCCTCGTCCTCTCCGACCGCGGCCACGACGAGCGGGACGCCCCCATCCCGGCACTCCTCGCCGTCTCGTCCGTGCACCACCACCTCCTCCGGGAGGGGACGCGGACCCGGGTGGGCATCGTGCTCGAGAGCGGCGAGCCCCGGGAGGTGCACCACTTCTCGCTCCTCGTCGCCTACGGCGCCTCCGCCGTGAACCCCTACCTGGCCTTCGAGACCATCCACGACCAGGTGAAGAACGGCATCATCGAGGGGCCGGGCGAGAAGGCGGAGCAGCGGTACATCAAGGCCGTGAACAAGGGGGTGGTGAAGGTGATCTCCAAGATGGGGATCTCCACCATCCAGAGCTACCACGGCGCTCAAGTGTTCGAGGCGGTGGGTCTCAACCAGGACTTCATCGACGAGTACTTCACCTGGACGGCGAGTCGCATCGGCGGCGTGGGCATCGACGTCGTGGCCCGAGAGGTGAAGGCGCGTCACTACCGGGCCTACCCGCCCCGCGCCGTGAAGCACACCACGCTCGGGACCGGGGGCCAGTACCAGTTCCGCTCCGACGGGGAGTACCACCTCTTCAACCCGGAGACGGTGCACCGCCTGCAGTACGCCTGCCGCACCGGCGACTACAAGGCCTACCGGGACTACGCCGCGCTCGTGAACAACCAGACCCGGAACCTCGGGACCCTGCGCGGGCTCATGGACCTGAAGCCCACCGGGAAGCCCGTGCCCCTCGTGGAGGTGGAGCCGGTGGAGTCCATCATGCGCCGCTTCAAGACCGGCGCCATGAGCTACGGCTCCATCTCCCAGGAGGCCCACGAGGCCCTGGCCGTCGCCATGAACCGCATCGGCGGCAAGTCGAACACCGGCGAGGGCGGCGAGGACCCGGCCCGCTACCAGCGGCTGCCGAACGGGGACTCGAAGAACAGCGCCATCAAGCAGGTGGCCTCGGGCCGCTTCGGGGTGACGAGCGAGTACCTGGTGAACGCGAAGGAGCTGCAGATCAAGATCGCCCAGGGGGCGAAGCCGGGAGAGGGCGGACAGCTCCCCGGCCACAAGGTCTACCCCTGGATCGCGAAGGTCCGCCACTCCACCCCGGGCGTGGGGCTCATCTCCCCGCCGCCCCACCACGACATCTACTCCATCGAGGACCTGGCCCAGCTCATCCACGACCTCAAGAACGCGAACCGGAAGGCCCGCATCTCCGTGAAGCTCGTCGCCGAGGTCGGGGTGGGGACCATCGCCGCCGGGGTGGCGAAGGCCCACGCCGACGTGGTGCTCATCTCCGGCTACGACGGGGGCACCGGGGCCTCCCCGCTCACCTCCATCAAGCACGCTGGCATCCCCTGGGAGCTGGGGCTCGCCGAGACCCACCAGGTGCTGCTCATGAACAACCTGCGCTCCCGCATCGCCGTGGAGTGCGACGGGCAGCTCAAGACCGGGCGGGACGTGCTCGTGGCGGCGCTGCTCGGCGCCGAGGAGTTCGGCTTCGCCACCGCTCCGCTCGTCGTGCTCGGCTGCATCATGATGCGGGTCTGCCACCTGAACACCTGCCCGGTGGGGGTCGCCACCCAGGACCCGAAGCTCCGGGCCCTCTTCTCCGGCGACCCGGCCCACGTCGTGAACTTCATGCGCTTCGTGGCCCAGGAGCTCCGGGAGTACATGGCGGAGCTCGGCTTCCGCACCGTGGACGAGATGGTGGGCCACTCGGAGCGGCTGGAGATGCGCCGCGCCTTCGAGCACTGGAAAGCCCGGAACCTCGACTTCTCCCGCATCCTCTTCCAGCCCACCGTCCCGCGGCAGTGGGGGCGCACCTGCCAGGTGCCCCAGGACCACGGCATCGAGGGCTCCCTCGACGTGGCGAAGCTCCTCGAGATCTGCAAGCCGGCCCTGGAGGAGGGGAAGCCGGTCCGGGCCACGCTCGGGATCCGCAACGTGAACCGGGTGGTGGGCACCATCACCGGCAGCGAGGTGACGAGGAAGTGGGGGGCGAAGGGCCTCCCGGAGGACACCATCTCCCTCACCTTCCAGGGCTCGGCCGGGCAGAGCTTCGGTGCCTTCGCCCCCCCGGGCATGACCCTCGCCCTCGAGGGGGACGCGAACGACTACATCGGCAAGGGGCTCTCCGGCGGCAAGATCGTCGTCTACCCGCCCCCGGGCTCCGCCTTCGTCCCGGAGGAGAACGTCATCGTCGGGAACGTGGCCTTCTACGGGGCCACCGCCGGGGAGGCCTACATC
>Ga0335077_10005502_pt1 | contig 15533 bp, 14 predicted proteins | sample Lox_Sample_31_FD_207151 | JGI IMG/M metagenome (GOLD analysis project Ga0335077, IMG submission 207151) | Soil microbial communities from Loxahatchee National Wildlife Refuge, Florida, United States - Lox_Sample_3.1 | ecosystem: Environmental > Terrestrial > Soil > Wetlands | place: USA... | reverse complement strand
CAGAACGTCACGGTGCTCGGCACCATCCTGCGTCGCGCCGGCATGAAGGTTCGGGTCGGCACGCTGATCCCGGAGATCGCCTCACCGACGGAGCTGGCCCTGCCCGATGGCGGTCGGCTGCTGCTCGAGCCGCTGGTGAGGAAGGGCAATCGCCTCGGCGTGGAGGGGTTCGACCCCTGTGTTGTCCTGCTCAACAACGACCTCTCGGCCGGCATCCCCAAGATCCTCGAGAACCTCGAACAGCCGGTTATCCCGCCGCTGTACGCAGGCTGGTCCACGCGCTTCAAGTCCAATCATTTCGCGGCCTACCAACAGGTCGCCGAGGAATTCGGCCAGCTGATTGGCCTCGATCCGTGGCTCGTCGACCCCTACTTCGGCGCGTGCGGTGAGATCAACTTCCAGGAGCGGCAGGGTGAGGAATGCCTGGCCAGCCATGTCGACATGGTGCTCGCGCGCGTGCGGCGCAAGTACGCGGAATACGATATCGACCTCGACCCCTTCGTCATCGTCAAGGCCGACGCGGGTACCTACGGCATGGGAATCATGAGCGTGAAAGACCCGGCCGAGGTGCGCGACCTCAACCGCAAGGAGCGCAACAAGATGGCGGTGGTGAAGGAAGGACTGCAGGTCACTCGCGTGATGGTGCAGGAGGGCGTTTACACCTTCGAGAGCGTGAAGGAGGCCTTCGCCGAGCCGGTCATCTACATGATCGACCACTTCGTCGTGGGCGGCTTTTATCGCGTGCACACCGAGCGCAGGCAGGACGAAAACTTGAACGCGCCAGGCATGCAATTTGTCCCGCTCGCCTTCGAGGACACCTGTCTGCTGCCCGATCCTGAAGCCAGCCCGGACTGCGCGCCGAACCGCTTCTACACATACGGGATCGTGGCCCGTCTAGCCCTTCTGGCGGCTGCCCGTGAACTCGAGCAAGCGGCGGGCGCCTTCGAGGCCGGTGCCGGCCAACGCGGCGCGGTCGGGCCGCAGGCGCTGAAGGTCGCAGGCGCCTGAGCCTAATCGGCACCTCGACGCCTCGAGCGGGCGCGGAGCCCGCGCACATGAAGCTTGCCTTCGTTCTCGATCCGCTGGACGACATCAAGACCTACAAGGACTCCTCCTACGCGATGATGCAGGAGGCCTCCCGACGCGGGCACGAGCTGTTCGTGCTGCATCAGGAGGACATCCTGTGCCGGGACGGCGCGGTGAGCGGGATCGCCGCCAGCATCGGCCTCACGGGTGAAAAGGCAGCCTGGTACACGCTCGGGGAGAGGCATGAGGTGCTGTTGTCGCAGTTCGATGCGCTGCTGATGCGCAAGGATCCGCCGTTCGACATCGAGTACGTCTACAGCACTTATCTGCTGGAGCTGGCCGAAAGCCAAGGCGCGCGCATCGTCAATCGCCCGCGCGCGCTGCGCGATTACAACGAGAAGTTTTCCATCACCCGCTTTGTCCCGTTTACGGTTCCCACGCTGGTCACTCGCTTGGAGCGTGAGCTGCGCGCGTTCCTCGACGCGCAGGGCGACATCGTCCTTAAGCCTCTGGATGGCATGGGTGGGGCCTCGGTGTTCCGCCTGCACCGGCGGGACCCCAACATCGGGGTGGTCATCGAAACGCTGACCCATTACGGCCGCCGCACCGTCATGGCGCAACGCTATATCCCCGAGATCGTGCAGGGGGACAAGCGCATCATCGTGATCGATGGCGAACCCGTGCCCTATGCCCTGGCCCGTATCCCCAAGCCGGGCGAGACACGCGGGAACCTCGCCGTAGGAGGCCGCGGCGTGGCGCAGGAGCTATCGCCGCGCGACCGCGAAATCGCGCGAGCCGTAGGTCCCGAGTTGGCGGCACAGGGCATGCTGCTGGTCGGTCTTGACGTGATCGGCGACTACCTCACCGAGATCAACGTAACCAGCCCCACCGGGATGCGCGAGATCATGGATCAGACCGGGTTCGATGTGGCCGGCAAGATGATCGATGCGCTAGAGAGAACCCTGACCGGTGGTGCGTGAGTCGTCGACTGCTGCCGGATAGCTGCGTTTGGCTCTCCGCTGTCGGGCAAGGGCAAGATCGCGCGAGGTAGGTGGCTGGCAGACCAAGGGCTAGGGATGGCGAGTCGCCGGTCACGAACCATGGGCCACGGAGTACAATTTCGTCTCCCGAAAACGACACGGCCGCCATGGTAGGACTTCTCATCGTTGCCCACGGCACGCTCGGCGAGAGCCTGATCCATTGCGCCAGTCATGTCCTGGGCAGCCGACCCATGCATCTGATGCAGATCGGCGTCACCGTGCACGACGACCCGCAGCAGCTCCTGCCGCAGGCCATCAAGCTGGTGAAGCAGCTGGACCGGGGCGACGGCGTGGTGGTGCTGACGGATCTATACGGCGCGACGCCTGCGAACCTTGCGGCCAAGCTTCTCGTCCCCGGCCGAGTGGAGGGCGTGGCAGGCGTCAACTTGCCCATGCTGGTGCGGGCGCTGACCTACCGCAACGAGCCGCTCAAGGTGGTGGTCAGCAAGGCCATCTCCGGCGGCGTGGAAGGCGTGATGCAAGTGCCTCCGGCAAGCCTGGAACATGCGGCAACTGGAAGTTGAAATCGCCAACAAGCTCGGCCTGCATGCGCGCGCCTCGGCCAAGCTCACCCAGCTCGCGAGCATGTACCAGAGCGAGGTTTGGCTGTCGCGCAACGGGCGCCGGGTCAACGCGAAAAGCATCATGGGCGTGATGATGCTGGCGGCGGCCCGGGGCACCACGGTGACGGTCGAGACCAGCGGCCCGGACGAGGAGGAAGCGATGGCGGCGCTGCTGGCACTGATCAACGACAAGTTCGGCGAATCGGAGTGAGCGCGTGAGGCGGTGAATGCGTGAATAAATGTAAAGAGTGGACGCGCCAAACAGGTCCGCCTGAAGCCAAGATGCTCCCGCGCGTGCGGCTGCGCACGGCATCGCGCTGGCGGGGGTTTCTGCATTCACTCCTTCACTGCTTTACGCCTTCACTTTCCGCTTCATTCATTCCTGCACGCTTTCGCCGCCTATGAGCTTCACCATCCACGGCATCGGTGTCTCGGCGGGCATCGCCATCGGTCATGCCCACCTGCTGAGCCATGCCGAGCTGGAGGTCGAGCACTACACGATCCCCGAGGCCGAAGTGCTACCGGAGCAGGCGCGCTTCGACGCCGCGATCCGCACCGCCCGCAGCGAGTTGGCGGCGCTGGCCGAGCACATCCCGACCAATGCCCCGCCCGAGGTCGAGGGGTTCCTCAATCTGCACTTGATGATCCTGGGCGACCACACGCTGTCCGAAGCCCCCCGTGAGCTGATCAAGGCGCGCAAGTGCAATGCGGAATGGGCCGTGTCCCAACAAGCGGAGGCGCTGCTCGAGCAGTTCGAGCGCATCGACGACGAGTACCTGCGCGAGCGCAAGGCCGACGTGGTACAGGTCGTCGAGCGCGTACTGAAAGCGCTGACCGGCCAGCCTCGCAGCATCCCCGCACCGCGCCACAAGGAGGAAGACAGCATTCTGGTCGCGCACGACCTCTCACCGGCCGACGTGATCCTGTTCAAGCAGCACCGCTACGGCAGCTTCGTCACCGACCTGGGCGGCGCCACGTCGCATACCGCGATCCTGGCGCGCAGCCTCAACATCCCGTCCATCGTCGCCTTGCATCACGCGCGCTCGCTCATGCGCGAGAACGAGCTGCTGATCGTGGATGGCAGCAACGGCGTGGTCATCGTCAACCCGGACAAGTACGTCCTGGCCGAATACAAGCTGCGCCAGGAGCAGTGGCAACTCGAAAGACAGAAGCTCAAGCGTCTCAAGACCACCCGCGCCGCCACCCTGGACGGCACGCGCGTGGAGCTGCACGCCAACATCGAGCTGCCCGAAGACGTGCACCAGGCCAAGGAGAATGCGGCGGCGGGCATCGGCCTGTTCCGCAGCGAGTTCCTGTTCCTCAATCGCGATGAACTGCCCTCCGAGGACGAGCAGTTTGAGGCCTACCGCAGAGTCGCGGTGGAGATGAAGAATTTGCCCGTGACCATCCGCACGCTCGACCTCGGCGCGGACAAGAACCTCAACGACGCGGAGCGCGTAGCGCCGAACCCCGCGCTGGGACTGCGTGCCATCCGTCTGTGCCTGGCCGAGCCAGAAATGTTTCACCGGCAGCTGCGCGCGATCCTGCGTGCATCGCACTTCGGCAAGATCCGTCTGCTCATCCCCATGCTGTCCACCGTCCACGAGCTGCAGCAGACCCTGCATCTGGTTCGCGAAGCCAAGAAGAGCCTGGACGCGGAGCGCATCGCCTACGACCCCGACATGCAAGTGGGCGGCATGATCGAGATCCCGGCCGCTGCGCTGTCGCTCAACACTTTCACGCGGCAACTCGATTTTCTGTCCATCGGCACCAATGACCTGATTCAGTACACCCTGGCCATCGACCGCACTGACGACGCGGTCGCGCACCTCTACGACCCGCTGCACCCTGCCGTGCTGCAGTTGGTGGCGCACGTCATTCGCGGCGCGAACAAGGCCGGCGTTCCGGTCGCGGTATGCGGCGAGATGGCCGGTGACGAGCGGCTTACGCGCATATTGCTCGGCTTCGGACTGCGCCAGTTCTCGATGCATCCGGCGCACCTGCTGACGGTCAAGCAGCGGGTGCTCAAGTCCGATCTCGCCGAGGTGACGCAGCTCGCAAGCCGAATGCTCAAGACCGATGATCCGGACAAGGTGCGGGCGCTGCTGGAGCGCATGAACGCTTAGCTGCCGTCCAGATACGACACCGTGCGCATCGACACCGAACAGCTCGCGCAGCATCTGAACCGCGGCCTCAAACCCCTTTACACCATACACGGGGAAGAGACTCTGCTTGCGCTGGAGGCCTCTGACCGCATTCGCAGGCGCTGCCGCGAGGCAGACTACAGCGAGCGCGAGGTGCTGACGGTCGAGTCCGGCTTCGACTGGTCGCAGCTCGCCATGGTCGGCAACAGCCTGTCGTTATTCGCGACCAAGCGTTTGTTGGAGCTGCGCGTCCCAAGCGGTAAGCCGGGAAACGACGGTGCGGAGGCCCTGCGCCGTTACGCCCGCGACCTTCCACCGGACACTGTCACGCTGATCTCGTTGCCCAAGGTCGAGCGGGCGCAACAGTCGACCGGTTGGTTCGAGGCGCTCGACGCAGCCGGAGTGGTCGTTGCGGCCACTCCCGTGACGCTCGCCCGGCTGCCCGACTGGATCGCCGGCCGTCTGGCTGTGCAAGGTCAGCAAGTCGACGAGCAGACGCTGAGGTTCCTCGTCAGCCGCGTGGAAGGTAACCTGCTCGCGGCACACCAGGAGGTCCAGAAGCTCGCGCTCTTGTTCCCGCCGGGCAGACTCGATCCCGAGCAGGTGAGGGGCGTGGTGCTCGACGTTGCACGCTATGACGTGTTCAAACTGGGGGAGCCGCTGCTCGCTGTCGACGCGCCGCGCTTCGTGCGCATGCTCGACGGCCTGCGCGGCGAGGGCGTAGCGCCACCGCTGGTGCTGTGGGCGCTCGCCGAGGAGGCGCGCGCGCTGCTGCATGTGGGCCACGGCCTCGCCGCCGGAAAGGCCCTGCAGCAATTGATGCGCGAGGCACGCGTGTGGGGCAAACGCGCCGAGCTGATCCCCGGGGCGGTCCGGCGCATTGCATCGCGCGAGCTGGAGGACGCCCTGCTGCATGCAGCGCGGGTGGACCGCATGATCAAGGGCCTCACGCCGGGTGATGTGTGGGACGAGCTCCTGCAACTCGGCCTGCGCCTCATCCCTGCGGCGGGCGATGTCCGACCGAATCGCGGTAGAATCTCCGCTCCTTCGTAGGCAAGCGGCAGATGGACATCCAGTCGTACATGCACGGCGTCGGGCGCGAGGCTAGGAAGGCCTCGCGCGCCATGGCACGGGCCGAGACGGCGGCCAAGGACGAGGCCCTGCTGGCGATGGCTGCGGCCATCGAGCGAGACGTGGAACGTCTGCTGGACGCAAACCGGCGCGACCTCGACGCCGCCCACGCCAAGGGATTGGCGCCGGCCATGATCGACAGGCTTACGCTGAGTCGCAGGGGCGCAGCGTCCATGGCAGAAGGTCTGCGCCAGATCGCGCAGTTGCCCGACCCCGTAGGCGAAGTGAGCGAGCTCAAGTACCGGCCTTCCGGTATTCAGGTAGGCCGCATGCGCGTGCCGCTCGGGGTCGTCGCCATCATCTACGAAGCGCGGCCGAGCGTCACGGCGGATGCCGCGGGGCTGTGCCTCAAGGCGGGTAACGCCGCGATTCTGCGCGGCGGCTCCGAGGCGATTCATTCCAATCAAGCGATCGCCGCGTGCGTCCACGAGGGGTTGCAGGCCGCCGGGCTGCCGACGCCTGCGGTGCAGGTCATCGAGACCACCGACCGCGCTGCGGTCGGCGAGCTGATCGCCATGAAGGAATACGTGGACATCATCGTCCCGCGCGGCGGCAAGGGTCTGATCGAGCGCATCTCGGCTGAATCTCGCATCCCGGTGCTGAAGCACCTCGACGGCGTGTGCCACGTCTATATCGACGAGCGCGCCGACGTGGACAAGGCGATCCGCATTGCGGACAACGCCAAGACCCAGCGGCTGGGCACCTGCAACACGATGGAAACGCTGCTGGTGCACAAGCACATCGCCAGCCGGGTATTGCCTGCGCTGTGCCGGATCTATCTCGACAAGGGCGTGGAGTTGCGCGGCGATGCGCAGGCGCGCGCCATCGTCCCGCAGATGAAGCAGGCCACCGAGGAGGACTGGTACACCGAGTACCTGGCGGCGGTCCTCGCCGTGCGTGTGGTGGAAGGTCTAGATCAGGCCATCGAGCATATCGCCGTCTACGGCTCACAACATACCGATGCCATCGTGACCGAGGACTACACGCGCGCCCGCCGTTTTCTGCGCGAGGTGGATTCCAGCTCCGTGATGGTGAACGCCTCCACGCGATTGGCTGACGGCTTCGAATACGGCCTGGGCGCTGAGATCGGCATCTCGACCGACAAGCTGCACGCGCGCGGACCGGTGGGGCTGGAGGGCCTCACCTCGCAGAAGTTCATCGTGCTCGGGGACGGCCAGATTCGCGAGTAGCACGGGGCCCGCCGCCCAGCGTCGGGCCGGTCACCTCGCCAGCACTCCCTTCGACAGGCGCCGGAGAATCGGGACAGCAATGAGCAGCGTGATCGAGGTGAAAGTCCCCGACATCGGGGATTTCAAGGACGTGCCGGTGATCGAGGTCCTGGTCAAGCCCGGCGACAGCATCAAGAAAGAAGACTCGCTGGTCACGCTGGAATCCGACAAGGCCACGATGGAGGTGCCGGCGCCAGAAGCCGGCGTGGTCAAGGAGCTGAGAGTCAGGCTCGGCGACAAGGTCTCCGAGGGCGCCGTCATCCTCTTGCTGGAGGCCGACGGCGCTCCGTCCAAGGCACCGAAAGCGGAGGTGCCGAGGCCCGCGCCTGTGAGCGTGGCTCCGCCGGCAGCGCCGGCCGTGGTCTCGACCTGGCCGCCGTCCAAGGGTGACTATCATGCCGAGGTGGTGGTACTCGGTTCCGGGCCCGGCGGGTATACCGCCGCCTTCCGCGCCGCAGACCTCGGCAAGAGAGTGGCGCTGATCGAGCGCTATCCCGCTCTAGGCGGCGTCTGCCTGAACGTAGGCTGCATCCCATCCAAGGCGCTGCTGCACGCGGCACGCGTGGTCTCCGAGGCGGAGGAGATGTCGCACTTCGGGCTCAAGTTCGACCGGCCGAGCATCGACGTGGACGCCTTGCGCCGCTGGAAAGAAAGCGTCGTGGCAAAAGGAACCAAAGGCCTTGCAGGACTTGCCAAGCAGCGCAAAGTGCAAGTGGTCACGGGGTCGGCGAGATTTACCTCCCCGCACATGATCGAGGTGCAAACCAGCGAGGGGAAGAAGAACGTCTCGTTCGACTACGCCATCATCGCTGCGGGCTCCCAGTCCGCCAGGATTCCGGGTTTTCCCTACGATGATCCGCGCTTGCTGGACTCCACCAGCGCGCTCGACCTCAAAGACATCCCCAAACGACTGCTGGTCATCGGCGGCGGGATCATCGGTCTCGAAATGGCCACCGTGTACGACGCGCTGGGCTCGGCGATCAGCGTCGTCGAGCTGCTGGATGGTCTGATTCCCGGAGCGGACCGCGACATCATCCGACCCCTGCACAAACGCATCGAGAAGCGCTACGAGGCGATCTATCTCAAGACCAAGGTGACTCGGCTCGAAGCGACTGAGCAGGGGCTCAAAGCCGGCTTCGAGGGCGAAGGCGCGCCCGAACCGCAGACCTACGACCGTGTTCTGCTCTCGGTCGGGCGGCGGCCCAACGGCAAGGCGATCAATGCGCAAGCTGCCGGCGTGCTGGTGAGCGAGCGCGGTTACATCCCGGTGGACCGGCAGATGCGCACCAACGTTGCGCACATCTACGCCATCGGCGACATCGTCGGCGAGCCCATGCTCGCGCACAAGGCGAGCTACGAGGGCAAGCTTGCGGCCGAGGTCATCGCGGGGCAGCGCGCTGCGTTCGACGCGCGCACCATTCCCTCGGTCGCCTATACGGACCCCGAGGTTGCATGGATGGGGTTGACCGAGACCATGGCGAAGGCGCAGGGCGTCGAGATCGAGAAGGCCGTGTTCCCGTGGGCCGCAAGCGGTCGCGCGCGTGCGACCGCACGCGACGAGGGGCTCACCAAGCTGATCTTCGACAAGGCTACGCGGCGGTTGCTGGGGGCGGCCATCGTCGGCCCCAACGCCGGCGAGCTGATTTCCGAGACGGTGCTGGCCCTGGAGATGGGGGCCGATGCCGAGGACATCGGGTTGACGATTCATCCGCACCCGACCCTGTCGGAGACGATCTTCTTCTCGGCCGAGATCGCCGAAGGCAGCATCACCGACCTGTACATGCCCAAGAAGTAGACTCCCTTGAGCTGCAGCGGCGCACAGAACGCGCATGTCTGACCTGTTCCTGCCCCTGGTCACCCCGCCCGGCGCGCTGAACGAACCCGCGCATTGGTTCCTGTTCCAGGGTGCTCAGCTGCTGGTGCACCGCGCGGAGGGCCGCGCGTGGGTCCCACTCGTCGCTCATCCCCGCGAGCTGGGCCTCGAGCCGCTGCGTACCCAATACCTGGGCACGCTGTCGCGACAGCACTGCTATTCTGCGGAGTGCGCTGCAGGCACCCCCGCCCCGGACAGCTACGCCTGGTCCGGCTTGCGCGCCTTGTTCGGATTGTTTGACGACGTGGGGTTCGCGCTCGCCGGCCGCGCCCTTCAGATCATGGACTGGGACCGCTCGCACCAATACTGCGGCCGCTGCGGGACGCCAACGTCGCCGAAGTCGGGAGAGCGTGCACGCGAGTGCCCGAACTGCGGGCAGGTTCACTACCCGCGCATCGCACCGGCGGTGATGGCGCTGGTGCAACGGCGGGACCAGCTCCTGCTGGCGCGCTCGCCCCATTTCGTGCCCGGCATGCACAGCGCCCTGGCCGGTTTCGTCGAGCCCGGCGAGAGCCTCGAGCAGTGCCTGGTGCGCGAGGTGAAGGAGGAGGTAGGCGTCGAGGTCGCGAACCTGCGCTACTTCTCGAGCCAGTCCTGGCCTTTCCCACACTCGCTCATGATCGCTTTCAACTGCGATTGGGCGGCGGGAGAGATCTCACCCGATCCCAGCGAGATCGAAGCGGCCGGCTGGTTCAGTCTCGAGAACCTTCCAGTACTGCCCAACAAGATCAGCGTCGCGCGCCGGCTCATTGACGCCACAATAGCCAGAATAAGAGCCGGCATACCGGTGAGCTGACGCCGACCATAACCTAAAGAGGAGGAGGCAATGCTCAAAATCTGGGGACGGAACAACTCCGTCAACGTGCAGAAAGTGCTCTGGTGCTGCGAGGAGATGGGCCAGCAGTACCAGCGGCTGGACGCCGGCGGCAGCTTCGGTGTCGTCAACACGCCACAGTACCGGGCACTGAACCCCAACGGTCTGGTCCCCACCATCGAGGATGGTCCGTTCGTGCTGTGGGAGTCCAACACGATCGTGCGTTATCTCGCCGCCAAGCACAGCGCCGGCAAACTCTGGCCGGAGGACCTCAAGGTACGGGCCGAGGCCGACAAGTGGATGGACTGGCAGATCGCCATGTTCTGGCCCTCCTTCCGCCCTCTGTTCTGGAACCTCGTGCGCACCCCGGTCGACCAGCGCGACGAGGCGGCGATGGAAGAGTCGCGCCTGAAGACCGAGGAGGTGCTGGGCTATCTCGACGCCCACCTGAAGAACCGCATGTTCGTCGCCGGCGATGACCTCACGATAGGCGACATCCCGATGGGTTGCGCGATCTGGCGCTGGATGGCGCTCCCGATCGATCGGCCGGCATTGGCCAACCTGCAGCGCTGGTTCGATGCCCTGCGCGAGCGCCCGGCCTACAAGGGCGTGGTGATGCTGCCGGTGAGCTGAGACCTGAACCAGCCGCTCGCAACGAGCGGCATCCAGCGCTTGCATTTGCCGCGGCGCTGCCGGAGGGGACGGATTCGCTTCAGGTGCGCCAGTCGCCGGGTGGCCGGCTCGACTCCGAGGACCGGACTTGCCCGCTGGACGATGCTAGTCCGCAGCGCGCGAACCCGGCGCGTCGCGCGACGCGGCGTGCACCGGCAGCCGCTCCCCGACAGTCGTCGTGCGGCGGATGATGCGCACATCGTTGACCCAATCGAAGTCTGTCGCGCTGTGCAGAACGGCTCGGTTATCCCACATGACGAGCTGATGCTGCCGCCAAACATGGCGGTACAGGTACTTTGGCTGTGTCGCGTGGGCATTCAACCGCCGGATCAACACGCGTCCTTCCTCCAGCGCGATTCCTTTGACATGGGAGGCGTGCTGACCCAGGTACAGGCACTTGCGCCCGGTCTCCGGATGGGTCCGGACCACCGGCCATTCGACGGGCGGAGCGGCGCGCTTTTGCTCCTCTGTCATTTGCTTGCGCGCGTTGGTCTGGCTGCGAGAGTAATCGAGGTCATGCACCGCGACGAGCCCGTCGATTCGGTGCTTGTCGTCGGCAGGCAGCCCCTCGTACGCGGCGTACATGTCGGCGTAGAGCGTGTCGCCGCCCGCCACCGGGATTCTGAGCGAGTGCAAGAAGGTGACGAGACCGCGCTCCTTCGACCACGATCCGTCGGAATGCCAGACCGCCGCCCCGGGGTCGGGGTGCTCGCCCTTGGGCTTACCGTCCGGGTCGAGGTTCGTGATCCACAGGATCTCGGGCCTGCCGCTATGGCGATACTGGTCCAGCACATGCAGCTGCAGCTCACCCCAGTGACGCGAGAACTCCAGATGCTGTTCGTCGTTCAGATGTTGATCGGAGAAGATCAGCACCTGGTGCTGCAGCAGCGCCCGACGCAGACCGATCAAGGTCTCGGGGCACAACGGTTCGCTCAGCGCGAGCCGGCACACTTCGGCCCCCAAAGGAGCGGCCAACGGCCGGATGAGGACTCGGTCAGCCATGGATTCGCGGAGCGTTGGCTTGCTCGATCATTTCGCCCACTGAAGGCGCGCGGTCCGGAATGCGGGCGACGTCGGCCAGCCAGACCGTGGCCTCGCTATCGCTGGGAGCTCGATAGTCGCTGCGTGGCGATAACGAGCCGCCAGAGCCGACCTTGGGTGCGTTGGGCATTACGCTCCGTTTGTATTGCGCGAACTGAAAAAAGCGGCGGGTGAACACCGCCAGCCACTTCTTGATGTCCCCGATCGCGTACTGATTGCGCCGGTCCGCCGGAATATCGGGCCAGTTACCTACGCGCCGGTCGCGCCAAGTGCACCAAGCTAGAAAAGCCACTTTGCGCGGCAGGTAACCGAAACGCAAGATGTAGTACAAGTGAAAGTCCTGCAGCTCATAGGGGCCCACCACCGCCTCCGTGCTCTGACCCGGCTCGAGCTCGCTCTGGCCCGGCACCAGTTCGGGCGAAATCGGCGTGTCGAGCACGTCCTGCAACACTGCGCTCACCTGCGGACCCAGCTGGTTGGTGCGAGCCACGTAGCGGATCAGATACTGGATCAGCGTCTTGGGCACGCTGGCGTTGACGTGGTAGTGGGCCATGTGGTCGCCCACCCCGTACGTGCACCAGCCCAGCGCCAGCTCCGACAGATCGCTCGTGCCCACCACCGGGGCGTTGTGCACGTTGGCCAAGCGAAACAGGTGGCTGCTCCGCTCCCCCGCCTGCACGTTCTCAAAGGTCACATCGTAGACCGGCTTGCCCTGCGCGAACGGATGCCCGATGTCCTTGAACATCTGCAGGCAGCTCGGCCGGATGTCCACTTCGCTGGCCGTGGCCCCCGCCGCACTCATCAAGCGGCGCGACTGGTCCAGGGTGCGCTCGCTGGTGGCGAAGCCTGGCATGGTGTAGGCCAGGATATTGCGCCGCGGCAGCCCCATCACGTCCATGGCGCGCACGCACACGATCAACGCGTGGGTCGAATCCAGTCCACCCGAGATGCCGATCACGACTTTGTCCGAGCCCATCGCCTTGAGGCGCTTGACCAGGCCCTGCACCTGGATTTCGTACACCTCGTGGCAGCGCTGGTCACGGGTGGCCGGATCGGCAGGCACGTAGGGAAAACGCTCGTAGCTGCGCTCCAGCGGCAACGGCGCGTCGCTGGGTAGAGCGAGCGTGAACGTGACGCTGCGGAACTCGGATACCGCGGCGGCGTGGCGCACCACCGCCTGACCGAAACTGTTGGTACGCATGCGGTCCTGAGCGATGCGATCGAGGTCAATGTCACCCGTCGCCAGATGCGAGGTGTATTCGAAGCGTTCGGTCTCGGCCACGCGCGAGCCGTTTTCGTAGATCATGCCATGGCCGTCCCAGGCCAGGTCGGTGGTGGACTCGCCGTAGCCCGCCGCGCAGTAGATATAACCGGCCATGCAACGGCCCGACTGGTTGGCGACCAGCTCGCGCCGGTACTCGTCCTTGCCCACCGTGATGTTGGACGCGGACAGGTTGACCAACACCGTGGCGCCGGCCAGCGCCGCCTGTGAGGACGGCGGGATCGGCGTCCACAGGTCCTCACAGATCTCGACGAACAACACGAGCTGCGGCTGTTCCTCGGCCTGGAAGATGAGGCGGGTCCCGAAGGGCACATCGGTCTGCCCGCACAAGTCGATCGCCTCGCGCGCGCAGTAGTCCCCAGGCGTGAACTGCCGCAATTCGTAGAACTCGCGGTAGTTGGGCAGATAGGTCTTGGGCGCCACCCCCAGCAGCTTGCCGTCCGAGACCACCGCTGCACAGTTGTACAGCAGACCGTCAACCTGCAGCGGTACGCCCACGACCGCGACCAGCGGAAGCCCGCGCGAAGCCGCGAGCACTTGCTCCAACGCCGCCTTGGAGGCATCCAGCAGCGCCTGCTGGTGGAACAGGTCCTCGCACGAATAGGCGGACAGTCCGAGCTCGGGAAACACCGCAAGCACCGCGTGCCGTTGCACAGCCTGCTGCAAGAGCGCGATCGTCCGAGCCGCGTTGAATGTCGGATCGGCGACGCGCACCTCCGGTATGGCGACCGCAGCGCGAATGAAGTTGTGATCGTACAGATTAAAAAAGGACACTTCGAAGGCCTGTGACGCGGCGCAGATGCGAATTGTGCCTGAAGCCCGACAAGCTGCTGCAACCGCTACGAGTCAGGTCTCGGAGCGGGTTGGACCGGTGTAGAACGCCGGCCACCTGTCCCGGACGATCGGACCGTCCGAGCGGTACGCGTGGCAGGAGCCCAGCAGAACGGGCTTGCGCTCGAGCTCCGCTGCAGCCTCGCTTTTTGCACGGGCCGGATATATGGTCTGGAATGCCGTGGTCGCGACCGGACCCAGTAACTCGACGAGATGCGTGCAGCCCTTCACGCCACCCAGCAACGCGCGCGTCTTCAGCGTCCAGCCGGGAGCGATCCGCAACCCTTCCAGTATTTTGAAGTTGTCGGTGATATCGCCGCACAAGCTGTAGGGACCGAAGTCGGTCTTCGCCTCCACATGATGCACCAGGAGATCGGTGTCCACCGTGAGCCGGATCCACATCTCGTGCAGTGCCTCGCCGGCGCGGATGACGCCGCCGCGGTCGGGATTGGGAATGTCGAAGGGCTTGGTATCCAGCAGATGCCCTTCGATGTCCCACAGGCCGTCGTCGCGCAGGTATCCCTGGCATTCGACGCGACGCTGGTGCATGGGCTTGCGGCTTGCAGATGGGCTTAACGGCATGTTGCTTCGCGTTCGCAGTTGACGGGTCACATCTGGCCGAGCGCGCAGGCGCGCTGCACGACGCGCTCGAGCGTGGCGCGTTTTTCCTCGGGCGTCATCTCCAGCCAGTCCGCGATCTCCTGCAGCGTGCGCCGGCAACCAAGACACAGGCCCGAGCTCGGGTCCATCTGGCACACGTTCCTGCAAGGCGAGTCGATATGGACAGGAGGCAGGCTCATGCGGCCACCTGGCCTTCCTTGGCGCGGCGGGCGGCCCTGGCTGCGAGCGCGCGTCCCGCCCGCGACACGGTCGGGCGACCGAGCTCACCGCAGATGAATTGGGCCGCCTGCAGCAGCTTGCTCATGTCGACGCCGGTCTCGATGCTCAATCCATCGAGCATGTATAACACGTCCTCGGTGGCCACGTTTCCGGTGGCACCCGGAGCGTAGGGACAACCGCCCAGCCCCGCGACGGAGCAGTCGAAGGTCGCCATTCCCGTCTCGAGCGACGCGAAAATGTTGGCCAGCGCCTGACCGTAGGTATCGTGATAGTGCCCGCCCAGCTTGTCCACCGGGACGCGCCGCGACACCGTCTCGATCATGCGCCGGGTCTTGCCCGGCGTGCCGACGCCGATGGTGTCGCCGAGCGAAACCTCGTAGCAACCGATCTCGATCAGCCGCTCGCAGATGCCGGCCACCTCCGCCGGATCCACCTCGCCTTCGAAGGGGCAGCCCAGCACGACCGAGATGTAGCCGCGCACTTTGACCCCGGCCGCGAGCGCCGCCTCGCACACGGGCGCGAAGCGCTCGAAGGACTCGGCGATCGAGCAATTGGTGTTGCGCCGGGAGAAGGCCTCGGTCGCGGCACCGAACACGGCAATTTCTTTCGCTCCGGCAGCCAGCGCGGCCTCCAGCCCCTTCATGTTTGGCACCAGCACCGGGTAGCTGACACCCGGCCTGCGCTTGATACCCGCCATGACCTGGGCGCTGTCCGCCATCTGCGGCACCCACTTGGGCGAAACGAAGCTGGTCGCCTCGATCACCGGCAGGCCCGCCTCCGACAGCCGGTCGATCAGCTCGATCTTCACTCCCGTGGGCACCACGCCCGGCTCGTTTTGCAGCCCGTCACGCGGGCTCACGTCGACCAGTTTTACACGCTTGGGGAGGTTCATCGCGCTCACTCCTGTTCGGCTTCGAAGGCGATGAGCTGATCGCCCTCTTTGACCTGCTCGCCGGGCGCGAAGCGCACCTGCGCCACGCGGCCGGCTACCGGCGCAACAATGGTGTGCTCCATCTTCATCGCCTCGATGATCATCAGCGCTCGCCC
>Ga0335077_10005501_pt1 | contig 15533 bp, 13 predicted proteins | sample Lox_Sample_31_FD_207151 | JGI IMG/M metagenome (GOLD analysis project Ga0335077, IMG submission 207151) | Soil microbial communities from Loxahatchee National Wildlife Refuge, Florida, United States - Lox_Sample_3.1 | ecosystem: Environmental > Terrestrial > Soil > Wetlands | place: USA... | reverse complement strand
AAAGGGTCAGGAGGGCCGCCTGCGCGCCGGCATACAACAGCCCGCGCTTCAGGCCCATCAGCTCGTCGCCTCCCACCACTACGTTGAGACCCGTTCCACAGCCGCTCAGGGTGACCAGCTCGGCGGGAAGTTCCAGTTGATACAGGTCGAACAGGTTCAATTGGGCATTTCCCAGGCTGATGGAGGAGAACATCGGGTTGTCCTGGCGGAAAGACCCGTGGGTGGCGATGTGGACGAACCGCTTCCGCGATCCCGCGTCGCGCAGCCGTTCATACGTGGCATCGGGGCCGATATGCACCTCCGCGCCGGGCAGCACCGAGGCGACAGCCTGAACCTCGCTGACAATGTGAGGCGCAATCGGATCGGGAACGCCCAGGATGAGCGCACCCTCGGAAGATCTCGGGGCCTTCACCGAACACAAATAGTACACACTGGCGCTGGGAGCGTACGAGATCGAGAAGCTGTCGCTCACATAGTGCTCCCCGTCAAACAGAGCGTGGAAGGGAACGTAGTGCAGGAAGCCGTGCGGGGCCACAATCAGATGGGCAGCCTGAAGGTGTTTCCGGATAGGAGCGATCAACTGGCGGTAGAACTCGTAGAGATGAGCGTTGGTGGCCCGCAGCAACTGGTGATGGAAAGTCCGTACGAAGTCCGCGCCGAGCCGGAATTTCGATAACTGGAAGCGCAGCAACTGCAGCTCGCGACGCAGGTCTGAAGCGCGCCCCAGGGGAATCGTCCGCAGGCTCTTGCGTGTCAGCAGGCTGGCGTAGAAGAGGTCGCCCGCACGGTAATACTGCACCAGGACCGCATCGGCCGGGATCGCCGACCGGATGGCGTCCAGATTGATGGCGGCTCCTTCCTGCAAATTCGCATAATCCTGGTCGAGAGCTCGGAGCCGGGTCAAAACCTCGGATAGCCGGCGCTCGCAGTTTCGCGCGGATCGCCGGAGCTTTTCGATGCGAGGGCCCCGCAGGTTCGCGCTGGTGTTTTCCTGCAGTTGAATGGCGCGGGTATACCAGTTCAACTCTTCCCTCAAGCCCTTCATTTCCTCGACGAGCTGGTCATGCGCCGGTGTGGGCGGCGGGATGCCCTGGGCCCGGAATGCGATGAGATCGGCCAGCCCCCGCGACTTGGCCTGTTCCATGAAGACAAACGCCTCTTCCTGGCGCGCGCCCGGCGAGCCGCTTCCCAGACACATCCGTACCAGGGATTCGTACAGCGCCAGCTTGTCCTCGAGGAATGCGATCTTCATCTCCTCCGCCTTGAGGTGGCTGCGGAGGTTTTCCATGTTCCGGTGGGCGCTGGCATAAGCCTCGTAAGCCGCGTCCGGCGATCCCAGCGTTTCTTCGATCGCTCCCAGGACAAAAAACGCCTGCCAGGTAAGCGCCGGGGTCTCCGCCTGCTCCAGCCGCTCGAGCGCTGACAGGCACACCTTTCGGGCCTCAGCGGCGCGTCCGGCATCCAGGTGGATTCGCGCGAGCAGCAACTGGCACAACGCCGCTTTGCCGCCCAGGGGCGAGGGCGCAAAGAACCCCAGAGCCTTCTCACAAAGAGACTCAGCGGCGTCGAGCCGCCGGTGCTGAAACAGCACCAGTGCCAGGTACAGGTCGATCATCGCAGTCCAGGCCAGGTTCTTCTCGCGGACGAACAGCTCTCGCGCTTTTCCGAAGAGATCGAGGGCGCGCTCCAGATCGCCGTGGCGGCTGGAGGCGATCGCCAGGTTGGTGATGGCCTTGGCCAGTTCGTAGGTCATTCCCAGATGGCGGAAGGTGTCCAGCGAGCGGCGGGCCAGCCAGGCGCTCTCCTCGCTCAGGTTCAGCTCGAGATACATTTCCGACTGGTCGAGATCGCACAGCGCCTGGTGATAGAGGTCGCCGAGCGCCTGGCAATGCTCCCGGGCGCTGCGATACAGGTCGATGGCGCGAGTGTACTCGCCGCGCAGGTAAAACAGGTAGGCGATGTTGTAGTCGGCTTCGGCGGCCAGCAGCGGCATCTGGTTCGCGGCGCAGTACGCCCGCGCCTGGTCGTAGGTATCGAGCGCCTGGCGGAAGGCGTTCAGACTGATCTGGCAGGTGGCGATGTTTTTGAGCGCAATCGCCACGTCGAGCGGGTTCCCCAGCTCCTCTAACGCGGCGCGCGCCCGGTCATAATGGTCGAGCGCCTCTTCGAAGCGGTCCTGGCGGAAAAGCAGGTTCCCCAGGTTCGTGTCGAGGCGGGCGAGGTGCAGCCGTTCGCCCCGGTGCGAGAAGATCTCCCGCGCGCGGCAGGCGCTCTCCATGGCCTCGTCGTAGCGGCCCAGGTAGATCAGCGTCTGGAGAGATCCGCTGAGCGTGCGTCCGAACTCCAGGGTGCGGCCCAGGCTTTGGTAAATCGAAGCGGCCTGCTGGTAGTGCGACCGGGCCGCTTCGTATTTCCGGCGCAGGTACAGAAGGTGGCCCTGGGCCCTCAGCCCCTCGGCGCGCGACGCGGGATCGTCCAGACGCCCGGCCAGCCATGCGGCCGATCGCGCCAGCCGGTCGGCCTGTTGGATGTCCACGTGGATGCGCCGGACCACCTCGTCATAAAAGCGAGTCACGGTTTCGGGCCGCCACCATTGGCGGTGCTCGAGGAGCAGATGGCGCCGCAGCCGCGGCTGGGGTTCGTTGGCTAGCCGCTCCACCAGGAGGTCGAGGCTCCACCCGCCTTCGTCCGCTCCTGCCATCAAAAGCCCTTCTCTTCGAGTATGCGCTTCAGGCGTTTCAGACAGCGCCTCCGAATGAAGCCGATCGAGCCGCGCGCCAGCGAAAGCCTGCGCGCCACTTCATCATAGGGAAGAGGTGGGTTTTCGAAGAAGAGAAGCTCGATCATCTTCCGGCAGCGCGGAGGAAGTGAGGCGATGGCTTCGCGAACCATCTGTTCCCGCTCCAGGCCGGCCAGCCACTCGTGCGCTACGGGCCCGCCGCCGGAAAGCGAGTCCATGTTGTCCTCGTTCAAGTCGCTCGTCTGGGTGTCCTGCTGGCGCTTCCAGTGGTAGCACTTATGGCTGGCAACGCGGATCAGCCAGCCCTGCAAGGCTTCGGCATTTCGCAGCCGGGGAAGCTCATTGAACAGTTCGAGGCACACGGACTGAAAGATGTCGGCGGCATCCTGCGGGCTCGCGCCATAGCGCAACGGGATGGAGTAGATCAGGTTCTTGTAACGGTCCACCAGCGCGTGCCAGGCCTGCTCGTTGCCGCGCAGGCACTCCTCCACCAGCCGGGCGTTGCTCCAGTCTTGGGCGGAGGAGGGCCTCATTTACGGGCACCGGCGGTCCAGTAAAGCTCCTCGACGTTCCAAAGAGTGTAGTGGTCCAACAGGGCCGGACGGAAATTGCCCAACTCCTTTTTCGCTCCGGCCAAAACATTGGGGCTTACCAGGGGAACCAGCGGCAGGTACTGCATGAGGATTTCCTGCACCCGGTCGTACAGCCGTTTGCGCTCCCCGGATTTGCGGGCCACGATCTGGCGCCGCATCAAGTCGTCGATCTCGCCTTCCCACGGGGTGGCGGGATGGGCCTGCTCGGGGTGCCAGAGGTGGCTGCCGCCGCTCGACAGCCAGACGTTCATCTCCACGTTGGGATCGGCGTCGGAGCTGGCCAGAGAAAGCACACAGGTATCATACAGATGAGTCCGCTGAACGCGGTCGAGCAGGCTCCGGGTGTCGAGCGGAACCAGGTCGACCCGCATGCCCAATTGCTGAAGGTCGGACTGAATCAGCGTGGCCGTCTGGGTGCGCTCGGGATTGCTGGCGCTGGCCAGAACCGAGAATTCCACTTTTCGCCCTTGCGAGTCCGTCAGAGCGCCGTCCGAAGACCAGCGGAATCCCTCTGCCGTCAGGAGTTCCCGGGCTCGTGTGGGGTTGCGGACCAGGCGGGGCAGGCTTGCGTCCAGCCAGAGCCGGTTCCCCGGCGGAACCGGCGCGGAAAGCGGCGTTGCGTATCCCATGTAGACGAGCCGCGCCAGCGATTCGCGATCGATCGCCGCCGAAACCGCCTGGCGGAACCCCGTGCGCCGAAACCAGGACTGGTGCACCGCGATCTCCACCGGAGCGTTGGCCGGCAGGTCATTCAAATTGAAGAACAGAAAATTGTACTCGAACCCCGCGCCCACGTTTTTCAGGATGTAACCCTTCTGTTCGCTCTGCTTCTCAAGCACCCCAAAATTCCTGGCGCTGGGACGGCTGATGACATCCGATTCGCCGGACTCGAAGCGCAGCACCTGCAAGTCTTCATTTCCGGCGACGACGAAATCCAGTTCCTCCAGGTATGGCAGGTGATGGCCGGCGGGGTCGGACTTCCAGTAATACGGATTTCGCTCCAGCACGATCCGCTGGCCGGGAACATGTTCCTTCAAGCGAAACGGCCCCAGTCCGGCGATCGCCTCGGGCGGGGTGCGCAGGCCCCATGCCTCGGACAATTTGCCTTCGTGCCACGCCTTTTCGAGAAGGTGCCGGGGCAGGATCCAGATACCATCGAAGAGCCGCTCGGCGACGGCGTCCGGGCTGGGCAGCGCAAACGCCACGTGCCAGGCGTCCAGCTTCCGCACCACGATCGGCTTGCCGTTCAGCGTCAACAGATCGCGTTCGCTGGAATGGACCTTTTCATCGAGGTGGACCTGGTAAGTGAAAACCACGTCGTCCGCGTCGCAGGGGTGGCCGTCGGAGAAGCGCAGGCCGTGGCGGAGCTCCAATACGTAGCGGAGGCCGTCGGGCGACACGGTCCACGATTTCGCGAGTGCCGGTTCCGTCCGATATGATGACCGGTTGATGTGGATGAGGTCCGCGGACATCCGGTCGATGACCTCCCGCGAAGCTGCGTCGGCAGCCGTCACGGGATTGAGCGTCCTGGCTTCGATGCGAGTGGCGTATACGAGCCTCCCGCCCGGATGACCGTTCAGTCCGGGCACCACCAGCACATCGTCGGCCGCCCAAATTCCCTGGCAGAGAAGGAACATGAATGCTGTGTGACAACAGCCATATTCCAATCCCCGAACTCTCATCGGGGTTAGTTTAACTCATGGATAGCACAAAGGATATTGTCTAAGGATAACGGTAACGCTGGTCTGGCAACAGGGCGTCGGCCAGGACGAGGTACGCCAGCAGGACCGGTATGGCGGCCAAGCCGGGCGTCAGCATCCAGGGGTGCGAAACCAGGGTGTAGTATTGCCGCGCCTCCGACAGCATATTCCCCCAGCTCGGGACCGGCTCTCCCACTCCCAATCCCAGGAACGAGAGCGTGACTTCCGCCAGAATATACTGGGGAATCAAGACCGTTGCCTGGGTGAGAATCACGCCTGCCGTGAGCGGCAGAATGTGCCGGCGCATCAGGTAAGCGTCGGTCGCTCCGAACCCCTGCGCCGCCAGAACGAAAGGCCGCTCCTTCCCGCTGAGCACCACGCCGCGGACCAGCCGCGCCGGGCGCACCCATCCGATGGCCCCGATCACCACGATCAGGAGCAGGAACGCCTGTAGGGCAGTGATGTGGAGCGGCAGAAACCCGCGCACCGCCAGCAGCAGGTAAAGCCACGGCAACACCAGGAACAGCTCGCCCGAGCGCATCAGCAGGCGGTCGAGCCAGCCTCCGTAGAAACCCGCCGCGGTCCCCAGCACCCAACCCAATCCGAGCGAAAGGAAGGCGGCTGCCAACCCGGTCAGCAGCGATACCTGGCCGCCATACAGCAGCCGCGAGAACACGTCCCGGCCAAACCCGTCCGAACCCAGGAGAAAGAGGACTCCGGGTTCCTGAACTCCGAATAGCCGGCCGTGCACGAAAAGCTCGATGGGGTAGGTCTGCGATCCCTCCGGACCGTAGACCAAGGGCCGCGGGTGGAAGTGCCCGGCCGCATCGAAGAAGTGGATCCGGGTTGGCGGGGCGAACGGAGATTCGCGGTGCTGCTCGGCAAACGGATACGGCGCCAGGAACCCGGCCAGCACGACCGCCCCGTGGAGCATCGCCAGGAACACGAGCGCCAGCATGGCTGCCGGACGGTTCTCCAGGGTGGCGGCGATCCTCATTCGGTTCGAATCCGCGGGTCCAGCCGGTACAGCAGAAGATCGGCCGCCAGGTTGGCGGCCACCAGGAATGTCGCCGAGAACATCACCACCGCAAGCACCAGGGCAAAATCGCGGGCCGCAACGGCCTCCAGAAAGAGCGGTCCCAATCCCGGCCAGCCCATCACCACTTCCACCAGCAGGGAAGCACTCAGCAGGGTGCCCAGGGAGAAGCCGAGCAGGGAAACCAGCGGATTCATGGCGGCCGGAAGGAGGTGCCGGAACAGCAGGCGGCCGCGCGGAATGCCGTGGGCCCGGGCACTCAGCGCGAAGGGGGAGTCGATCGCGTCCAGCATGCTGGCGCGCACATGGCGGACCAACACCGGCAGCATCCCGAGCACCAGCACCGCCGCCGGGAGCGCCAGGTGCCACGCCAGATCGCGAGCTTGTGCCCATCTGTCCATCGCGGAAAATCCGGCCGAACGCATCCCGCCCGCGGGAAACCAACCGCTTTCGGCGGCCAGCACGAGCAGCACGATGGCCAAGACCAGTTCGGGAATCGTCAGCAGCACCGCCCAGATGAGCTGCGACACGCGATCGCCCCATGTGCCCCTCACCGTGGCGTTCCAGATGCCGATGGGAACCGCCAGAAGCCAGGCCAGAAACGTGGCAGTCGCGGTCAGCAGCAGTGTGGCTGGAATCCGCTGCCACAGCAGGGGCGCTACGGGACTGTTGTAGGCCAGCGAGTACCCGAGGTCTCCCCGAATGCAGGAACGAACCCATTTGGCGTATCTCACCGGGAGCGGGCGGTCGAGCCCGGCCTGCGCGCGCAGGGCCGCGACCGTCTCGGTGGAGAAGCGTGGATCGGTGCCGAGCTCCGAAAAGTAATCGCCCGGCGCCAGTTGCGCGAAGACGAACGAGACCACGGACAACGCGGCCAGCAGCAACAGGCTATCCGCCAGGCGTCGAATCAGGTACTTCACGAGAGTGTACCGTCCAGGCTGAGTGCCAGGCTGGCCTCCAGCAACTCCCGGGTGCGCGGATGCTGCGCGCGGGCGGCGAGGTCGGCGGTTGCCCCGTGCTCCACGATGCGTCCGCTGTCCATCACCGCGATTTCATCGGCGAGCCTCGCCACCGCCCGAAGATCGTGCGAGATCAGAATGCAGGTCAGGCCGAGGCGAGACCTCAGGCCGGCCAGCAGGCTCTCGATTTGCGCCTGAATCGAAAGATCGAGCCCGGAGAAGGCTTCGTCCAGGAGGAGCAGCTTCGGTTCAAGAATCAGGGCGCGGGCAATCGCCAGCCGCTGGCGCTCGCCGCCGCTGAAATGGAGGGCCGGTTTGCCGGCCGACTGCCGCGGAAGCCCGACCATCTGCAGCCAGCCGCAGGCCTTCTCGCGGCGCGCCTGCCGGGTTCCCCACCTCTGGATCACGAGCGGCTCCTCGACGATCTGTGCCGCCGTAAATCCGGGATTCAGGCTGGCGGCCGGCTCCTGGAAAATGAGCTGGACTTCCGCCCGCGCCCGCCGCCGCTCCGCTCCGCCGAGGCTCCACAGGTTCCTTCCGCCGATCCGGATCGCGCCCGAGGTGGGAGGCTCGAAAAGCGCCAGCGCGCGGGCCAGTGTCGATTTTCCCGATCCGGACGCCCCCACCAGCCCGAGTGTGCGGCCCTTTTCCAGGTGGAACGACACATCCTCGAGGGCCGTCTTCCCGCTGCGCGAGCCGCCCCACCAGCGCCGTTCCGCGTAGGTCTTGCCCAACCCCTGGACGCAAAGGAAGGGATCACACGCCACGGGCATTTCCCCACGGCAGGGCTTTAGTATTTCGGAAGACGTCTCGAGGAGGGCCACCCGAGAGAATCGTCCCCCCCCGCATCAGCAGCATCTGGTCCGCGACGCGAGCCAGGATTCCGGGGTGGTGGCTGATTACCAGGAACGCGGTGCCCAGTTTCTCGCGATGGCCGCGGAAAAGGTCGATCAACTCCACGACCCGGATCGCGTCCAGGGCGGTGAACGGTTCGTCGGCAATCACCAGCCGCGGCTGGCAGGCGAGCGCCTGCGCGATGGCCACCCTTTGGCGCTCCCCGCCGCTCAACTGGTGCGGGTAGGCGTTCAGAATCCGGTCGGAAGACGGCAACCCGGCCAGCTCGAGCAACTCCGCAGGAGAAGCCGCACCCCGGTGCGCCCGGACGACCTCCCCCACCTGGTGCCGCACGCGCATCACCGGATTGAGGGAGAGCCCCGGATCCTGAAAGACGACCGAGACGTCGGCTCCGCGGATCCGTTCCATCTCGCGCTCGCCGAGAGAGCGGATCTCGCGGCCCCCGATCCGCACCGAGCCTTCGGCGTGGTAGCGGCCGTGCGGCAGGAGTTTCAGGAGCGCCATGGCGAGCGTGGTTTTCCCGCATCCCGATTCGCCGAAAAGGCCGGCAATCGCGCCGGACTCGATCCGAAACGAGACATCGGAGACGATGGGGATGGCCGTGTTCCGAGCCTTCATCCATTCGATGCAGAGGTGCTCCACCGCCAATGCCGCTTCCGACATCCCTCCCATTCTGGCGCAACTTGGCCTTCGGCGCTCGAATTTCAGGGTGGCGGGCCGGAAATCCGGCTCGCATTGGTTTACTCTGTTCAGGAGGACAACAAAAGAATGACATCGCAGATTACGGCAATCGACTGGACGGTAATCGCCTTCTATTTCGGCATCCTGCTCTGCGTGGCCACCTGGGTGGTCCGCAAGGGGAAGGATTCCACGAGCGATTACTTTCTGGCCGGCCGCAATTTGGGCTGGTGGATTATCGGAGCGTCGATTTTCGCCTCCAACATCGGTTCGGAGCACGTGGTGGGACTGGCCGGAGCGGGCGCCACCAGCGGTGTCGCGCTGGCGCACTACGAATTGCACGCCTGGTGCCTCCTGGTTCTGGGTTGGGTCTTCGTGCCGTTCTATATGCGGTCGCAGGTTTTCACCATGCCGGAATTTCTGGAGCGCCGGTTCAGTGTCTCGTCCCGCTATGTCCTCTCCATCGTCTCGATCATCACCTTCATCGTCTCCAAGATCGCGGTGGGCATTTTTGCCGGCGGGGTGGTGTTCAGCACGCTGTTCCCGGAAATGCATGTGCAGATCGGCGGCACCGATATCGACAGCTTCTGGGTTGGGTCGCTGGCGGTGATTGTGCTCACGGGCCTCTACACGGTGCTCGGCGGTATGCGCGCGGTAGCGTATAACGACGCGGTCCAGGTGCTGGTTCTGATTGTCGGCTCCGCCTGCCTCACGGGCTATGGCCTCGTCAAACTGGGCGGTTGGCAGGAACTGCGGCATTGGTGCGGCTCAGACATGTTTAACCTGTGGAAACCCCTCATCCCGGCGGGCCAGGTAGGCACGTGGGCTCCGGTGATCGAGAAAGGCGCGGCCGGCCAGGTTGTCAAACAGGCCTGGTATTTCAACGGCAACTACCCCTGGATCGGGATGCTGTTCTGCGCGCCCATCGTGGGATTGTGGTACTGGTGCACCGACCAGTACATCGTGCAGCGGGCCTTGGGAGCGCCCAACCAGACGGTTGCCCGGCGGGGCAGCATTTTCGCCTCGTTTCTGAAGCTGTTTCCGGTCTACCTCTTCATTATTCCAGGCCTGGTGTGCTATGCCTTGGCCAAGAGCGGAAAGGTTCCCGCGCTGGCTCCGATGATCGGTCCGGACGGGCAGGTCATTCCTTCGGTGGCCCAGGGATCATTCCCCATGATGGTGCAATACCTTCTTCCCCCGGGACTGCGCGGCATTGTGGTGGCCGGACTGCTTTCGGCGCTCATGGGGTCGCTCGCCGGGGTCTTCAACGCCTGCTCGACTCTGTTTACCGTGGACCTGTACGAGAAATGGAAGCCTCGCTCCACGGAGCATGAACTGGTGCGCGTGGGCCGAATCGCGACCACCATCATGGTGTTGATTGCCATGGTATGGATTCCGGTGATCAAGGGCGCGCAGGGGTTGTATAACTATTTGCAGACGGTGCAAGGGTATTTGGCGCCGCCGATCTTCGTCGTGTTTTTCTTCGGGGTCTTCTCCAAGCGGCTCAACGCACAGGGGGCGTTGTGGTCCATGATTGTGGGATTTGCTTTGGGGCTGTTCCGCATGGCGGTGGACACACCGGTGACCATGGGGCTCTCGGGCTTCCAGAACGGCTATTCCGAGGGATCGTTTCTGTGGATCATCAACAACATTTACTTCCAGTATTGGAGCGTGCTGATTACGGTCGTATCGGCAGTGGTGATGGTGGTGGTAAGCCGCCTGACGGAGGAGCCGGATTACAGCAGAATCCGGAGCCTGACGTTTGCGACCGCGACCAAGGAAGACCTGGCCCACACGCGCGCCAGTTGGAGTTGGCAGGAAGTGGCGGGGTCGGGGGTGGTCCTGGCGTGCATACTGGGTGCGTATCTGTATTTCCGGGGGTGACACCATCGTCTTGGTGTGTGAGCGGGTGGCCATCCGTGGCCCTGATTCGTGACAAGAAATTGCCACGCGCCACGAAACTGCCGCTTCCTGCAGGCCTCCTTTCATGATTCCAGGGAACTTACGGGTTGGTCCCCTGCCTGCATCCCGACGCCGTGATGTTGGATCGGCTTGCGGGGCAACTCGAGCGATACATGGACCTGTTGAGCGCCCGGCAGAAACTGGTGGCGTCGAATGTCGCCAATGCGGACACACCCGGCTATCACACCCAGGACATCGATTTTCAATCGGAGTTTCTGAACGCCGGAGGCGGAACACCGCGGATTGTCGAAGTTCCGGACTTGCCGGTCAAGAACGACGGCAATGACGTCAGCCTCGACCGCGAGTCGCGTTTGTTGGCGGAGAACGGCCTGAGGTTTCAGCTGGCCTCGAATCTGCTGCGGTACGAAATTCGGGTGGTTCGCTCCGCGATCCAGGGAGGGCAAGGATCGTGAGCCTCTTTTCGGTTTTGTCTATTGGCGCGTCCGGGATGGCAGCCCAGCGGACGCGCGCCGAGATGTTGACCGAGAATCTCGCCAACGCGGAGACGACGCGCACGCCGGAAGGCGGTCCGTACCGCCGCAAAGATGTGGTTTTCGAAACCACGGCTGCGGCATCGCCGTTTTCATCGGTCTTCGATGCCACGGTGCAAGCTCCCGGCGGCGTGGCGGTTTCCGAAATCGTCACCGACACGCGCGACCCGGAAATGCGGTACCTCCCCGGCCATCCCGATGCCAATGCCGAGGGTTACGTGGCGTTTCCCCGAATCAATCCCGCCGAGGATATGGTGGACCTGATGGGCGCGACACGCAGCTATGAAGCGAACGTGGCCGCCATCAGTTCGGTAAAGGATATGATCCAGCGGTCTTTCGATCTGTTCCGTTAAGGACGACAATGTCTGCACCCATTAGCCCGATTTCCGGAGGGGCTCTCCCGGATTCGATCCGCCCGGCGGGGCAGTCTGCCGGCGGCGGCGCGTTTCAGGACGTGTTCACCAGCGCGATTCAGCAGGTCGAGGCGTTCAATCAGAACGCCTCGGAATCGGTCCAGCGCTTTCTCTCCGGGGAGGGCGAAGAACTCCACACCACCATCATGGCTACCCAGCGGGCCGAATTGGCCTTCGACATGTTCCTCCAGGTTCGCAACAAGGTGGTCAGCGCCTACCAGGAGATCATGCGGATGCAATTGTGAGGCTATAAGGTTCCGGCCGGATCCTGCCGATCTGACTGACAGGCGACAGAAAACGAACCGCCATGAAAAAGATTCTGGCCAATCTCACCACCAGGCAGCGGATCAGCATTGTGGTGGTGGCGCTTCTGGCCGGCGCGGGCCTCTACACGCTGGTACATAATCAGCGGGAAGCGGACTTTAAACCCCTGTTTTCGGGCCTTGCGCCTGAAGATGCCGCCGGCATCGTGCAGAAACTCAAAGAGACGGGAGTGGATTATCGTTTGCCGGAGGGAGGCGGGGCGGTATTGGTGCCTTCCGGGCGGCTCGCCGAGCTGAGAATCGTCATGGCCGCTGCCGGACTTCCCAAGACCGGCCAGATCGGCTTCGAATTGTTCGACAAGCCCAACCTGGGCGCTACTGAATTCACCGAACATGTGAACTACCGGCGTGCCCTCGAAGGCGAGTTGGAACGGTCGGTCATGTCGCTGGCCGAGGTGGAGCAGGCTCGCGTGCATATCACATTTCCCAAGGAGTCGGTTTTCCTGGATGCGCAGCAGCCGGCTAAAGCCAGCGTCCTGGTGAAGATCCGGCGGGGTTCGCGCCTGGCTCCGCAGAATGTCCTGGCGATCAACCACCTGGTGGCCAGCGCGGTCGAGGGGCTCTCTCCCGACGCCGTATCGGTCCTGGACATGAATGGCAATCTGTTAGGGCGTCCGCGGGCCCCGGGAAGCCTCGACGGCTCGGAGGCGTCGGAAGCCACCCTGGACTACCGGCATAAGATCGAAGCGGATCTCCTCGTCAAGATCAACTCCACGCTCGGCCCGCTGCTGGGGGAGAACAAGTTCCGCGCAGCCGTTTCCGTAGAATGCGACTTCACAGGGGGAGAGCAAAGCGAGGAGGTTTTCGATCCGGCCCGCTCCGTCATGTCCAGTTCCCAGAGAACCGAGGACAGCTCCGGGGCAGGCGGGGCGAACGGAGTGCCCGGAACTGCCTCGACTTTGCCCAGGCCCACTTCGCGCCCGGGCAGCAGTTCGCGCTCGGTCTCGCGCGTCACCGAGAATATCACCTACCAATCGTCGCGGCTGGTCAAGAAGACCCGTATTCCGGCCGGCGGGGTGAAGAAGATGTCCCTGGCGGTGCTTGTGGACCAGGAGGTCACCTGGGAGGGTGCGAAACGTGTGCTGGTTCCCCCGTCCGCGGACAAGTTGAAAGTCATACGGGATCTGGTGGCCGGGATCACGGGCCTCACCCCGGAGCGCGGTGACCAGCTCGTCATCGACACCCTGCCTTTCGAGACGACACTGCTCCTGGAGCCCCCAGTGCCTCCCACTCCCCCGGCGGCAACGCCGGCCGCGCCGTCAGCACCGCTGGCGACCTTCATGAAGTTGGATCGTAAGAAGCAGATCATGATCGGCGGAGCGGCAGGGGGCGTCCTGGTATTGATCGGGGTCGCCATATTGCTCTTGCGCCGGCGGCGAAAGGTCGCACATTCGGCCGAGGTTACGGGTCCGACGCCTCTGCCGGCAGGTGAGGCCGGCGCGGCGGCCGCTCCGGCCGACGGAGTCGAACACCGAATCGAATCCAAACTGGCGGAGCGTGACGCGTTACAGCAAAAAATGGATGCCCAGGCGCTCAACGCGCTCAAAATTGCCCCCGTCATCACCAAGACGGCCGAGGTGCTCGCCAAGCACCTCCGCGAGAAAGTTGCCAAGGACCCTGAGATATCCGCACAGATTCTGCGGACGTGGATTCGCGAGGAGGAAGGCTGATGATCGCCGTCCGGGGGCACCGGGATCGCGCAGACTCGTCATCCCGGCGTCTCCGCGTTTTGGCGGTGATGTCTTGGGGACGATTTGAAGCCGGGGAGCAGCGAGCATGATTGTCAATACCACCAAACCGGAGACCGAGAACCTTCCGACCCTGCGCAAGGCGGCGATGCTGCTGATCGTGCTGGGCGAGCAGGCGAGCGCCGACATGCTGCAGCATCTGGCGGAAGAGGATGTCCAGAAGGTCAGCCGCGAGGTGGCCAAGATTACCGCAATCTCCTCAGAGCAGGCCGAGGGCGTATTGAACGAGTTTCATCAACTCTCCACGGCAGGCACCTACGTGGCACGGGGAGGTATCGAATTTGCGCGAAAACTGCTGATGCGTGCCTTCACACCGGAGACCGCCAAACGCCTGCTTGACCGGCTGGCGAAAGCATTAGGCACGGAAGCCGCCTCGTTTGACGCCATCCAAAAGGCCGACCCCCAGCAACTCGCCAAGTTCATCCACAACGAACACCCTCAGACTATCGCCCTGGTGTTGTCTCACCTCAATCCGAGCCAGGCGGCCGCGCTGTTGACCTCGCTGCCCGCGAACCTGCGGTCCGATGTATCGCTCCGCATGGCCAGCCTCGACCAGATCTCCCCGGAAGTCATCCTCAAGATTGCCGGAGTGATTGGCCAGAAGCTGATGGCCCTCGGGGAATTCAGCCGCGAATCGTACGGCGGCGTTCGCGCGGTCGCCGAGATGTTGAATCGGCTGGACTCCGGTTCGAGCCATGAGATCCTCGACGACATTCAAAAACAGGATGCCAACCTGGTCGAGACCATCCGGCACCTCATGTTCACCTTTGAGGATCTGCTCCTGATCGATCCGGTGGGCCTGAAAGAGGTGCTGGGCAAGGTTGACCGCAAGGTGCTGACGGTCGCCCTGAAGGGTACCAGCGAGCAGTTGCGGAACCAGGTATTGAGCTGCATGTCGCAGCGCGGCGCGGACATGTTGCGAGAGGATATGGAGGCGCTCGGTCCGATCAAGATCAAGGAGGTTCAGGCCGCCCAGCAGCAGATCATCAGCCTGGTCCGCAAGCTGGAAGCGGAAGGAGTCTTGAGCTTGAAGGGCACGGTCGGAGAGCAGTATGTCGTCTAAGATCCTGCAGCCGGGCGACCCTCGGGCGGTCACTCCGCTGGCGCTGCGGCAGGTGCTCGTGACGGGAGGAGAACGACCGGCGTCCGAACAAGAGCCGCAGGAACATTTTGCCGAGCGCCTGTCACAAATCGAGCGGCAGCATCAGAAGCAGATTGAGGAGGTGCGCGCCGCGGCCCTGAGGGAAGGCGAGGCGGCCGGCCGGAACCGCGCCGCAGGGGAAATCCAGCCGGTGATCGAACGCCTCGCCCGCACCATCGAGGAACTGTCCCAAATCCGTGCCCGCTTTCGCAAGGAAGCCGAGGCTGACATGGTCAAACTATCGCTGGCGATTGCCAGGCGCGTCGTGCGGCGCGAACTGGCGATCGATCCCGAGGCTTTACACGGGTTGGTGATGGCCGCCCTCGAAAAGCTGCAAGGCCAGGAACTCTGCCGCGTAAAAGTCCATCCCGCGCATGCCGCAGTCGTCAAGTCCTGTCTCCAGAAGCTGGATAACGGAAGCGCCATCGAGGTGCTGCCGGACGCGTCGCGCGAGCCCGGCACCGTGATCTTCGAAACCCAGCGGGGCAACCTGGATGCCTCGATTGATTCCCAATTCCGGGAAATCGAGCGTGGCCTCGCGGATTGCCTGCGGAGGCATTCGTGAGCGAAAAGATCTCGTTCGGCCCGTATTTCGCCCAACTCGAGCGCGTGTCCCCGTTCCGCTGGACGGGCAATGTGACGGATGTCGTCGGCCTTTTGATTGAATCTCGCGGACCGCAAGTGGGCATCGGGGATTTCTGCGAAGTGAAGACCTCCACCGGCCGCCTCATCCGTACCCAGGTGGTCGGGTTCCGCGAAGGCCGGGTACTTTCCATGCCGCTCGAAGAGACCGACGGGCTGCAAATGGGCGACATCGTGGCTGCGCGCAGCGGCGACGCCCGCGTCGAAGTGGGCCCGGGACTGTTGGGACGGGTGATCGACGGATTTGGCAAG
>Ga0335077_10005500_pt1 | contig 15535 bp, 14 predicted proteins | sample Lox_Sample_31_FD_207151 | JGI IMG/M metagenome (GOLD analysis project Ga0335077, IMG submission 207151) | Soil microbial communities from Loxahatchee National Wildlife Refuge, Florida, United States - Lox_Sample_3.1 | ecosystem: Environmental > Terrestrial > Soil > Wetlands | place: USA... | reverse complement strand
CAGCGCTACCTTCCAGTTTCTTGCCGGCCACGTAAGCGGTTCCCTGGCGGCTCGCCACATTGAAGAGCACGACACCCGCCCGCCCGTTGGCGTCTTTGTCTTCCAGGCGATACCGTCCGGTTTGCTTATCCCACAGGTGCGAGCGGTAGATCATCTCTTGCCCGCGGATCTTCACGCTGAAATCGAAACGCAGGAAACGCGCGCGCCTCCAGGCGTCCTGGCCGCCCATCGCCTGCATTACATTGCGCGCGATTTCCACGGCTTTCCATTCAGGGGTGGGCGTGGCCTTGGGGCCCGCGGCAGCGGCTAGCGCCATCCATAGGCAAAGTGCTTGCTTCATCTCTTGTTATTTTCAAACACTGATGGCGGCCTTCGCCAGGATTCCGCCGTCGCACACCAAGTGGGAACCAGTGACGTAGGACGCCTCGGTGGAGAGCAGCCAAACTACGGAGCGCGCCGGCTCGTCGGGATCGGCCAGGCGGCCTAGGGGCACCTCTTCGCACACACGCCGCCGCATCTCTGGCACATCGGCAGGCTTCACGTTCGCCCACATCAGTCTGGTCTCAGTGGCTCCCGGCACCACAGCGTTCACGCGGATGCCGTACCGGGCGTAGTCGACCGCCATGCAGCGCACCAGGGCCGAAATCCCGCCTTTCGACGCGCTATATGCGCCGGCGGCGCCCGCGGCGAAGCCCACTGATGCGGCGGGCGACGAGGTGCACACAATCGAACCAGGCTGGCCAGCCTTCAGGATCTGCTGCAGGGCGTATTTGCAGGTAAGGTAGACGCCCGTGAGATTTGTCTCCAGCACCTTGTGCCAGGTCTCGGCGGGAAGTTCGTGCAGGAATCCGCCGGCATCCAGGCCGGCGTTGGCGAAAGCCCCATACAGCGGGCCTAGCTTTTCGACCGCCCGGAAAGCGTGCGCGACACTCTCCTCGCTGGCCACATCGCACTGAATGCCGACGGCAGCGGCGGCGCCTGCCGACAGTGCATCGGCGGCGCCTTCCTCGGCCGACCGGCCGTCAAGGTCCAAGACCGCCACGCCGCCTCCACGGGCAGCCCATTGCCGTACCACGGCGCGGCCGATTCCGGCGCCGCCCCCGGTCACCACGATCAGTCTCACGCGATCAATAATAGCGCGGTACCGGTGGGTGTGACTCCAGGGTCACGCTGTGGCGGCTCCGGCACGATACGTAGGCGAAACCGCAAGGCGCCCGTTTCGCGTCTACAAGGCTTGCTATAATTAGCCATTAACAACCACGTCAGGCTCTTCGCTTGCTCGTAAAAAATGATCATGAGGTTTGTCACTCCTGCTTTTGCACTTATTCTGGCCGCCGGCGTTTTGGCACAGAACCCGCAATTCGCCACGGGGCAGGCCGCGCGATTGGTGATCGGCCAGCCGCACTTTGACGCGGAATCCGACTCCGCGACCCAGACCACTGTCGGAAGCGTTAGCGGCGTGGCGTACGCCAAGAATACGCTGTTCGTGGCAGACGCCAATCAGATCGGCGCCGCGCCGGTAAACAACCGTGTGCTGCTCTTCAATGACGTTTCAACGCAATTGCCGCCTCCCACCGCGGACCTGCCGTATGTGAGCCTGTGCCCGGTCTGCGTGGGCTCGGCGAACGTGGTGCTGGGCCAGCCGGACTACACTACGACTACTCCGGCGCCGTGTGTGCCTCCGCCTTCCACAGTGACCACCACGACGACTCCAACCACACCGACTTGTCCTACGGGTGCTCCCCAGACGCCCATTGCGACAGGAATGCGTGTGCCCACCGCTGTGGCATCGGACGGCACACACCTCGTAGTAGCGGATACCCAGAACAATCGAGTGTTGATCTGGAACACGATTCCGGCCACGATGAATCAGGCACCCGATGTGGTAGTCGGGCAGAGCGGTTTCACGACCGCGACGTTTCCGGGCAACAACACGCCTTCTGCCTCTTCGCTGCGGGGCCCACAAGGCGTGTGGATCCAGAACGGCAAGTTATACATCGCTGATACGCTGAACGACCGCGTTCTTATCTATAATTCAATCCCGTCAAGCAATGGCGCCTCCGCCGATGTGGTGCTAGGCCAGCCTAACTTCACGACCTACGTTGAAGTGAATATCGCCGAACAGAAGACCGTCGCGGCGAACAACAATCTGCTCACACCCGTGTCCGTGGCTTCCGACGGCACGCGGTTGTATGTGACAGACCTGGGTTTCAACCGCGTCCTGATCTGGAATACCATCCCAACTTCCAACCAGGCGCCCGCCGACGTAGTCGTGGGACAGCCGGACATGGTCAGCTCGCTGCCGAACAACGCTTACACCACCGACAGCAACAATGTACAGCATCCGGTTTTGTGTACGGTGTCCAACGGAACCGACACGAACAACAACCCGACTTACCCCGCGTTGTGTAAGTACACGTTGAGTTTTCCGCGCTACGCACTCTCCGACGGGACTCGCCTGTTTGTTTCCGACGGCGGCAACGACCGGGTGCTTGTCTTTAACACTATTCCCACGAGCAACGCGGCCGGCGCCGATGTGATCCTCGGTCAAATCAACGACACCATCGACCAGGCTACTGATGCTGCCGATAGCTTGGATGCACCCATGTCATTGGCTTGGGACGGTGACCACAACAACCTGTATGTGGCCGATTGCTACAATCAGCGCGTCCTGGTTTATACGCCGGCAGGCCAGGACTTACCCCCCACAGCCGTGCGCAACTCGGCCAGCCTGTACATATACGCTCACGGCACCGTGACGTTCGGCGGCACGATTAAGACAGGCGACAAAGTTACTGTCACGATCCAGAGCAAGGACTATGTGTACACGCTGCAGAGCGGTGACAACTTCGACTCGATTGTCGCCGGCATGGTCGCGCTGATCAACGCCGGGAGTGGAGATCCGAACGTTATCGCCACGGCGGACACGCCGGTTAACATGCTGGTGCTTACCGCCCGGACGGAGGGCGATGCCGGAAACTCCATCACGCTGACGACCAGCGTTTCGTCGAACTCGCAAATCACCGCGACGGCGAGCAGCGCCACCCTGTCGGGCGGCGGAAACTCCGCGGCGATTGCACCCGGAACTCTGGTCACTCTGTTTGGAACCAATTTGAGCGATGTTACTATGTCGGCTCCGGCGGGCGTCACACAACTGCCCACCAGCCTGGCTGGCGTTTCGGTCTACTTCAACGGTATCAAGTCGCCTTTGATGTATGTTTCGCGGGGACAGATCAATTCGCAGTTGCCTTTTCAGCTTGGCTTTATCAGTACGGGGTCGGTTAACGCGTTCGTACGCATCGTGCACGCGGACGGCTCGGTAACTGCCACCAACGCCACGGGCGTGCTCGTCGTGCCCGCCAACCCGGGTATTTTCGCTAATGCGGGTGCCGAGCCACGCCCAGCCGTTGCCGAACACGCTTCCGTCAATGCCACGGGAGTAGTCTCAGTGGACGGTACGATAGCCGCTGGCGACACGGGGACAATCTGTATTGGATCGAGCGTCTCTGGTTGCACGGGCGGCAGGACCTACACGTATACGGTACAAGCCAGTGACACGCTCGCTACGGTGGAACAGGCCCTGGTCGCCTTGGTCAACGCCGATCCTCAAGTGACGGCACACGCATCTGGCACCTACACCCGCATTGTGATTCAGGCCAAGGTTCAGGGGCCAAGTGGAAACGGTATTCCTTTTCAGGGTAGCGTCAGTGCTTCTGCGCATCTTCTTCTTACCGCGATCGGTCCGGCACCCCCTAGCCCCGGTGTAGGCGCGCTGCTATGTTGCGCCACCAACGGCGGACCGATCACGTCCAATTCACCAGCTATACCGGGCGAGTTAATCACCGTTTACGGAGCGGGCCTCGGACTGCCTGTACTGACACCCGACGTGGACCCTTACGTGATCACAGGCCACGTATACGAGGGACCCGCCGCTAATGCTCCTCAGTCCAGCGTCTCTTCTCTGACGAGCGGCAAAACCGCCCAGGTAATCGCGGCGGGGCTGATGCCTGGAACCATCGGTATTTACCAGGTTTACTTATTACTAAACACCAGCCTGCCGACCGATCCGTTAACTCAGTTGACGATTGCCCAAGACGTTTACGTCAGTAATATTGTTACATTCCCGGTGTTCTCGACCAACGCGATTTCAGCGTTCTCGTGCAACAACATAGCGTTGAACTCATCGGGTACGGCCACTTGCACCGTCACGCTGACTCAGGCTGCAACCGGCAATGGGACTTCCGTGACGCTTTCCAGTAACAACAGCCTGCTTACGGTGCCTTCGTCTGTTACGGTGGCGTCGGGAGCCACTACGGGCACGTTCACAGCCACGGCCGGGACTATTCCATCCAGTCAGACCGCGGTGATCACCGCTACATTGGGCAGTAATACGCAGACGGTTACGTTCGCGCTGAGTCCCTAAGCCATCGCGCGCCACGCCGTGCTCGAACCGGTTGCGATGGGCCTAGCCGGGGATTATGATGCTCGACGATGACTATTTCGCGAAGACGGTTTCTCACTAACACCACAATCGGCTTGGCTGGCGCGCGGCATCTCGCCGCCACGCCCCTGGGTCTGCCCATTGGCTGCCAGACCTGGCCGGTGCGCCAGACGATCGGCAAGGACCTGGAAGGCACCCTGCATGACCTTGCTTCCATGGGTTTCGAACGCATTGAAATGTGCTCGCCGCCTGGATATGCGCAGTTGGGTTTCGGACCACTGGCCGCCATGAAGCCGTCCGACTTGCTTGACAAGATCAAGGCCGCCGGGTTGGGCTGTGAAAGCTGCCATTTCGGCTTCAAAGAACTCCAGGACCACCTGGACGACCGCCTGACCTTCGCCAAGGAGTTGGGCCTGAAACAAATGATCATCTCGACATTTGGGATGCCCAAAGAGGCCAAAATGGCCGACTGGATGAAAGCTGCCGACAGCGCCAACAAAATCGGCGCCCAGGTGCAAAGGGCCGGGATACAGCTCGGATTCCACAACCACGACTTCGAGTTCCAGAAGATCGACGGCGAGCTGATTTATGACAAGCTGATGGAGGCGCTCGACCCGAAACTGGTGAAGATGCAGTTCCAGGTCAGCGTTATTCGCCTCGGCTACAGTGCTGCCGACTATTTTGAGAAATATCCCGGCCGCTTCATCTCGATCCATTTGCAGGACTGGTCGCCCACTGAAAAGAAGGAGGTGGCGATAGGGCAGGGAAGTGTGGATTGGAAGAAGTTGTTTGCGGCCGCCAAGGGATCCGGCGCCCGGAACTACTTCGTGGAAGTCGATCGGGAAGCTTTGAAGCCCAGCGCAGACTTTCTCAAGACGCTGTGATCGGCAATCATTTCTTCTGATCGAGCTTCAAATTCATCACGGCTTGTTTGCGCGAATCGAAGGTACTGAGGGTTTTTGAGCCGCTGGTGGCGCCCTGGTAGTCCGCGCGGAGTTCGTAGTCCACGTCTGTGCTGAGGCCGTGAAAGAAATAAGTGCCGTTATCCCTGGTAATGAAGGAGCGGACCTGCAGCGTTTTGGTGTTCTTCAGCTGCACCACCGCCCCGTTCACAGCCTCGCCCTGCACATCGGAAACTACGCCCTGGACCGTGCGGATCTTGGGATCCTCGCCCTTCTTGGCGCCGGCGGCCGCGGCCACCAACAAAAATGCGCAAATCGTCCCGGCCAGAAGCCTGTACATGGCTGGATGCCTCCGCCTAGAGGACGCGCCGCCTTTCATGTTCGTTTCCACCCTATTTCCAGTCCTCTTCGGGCTCTTCGTCTTCGGCACCCTCATCGTCGTCGACGTAGTCGGCGTCTTCTTCCTCCTCTTCTTCGTCGGCGGATTCCAGTTCCAGCGGATCGGTTCCGATTACCTTAAGGTCTGCGCCGCACTCGTCGCAACTGATGGAATCGCCTTCGTCGACGTCCTCTTCATCCACATCAATGGTCCCGTCGCATACCGGGCATGTCACCATGGTTCGAAGTCCTCCCGAGACAATTTACATTTAACCAAACTGCGCCAGGCTTGCAACTGTATTTTACGGCGTCTCAAGCCTTGCTGGCGGCCTGCTTTGCGAGGCGCCGCCGGGTGGTCGCCGGCGCGATGCCCTTCATGCGGAGGTACAGGAAAAGCTGCGCCCGGTGCGTGAGTTCATGCTCCTTCACAAACTGCAACATTTCCAACCGCGTGACGCGCGCGCCGTCCACGCGCGTGATGATGCCAGCGTAGAACTCGGGCGATTGTGCCGCGAGTTGCTCGACTCGTTGTTCCACTGTGGCACGCAGTGCCCGCGCCAACTCGGGGGCATCCGCTTCGGGCGGCAGCACGTTGTACTTCATCAGCCTCTCGCGAAACTGCGGGCCGGCGAGCTGTTCCTCGCCTTCGAGTAATAGGCCGGTCAGCCCATGGCCCGCCAACAGAATATGGTTGGCAATTTCGCGAAACGTCATCGTGTCCGAAACCGGCCTGTAGTCGAGTTCATCGGGTGGAAAGTCCTCGACAGCTTGTGCAGTGTCCTGGCGCACAGCTTTCCAGGACTCGAGTAGCGCATCCAGTCTGACCATAGGTCCCATTGTACCCGCCGTGTAGTCTATGATGCCCTCATGTACCGTCGCGATGTTTTACGGGCGGGGGCCATGGCCGCCGCGCTTCCAGCCGCCGGGGCCGCGGCAACCTTCCAGGGCGCGATGCGCATCACGGGCATGGAGACCGAGTTGCTGCGCTTCCCGCCCGGCAAGCCGTATTGGGATGCCATTCACAGCTTCGGTGCGGAATCCGGCGGCGTGGTTCTACGGCTGCTGACCGACGCCGGCATCACCGGTTGGGCCTACAGTTCGTTCGGCATGATCGCGGGCGGCCCGCGCGTGGTACAGACAATCCTGGAGCGCGAGGTCCGGCCGGCCGTGCTCGGCCGCGATCCGGCGTTCCCCAAGCGCGTACGCGCCGAGTTGTGGAAGGCCATCGAATATCAAGGCGTGCAAGGCGTGGCGCAGTTCGCCATTGCGGCAGTCGATATCGCGCTTTGGGACATTCTGGGTAAGGCCGGGGGGCTGCCAGTCTACAAGATGCTTGGGGCTTATGCCGATCGCGTCCCCGCCTATTCCATGTGTGGCTGGTATTACGAAAACGATGCCGACCTGGAGCAATTCAAGCGCGCCATCTCCGCCGCGTTCGAGGAGGGCTTCCCGGCCGTCAAGATCAAAGTGGGACGGAACTCGCTCGACGATGATGTGCGCCGGATTGAAGCCGCGCGCGCGATTGCCGGCAAAGAGCGGCGCGTGATGGTGGACGCGAACCAGGTGTTCAACCTCAAGGACGCCATCCGCCGCGGGCGCGTCTATCAAAGCTTGGGTTGCTATTGGTTCGAAGAACCCCTGCCGCCGTATGACCATGCAGCTTACGCCGAGCTGGCGCGCGAGCTGGATATCCCGATCGCAACCGGCGAAAACGAGTACACCAAATACGCGTACGCCGACCTGATCAGCCGCCGTGGGGTGGACATCGTGCAACCCGATAACCGGCGCTCCGGCGGCGTCAGCGAGTGGATGGAAATCGCCGCCATCGCGGCGGGGTTCGGCCTGGATGTAGCCAGCCACGGCGGCGGCGCCGCCAACGTGCATATGCTGCTGACCATGCCCAACGCGATTTATCTGGAGAGCGGCAGCCTAAAAGGCGACTCTTCTACTCTGGAGGCCCTACATATGCGTGACGGTCAAATCCTGGCGCCCGAAATGCCGGGCATCGGCAGCGAACTGCGGACCGAATTCATCCGCAAGCACAAGGTGGACTGATGCTCGAAAAAGTGGACCTGAGCCGCGCCATACCCAAAGAGGAGTACAAGAGCCGCCTGCCGGCGTTGCAGGAGAGGCTTTACGAGTTACAGCTCGCGACGTCCGAAGCCGGCCTGCCGAGTGTGATTGTCTTCGAAGGATGGGATGCAGCGGGCAAAGGCACTACCATCAACGTGCTCACCAGCCGCCTGGAACCGCGGGCCTTCAAGCTGCACGTGATCCAGGAGCCGCGCACCCACGAGTTGCACATGCCGTGGCTCTACCGGTTCTGGCAGCGTATTCCAAGCAACGGGCACATGGCCCTCTTCGATCGCAGTTGGTATCGCCGCGTGCTGGAGGAACGCGTCGAGAAACTCACGCCGAAGAGTGAATGGCAGAAGGCGTATCGCGATATCGCGGATTTCGAGCGCACCCTGGCCGACAATGGGTACGTTATCGTGAAACTATTCTTCCACATCAGCAAGAAGGAGCAGAAGCAGCGCTTCCACAAGCTGGAGCGCGATCCCCTCACGAGCTGGCAGGTGCAGCCGCAGGACTGGCGGCGGCACAAGAAGTACAGCCACTATCTGGTTGCGGTGGAAGAGATGCTGGCGCGCACCGAATCCGAATGGGCGCCGTGGACGATCGTAGAGGCCACCGATCGATACTGGACGCGCATCGCGGTTTTCGAAAGCATCACCCGGGCGTTAGGGGCAGCGGCGTCCCGCCGCGCTACGACGAAGGCCTGACTATGCTGGAAACTCTCGATCTGGAAAAGCACCTCTCGAAGGCCGAATACGAGCGCGACCTGCTGCGCTACCAAGTCCAACTGCGGGAACTGGCCTGGCAGCTTTACCAGCGTAGACGAACGCTGGTGCTGGTGTTTGAAGGACGCGACGCGGCGGGAAAAGGCGGCACGATCCGCCGGCTCACCGAAAAGCTCGACCCTCGCGGGTACGAGGTTTTTCCCATCGCCGCGCCGGAAGGCGACGACAAGACACACCACTACCTTTGGCGGTTCTGGCGGCGCCTGCTGCCCCCCGACGAGAAGCAGATCTTGATCTTCGACCGTAGTTGGTACGGCCGCGTGCTGGTGGAGCGCGTGGAAGTCTTCGCCACGGAAGACGCCTGGAGGCGCGCTTACCGCGAGATCAACGACTTCGAGCGGCAACTTGCCGATGCCGGAGCCATCGTGTTGAAGTTCTGGCTACAGATCAGCGCCGAGGAGCAGTTGAAACGCTTCGAAAAACGTCAGGACACTCCGTACAAGCGCTGGAAGCTGACGCCCGAAGACTGGCGTAACCGCGAGAGATGGGGCCGCTACGACGAAGCCGTGGAGGACATGCTGCTCAAGACCAGCACGCTGACGGCGCCCTGGACCGTGGTGGAATCGAACTTCAAGTGGTACGGCCGGGTGAAGTGCCTCAAGACCACCGTGGAGGCGGTGAGCCGTCACCTTGACTACAAGCCCGCCGATCCCGTCCCGGATCAGAAAGAGAAGAAAGGCGCGGCGAAGAAGAAGGGGGGAAGCTGGCAGCCAAAGTCAAATAGCAGGTGCTAGACCGGGGTCCTGCCACCGAAACGACCGCCAGCGAAAATGACCGCTGAACAACAGCCCAGGTCCACCTTACGGCTGGACAAGCGGTAGGTTGGAGGCGAGCTGTACCTCCATCATCAGACCAATGCGGCGGTCGACTTGGAAGAACATCGCCGCCTTCTTCTTGCCGATCAGTTTTTCGAACTTCGGGATCCAGTCCAGGCGTAACGTGCTGGCGGCATTGTCAACCTCTATCCAGCGGCGGATATAACTGGACGCCTGGTCGTCTGTCATCGCGGCGTAGTTGGCGGAGTACTTTTTCACCAAGGTATACCGTTGATCGTTGACCTTGATGGTCTCCTGGGTATACGCATCGTACAAGGGCCAAAACGCCGCGGCCTGGTCGCCGGTGAGTGGCAGGTTGGCAGCCACTACCTGCTTTTTCTGGTCACGCAAATCCTTACGCATCATCTGGATTTCGAGATCTGTGATCTTCCCCGCCGTGCTATCTGCCGCCGGGGTCTGTGCGGAGGCCTCGCCTCCAGCTAGCAGCAGGACGGTGCTGGCCAACAAAATACGGATAGTCTTCATAGCTCCTTTTCGGGTATGCGCCTGGTGCGCGGAACGGCCGTTTCGTCTGTCGCTCGGCTGATGACGGCGCGGGGCCCACTTATTTAAAGACCACACGCGGGATGGTGCGATCTATTGAGCGGGCGATCATCCGGCATCGCGACGCGAATGCAGGCTGATGCGATTGACGCGGACTTTGCTACGCTTATCGAGTTCGGCGCTGGTGGGTGGCTTGAATCGCAGATATCCGCTCGATTCGCGACGCGGATTTGAACTGGGATGGGTATGACCGGCTCGCTCCACTCGACGCCGCGCGCCCAGTGGCGGGGGGGCGGGGAATTGGCGGTTTTGCCGAGTGAGGACTATCCGCGGGCCGATACCATTGGCGAACGGAGACCCTTGGCAGGCTCATGGCAGAATGTTTCAATACCACTACAATTCGTGCCGCCCGTGCTTTATTCACAGGTTTGCCACAATCGAAAGCTGCCAACTGCAAGATTTTTCAACCTCACAAACTTGTTGAAAAATCGCTTAGACCCAAAGATCTGACTGGAATTTGCCCGTGGGCATCAGTTAAAACAAGGTAGTCCATCGGCTGCAGCGCATCCCGGGAGGCAAATCTCGGGGGAGGTAGCGTTCCGGGGTGTGCATGCAGCGTCATTCACTTGTCAACGCCCACTGGCTGTCGCGCGTGTACCGGCGACAGCCACCCAAACCGGTCGGGTACGGCGCCGTTCACCAGGGCGAAGAATTCCTTTTGCAGCCTCTCGGTCAGCGGGCCGCGATGTCCCGCGCCGATCCGAATGCGGTCGATGGACCGGATAGGGGTGATCTCGCATGCTGTGCCTGTGAAGAAGACTTCGTCGGCGATGTAGAGCATTTCCCGCGGAATGATCGTTTCCACCACCGGCACCCCCAAGTCCTGAGCGAGCTTCAACACGCTGTCGCGGGTTACTCCGGGCAGCACCGAGGCTCCCAGGGGCGGCGTGTGCAACCGGCCGTCGCGCACGACGAATATGTTCTCACCCGATCCCTCGCTCACATAGCCGGCCTCGTCAAGGGCGATGCCCTCCGAGTAGCCGTTGGTGACCGCCTCCATCTTGATGAGCTGGGAGTTCATATAATTGGCGCCCGCCTTGGCCAAGGCCGGCAAGGTATTGGGGGCGATTCGCTTCCAACTCGACACGCAGACGTCCACGCCCTGCGCCAAAGCGTCCTCGCCTAGGTATTTACCCCACACCCAGCAAGCCAGGTAAATATCCACCGGGTTGTTCAGAGGATTGACACCCACTTCGCCGTACGCGCGGATCGCGATGGGGCGGATGTAGCAGGAATCAAGATCGTTGATCCGCACCAGTTCACGCATCGCTTCAGCGAGTTCTGCGGGCGCAAAAGCGAGATCCATGCGATAGATTTTGGCGGAGTCTACCAGCCGACGGACGTGTTCGGGCAGGCGGAAGATCGCAGGACCGTCCGGGGTGGCATAGCACCGGAGGCCTTCAAAGACGCTTGTCCCGTAGCTCACCACGTGCGACAGAACGTGAATGGTTGCCTTTTCCCAGGGTATAAAATGGCCGTTGTGCCAAATGTGTTCGGTGGGCTTCAGCATGGCTTAATTATAGCGTAGGCATTTCGCGGGTCAAGGATTTCTGATAACAGATATTATGTAAACTGTCGGAGGAATCTAAAAAAAGCGGGCCCGTACACTCAGCCACAACTGGGTACGGGCCCGAGGGAAGAAACTCTAGTGGTGGCCTCCGGTATGCGAGGACTCGCTGCCGTTAGCGTGCGAAGTTCCTCCTCCACCGCCGCCGCCACCGCTGCTGCGAGGCGCCGGCGAACTGGCGCGAGGCGAACTCGTCGAAGATCCTCTGCGGGATGGCGCCGGCGCGGAGTTGTTAGGCCGCGATGGCTGCGGCGCCTGATAGGTTCGTTCGCGCATCACTTGCGGCGCCACCCGAATGGATTCCTGACGGCTGTAACTCGGCCGGGTCGGCGGTTCGTATGTGTGATAGGTAGACTGGCTGCTTGGCTGGGAGTAATTCGGCCGCTGCGATACCAATCCATTACTGCTCGAGAAGCCCTGTGCTGCGGGCTGCGCCGTCGGACGAGGCTCGCCAAAACGCTGCCATCCATTGCCGCGATTCGCCGGTGACGTCTGCGGCTCGCCCAAAGGCCTCCAACGGCCTTGAGCACCGCCGGCGTTCGGAGCTATCGTGTTCGGCGTCACAACTCGAGGAGCCGACACGTACTGCTGCATCGTACGCTGCTGTACCGCGAAGGGAACCCTCTGCACCGGAGCCGCACTCGTGCGGCTGAAAAACCGCAAATTGTCGGGGCTTCGCGGAACCTGCGGTACCGAGTGGTTGCTATATCGCAGGCTCGCTGCCGTAGGTGCTACCGGCAACTGCCCGCGCACCAACCCTGCATCGCGAATCTGGGTGCTGGTTACGCGTGAAATGTTACCAAACCGCCCCTGCTGGAAATCCACCGCACTGACCGAGAAGATGCCGTTGGCTACTTGCGCATTGCGGTAAGTATTTGTGATATTTACGTTCGTAATATTCACGTTCCGGCCGAAGTATGCGGCATTCTGGTAACCACCGTAAAATCCATGACCCCACCAGCGGTAGCAGGGTTCAAAGGGCGCCAGCGCCACCCACCCGACATTGCCAAATCCAAAGCCAACGCCGAATCCCCCGCTTCCGAATCCAAAGAAAGCTACCAGGGCCGGCGACCAGGACTGGACACCAAGACCGCCGGGATACCAGCACCAACCGTAGCGCGGCGCATAGTACCAGCGGCCGTAGTGGAAAGGAGCCCAACCCCAGGGGTCGGAACTCACCCAAGTCCAGCCATACCAGTCTTGCCAAACCCAGCGGCCAGATTGATACGGCGCCCAGTCGGGACCTACCGAAGGCGTCCAGACCTGGCCATAAGAAGGCACATCCACCCATTGGCCGTACGAGTCCAGGTCTTCGGCGCCGTAAACGCCTTGCGGAACATGCTGATTACTGGATGAACCCAATAATTCGCGATCACGCCGCTCATTCCAGCGATCCCATTCATCCGTTGCAATGGCGGGCTCGATACGGAATTCCGGGTCTGACGGGTTGCCACGCACCAGCATCGTCTGCCCTGCCCGCAACGGTTCAGTACCCCGCGGAGTAAAGATCTGAGCCTCCCCTGCTCTCACGGTGATTTCGGTCTGACCATCCCCTCCAACGTAGATGCGATACGAGCCTACGTGCATAGGCCTTACGGAAACGGTAGGCGTCTCAATTTCGACTTGAAGCCGCGAAACGCGCAAGACCCGGTAAGTAACCGTGCCGTGGGCCACCTGGAGATTGACGCGGCCATTATCTAACTGCGCCAAACGGATCTCGGCGTTGGCGCCAATACGGATCAGGTTGGCGGCGTCGAATTGCACCTCAGCCTTGGCGCCCAGGGCCGTGGACACACGGTCCTCTACCATGACCGGAACGTTGAGCGCGGCGGCCACCCAATCGCCCGAATCGCCTCGCCGCACAGAGACCTCGCCGTTGACGATGCTGATTCGCCCCACTCCCCGCGCCGGTTGCTCCTGGTCTGGCGGAGGCGCCGGTTGTGCGCCCAACACACCTGCCAAAACCGATGCAATCGCTGCTACCGCGAGTATCCTGGGCACGAGAGCCCGGCGTCGCATGGCGTTCTCCATCATCCTGTTCATTGAAGGCAATTAATAGTCCATTCTTAAGGTGAACATCTGCCGCCACTTAACGCACCTGGATCATGACGGCCTCTGGCTGAAAAGCACCAGGCTGATTGGAAAGCAGCAATCTTGGACCGAGCCGGTTTCCGTTATAAATCCGCTTGCATTCCGTGGCATGTGGGTTATAATCGTGAGCACCCCCCGAGTCGTTCCCAAGATGCTGACTCTCACGCTCGATACTCACACCATGCTTACGGCTTCGGCCACGACCGCCGTATCCGACCAAACTACGAACGCGCCAAAAACCGCCTGGCCAATGCTGACCACACTGACCCACGATCTTCGCCAGCCCCTCAGCATCATTGAGGCGTGCGCCGATTACCTGGACTTGATTCTGCCCGCTGAGGATCTGCGTGCCCGCGAACAAATAACTGTGGTCCGCCGACAAGTGGCGGACGCTAATCGGATTCTGGGTGAAGCACTCGTGAAGACACACTACGGCACTGCGCCGGTCCCTCGTTAACAAAGGATAACGGCGCGCGGGTCATGTGAATGATACGGCACCACGGCAGCGATTCAATTGTTGGTTGACGAAAGCCGCGAGGTCCGCTGGCATGTACTGCGGCGGACGAACCCAAAAGCAAGGTTTCTCCCGCCATGGAGTGCCTTCGACCTCTTTCCATGCTGGATTCCGCTGGGACCGCTCGATCACCACGCAAGCATCCGCCCGTTCCAGATAGCGCGCGCTTGACGCCTTGAAGTCGCGCTGAACGAAATCGAGTACCACCAGGTACAACTCCGGCCGGACGAACTCCATGATGCTGTTCGATTCGACGATGAGGTTCTGGCTGGCCGCCCACACCTGTTGGAAGTCCGCTAATGCGGCGCCAAGCTGTCCCACTGCCGTGCGCAGCCAATAGGCCTTCCGTGCGCCGGCAGCCAGGAACCTTCCCGAATCCGATCGCCCGGCCTGCCGTTCTTCCGAGATTGCGAAGGCGTGTTCGGGCGCCAGGCAGCAGTCACAATCCTCGCCTGATCTTGCGCAGATCCCATGACCGAACTGCGTGATCTTCATCGCGGTCCAGTTCCATTGCGGCAGCGCCGCGATCAGACCCGCCACCACCGAGGTCTTGCCGATGTTCCGCGAGTGTCCTCCAACGACCACCAACATCAGTTCCCCGCCCCTTCCTCAAGGTGCGCGATCTTCCGCTTCAACTCCGCCACTTCGCGCCGCATCTCGGGCAGTCGCGCCAGGTTCGCGAGTTGCTCCAGATGCTCTTTTAGCGGCCGCGCGGGCGTGCCCCAAACCGTCTGCCCCCCCCGCACGATCTTCGAACTCAGAATTCCGCAGCCCGACCCCAGCACCGCTCCGGATTCAATTCGCGCCTTATCGCCGATTCCCACCTGACCACCTATGACCGCGTAATCCTCTACCACCACGCCGCCCGAAAATCCGGTCTGTGCCGCCACTACGACGTGCCGCCCGATCCGGCAGTTGTGACCCACGTGCACCATGTTATCCAGCTTGGTGCCCTCACCAATAACGGTCACACCCAGAGCGGCACGGTCGACGCACGAGTTCGCGCCGATCTCCGCGAAGTCGCCGATCTCTACCCGTCCCACCTGGGGGAACTTATGATAGCGGTCATTCTCGAAAACGAAACCGAACCCGTCGGCCCCGATGACACAGCCCGAATGCAGGATCACGCCGCGCCCAATATCCACGTTGTCGTAAATGGTCACGTTGGCATTGAGTACACATCCTTCTCCCAACACCACGCGCTTGCCGATCGAGCAGCCCGCGCCGATGCTGCTGGCCAGCCCGATGCGGCTATTGTTCCCGATTTGGACATGCGGCCCGATCGCCGTCATGGCGCCAATCTGGACGTCCTTCCCGATCACCGCGGTGGGGTGAATGCCCGGCTTGATCTCGACGGTGGGATAAAAACGGCTCATCGCCCGCGCAAAGGCTGTACGGGGCT
>Ga0335077_10005499_pt1 | contig 15535 bp, 17 predicted proteins | sample Lox_Sample_31_FD_207151 | JGI IMG/M metagenome (GOLD analysis project Ga0335077, IMG submission 207151) | Soil microbial communities from Loxahatchee National Wildlife Refuge, Florida, United States - Lox_Sample_3.1 | ecosystem: Environmental > Terrestrial > Soil > Wetlands | place: USA... | reverse complement strand
GCATCCATGACACTCTCCGGCAAAACCCGCGGCAGGGTAGCCAGCAATTTCGCGTGCTTCCCGACACGATACCGAATGCGCGGACGATTCGATGTCAATGCATGGTGGACTGCCATTGCGACCACCTTCGGGGACTTCCGTTCTTCTCCATCTTGTAACCGCGCTGCGCAAGCCGCCGGATCAGCGATCCATATTGCGATTGAGCTTCAGGTGGAAGCCCGGCGATCGCCTGCTCCAGATGCCCCAAGGTTTTGTCCACGGCCGGAGTGGAGATCGCTCCCGGCTCTATGGCACACACGCGCACTCCTAACGGATGCATTTCCAACCGTAGCGTGTCGCTCATCATGGCAAACGCGCTTTTGCTCGCGTTTAGCAACCCGCCAAAGGGAATCGCAAGGTTTACGCCGACCGTTGTGATGTTCACGATCCTGCCTCGCGTCTGCCGGAGAAGTCGTGAAAGTGCCTGGATCATCGCCAACTGTCCAAAGAAATTGATTTCAAATATCTCCCGCACGTCATCCATGCTGGCGTACTCGAGAGGCCGCACCATCCCAATGCCTGCGACGTTCACCAGGCCGTCCAAACCCAGCCCATTCAGGTGAGTCTCGATTTCCGCTGCGGCCGATTTGATCGATAAGCCTTCCTCCAGGTCCGTCAATACAGAAACAATTCCCGGCCGACGCTGTAGCGCATCCCGGTCGGTCGCGGTGCGAACTGTGGCAAAAACTCTCCAGCCAGCGCGATTCATCCGTTCCACACACGATCGCCCAATCCCGCTGGAAGCGCCGGTGATTACAACTGCCCTTTCATGGTTTTGCATGCTGTACCCCTAAGGTGAGTGTGGCGATGAGATGCGTGGCGCGGATGGCGAGTTTCTTGTTTTTGCTAAAAACAAGAGCCGGAATCATTGCTGATTCCGGCCCTTGCGTTGGCTGGTTTGCCCGGATAAAACTTGTCAGTTCTCAGTCGACAAGACTTCGAAATTCAAATGTAAAACCGCTCGCGAACTTTGAAACCTTGAAATGTTGAGATCATGAAACTTAAGTCACTAAGCGCTTCTCCTGGGTCTTACAGCCAGATCCCGCACCTGTGTCAAAATGCTCGACATCTGCATCCCGTTCAGCTGCGAGACAAACGGCAACAGTTCAGCAACAAACTGATCTTTCATCAATTCATTGACTTCTTCCTGACGGCTGCGTTCACCGCCGCTAAGCAGTTCGGGCACGGTAACCTCCAGTGCACGCGCTAGCCGCTCCAGGGACGACAGCGTCGGCGTGGCTTTTTCATTTTCGATCTTCGAGACGTATGTCCGCGGTACCGCCATGCGTCCAGCAAGTTGCCGCTGGCTGAGCCCGCTTCGTAATCGCAACGACCGAATCGAGGTCGCCAAGTTTAGATGCCCGCGGCCGTTGCTCGGCATGGGCATCATCATAGGTGGTGCGACTACGATCGGCTCAGGTTCGGGCTCCTCGTCCAAGGACGCATGACAGCGGCGGCAGTTGTTATTGGATGTGCGGAATTGCACTAACAGGCAGTGATCGCACCGGACGACTTCCCGTGAATCCACCGGGGCAAGAGTCGTGGCCATCGAATTGTGGGAGTGCCAGAGCGGGCTCTCCTTACAACTTAAATCACAGAGCAGGAACGACTTGGGGGAGTTTCCTGCTGCGAGTCTCAATGTGAGTCAGCATGCCTGTGGAAGTCAAGCGAAAAATGCACACAAAGCGTGGCAGTAATGAACTTGCATAGCACAAGGTCAATCAAACAAGCGATGTAGAGCCAAACTCAAGCCCGGTCTGCAGGCAATGAGAGCATGGTTACTTTCTAGGTTCTCGTGTGTCAAATCACACCCACACGCCAGACCGAGCGTAAAAGTCATTCAGACCTTTACCGGAATAGCGGATGCGGCACGAACCCCGCCGGCTCTTCGATCATGTTCCTAAGGATTTCAGTCGACTTGTAGGAATACTCTTCGCCACAGCTGTCACACCGAACGGAGACCTGCTGCGTCACCATGGGAAGGGGCGAATATGCATCGGTTTCGCCGAGTGCGATCTGATGCGCGTACGAGAGATTGCCTTTGTGGTGGAATCGGTGATTCTTGCAGAGTACGACCCAGAAGTAGTCTTCGGACATCGTTGTCCTCCAGCCACAGAACCTGGGATGGGCGCTGTCTGTAGTATGCTCTCGACAGATTTTTGAGCAAAGTAAGTATTATGTAAAGAAATTGTAACGACCCGTTCGACACGGAAGTGCCAACCGAGCGTCAGGGGATACCCGAATCATGAGCCAACTCAGTCGAGAAGCCGCCTGGACCTTGCTCACCGAATTCACTCAATCTGAGAGTCTGCGAAAGCATGCCTTGGCGGTTGAAGCCTGCATGCGAGCCTGCGCGAAAAAATACGGCGATGGATCTAGCGACGCCGAGATCTGGGGAATCGTCGGCCTGATCCACGATTTCGACTACGAGCGCTGGCCAAGCCTTGACGATCATCCGTACAGAGGCAACGAGATTCTCAAAGAGCGCGGCTGGCCAGACGAAATCTGCCGAGCCATCATGAGCCATGCCGAATACTCCGGCGTGCCCCGCGACACGCCGATGGAAAAATGCCTCTTCGCCTGCGACGAACTCGCCGGATTCATCACCGCGGTTGCCCTGATCAAGCCGAGCAAGTCACTGGCAGAAGTCGATGTGAAGTCGGTCAGAAAGAGAATGAAAGACAAAGCCTTCGCCCGAAAGGTGAATCGCGACGACATCATCCAGGGTGCCGCCGACTTGGGCGTTGATCTCGATGAACACATCGGCTTCTGCGTCGAAGCGATGAAGCCGATCGCGGCGGAGTTAGGGCTGGACGGTAGGGCCGGTTCCGCGCAGTCCTCCGCATGAAGGCGTAACAATTGACGTGCAAGACGCGCTCATTTCGCCGATAATTTCGTGTCCACATGGACACACCCCAGAGCGATCTTGAAGGAATCCGGCAGATGCTCGCGGATTTGACGGCCCGAGTCTATCGCATCGAGCGTCGTCTTCAGATGGATGTTCAGCCTCCGCGTGAGGCTCCCCGGGTTGAAGCCAGCGTTGTTTCGCAACCCGCTCCGCCACCGGATAAGATCGCCAGCAGCGCCGGCCAACCGTTTGCCCCGTTTCCTGGAGAACTCCCTGCACGGGTCTCTGCCGTCCCGCCAGTCCTCGATTCCGATCTTGAATCGCGCATCGGTTCCCACTGGCTGAATCGCATCGGCATTGCCGCTTTGCTGGTCGGAGTTTCCTATTTCCTTAAGTTCGCCTTCGATAACAACTGGATCGGTCCCGCGGGTCGGGTTGCCATCGGCCTGGTGGCGGGAATCGCCATCATTCTTTGGAGCGAACGTTTTCGCCACCACGGATACAAGGCATTTTCCTATTCGCTAAAGGCGGTCGGCATCGGAACGCTGTATCTCTCGCTGTGGGCGGCATTCCAGCGCTACAGCCTGATTCCCAACGCCGTCGCCTTCGTGATAATGGTGGCGGTAACGGCTTCCGCGGCCGCCATGGCTTTGGCGCAGGATGCCCAAATCCTCGCCGCGTTCGCCCTGACCGGAGGATTCGCAACTCCTCTACTGCTCTCCACCGGGCAGAATCGTGAAGTCGCACTCTTTTCGTACGTCGCGCTTCTCGATGTAGCGGCACTCGTTCTCGTAGCCTTCAAGCCTTGGCGCCGCCTGCTGGTGATGAGTTATGCAGGCACTCTCTTGCTTTATGTCGGATGGTATTCCCAGTTCTATGCTCGTCCCCAACTCGGCATTACGCTGGCCTTTGCCAGCGTCTTCTTCGTGGTCTTCGCCATAGCGCCTCTAGTCACCCTGCAACCCGAGCAGGAAATCGCCATCTTCGCCTCCATCCCTGCGATTCTTGCCTTCGTCAATGCCGGAGTTTACTTCCTGCAGGCGTACCTCATCATCGAAGAGGTCGACAAGACCTACATGGCGTGGTTCGCGCTCGGACTGGCCGCGATCTACATCTTCCTCAGCCGTCTGGTACATGCCGATCTTTCGGCCGGCGCAGCCCAGATCCTCTACTTCCTCCACCTCGCGGTCGCGATTGGCTTTATCACCATTGCGATTCCGATCCGGTTGGACGCGCATTGGATCACCATGGGATGGTTCGTCGAGGCAGGTGTGTTGTTCTGGGTAGCCAATCGCATCAAGTCCGATTTCCTAAATGTCTTCGCACTCGCCGCCCTGGTGCTTGGAGTGTTTCGTCTCCTTGTGTTCGACAACTTCCACACGACGCAGCTGTTCTTTAACCTGCGCATGGCAACGTATGTGGTCGCGATTGCAGTGCTGGGAGCGGTGGCCTGGTACGCCGCGAAACGCGAGGATGAATCAGCGCGTACTGTTGGAGCCGTAGCCCTGGTTGCGCTCAACGTGCTCGCCTTGATCGCCCTCAGCCGCGAAGTAACAGATTTCTATTCTCGGCAGATCACGGCGGTTCATCCGCCAATCGGGCAATGGAATTCCTTCTATACCAACATTCGCCGGGTTGAGATCGAACGAGACTTCACCTACTCCGCTCTCTGGATGGCTTACGGCGCGCTGCTGATGATTGTAGGATTCCTGCGCCGCAGCGCCTTTATTCGATGGCAAGCCCTCATTCTGATAGCTCTTACGATCGCCAAAGTCTTTGCCTATGATGTCGAGCAACTCGACAAGGGTTATCGCATCGTCAGCTTTATGGTTCTGGGCGCGCTGCTGCTGGCCATCTCATTTGTGTACCAGCGCGACTGGCTGAAGTTATCTTCAACTCGCCGGCAGAAAGAGGACGTCAGGGCTGGCAGCAGCTCATGAGATTCCCCGCCGCACTTGCGCTTCTATTTGTTCTTGCGGATCGCCCTGCGCGTCCGGAGCAAGCCATTCCATACTTCACCAATGTTCGCGATGTCTACATCGCGCAACCGGACCGCCAGAATTACTTTATCGTCGACTGGGAACTCCGGGCCCGTTCGCGCCCCGATCTCGCAGACCTGCGTCTGTACGATGGCGATACTCCGGTGCCGTATTTTCTGTCGGAACAGCGCTCCGGAGTGACCTCTGAGGAAATTGAAGCAAAGATCCTGAACCTGGGGAGCGTTTCCGGCCACACCGAATTCGATCTCGATGCCGAAGGACTCGCCGAGTACGACCGGATTCGTCTCCGTATCGAGGCACACGACTTTGTGACGACCGCTTCAGTCTCGGGCAGCAGCGCCCCGGGAAAGGCAACTGAGGTCGAACTGACTCCATCCACGCTATATGACTTCTCGAAAGAACAACTGGGCTCAAATTTCCAGATCAAGTTGCCGCCGTCGAGTTTCCGCTATCTGCACGTTCGATTGGGTGCGGGTATTCGTCCCCAACAAGTGAAGGGAGCCACGATTTACAACTTGCGCGAGCAAAAGGCGCGCTGGACAGTCACCGGTTCGTGTACCTCGCCCACCCAAAAGCAGCATCTGACGGTCATAGTCTGCACGATCTTAAATGGCCCTCCGGTGCAGCGAATCCTGCTGCAAGTTCCACCAGATCAGGTGAACTTCCGCCGCACGGTGAGTGTCGAAGACGGCAAAGCTCACCCAATTTTCGGCGGCGAGGTCAGCCGCGTGCGCATGAACCGGGCCGGCGTGCTCGTCACTGACGAAGACTTATCCCTCAAAATCATGGTCGGGTCCGATCGTTATTCGTTGACCATCGACAACGGCGATAATCCACCGCTTGCCAATATCGCCGCCGAGCCGCAAGCCTTCGAGCAGCGCGTCTATTTCGACCCGCAAGGGAAGACAGCGCTACAGCTTTACTATGGCGATGAAAAGCTGTCTGCGCCCGAATACGACTACGCCCGATTCTTCCATCTCGACGCCTCTCCCGCTCAAGCCCACTTGGGCCTCAGTTCCCGCAACGCGGAGTACTCCGGACGTCCCGACGATCGCCCTTGGTCGGATCGCCACGCGGTGATTTTGTGGGCTGCAATGCTGCTGACGGTTGTTGTCCTCGCCGCACTGGCTTTGCAAGGTCTTCGCAGCCAGAAAGCGCGGCGGGATTCCCACTTCTAAGAGCGCGCCCAGCCGTAACTCGCGGCAATGCCCCACACGTCGTTCGCATTCCTGCGAAGGTGCGAAGCATCGCACCCTGCAATGCAGGTGTAGATTGCCCCCTCGCCCTATTCAAACCGCAATGCAGAAATCGGATCGACCCGGGTCGCTTTTCTGGCCGGCACCCAAACTGCGACGAGTGCCACTGCGCACAAGAAAATCGGAGTCACAATGAATGCCAACGGATCCCACTTCCTTACGCCAAATAGGAATCCCGTCAGAAACTTAGTCAGCCAGAATGCCCCGCCAATTCCCATGACAAGCCCAATCCCAGCCAGGAGCATTCCTTGGCGAATCACCATATTGCGAATATTCGAAGCTTGCGCTCCCAGCGCCATGCGTACCCCGAGTTCCTGTGTGCGCTGTTGTACGGAGTAAGCCATCAATCCGTAGATGCCGATCGCCGCCATCAACAAAGCCGAGGCACCGAACGAGGTGAGCAGCAGCATGTTGAAGCGTTGGCGCGATGTCGTAACGATGACGATCTCGTCCATGCTGCGAATGTGCGCCACGGGCAGCCCTCCCGTGGCTTCACGAATCGCCTTGGTCACGGCAGTCGTGAGCGTGTGCGGCTCCGTTCGAGTGCGCACGATCCACGACAGCGGTGCGATGCGAGAATTAAGTTCCGTCTCTCCGTCGGGCATCTGTGAAACCGGGATGTACATGGTTGGGCCGGGATCCTGATCGAGTCCACCATCCCGCATATCACCCACAACGCCGATGATCTGCCTCGGTGGTTCGGCAAAGACCGGACCCATGCCCGCTCCGATCTCCAGGTGGTCGTTCAGGGGATCGCCGTTGGGCCAGTACTCTCGCGCCATCGTCCGATTAATGATGACAACGCCCGGAGCGGCTCCATTGTCGTTTTCGGTGAAGTTCCGGCCGCGCAGCACGGGCACCTTGAATACATCAAAATAGCTCCACGAGACTGGGATGTACTCAGCTCCGCCTGTGGTCGGATTGTTGCCGTTTGCGCGCCCGACAATGTTGAAAGGCAGCCCAAACCCGCCTTGCAGCGGCAGACAGCATGCGGCGGCAGTGGCGGTTACGCCGGAAACCGCATTGATCCGCTCTGTGCCGTCGCGAATGACCTGTGCGACGGCGCTGGTCTTCAGAAACCGGTCGCCGCTGATCGACATCGCCATTGTGAGCACGTTGTGCGTGTCGAAGCCGGGATCTACCGACTGCAGCTTCATGAACGTGCGAATAAGGAGCGCCGCACCGATCACCAGTACTAGAGCCAGAGCCATCTCAGTCACAACCAGGAGAGAACGAGTCTTTCCGCTGTGCAAGCCCACTCCTCCGCGATTGCTGCTCTCGTTCAAAACGGCTGCAAGATTCTTGCGGGAAGAACTGATGGCTGGAACCAGGCCAAACAAAATTCCGGTCAGCAGAGAAACCGCGAGGGTAAATAAAAGCACATTCAAATCGACCGTCACCGCCGATCCATCTTCGCCAATACGAGGAATGCTGCCTGGATTGATCGCCAGCAAGAACCGAACACCCGCAAATCCAAGGAGAAGTCCGAGCGTTCCGCCGGTGAGCGAAATGACCAGACTCTCGGTCAGCAACTGGCGAATGATGTGCCAGCGCCCAGCACCGAGCGCCGAGCGCGTGGCCAGTTCCCGCTTACGCGCTGTGGCGCGAATCAGCAACAGATTTGCAACGTTCGCGCACGCAATTAGCAGCACTAGTCCGACGGCGCCAAGCAGCACGTAAAGTGACGATTGTGTATCACGGACCATCAATTCCTGCAGCCGGACGACGGCAAAGCCATTGTTCGGCCCTAGCCTGCCGGGATACGTCGTCCGGTATTGCTCGGCGGCCAGTCTCAACTGCGCGTTGGCCATGGGCACAGTGACGCCCGTCTTCAACCGTGCGATCACGAAGAAGTAGTTCGCCGGGTTGGTCGAACTGAGTTCAAACTGAAACGGCAGCCAGAGATCCGCAGGACTTTCGGTAACAAATTCACGCCCGATCACGCCCACAACCTGATAGGGCTGCCCGTTGAGCTGAATATTGTGGCCGACGATGTTCCGATTTCCGCCAAACCGGCGCTTCCACAGTCCGTAACTCAGCACCGCCACATTTCCACCGTGAGGACTATCCTCCGCGGCGGTGAAAGTCCGCCCCACAATCACGGGCGCACCCAGCGTTGCAAAATAGTCGGCACTGACATGTACGGCTTGGACTTGTTCCGGCTGATCGTTGCCGGTCAGGTTCAATCCAGCGCCTCCCGTGTCGTAAGCCGCAACGTGCTGAAAGATGCTTTTCTGCTGCTGCCAGATGTTGAACTTGGGCACGCTTGCGAAGGGGTCGGAATCATCACCGGTGTTCATCACCTGAACGAGCGACTGCGGATCGGGATAAGTGAGCGGCTTGAGCAGCACCGTGTTGATGACGGAGAAGACGGCGGTATTTGCCCCGATCCCCACCGCAATTACCAAAATCGCGACAACCGTGAATCCCGGAGCCTTCATCAGCGATCGCACAGCAAAGCGAACGTCGCGCCACACGTTTTCAGGTGACATAAAGGAAGCGCCGGACACGATCTGGTTCTCGCCGACCGTTTGCGGATTCACGCGGCCTCCTTGGGAAGCGGAGAAATCCCCTCGTTTGGAATGGACGTAACCGCGGCCCCAACGTTAGTGCGACACGCCCTGGCTATAAGGAGACTGATCTTAACATCGCAATCCTTCGAAACCCCTCCTTTCCCACCGCTCCGGCCATGATGGAGTCCGTCCTGAACAATGTCTCTCAGCACAAGCCATTGCAACAGAGGCGTGTGGATCGCCAGAAATGAGCGCAAATGGGAAAGTTACTTCGGTAATCGCTGAACCATCGCTTACCTTGCTCTTTCGCATCGTAGGGGTGTGAATTGCATAAACAGAGCTGAGATGAGGAGGCAGAATGTTGAGTCACGATCAGATTCAGCAATACATTGACCAACTCGACGCGCACGTTCCTAAAGAGGATGCAGACATGCTCATTTGGTGCCAAGGAGATACTTCCGGCTGCGAAATCATCGCCAACCGCATTGGCTATTTGCGCTTTGGTACTGAGATGTTGAAGGCAGCTCTTGTGGAACTGGAACCGGGGACCATCGGCACAAATGTTTCCCTGAACTACATGGAGCTGCCGAAATGGAGCCTCCACGTCAGCCGAATAGCTAGGCGCGAGGACCTTAGAGCTTTCTCGCCGCAATTTCCTGTAATCACATGGAAAACCCATGTCATGGCGTCCTTCGAGATCTTTCTGGGGATATTTGCGTGTGTCTGTCTTCTAATTGGATTTGGTCAAGTACTTGTCTGGTTGTGTCGCCTGCTTTTTTGAATTCTCAAGCAACCACTACTCTGGAATTCAGTGAGGAGCCCGCGACAGAATGTCTCATGTCTCGCTGCGTGAGACAGAGTGACTCAGATTTCGAATGTAAATTCTCTTTACTTGCAGTAATGACAATCGGTTACGAGTGGCGTGTTTGGCCCTGCCTTTGCACTAGCACCACCAAGGGGGAACGTAAGACATGCGTAACCAGAAAGGTTTTTCACTCATCGAGCTGCTGATCGTGGTGGCCATCATCCTGATCATCGCAGCCATCGCAATTCCGAACTTGCTGCGTGCCCGTATGGCGGCCAACGAGTCGTCTGCTGTCTCCAGCATCCGCACCATCAACACGGCGGAAGTCACCTACAACTCGACCTATCCGACTACCGGCTTTGCCGCAAACTTGGTTTCGTTGGGCGGCCCCATCGGCGCGGCCTGCGTTCCCGCCGTGGCCAACGCTTGCCTGATTGACGCGGTTCTGGCGAACAACGGCAACCCGGCTGGCAGCGGAAAGAGCGGCTACCTGTTCACGACTGGCGCCGGCACCGTGGCTGGAGGCGTGAACGTCGGCTACACCGTGGTGGCGGTTCCGATCACGATCAACCAGACCGGCATCCGTGCCTTCTGTGCTGAGGAAGATGCAGTGGTTCGCGTCGACCCGGCTGGCGTTTGCTCCAACACCGAAGCGGGCGTCCTGACCTTCAACCCCCTCAACCAGTAACCGCTTCGTTTGAGTCGCCAAGGCACGTTGAGAGCAGCAAACTCCTGGTTTGCTGCTCTGTGCTTTTGGACAAGGAGAGGGTTTCCGCGCGATCCAGTTCTGCTTGGCTACGGTTCAGCGGTTACATCCCGGAAATCACAGTATTGTCAGCTTGCCGAGTGCAGAGCCTTGCAGGGAAACCGTCTTGCCTGCAATGACGCGAGAAGTTTTAATCTGGATGCCATAGATGTACTCTCCCGACAACCAGGTACATGCCGGGTTGCCCACGTAGGGGACAATGCGAATGTCATATATTCCATCTCCTTGATTCGCAAACTCCGTGACCGAAGCGTTGCAACCAAAGGGACGGACATTGAATCCGTCACGCAAAGTCCAGCCTGCCGGTAGAGTTATGGCGGTGGTTTGGTTGCCGGCATTCGCTCCCAAGTCCGCGACCGGCACCCCGTCCAACGTGACCACCACGCTGATGACGGCCGAGGCCTCGATATTGGCGCCAGAATCGCCGGCGTCGGCATTGCTCCGATTGATCTGCATCTGCACGAACAACTCACGGACAGCCGAATGCTTTCTTCCCTTTTTCGGTTTGGGCATTGGGTAGCTTCCTCCTATGTGAAGTAAGTGGGGAAGACAACAGGAAATTAGAGGGGTATTGTACACGCGCCAATGTGTCGAAATACGAAACATCAGGAACCGGCGCTACGCGGGCGGTGTCTCTAGTTGCAGACTGAAAAGGGTGCATCGTTCTTGGTGATTGCGGATGAAAGTACACCCTGTACCGACGTTGTCAGTACTTTTGTTCGCGTTGGCTTCACAATGTCCTGTCCCAACGAATCCAACCCCTAGGAATGCGTCGGCAGCTGTCCTGCAGGCATTCGAGACGCACGACATCGTGATGTTGGGTGAGATCCATTGGAATAAACAGGAATACGCGTGGTTGCAATCGCTGGTCGCTAGCCCTGACTTCGCCGATCGGGTTGACGACGTGGTGATGGAATTCGGAAACTCGCTGTATCAGAAATCCGTCGACCTATATATTGCCGGCGAAGCAGTCCCGATCGAAGAGGTGCGGCGGGCCTGGCGTAACACACTGGGCCTGGGGGATCCACCACCGATATACGGAGACTTGTATAAAAAGGTCCGCGAAACGAACATGCGCCGCCATGGCACGCATCAGATGCGTCTTCTCTGTGGAGATCCCTACATCGATTGGGACAAAGTGAAAACCAAGGAGGATGTCGGTCCTTTCCTGGGGCATCGTGACCAGTGGTATGCACAGGTCGTAAAGGAGGAAGTACTGGCCAAACATCACCACGCCTTCCTGATCGCAGGCTCCGCCCATTTTCTGCGTGAACAAGGAAACGGCAACATAGAGCCTGAGTTGCGGCGCGCCGGAGCGAAGACCTTTCTAATCCTGGCAGGGACCAATGCAGTAGGAAGCTATGACGACCTTGATAAGAGATTCGATTCCTGGCCTGCGCCTTCGATTGCACTGTTGAACGGGAACTGGGTCGGCGAGCTGCGGGCCATACCCGTCATCTCAGGAGGGACCGAAGGTCTCGACTCTGCTCTGAAACTGAAAGATGCCGCTGACGCGCTGCTGTATCTTGGCCCCCGCGATAGTCTAGTCAGCGTGGAAGCTGTGCGCGAGGAGGTTGATGGTACTCCCTATGGGAAGGAACTCCTGCGACGCATGACGATTTTGGGTTTTCACTTACCTTACATTCCAGATGTTAAGGAGAGTCCACAGTTTGACAGACCGGAAGCTGGCAGCGGCCCGCCTGCGTTTGACCCACCTAAAACAATAGACACGCCGCTACCGCCAAGACCGCCAAGTCTGTAGGCGAAGTTCGTGGGCTGGGGAATTTCAGGGGTGGCCTGCTGGAAGCCGAAATGTGGCCTGAGTGGGAAAAGTTCAACTGCTGGACAGACCACACCTAATCATTTAGTCCCTTGCCATTCAAAATCCGCGGCATACACTTTTCAACCCTTGCATCCCGAGTTTTGGATTGTTTGGGTTGAGAAAAGTGAAAGATGTAGCCTCTTTGGCGTCCGGGCGTCAGTGCACGAAATGCAGTCTTCAAAGCAGGGATTTCGTCCAGTTTGTTTTGAAATTCATCGGGAATTCTGAAGTCGGATGTCTTCTTGAGTTTTACTTTCAAACCGGCCTTCTCCACTTCAATGGCTTCCTGAATGTAGGCTTTCAAGATGGGCTTCATCTTGGCGATCTCTCGAACATTCGTGAAGCGAATCTGGCGTGCCGCCTGATGCTGCCCAGGGGTGACGAGAAGGTGCCGTGTATCCTTTAACAAGGCGCCTTTGAAAAACAGCAGCGCACAGAATTCTTTAAATCCGTGAATTAAAGCGACATTCTTCCCCTGCAGTGTGTAGCAAGGCTGATACCACTTCAATTCCTCGGTTAGCTGACAGTCGAGAACTATGGACCGTAAGGTCTCGAATTCTTCGTGCCACTGTTTGGTCTGGCGCAAAACAGCATCAACCTTGGGATTTCTTCTTTTCATTTTCAAAAATCCAAATTCTCTAAACCGTTAGCGAGCCGCGGAAGCCCCTGGCGGCATAGTAAGTTTCCGCGCCATTGGGATAGAGGAAAACACTATCGAAACGCCGATCACAGAAAAGCGCACCGCCGAGTCTTCTGACGTTCGAAGGGGTTTTCACCCAGCTCGACGTTTTCGTGTCAAAATTTCCGAGCGTCTGTAACTCTCGATATTGTTCTTATGTTAAAAGCTCGACGCCCATGGTAGTTGCCATATCCATCGCGCTGCCTTTTGGCTTATTTTCTTTCCTCGACTCCAGCGCTTCACCGTCGTAGCAAAGACTTCTGCGGCCTTTCGGGCTTTCCGCCGAGCAATCGTAAAAACTGTATTCGTCCGTCTTCTTGTCATAACCAACCACGTCCGGTTCACCGCCGGTTCTTTCCATTTCATTCAGTGACCACAGTTTTTTAGGGTTAGCGTCGAGCTTCGCTTGCACTTTGGCCCATTCAATATCTTTGTGGCGCGTCATGTTCTGCGCAAAACGAGCTTTCAAGGTTCCGAGTATTTCTTCGCCTTGCTTCCCGGAAAGAGCGACATTCGACATAGTTTGGGAGACCTTTCAGGCAATAGCGGAGTACAACAGCTCAACAAAGCCGTTTTTGTACGCGACCACATTCTTCAAATTCCACCTCGCCTCCGTCAACGAACCATTGAACAATCGAAGCCCATCACCCAACAGAACAGGAGCAATGGTTAACCTGATTTCGTCCACCAGGCCGAGTTCGAGAAAACGCCGGGACAACATGGCCCCACCCACGAGCCAGATGCTGCGATATCGGGGGGCGAGTTTGACGTCCACTAATGTCTTGAGGTTGCCGGAGTAGAACTCCACGCTCTTCCTTGTCGACGACAATTTCCTTCCGGTCACCACGACGGTGGGGGTATCGCCATAGGGCCAGCCCAGTTCAAGCGCATGTTCATAGGTACGGGAGCCGAGCACATAACAATCGATCGTCTTCAGGAAGCTGGCAACTTCTTCCGGCGAGATGGACACACCAGGTTCGTAAGAGCTTCCGCTAGCGAGCCAGGAGACACTGTTGTCCTTCTTCGCAATGAAACCATCCAGACTGGAAACCATGTGCAGTGTCACACTTCGGCCTTTAGCATTGTCTTCGCTGCGTGACAAAGTTCCTCCTCCTTGCCGCGGGGCCCCCATCGCCAACGTCTCTGTCCATCCCACTCCTTTGGCCGAAACCGCCGGCGATGAGCAACGGCATCCGCCGATCGAAGATCAGACGTTCGTCAACGACGCCGTTCCCGCGGCCGATCTTTTCGACATCAGCCGTCGGACAACATGGCCTTTCCACATCCACAATCCCGAAAGAACCATCAAAGGGACGAACACATACCGTGTTGCGGGGGCGTAGTTTGGGATCCTGTCGAACGGACTATAAATATAGCCGAGGATCGGAATGCTGAAAATGAGGTGAATCCAGCGAAAGATCGACCGTGCTATGCCTCGGTTCGTGATGCTGCCAGCATTGGCGGATTGGGTCACGACGTCGCTCCTTAAGTTTTGATCTGCGGTCTCCTCTTTCTTGAACTTTCCGGCCTGATCGTCGAGGATCACCCACGAAACCCGATTGACTGACGCCAGCGGCCGTCCCCACATCGCGTCACGACCGTTCGGCCGCCTTCTGCGTCCACTTGGGCATTTCAACACCGAAGAGCTTGGCGTACTCGGCGTGCAATCGCTGAAAGCCGCTGAATTTCATGGCCTCAGGGCCGACGAATCGTCCAATGGGCTGACCGGCGAGAAGGTGATCCATCACATCGAAGCAGATGTGCCACCCGGCGGCACCCATTGCAATGAAGTGGCGATTGATGCTGGTCCACAGCGTCAGGCGCGTGCCACCACCCTGCGGTTCGAGTTCCCACCGCATATCTTTGCCGCCCCACTTGTACTCAAGCACATTAGGAGCATCGGCCCGCGTTACGGTTGTTTCGGTAACATGCGGCCCGGGCGCCCCCACCGTCGTGAGCTTCACCTTGTTTCCAACCGTACCGAGGCTCCCATCGGCGTCAAAAGGCGCCCACTCGCGCAGATGCGCCGGATCGGTCAGAGCCTGCCAGACTTTTTCCGGTGCGTGCCGCAGTTCCCTGACGAGAATGAGAGTCCAGTTCTGTCCTTCTTGCTTTCGCATTTTCGCTCCGCTGGCCGGACCCGGTGTGTAGTGCTCCAGATTGGTCATCTTCTTCTCCTTGGCTGAATAGCATGCCAGCGGCGAGTTCAATTCGACGATTCTCGCGAATGATCGGCGATATACCTGCGATCATTGCCCCAGTACCCAAGCCGAACTCACATCAAGTTGAGCACAGTCCGAACCACATCAGGCACAATGCCATGGAGTACGGCCGGGATCGCAATTCGTGCAATCGGGTAAACGAACAGCACGACAGCGGCGGCCGTCAGAGCCCACGTGTTAACCGAGAGATGGCGTTCAAGAGCATCTACGTGAGCGGACCAGAATTGCGCGGCGCCGGCCGGATCCGATGTGTACTGCACGTGATCGGTCATAGATCTTCTCCTACCAGCGCTTCAGCTGCGTCACCTGAATGAGATTTCCGCACGTGTCTTTCAGCATAGCAATGGTCGCCCCGGTCACGTCGGTGGGCGGCATCGCGAACTCGGCGCCGCCGGCTTTGATACGCTCGTAATCGCCTTTGATGTCGTCGGTTAAAAAATTGGCTGCCGGCTGGCTCTGTTGAAACATAGCCTGCTGATACGCTTTCGCGGCAGGGTCGTTGTTTAGCGCCAGCTGCAGCTGAGTGCCGTCCGGCTCCTCGGTGGAGGCCACCGTCAGCCAGCGGTATGGGCCCTGACTGAAATC
>Ga0335077_10005497_pt1 | contig 15542 bp, 13 predicted proteins | sample Lox_Sample_31_FD_207151 | JGI IMG/M metagenome (GOLD analysis project Ga0335077, IMG submission 207151) | Soil microbial communities from Loxahatchee National Wildlife Refuge, Florida, United States - Lox_Sample_3.1 | ecosystem: Environmental > Terrestrial > Soil > Wetlands | place: USA... | reverse complement strand
CAGTGCTATCCATTCACACTGACGGAGACCAGGTCATCGCGGCTGATCTCGTGGATGCCTTTGGTCCCTACGGTGTTCCGCTAACCAGTTTGACTCGTGATGAAGCAGCGGCCGTCGCTTCTGAATTTCTACTAGTGCATGATTGGGAATTCGACCAAGGAGCGATTCCACGGTTCCTTAGCAGGTTCACTAGTCTATTCCCTGATGAGACATACAACCTCTTGCTTCGCCGTATCGAGCGAAGCTTCCAAGCGAAAGAACAACACCAAAGAGGGTTTCGCAGCTTCGGTCTTACGCATGCGGACGTTTCCTTCTCCAGCGTCCCTACTGAAAAACGATATCAACTTGGTAAGGACTGCATCGCTCGTCTCATTGAGTCAGATTCAGCGGAGAGTCTGGGGGATCTCTTCTGGAACGTCGCAGGGCATGAGGAGCAGGCGCTGCGTCTCATTCTTGAAGTAGCCCCCACCGTTGATGAACGAGGGGTCCGCAACATTGCAAAACTGATCGAGAAAGCGATCCCAGGTCTCGCATTTGCTAGTCCAGCCTTTGCCAAAGAACTCATCCTGTACTTTACTGGTGAACGAAGAGAACGTATCGTGCAGGCCTTCGCTTCACAAGCGAGACACTTGGGCGGCGGTGTATTTCGAGGAGATCCGGACGAGTACATGGCTCAGCGACAGAAACAATTCGTAGATCAGGTGGCTGCTCTTCCTGACGAACCCGGCCTGGAAGAACTCGTGAGAGCACTTCGAAAATTCACTTAGCTCGACTCGTGCAATACTCAGCGCTCGTAGCGAACCAACTGTGAGAGCGACAACCAGTGGCGCGGATGCGGTCTTCGTCCGCCCCTGCGGATGTCCGATGCGTACGGAATCGAAACTCCCATTGCTGATGCGATCTTCGAAAGTGAGTAGTTCGGCAAGCGCGGCTGGATTTGATTCGTATATACGTCCTCGGTCAGCCATTTCGGATGATCAGCAGGGCTCCAGCTGTGACAAGCGGTCGTTTGTCTTCGCTGAGTCTCCGACAATCGCGCTCGCGATAACGGAGACCTCGACGCAATTCTCCCTTTGCGAGCCACATCCACCATTCGAACGCGCAAACCTTCTACTGCACAACTCGAGCAATTCGTGCTTGCAGGAGGAATGATTTTTCCGCAGCCTGCGCACAAGTGTTGTGCAGCGGGTGCCTGAGGAGCGGGCATAGGAGCGGCACCTTTCACCGCGCGCTTGTTGTCCTGAGTCAGCCGTGTGGTGAATGGCATGTCTGGTCGTCGTATCGTTTTCCAAAACTCACGCACTAACCACTCGGCGATGGGCGCAGCAAACTTTCGCCAGGTATCTGCCGTTTCGCAGAGCCTCTTAGCAAGGAACGATCCGATCCGGCAATTTCCATTTCTGTCTTCCCAAAAATCCGTTTTTCGGAAGCACTCCGTCTGAATCCAGTTCAGCAAGAATGCTTCCACTTTGGGTCTCAGGAGCTCTTGAAGATCGTGCGCGAGACTTGATCGATACGGTACATCGCAATGCAGGATCCCAATCTCGGGGTCTAAACCGAGACCAATTAGCGCTATGCGACACTCTGCCTCGCAGAGGGCGTGAATGAGGTTCATGCAGGCGTTAGGTGGATTCACGGCGAGCCGTGGGCTATGCGTTAGCGGCGAGATGCGAGAACCGAAGATCTTCCAGTGGACTGCTACTCGGTCCTCGTCCTTCCGAGGCCATCGGATCGGTACGCTTGCGAATTGGCTCCAATATACCTTCGCGGCCTTGGCCTCCACAAGTCTGACGGAGTCGATATCGTCAGTCTCGGCTAATTGACCTTTGAGCCGCAGAATTGCATCCGCTGCTCCAGAGTTTCCCAACATGTCGCGGACGATTGCAGCCTGGCCATCGAGTTTCTGTGAAATGAGTTCTCTGGAAAGTTTCAGGGCTGTGCCATTTGCGAGCGCAAGGCATTGCGCCCTGCGTAGCTTTGCATCGCTGCTGGCAGTTGGAGTCGATGCGAACAGAAGCTTTCCGCGTCTATCGAGGAATACCAGCGACGCGCCGATGTCCGAAACCCAGCGGATCGCATCAAAAGTTGCAAAACCATCGCTACCAATCACGACAATGCGCCTGAGACCGCGACTCACACGCGAGATCCGGGCATGGTGGCGCTGTTCTCCGATACCCCATGCGGCTGATAGTTGCCCATGCTGGACGTTCAAACGCAATCCGAAGCCGGACATGACGATCACGCCATGCTTGGGAACTTGCTCGAGGACAGACGAAGGCGGTAGTTTGTGCGAGGCCGTCATGGAGGTTTCCTCTCCTTGTTCGGTCAGGGCTTGTCGCTGCTTCCAACAGCGGCAGGCCCGCTAAGTTGTTGTAATTATTATATCTTAAGCGAGATTTGCCCGACTATTTACTTCGCGCTGAGTTCGACTTCGTATCTGTCGCGCATTTTTCGGAGAGCGTCGGGATCGTGGTTCTCTTTTCCGCACGCGCAGTATCGATCGAAGCATTCCGCTAGTTCGTCAGCGGTCATTCGTTCGCGCTCGTAACAGATTACCAACTGCAACAGTTGACGATGCATAACGTCTTCCTGAAACGGTGCGATTGGGCCTTTACCGAACGCGAGAATGCGGTAATCCTTTTCTGTGCGGGAGATCTTATCCCAGGCATCGAGATCGCCCTGTGCATCTCTTAATTCGGTTGCATGCAATGATTCCCCGTGCCGATGGAAGTGGATGTACTCGCGAATTCCCTCTGAGTCAGGGAGTGGCCGATCAAGCGAGAGGTAGTTGTAGGCTATGGGATTGTACGAAATCGGTGTATGCCGTCTGTTTATGTCGACGAGCTTTTCCTCATACCATTTTTCTAGTTGGCTCGTCTCCTTAGTGATCAGTTCCGAAAGCTTCTTCCGAGCATCTGTTGCATTTGCTTTACCTCCGGATTTCAGCTTGCGTCTCCATCCGGCCTGAATCCTTGCCCAGCGCCCTTCGAATTCCCGATTAAGCTCTGCGAGTTCGAAGAACACACTTTGGAGTTTTTTCTTCCAGCCATCTGGTTCGGGATCTTTCCGACGTCTGCCCACGTAAGCGATTTTAATCTCAAGTAGTTCCGCATATAAATTGTCCTGAATTCCTGATAGCCGGACACAAAAACAAATTCCGCGTCCTTTTAAATTTGTAGGGTGCGGCTCTTTCATTGCGGAATGAAACACAATTCCGCAGGACGCAAAGCAAAAACTCGGCGGGCATCTCGCAAGACTTCGAGCGAACGTTCGCCACGCTATTCAACCCTCAGTCCACGTGGTAAAGCCGTTTACGATCGGACCACCAACTTCATTACAGACCTGCGTCGTGGCGTGGGATCGTACAAGGAACTCCTACGGAAGTTCCACCTTAGCTCGCGCACTGCACGCAAATATGCGGGTCGGGATCTTCTCGGCGGAGGTCGTGGCAATCCAGTGCGTGCGAGCAAAGCTGATCGCCGTGTGCGTGATCTCCTCTTTCCGATGCCCATGGGCGACGTGCCGAGACGCACCCGTAATTCTCGTCAAGCGACGCAGCTATCGGACTATTACAACGACCGTGAGAAGTTGCTCTACGGGAAGTTGAGCATGGCGGAATTCGAGGCCAAATGGAGGGGTGTCCGCATTGCGGGTGAGGAAGTTTTCGCTGACGCGGGAGCGATTCTGGAAATGGCGGATGCTGACGTTTTGAAGATGGAGAATTTGTACACCAGTGTGGACGGTGAGCAATGATGGGGCGCAAAGGAAAGACTGTCCTTCGTAACTCCCGCCAGCACGTGCGTCCACCGAGGAAAGTCTGCCCATTTTGCATTGAAGGTGACCACCTCCTTGGACGCAGGCACAACCCCAACCTGATTGTGGAGGTGTGCCAGCTCCATCATGTTCAGTTGACTGAAGAGCGATTGTCGGCGGGTGCCGATATGAAAAAGCAACGAAATGCAATCCGGTCGGTCGAGATGGCCCTGCGTTCGCTTGCGGTTACGGGCCACGCTAACGCATCGACAATAGCGAAGATTTCTGAGGGGCTGGAGTTCTGCGCCGAGAAACTCAGGACGTATGAAGAATCACGCCGAGCTGGTGGGAAACAGATAACGAAGTGTAAACGGGAAACGAGAGGAGAGTAAACATCATGCGAGATTGGGCTGAATTGAAGCGACTCAACGAACAGTTTTCTGCCGACATAGTGAAACGAATCAAAAACATTCCCAACGAAGCCGAACGCCTGAGACTTTTGATAGAGGTCGAGAAGGTCAGTCTGTTGTGTGAGATTGCACAGGGCATCTCCTTCTACCACGAGTGCCAATAGTGACTGGTGATCAACGTGCCCGACACGCTTGACCTCTTTTTCCGTGTGCTCACAGTTCCAGTGACTCCACAGAAGGAGTATCGGGCGAAGCGACATGCAACGCAGCCAAAGAACGCACTCATATTTCGCTGCGCAACTACAAGCAACGAGAGGAAAGACCTTCTCTTGGGTGCTTACATCTGTGCCGAACTGGAGGGCTCGGAGTACGTCGCCAAGGAAATCGGCCTGTTCTATCCCGACCTTCCCGAGGTATTCCGGCCTCTGATCCGGTTTGTGAAGGGTAGCGCCTACGAGATCGGCACTGTGGAACAGTTCCGGCGCGGTGTTTTCTTGAAATATTTTAAAGCCGGAGCACTCATCGTCGCGCACGATGCGCCACGCGAGATTAGCCGTATCGCGGTCAAGTGGAACAAATCCGCGAAGGCGCGCCGAGGCTTTTCATTCTATTTCCGGATGTTCCGCGACAAGAAGACCGGCAAGATTCGTCCTAGTGGATACGAACCCGGGATTTCGATTGAGAGCTTGGATGCCGCGAAGGCGATTTATCGTCCGATCAAATACAAGTTTCACGACCTCGATGCCGCGCAGGAAGAGGACAGCAAGTTCTCGAACGTTCACATTCTCGACCTCAAGACGTTTACCTCCGTTCTGACCGGAGAAGTGTGTTCATTCCCGACCGCATGTGAAATCTTTGGAGTCCCGGCCAGCAAGCAGCGCAAGAATTATTCGCGTGTGACGAAGCTAGCAATAGAGCGTCTGCTAAAAGATGTAGTTGCCGAACTGGAATTGTTCAACCGTCTAACGCAGGAATTCGGGCGACATCCAGTTGACTTGTTGCCCGACCGCTGCTACTCCCCGGCCACTTTGGCCAAATCCTATCTCTCCGCCATGGGGATAAAGCCACCTCAGGAAAAGTTCAAGATCCCGCACAAGATCAATGGGATTGCTGCCCAGGCGTCTGCGGGTGGTCGTGCCGAATGCATGATCAGACGAGCAGCGGTTCCTGTGACCTATGTTGATTTCCACGCGCAATTCCCGGCGGTTAGTTATCTGCTGAACTGCCGAGAGATATTGTGCGCTGAGAGCCTTGAGTTCCCGGACTTCACCAAAGCGGCACGCGAGTTGGTGGAACGTGCAAGCTTGGGTGATTGTTTCCGACCAGGGTTCTGGAAGGGACTTCGCTGGTTCGCGCTCGTCGAACTGAACGACGACGTGATTCCGATTCGGGCGAAGTTTGGCCAGCGAGCAGATTCCGACCCGACCATGGCCTGGAACTATCTCACTTCAAAACAGCCAATTTGGATGACCGGGCTGGAGGTAATCGCGGCGAAACTGATGGCTGGTAAACCGCTCAAGATTCTGAAAGCGATCAAGGTGGTTCCCCATGGCGTCCAACCTGGACTCGTGCCGGTCAAGCTGCGTGGTGAGGTCAAAGTTGATCCTCGTCGTGACGATCTGGCCGTCAAGTTGGTTGAGTTGCGCACTTCAATGAAGTCCAAAACCCCGGAACTGGCAAGCGGAATCAAGGTGGCAGCGAATAGTGCCGCATTCGGAATCTACTCCCAAATCGACGTTAGGTCTCTGGATTCGTGTTCTCAACTACGGGTCTTCTCAGGGGAAACAGAGTACCTGACGCCACCACTTGAGATTTGGGAGCGACCTTCGGAGTTCCATTGCCCTGTCATCAGTTCACTCGTCACTGGCGGGTCGCATTTACTCTGCGCGATGTTGGAGCGCACGGTGCGGGATATGGGCGGTCAGATTGCCGCGATGGACACAGATAGCGCGATGATCGTTTCGACCAACGATGGTGGTTTGATGCCATGCGCGGGCGGTCCACACAGGATTCCAAAATATCAGGTGGGGAGCGGGAATGATGCCATCCGGGCGCTGTCTTTTGCCGAGGTGAATCGTATTCGCAAGCGCTTCGAGCAGCTAAGTCCGTGGCGCAAAAAGCTGAAGACGCCGTTTCTCAAACTCGAAACGGAAAACTTTGACGCGAGTGGGAATCGCCAGCAACTGAACTTCTACGGAATCTCAGCAAAGCTGTACTGCTTGTTCAATCTGGAGGGCGCCAGGTTGCTCGTCCGCAAACCTTCTGGTCACGGGCTGGGATTCCTTCAGGCACCATACACGATTGCGGATTGGCAGCGAAGGACTCGGCGGAAATGGAAAGAAGATTTGCCCCCATGGATTTATGAGTCCTGGCATTTCGTCCTGTTGCGGGAACTCGGTCTTCCACATACGCCGCCGTCGTGGTTGAAACAGCCCGCAGTAATGTCGGTGCCAATTACAACCCCTCAAGTCTGGAAACGACTTGGCGTGTTCAAGGATGAACTTCGTCCGTTCACCGTCGTCACAGTCCCATTCCCGAAACGTGAAACTGTCAAAGACCCTCTCTGGACAGGATACTTCATCATGCCGCAACCAGAAAAACTCAACGATCTGCACGGGCGCAAGATGTTGAACATTATCAGCGGTGAGACGTTCCACATCTACGACAATTATTCGTCAAAATTGCCGAAGCCTCCTGGCTGGCTTGCTCTCGGAACGATGGAAGACGAGATCAATCGCATTCTGTCGAGAGCTGAGAGCAAGTTCTGTGCACCCAACGGCAGCGTATGCACGAGTAGGACCGTCGGATTGCTTTCGCGCAGGCATATCGTCGCGGGGGAGTTCCATTACATCGGAAAAGAGGCGTCCACGCGCTGGGCAGGCGGAGTCGATCTGTCCATGATGCCGGAAGCAGGATTGCTAGACCCAGCGGACGAGACCTCCCGCGAATACGAGAGGGTAGTCGATCCGAAGTATCTGGATCAAATCCGGGCAGAAGCGAAGCAATTCTCCACGAAACTTCTATCCCGACGATCCAGAGTTGCAGAGTGCGCAATACGAAACTTTAAGAAGGGGAAAAACGTCATCAAGCCCCTCACGTTGCGAAAACTGACAAGGGCTATTCACGCCTTACAGAACAAAACGTTTTGACCAACCGTATCGATAAGTGTAATCGCGATGTTACGCCAACACCCCGGCTCTCCGCTTAAACTTCATTAATCGTAGCGATGGGAATAGGATGCTGGGCAACGGTTTGTCAATATGGGGCCTTCGATTTGAATTTGATTCAGCAAACAAAATCCTAATGACCAAATTCTCGATGTCCGGCGAATGGGTTCGTCAGTTGGCGCAGCGCCAGCCCGCGCTTCATGGCGAGAGCTGTCGTCGCTTCTTCGTAATGCCTAGTCCCACAGGATTCGGTTTGGCTCGAATGTTCCAAATCGTCGGAGAGCCACACTACGCCATAACGATTGTGCGATCGCTGGACGAGATCCTTGCAACGCTCACCGTTGAGCCGCTACGATTTGAGTCGTTAGAAACGATTTCAAACCCAGTGACGTCGGCCCTACTCGGTACTATTTCGGCTTTTTTCTCCCGAGTAAGCCACCGATGGCACCCGTCGTCGCATTTGCACCTTTCGTAGCCCCAACCGCTCCTGATGCCGCCTGTCCTAACGCACCTTGAGCAACACTTCCAGCTACGCCAGCCATGTTCGGAACAAATTTCGGGTCTGACGTCGTGCCGGTAATAGAAAAAGGAATACCTCCGCTGTTGCCGCCACTAATGCCTGCGACCTTCGTCAATCCTCCGGCTGCGCGACCTTGTAGATCGGCATTCATCTTAAAGTCGAGTGCTCCAGCTGGACTGATTGTGCCGGCTCCGGTGACGACACCGATGGCTGGAATTGTCACATTGATGGCGTCGGCCCGCGTACCTTCGGGCGCTACGCGCGCATTCAGGCTTGCGTTCTGAATGGACGTATCGCGACTCGACGCAGTCTTTCCAGTGAAGGCCGAGAGCGCACCGAGTTTGGAGCCCAGGTCAAATCCGGCTAGTTGCGTATTGGCAAGACGCACTGGACCTGTGATGATGAGCTTGTCTACCGGACCCGTGATGCCGAGGTCCGCCGATAGCGTCCCTCCCTGAAGCTGCGATCCTGAGGGAAGGACGATTCCAGCGGCCGGTAGCATTGCTTCCAACTCGTCCACGGGCATATTCGGAGCATTTAGCCGCAGATTTAGGACCTGCGATTCTCCCTGGGTTTGAAACGCACCCGTGAGATGAGCGACTGCCTTGCCGATGGACACGTCGCCTTGGGTGATTGTTCCAGCCTGTTTGCTCAGGTCGAGGTTCGCGCCGTACTTGACGTTTATACCTTTCGAAGCCGGCGTTCCCTTGGGCGACAGCTTGATCTTCTCGCAGGTGACCTGCCCGGCCGCTTTGGCCTGGCTGCCGTCGGAATTCAGCGTCCCCTCGAATTTCGCGAGCCCGCCGATACCGCTCGCCGGATCGATGAATCCGGAAGTTGCCAGATCCATATTGTTCACTTTTACGGATGCCTCGACCGGAGTTTTTGCGGCATCCTGCGGATTGATTGGTCCAGCCTTTCCGGAAAGATCGGCATCGCCGCCACCCGGGAGCTTAGCCGTCAGCTCGAAAGGAAATTTCGAGGTGAATGAGAAATCCGTCACATCGATATTGACTTTGTCAAACACCTGCGGCTTGGCCTTGGAGCCTACGCTTGCGAGGGTGAGCTTTCCGTTGTTGACCTCCAGCTTGCCAATGGAAAAATTTTGGGGTGCAGATGAAGTCGACGGGGGCGGCTCAGGGGTTTTGCTAGCGGCAGCTCCGCCCAGGCTCGAGAAATTCCATGTGCCATTGGCTGCCTTCAGCAGCATGATCTGGGGCTCATTGAGCGCAATTTTGGTTACGTTCAGCTGTTTGGAAAAAATGAGTGGCATCAGTTCGACGCCTACCATGAGCGACTTCGCAGTCACGAACGGCGAAGTACTGAAGGCACGATCGTCTGCGATGCGGATGTCTTCGATACTCACGGTGCCAGAGAGGATCGAGAGACTTAGGTCTCCCAGCTTTACCTGACGCCCCAAAGCACTAGACGCCTCGGACTCAATTTTCGGACGGAAACTGTTCACGTCGATGAGAAACGGGAGCGCGATCAAAAGCAGCACCAGAACACCAATCACAATGCCTGTGATGCGAAACCAGCGTCTCTTCATCACTCCCCGAAGGCCATTCTGAAGGTCGTAAGACTTCGAGGCGGATCGAATCATTTCCAGCATTCGTTGCTGTAGCGATCTTTCGGTGGCACGCGCTTCATCTGTCTCTTTTGGTGTCTGGTTCGTTTTTGGAGGAGGAAGAGGTCGAGCGGCCATAGTTGCCTCCCATCAATGTCGTAGGATATGCAATGCATATCCTTCGTGCAGCCGAGCACAACTGCCAGAAGTGACAGCGGCGAATGGATCGAACCACCATTGAGCGAATCGGCTGCGAGCGAACGACAAATTCCGAAACGCGTCTACTGGGTGTGCGGAGTTTTCCAGCTAAAGTCGTAACGGAAACCGATCGCCAAGGCGTTTGAGATGTCCCTTCCCTGCGAGCCCACGGACGCCGAAGCATGAATTCTTAAGATTGACTCGATGCTAAAGCTGGCCCGCCGAAAGACTCGCCACCCACTAGCGAGACTCTCCAGGTTCGTCCGATCAACGGCTAGGATTTCTTGTTGAGGTCGTCGTCTTTTGAGTATTTGGTGCCCTTGCCGGTAAGTTCCAGCGCCAGTCCTTTGTCCGTTAGCTGATACATCCAGACGCCCTCGGAAACCGAGGCGGCACCTTGCATCGATCCACCCTTCTCAGGACTGGTTTTGGCGGCGGCCGAGGCTTGCCCGCCGAACTCCCAACCGGAGTTCACAAATCCATCGAACGCCTTTTCATTCTCGAATACAAAGATCGCCCGAAACTTCTTGACTCCCATGCCGAGTCCGGCCTGCAGCTCAAACATCTTCATGAACGTTTCAGCCTTGGTCTGGTTGTTGATGGCCATGCCCTTGCCATTGCCCGAGCCGCCAAGAAGAATCTTGACCCCCAGGTTGCTGAAGACGGCATATCCGTAGGCTTTTTCGACTGCCGCCTTGGCCGGGGGTTCTGCCTGGTAAAGGCGTGCGAGCGTTTCTTGCGACATCTTTCTTATTTCCGTACGCTTCTTTTCGTTGTCTGCCTCGTCGTCAGCTACGGCAACCGCCGTTACCGCAATCAGACAAAGCGTTGCAATCACGAATCGTTTAGCTTTCATCGGCCACCTCCTATTGATTTTCGTTGAAAGGATTCCGAGTGGAGCAACAAGCCGGCAAACGAGTGGCGGTACAACATGTAGCTCATAAGCACCTGCTCAGCAACTGTCAGGGTGTGAAGTGCTGAGCATCAGTTCCCAGTGCAACCTCGCTCGCAATTCCTCTAGTCCCGCACTCGCCAAACCAGCAGGACCAGCACGAGACTTTGAAGTGACGATCCCGGCCCGTCGTTGTATTTTGTCCTTATTAGGTTGAGTTTCTTGCGCCTTGGCGGGCCAAGACTGTTGGGTTCTGCCACTTTGCGTATGGTGCTTTTAGTTGGCCGCTGCCGCTTTCGCCTCCTGTAATTCGTCCCCTCGTTCTGCCGCTAGTTTGTAGGCGACGTAGTACTTGTAGATATTGTCGACATAGGCTACCGTCTCTTCCCCGATATCCTTGGCTACTACCAGTTCCACATTGCCGAACCACTTGTTCGGGTTCAGACCTTCCTCTGATGTTTTCCTTCGCAGCCGTGCGATACGAGTGGGGCCCGCATTGTAGCTGGCAAATGTGAATAGCGTCCGGTTCACCGGATCAATGGCTGGATCGTCGAAGTAGTTCTTGACGATGTGCTTCAACATGCGAACTCCTGCCAGAATGTTCTTGTCAACCTTGCTGACGTCAGGAACATTTATGGGCTTCGCCGCTGCATACTTTGGAATCACCTGCATGATTCCCACTGCACCCGCAGGACTCCTCTTGCTGTGGTCCAGTGTCGATTCCTGGTAAGCCTGTGCCGTTATCATCAAGTAGTCGAAATCGTATTGTTTGGAGTACTTCCTGAAGTACTCCACGTACTGCGCGAACTTCTTCATTTCACCCGCGGAAGTGGAATTCTTGATCCATTTGTTTTTCTGCAAGTACCGCTGAAGCAGAGTATTTCCGAACGCCGTTCCCTCTCCGTAGTCTTCGATGAAGTCATCTAACAACTTCTTCAGCTTGGGATTGTTTTTCCGTACGACCCATCCCAAGTGACCTTGGCTCGCGATAACCATTTCTGGATGTAACGTGAGGTTCGGTAGAACCTGCTCCCATAGACGTGCCCTGTACTGCATGGTTGCCGTGGCCGGGATCAACCCGGCGTTCGTCATCTCAATCAAGTCGTCATCGACGAGGTTGCGATCCGCGACCTTCAGTGAAAGTGGTGCTTTCCCCGCCTGCACACGTTCCTCGCTTATCCGTTTCAAGTTGTCATAGGCTGCAGTTAATGGATTAACATAGATTTCTTTTCCTACGAGATCGTCGAAGCTCCTGACGTTCGCGAGTTCTTTACCGGTGACAATAATCTGCGTGACGTCCGTCTTGATTGGCGCGGTGAACGCGTATTTTTCTTCCCGTTTTGGTGTGATCCACAAGCCCTGTGCGATTACGTCACCCACACCCTCGGTCAGTGCCGGTCCAAGCGCGTCGGGACGCACCGGTATGAACGTAATCCGCACTTTGAGAGCTCCAGTCTTAAGCCGCCTGTTCATGACGCGTTGCAACTCCTCCAACATTTCGTAAGTCGTGCCTTTTGGTTTTCCATTTGTGTAGAAGAATGAGATCCGATTGATCATTACCAGAGCGCGGATCCTTCGCGCCTTGACCATCTCGTCGAGGTCTCCAGTGCGGCGGCCGAAGTTCGTAGGAAGCACTATGTGATCCCGAGTTGCGTCTTCAACCGCATCGCTCGAAGTCGCCTCTGCCGGAATGAGCTCCGATCCCAATGTGTCGGCCACCGAGTCTTGGTCGTGGTGCGGAGCTGCCGCCTGTTCCGCAGAGGTAGTGAGACCGGAGGACTCTGATCCTGACGGGGAATTCTCTCGGCTGCATGAGAGGCAACAGAGCAGAACCATCGCGAACAGCGTAAGACTTCGTGACGGGCAAATCACAACTACCTCTCGGCAACGACGAGGGCGCTAAGTGTTTTTTCCTGTCAATGCAGAGACGAACCCCTGTCAACTATAACACAGTGCCAGATTGTTTTCTTCTACAGAAAGTGACACAAGACCCACTAAAAAACTGTTAGTCACCGACAAACGGCCGACTCTTGCGCCCCGACGTCGCCGATCGTCTCGGAGACGCTGGCGTTTCCATACTTGACTTCGCCGTGGACGCGCGGGGCGAGTTCTCTGGCCTCAAATTTGTGATGATCGATGTTGCCCAGTCGTAGCCTCGATGAAGAAGACCCGTCAGCAGCATTGTTTCTCGACTCTGAACCACCATTTAGCCCGCAGCTATAACGACGCGCGGGTGATCAAGTTTGTTAGGGCGAATCTAGTGACGAATCGCATCAGAGGTGGGGCACAAAGTTTCGAGGATTACTTGTCGAACCCCTCCGCGCCGTGTGGAAGGTCGCGACCAGTAGAACAATTCAATATCGGATGCAGTCGGTGTATCTCCGACATCGAAGCACCTTGTTAAACCTGGGTATTTCTGAGCGAACTCCGCCGTTGACGAAGGATTTGCGTATCCGCCTTGATGAAGATCAGAACCGAGCCAAAGTGACTCCGACAACGTGAGGAATTGACGCCGTGCGCTACTCGCATAACGCTTAATTTGAAAATGGGGAAGGTCGGGTGCCCGATCTGATCTGAGTTTTAGTCAGTGCGATCCCTCGGCATCTTTCACCAATCATGCATGGTAGAGTTAAGGGTTACCAGAGCCAGAGCAGAGTTGATCCCAGTCCTAGTCCAAACTTGATCTTGATATGGGGGGGCGCTCTGGGACCATGTCTTTCCCTTCTCCCGTCAAACCCCGAACGGGGAGAAGGGAAAGAGATGATCTCCTCCATTCAATGTAATGTCCCCCTTAACTCCGTGTCTCACTTTTGGGGTGCAGTCCATCCCAGAGCGCCCCCCGTGATGTGGTCATGTTTAGACCAACGCGACTTCAACTGTCTCTAGCCCCATCTTTATTCCTCGTCCCCTTAGGTTTAAGCACTCTTTAAGCGGCTGCTGATATACACCGTATCAGTCAAGGCCGGTATTCTGATGCAAAACGCCGTCGTGATACCGCAAGATGACTCTTTAAGGGAAGAGCTCAGGCAGGTCGGTCCCGAGGTAATGTCCGCCAACGCTGTAATAGTTGTGCCAGGACCCTGAAACGCCCCTCCGCACAAACACCCGCGCACCGGCACCCGGAGCCCGCACACCCACACGTTCCAACGTTCCAACTCAAAATCTATATCTCTCCACTCCGCGCCCCCGCGCCCTGGCGACAAAGGGACGCCGATTCGGGGTTGAGTTGGGATGAGCTAATCTAAGACTGACGCAGAGCCCAGGTGGTCCGGTCCCAGTCCAACCTGTTTTTCATCTAGGGGGGCGCTCTGGGACCATGTCTTTCCCTTCTCGAAACACAGGATCTGAATTGAGTTGAACTGATCGAGCATGAGCAGAGTGCGAGTTGATCTAGTCCTTATCTAAACATGATTTTCATCTATTTATCATCTTGTCACGGGCGCTCTGAGATCATCTCTTTCCCTTCTCCCGTCAAACCCCGAACGGGTATATGTGTATGTGATGTCGTAATGTACACACCTGCAAGGTGCGGTGATTTCTGGGCAGGACTGGGCTGGCGTCCTCGAAACCGTCGCCAATTCCATCCTGCCGCTCTGTTCGGTAGAAAAAAAAGATCCACGGTCCATCAAGCTTGCGATCATGATTCTGGAATTCGCAGATGGGGTGGAACCAGACCGGGAGGATCAGACCCGCGGGATTCAGGCCTTGCGGAAGTTCCTTGATGGAATGTTCGCCGAGGCTGCTGCGGAGCGACACCCCGTCGGCGCTTTTAGCCTAGAAATTGAGTTCCGTGCCGCCCACCCTTTCGCACAAAACGCGAAAGAGCCTGCCCTAAGCTCGTCGAAGGGATGCGCCACTCGCTGTGGAGAGAGTGTCAATCAAAAAACCAGGCCCGCAAGGGTGCGCCACCCGCCAGGTCACTGCGGCAGCCCCACTTTCCGCACTAACTCGGCGAATCGCGAATCGGAACGCAGAGGATCGAGTACGAAGTCAGTGTCCAAACCTTCCAGCAGCCAGTCGCGCTCCTGATAAGCGGTGTCGAGCCACCGGAAAGCCTGCTCTTTGTCTCCCAACTCGGCATAGAGTTGAGCAATTCCATAAGGAGAGGAGTACCCGGTTTTGCGTTGGGCGCGCCGGGCTTCAATGCCTTTGGTAAGAGCGCCCTTCCAGCCCGCTGAACGAAAGCCTTCGTCAAGAGCGGAAGCGAACCCAGATTCATCTCGGTCGCCGGAAAGCTGGCCATAGGCCTTCCACTCTTCAATCACCTGCTGGTACATGCGCTTACCCCAATATGCAGAGGCTAAGAAATCGTGCGCTCGTGGGAACCTCGGGTTCTCATTCGCCACCTTCTTGCAAATGGCAATGGCCTCATCGTACTGTCGCGTCATGATGCGAACGTCTCCGACCGTCACGCTGATGACTGGTGAGAGCGGGTCAAGCTGGTGAGCACGACCGATTTCAGCCAGGGCCTCGTCCTTCCTGCCCCCAATCCTGCCGATTTGTTGCGCATACCATTGGTGAGCGGTAGCGTCGTTGGGATCAAGTTCGAAAGCCGAGCACGCTTGCGAAAGTACGTGAATTCTTTAGCAAACGGGAGACCCAAACGAATGCCTTACAAAGACCCAGAACGTAAACGGCAGTGGGAACGTGAACATCGCGAGGAAAGAAATGCGCGGCGAAGGAAGTCTCTGTCAAGGAGCTCACCCGAGAATTCCGACATAGATGCTCCGCTCCCCGACCCAAAGTCGACTCAAGTACCTCTAAACAGTGTGAATGTCGCCACTGGCGTAATGATGATGGGACTCGCGTTTCTTTTGACCAAGTTCATATTAATGTGGCGGTTTGGCAGCTCCACGAGGCCAGTCGCGAGTACCGGACCTTAGATCCCAGGTTTCCCCAAAAGGAGGATGATGAGTATAAGCGAGATTTGGACGAAGCCGCTGGCGCGGCGGACGCTTCCGCGTGTTTGGACTTCAACAGTTGGGGAGGAGGAAAGAGTTGAGATAAGTTGGGTCACAGAAAAAGGAGGTCTCCA
>Ga0335077_10005493_pt1 | contig 15552 bp, 18 predicted proteins | sample Lox_Sample_31_FD_207151 | JGI IMG/M metagenome (GOLD analysis project Ga0335077, IMG submission 207151) | Soil microbial communities from Loxahatchee National Wildlife Refuge, Florida, United States - Lox_Sample_3.1 | ecosystem: Environmental > Terrestrial > Soil > Wetlands | place: USA... | reverse complement strand
CAAAACAGATTACCATCCTTCAGGAGTATGATCCGCGGATCTCCGAAATCCTGCTGGACCGGGAGGCGATGCTCCAGGCCGTTTTAAACGTGCTTCGGAATGCCGTGCAGGCGATTCCGAATGCGGGAACGGTTCGGGTGAAAACGGCGGTGCAAGCCGGTCCGGACCCTTCCAGGGCGCGCCGGGTGTCGATCAAGATCGCGAATACGGATTCGACGATTCCGCCCGACGACTACAAGCGGATCTTCGATCCGTTTTATACCACCAAGGAAGGCGGAACCGGTCTGGGCCTGGCCATTACGCACCAGGTCGTGACCGCGCAAGGCGGGACGATCGAGGTTGAAAGCGGCAACGGGGAGACGGTCTTCGCGATCGAGTTGCCGGTCAAATAATTCGCCATCGGGACGGGTGGCGTCCGCCCGATCATGAGCGTTGAATGGAACTTTCACCGCAAATCCTGATTGTCGACGATGAAGAGGCCCTTCGCTTTTTCCTGAGCGAGGCCTTGAAAAAGGAAGGCTACTCCTTCGCGACGGCCTCGGACGGATGGGAGGCCCTTGAGAAATTGAAGTCCGGGCAGTTTAAGATCGTCCTGATGGACATCAAAATGCCCCGGCTCAACGGCCTGCTCGCGCTGGACAAGATGAAAGAGTTTGATCCGGAACTTGTGGTGATCCTCATGACGGCGTTCGGTTCCAAAAAGGTGGCGATCGAGACCTTGCAGAAAGGGGCCTATGACTATTTTACGAAGCCGTTCGATCTGAATGAGATGCGAATCGTGATTAAACGGGCCGTGGAACGTTGTCGGCTCCAAGAGGAAGTCCGGCGACTGAACCGTCACTGGGGCGAGGAAACATCGGCGATGTTGGGGGAGAGCCCGGCCATGCGGAAGGTTTTCGACCTGATCCATAAAGTGGCCGACAGCGATGTCACCGTGCTGGTTACCGGCGAGAGCGGGACGGGCAAAGAATTGGTGGCCCGGTCCATCCATCGGCGGAGTCCTCGCCGGGCCCGGCCGTTTCTCACCGTGAACTGCGCCAGCATCCCGGAGAGTTTGCTAGAGGCCGAGTTGTTCGGACATGAAAAGGGGTCCTTCACCGGGGCCTACCAGCAACGGCTGGGAAAATTCGAGTCGGCCCATGAAGGAACCCTGTTTTTGGATGAAGTGAGCGAGATGGCGACGGGCATGCAGGCCAAGATCCTTCGCGTGCTGCAGGAACGCGAGATTGAACGCGTCGGCGGGATCAAGCCCATTCCGGTGGACATTCGGATCATCGCCGCAACGAATCGGGATTTGAGCGAGGCCGTAAAGGCCGGCCGTTTTCGCGAGGACCTGTTCTTCCGCCTGAACGTCGTGAATATTCATCTGCCCCCCCTCCGGGAGCGGTTGGAAGATATCCCGGTTCTGGCGGAAGCCTTTCTCAAGCTGTATGCGAAAAAATTCAATCGCCGTGTCGGTCGGATCGGCGAGCCGGCCCTGACCTGGCTGCTTCGTCAACGGTGGCCGGGGAATGTCCGGGAGCTTGAGAACGTTATTCAGCGGGCGGTCGTCCTGGCCGAGGCCGATGTTCTTGATCTCGATGATCTTCAGGACGCCGTTCAGCCGCCGGCCACGATGCCGTCCGAACCGATGGGCAACGGCCGCCTTCGCGACCATTTGGAACGGGTCAGTTCGGACATCGAGAAAAAATTAATCGAACAGGCGCTGACCGATGAACAGGACCATCGAAGCGCGGCCGCGAAGCGTTTGGGCATCAGCCGGAAGCATCTCTACAACAAAATGAAGAAATACGGACTTGGGTAATTCCGGTGACACTTGTGCACGGGAATACTCGCGATTTTGGGCATCTGCTATAATGGTAGTAGTTAACAGATTGAAATAGCGTAGGGTAATCTCCAAGGCCATTTGGCATGAGCTTTGCTTCATCTTCTAATGTGGTTTACGAATCCGGCTGGCCATGGATCCGAAAAATATAGATGCGGCTCAAAGGGGAACAGGGCCTCGGTATCATTGATACGCTGATCGTTGTGGTCCTGATCTCGATCTTTATCGGAGTGCTGATTCCGAAGTACCAACGGATGGCCCAGGCCGCGCGGGAGGCGGCCCTGCAGATCTCGCTGGGGAACCTTCGAAAGGCGGTTCAGGTGTACGTGCTCACCCGACAGAAAATTCCGGCCGACTTGAAGGATCTGATGCGGGAACATTATACGCTCCCCATCAAAGAAGGAACCCTCTTTACGGACCAGTATTTGAAAACCAAGGCGTTGGACGAATCCGGCAATCCCGTCGATCCGTTCGGAAACCCCTTCGGATATGATCCTTCGAACGGGCGCGTTTATTCGACAACGAAGGGGTACGAGAAATGGTGATCGACAGCTCTTGAAAGATGGAGATTCCGGTTCGGACAGCCGAGGTCGATCGTCGATCCATCAACCGTCATCAAAACAAAGGAGAGAGCGCATGAAGATGCTGAAGAATGAAAAAGGGTTCACGCTGATCGAGCTGGTCCTGATCATTGTCATCTTGGGAATTCTCGGCGCCGTGGCGATGGTCCAGTTCGGGACCATCCTCACGGACTCCAAAAACGCGGCCATTGACGGCACCTTCGGCCAGTTCAACGCCCAGCTGGCGTTGGCCATTAACAGCTTGAAGGCCCTGCCCACGACCGGCGCGGCCGGAACCTTTTATTCGAACGTATTCACATTGGTCAGTCTCAGCGGCAGCGGGGTCGTTACCTCCGCGTTCTCCGGCGGCAGTCCGGACACCTTTGGAATCTGCGCCGGCGGCAACTTAACCTGCAATGCGGCCGCCACGTCTTGCGGAGGGTCCGGCCGCGGCGCCCAGGCGAGTTATAACGGATTGACGGGGGCTTTGACTTTGGCGACGAAGACCAATTGTTAAACGGGACGGTCATCGCCGTCTTATCGGCCGGGTTTGTTTGATCGGCATCCGGTCCGCGTGAAAAGGCCAAGGCGCAGGGAGAGGAGGCCTCCTCTCCCTGCGATGTTCTCATCAGAGGTTTTGGCGGTTCAAAAAAAATCCCAACAGGTTGTAAAGCCGTTCGGAAAATGCTGACACTCGATGCCGCGAAACGAGCGTTGGAAAGGGGTGAGCATGACCGGTGGCTGTGGGCTGTTCCGGTGCTCCTGGCCCTGTTGGCGAACCTCAACGTGCTGGCCAACGGCCTGGGCCTGGATGATGAACAAATCGTCCCGAATCTTGGTTCGCCGGTCGACGGCTGGAGCCGGTTTCTGACCGATCAGCTGATCGCGCCGGCTCTCAAGCCATCGACGGCCTATTATCGCCCCGTCGTCAATCTGTCGTACCTTCTGGATTTTTCTCTTTGGGGCTACAACCCCTTCGGTTATCATTTTTCGATCTGGTTCGCCCATATTCTCAACACCGCCTTGGTTTTTTTCCTGGCGAAAGTAATCACGGCCCGTCAGGCCACGCCGTCCCCCTATACAAGTTTTCCGCTTCTGGTCTCCTCTCTTTTTGCCGTCCATCCGGCCCATGCCGAGGCCGTTGCCTGGATCGCGGGCCGCAGCGATGTGTTCTGCGCGACGTTTATTCTCCTCTCGATGCTGCTCTACATCCGATCCGGCCGCGGCGGAAGCAGGTGGTTTTTCAGTTCCTCCATGTTCGCATTCATCCTCGCGCTTCTGACCAAAGAAACGGCGGTGGGATTGTTCCCGTTATTCATGCTCTACGATTATCTTTCCGGGCCCAAGCTCTTGTCCCGGCGGAACGCGGTTCGCTGGCTGGCGCCGTTGCTGATCCTGGGCGTTTATTTTTGGATGCGGCGTTCGGGTATTTCAAACCCGGGCGGCGGTCTCGCCGTGCAGGAACTCTTTCCGTTCGAAGCTGTTTTGGGCCTGATCACGGTTTTAAGTTTTTACCTCAGGCTGATGTTGTTCCCCTATCCGCTCCACCCCTTCATCGTCTCTTTTACGGCCTCTTCTCTCTTCTTGAAGCTCGCCGTTCTGGCGTGCGTTATGTTGTCGGGTCTCTTCCTCTGGGCGCTCATTCGTCGCGCGGTCGTATTGTCGTTCGGCCTGGGATGGGCTCTTATTTTTCTTGGCCCGGCTGTTTTGGCGGGCGTCTTCGGCATCGCGATCACTCCCTTGGCGGAGCGCTATGTCTATATCCCGTCTGTTGGATTCTTGATGGCCGGCACCGGACTGGCGATGCAAGGTCTTGAGCGGCTTGCGGCCGCCGCGGAGGGGCTACGGGCCAAGGTCTGGGTAACGGCCGGCCTCATCGTCATTGCGATCGTGGCGGCCGGGGGAAGGGAGAGCTGGAGCCGGAACGCCGTCTGGCGGAGTCCCGTGGTTTTTTGGGAGGCGGCCGTGGCGTCGTCGCCCGCGACCAGTCTTCCGTACTTGGGACTGGGAGCGCAATATACCATCCTGGGACGCTACGCCGAGGCCGAGCGCCTCTACCACCGGGCCATCGCCCTGGCCAAGAACGGCGAAGGACAAGATGCTCAAGCGTCGGGATTTCTCTATCTCGCGGAGCTCTACGCCGCCCAGGGAAGGTCCGACGAGGCCGAGCCGCTCTATCGGGACGCGATCCTGATCTGGCAGCGGACTCCGGCGTCGAATGCGAGCTATTTCATCATCGCGCTTCACAATCTTGCCATGCTTTACTCGAACCGGAAGCGGTACAACGAGGCCGAGTTGCTCTATCGCCAAGCCATTGGAATGATGGGAACGACGCCGAGTCCGGAACTGGCCAAGGGTCTCTACAACTTGGCCAAACTCTATGAGGCGCAAGGCCGGTATGCAGACGCCGAGCCGCTTTATCGTCGTTCGTTGGCCATTCGGGAAGAAGAATGGGGGACGGATCATCCCGCCGTGGCCTTCAGCCTGCGGGCTTTGGCCGATCTCTACCGCAATCAGGCCCGGTACGACGAAGCCGGGCCGCTCTACCGGCAATCGTTGGCGATCTGGGAGAAAACCCTGGGACCGGAAAACCCGGAACTGGCGACGACCCTGGAGGATTACGCCGATTTATTGAGAAAAACGAAACAGGATGTCGAAGCCGAAAGAATGGAAGCCCGCGCCGCCGAAATCCGGAATAATCGGGTCCGGGAACGCCCATAACGTGCTAAAATTTCAGTAAGAGGGAGAGTATGGCGGGCAAGGACGGGAACGGCTTCACGCTGATCGAATTGGTCCTGACCATCCTGATTGTGCTCATCCTGGGCGCCGTCGTGTCGCTCAGCCTTTCCAGCCTCTCGGACAGCAGGCTCGATCAGGCCGTGAACAAGGTCGTGGGCGATCTGCGCTATGCACAGCAACTGGCCGTCAGCACGCAGAGCCGGCACGGGATCACGATCACTTCGACGGCCGGGTACACCATTTATCGTGATGCTTCCCCGAACCCGGACGTGCCCGTCGCGGATCCGTCGAGTCTGGGGGCGACGCTCGTCGTCAATTTTGATGCTTACCGCCAGGGGCAGCTTAGCGGCGTTCGCTTCAGTTCGGCGACGCCTTTTTGCGGGGGGGCCGGCGGCGTCATGGAGTTCAACAGCATCGGGGCGCCGACCGACACCAACGGCACCGTCCTGACCTGCACGAGCAGCGTCATCTTGAATTATTCGGGAAGGAATCGCGTGATTACGATTCAACAGAACACGGGCAATCTGACCCACTGACGACGATGAGATCCAAAGGGTTTACATTGATTGAAGTGATTCTGACCATCGTGATCCTCGCGATCGCGATTCCGGGTCTGATCTCGGCCGTCGGTTTCATGACGAGCCGGCAGGTGAATACGGTGGGAACAACGACGGCGGCCGATCTGGCCCAGGAGAAAATGGAAGAGATCATGGGCGACCGGAATAATCCGGGGCGCGGATTCGGCTATATTATCGCCGGCAATTATCCGGCGGAGAATCCGGTGACCGGGTTCACAAAATATAATCGAAGTGTGACGATCACCTGTTTTACGAACAATGCCCTGACCACGACGGCGGCCTGTCCGACCGATTACAAGCAGGTCCAGGTCACGGTCCAGGCGTCGGGCGTCGGGCCGAGCGTGCCGGCCGCCGTGTTGGTCTCGCTGGTTACGAATCATTAGAGGATGCATGCGGAACGAGCGCGGCGTGACATTGATCGAGCTGATTTTTTCGGTCATCCTGATCGGGATCATCGGAATCGTTGCGGCCCGGGCCTTTCTCTACTCAAGCGAAAGCGTCCTGACCGGGACCAACGTCCGCGAGGGGACGCAAGTGAACCGGATCGCGATGGACCGAATGATCCGCGAGATTCGAAACGTGGCGAATAACACGAGCGTCAACACGGCCGGCGCGACCACCTTTACGTTTGTCGATACAAGCAACAACACGATCAGCTATACACTGTCGGGGACGAACCTCAATCGCGTCACTGCAACGACCGACACCCTGGCCGCGAACGTTTCGAGTCTGACCTTCACCTATCTGGACAACACCGGGGCGACGATCGCCACGCCGGCCGTATCCCCGGCCGCGACGGATATCTGGTGGGTCCAGATCGCCCTCACGGTGGGCACCGGATCGGGGGCGGTCCAGTTCCGTTCCCGCGTTCACCCTCGGAGCTTCTGATGGAAAACGAGAGAAGACATCTTATTATGAACGACCCTCAACGCGGCGCCAGCCTCATCTTCGTCATCCTGATCCTGGTGGTCGTCGCCCTGATCGGCGCGGCCCTGATTTCGCTCGTGAGCAACGAAAGCTTCACGGCCATGAACCAGTCAGCCGGTTTATTGGCCTTCGGGATCGCGGACGGAGGGATCGAGTTCGAACAATACAACCTGGCGCAAAACGTGGATTGGTACCGGAGCACGTCGGACCCCATGACGTCCTCCACTCGAACGCTGGGCTCGGCTCCCAATGCCGCGAGCTTTACCGTCAGCACCAACTTGCCTGCGACCAAGTTGCGCCGACGGATTCCGAACGGCGCCACAACCTCGCCCATCTGTGTTTACACCACGGACCGCTTTCCGACAAGCGGCTACTTGATGATCGGGGACGTCGGGATGGATCCCTTTGAGTATGTTCAATACACCGGCATCAGTAGTTCCGGCATCTGCGCCCAGTTCACCGGAATTACGCGAGGCCGACCCGTCGGCGGAGTCACCTCCACGGCTGGCTCCCATGAACGTGGAGAGTTGGTTTATCCGGTTACCACTCTGGCCGGTGGCCTCGCGAATAATTGTACATCGTTGGCCTCACTAACAATCGCGGATAATTCCAAATTTCTCACAGCCGGGTCCATTGCGATCATTACGGCTTTCTCACCCAATCCGGTCGATTGGGAGCAGCTCACCTATACCGGTTCGGTTCGGTCGGGAGTGAACATGACGCTGTACGGGGTCAGACGATGCCAGGATGGGAGCTCATCCGCCAGCCAAGCGGCCGGGGCGCCGGTCGCCCCGATCCTGTACGACGATCCTACCAACCCTCCGAATTACGAGGCCGAGATCGTCTCGACCGGGACGACCCCGGTGGCCGTGGTGGGAAACGCCAACCGCGTGATTCGGAGGACGGTCCAACGTTAACGAAAGCGGGTGCTCGGATGAAGATAAAATGGATAACGTTCGCCATGACGGGGGTCCTTCTCGGGATGTGGCAGACCTCGGCCGAGGCAGCCTACAGCTACACGTCGGCCCAGACCGACCCGACACCGGTTCAGTACACCATGAGAAGTGCCGTCACGGCCAATTTTCTCATTACCAACACCAACACCAATCCGAATACCGGAGCCCGAATCTACCAGGTCCGGTTCCGCTTGAACACCTACAACACGACCTTTCCATCGACGATCGCGCCGCCGGCCGGCTGGACGCGCACGGCCTACTCGACGACATCGGTTACCTTCCGGGCCAGCAGTTGGGCCAATGCGATTGCGGTGGGTAGTAATCTGAATTTCGTCATTCTGATGACGGCCGGCTATTCCTCGGCCGATGTCACCCAGCACTTGAGAGATGTCCGTGCGTATTATACCACCACGACGACCGGTCCCCCGTTCACCAACCTAACGAGTGTCACATTAAATTCAGGAACGAGCATCGGCTCGTGGACGCTCAAGTCGCTCGAGGTCACCAGCTTCATCATTACGGACCTGTCCGGGACTCCGATCTCCACGCTCACCCCCGGCGCCAGCTTCAGGCTCGTGATGACCGTCGCCAATCGCTCCACGGCCACCCTGTCCACGATTACCACGAATCCGAATCCGCCCACGGCCGTAAAGACGGGCACCGTGACACAAGCTCTGACATCGACGGTGTACAGTCCCAACCCCTTGACCCTGGCTTCGGGGGCCTCCGGGACGATTACATTTACCTACAGCACGAATGCGACCGATTCGGGAACGATCTATTTCACAGCTTTTGCGAGGAACAGCGTCAACTCGGCCACTTCCATCATGGCCACTTCGCCCACGCTGGCGATGGGTCAGTTTAACGCGGGTATCGCGGTGACGACCTCGCCCGCAACCTCACCGACCTGCGGTTATTTCAATGCAAATCTGACCGTGACAATGACGCTCACGAACAATTTTTCGCAAAACATCATCAATGTCACGCCCTCGGCGCTTGTAGTGTCGGTTGGGGGGCAGGTCACGCTGGTTTCCGGACCGACTCCGGCGGCGCCGAATGGTCCCGTGCCGTCCGGCGGCGGCACCTTCAACTTCGTCTGGGTCTATCAGATCACCGGCAGCCCATCCGGCTCGACTTTCTACTTTACCGGCTCGGCCAACGGGACGGAGCAGACCGGCGGGTCCGGGACGCCGGTCGGCACACAGACGGTGAATTCCAACACGGTCAAATTCGGAGGTTTCACGCCCCAGGTGAATCCTACCAGCATCAATGCCAACAGCACCGACCAGGAAATGACCTGGTCCATTACGAACAACGGCTGCGCCGACGCGAAACAGGTCCAGATCACGGCCCCCGCGGGCTGGGGGCTGCCGGATACGGACAGCTATTCGATGATCGAGCAGTACAATCCGCCCAATCCGGGCACGAATCCGATCGACCCGATCGAGGATATATGGACGGTTTCCGGCACCAATCCCGTCGTCTTTACCGCGACGATCTTGCCTCCCAGCGCAAGCACGAATGTGCTCCCGCTTGTCGGGATCTCCCCCAAGGACGGCACGTTCAATCTGGTCTTTCCGACGACGCCTTCCTCGACGGGGACAAGCACCTTTCAGATTACAATCACCGATACGAACAATGCCTCCGTCACTCGGACAACGGATGTCACCGTGAACGCGTTCAACTCGGGAAGTCCGGGTCCGAACTCGAATAATACGGGCGCCACTCGTGAGGATTTTCCATGAAATTAAAATTCTGGATGCGCCGGAATCCATTCAGAGACCGGCAAAACGGACGAAGGAGGAAACCATGGGCTGGATGATTTTCCTGGGTTTGATCGCACTGGCCGTGGGCGGGTTGTTGATCGCCTCGCCACAGACCTTGATTAAAATGAGCAAGGAGATGAACCGGATGGTGACCCGGATTGACGAGGAGGTGGTCAAGTATCGGATCGGCTTCGGGGTCAGTCTGATCCTGGCCGCGATATTCCTGTTCTTTTATGCGTACATGCTGGGCCGCGGACGATAGGCGGCCCGGCTTCCTTCCGAGCAGGCTCCGGATCATCAATAATGGAGACGGGCATTCGAATGCGCGCTTGACAATCCCGCCTTTTTTGGTACACTGAACCTTAGAAAAATAGATTTAGAAATCGATCCTCACGAGGGATTTGTCCATACGCCGAGAGAAGCACTTGATGAAAACCGCCGACATTCTTAAAAAAGTCGATATTCCCCGACACAAACTCTACTATCTGGAGCAAAAGGGGTACATCAACCCCCGCCGCGTTCCGATGGGGGATCTGGAGGCTCGGGAATATTCGGAAGAGGACATTCTAAAGATCAAGCTGATCTGGAAGTACCTTAAACGGGGCTTCAAACATAAAACGGCCTATCGGAAAGCGATTGACGAGATGAAGGCGGGCGGCGCGTTGGTCCGCAGGGCGTCTTAATGAATGCCGGTGGGTGAAGAAGATGGGATCGTCTTTGCTTTCCTGGGTCATGCCGAAGCGGCATCTTCTGGGGTTGGACATCGGCCGGAGCGCGATCAAGGTCGTTCATCTGGCTTCCACGCGAAAGGGTCTCGTTCTAAAGCATGCCGGGCTGACCGAGCTCCCGCCCGCCGACCCAAGCGCTCAACCGGGTCCGGAGGAGAGCGCCCCCTTGGCCCTTCATGACGTTTTTAAAGAAGGCCGGCTCAAACGACAAAAGATCGCGATCAATTTCGGCGGGCGCAACCCCATCATCCGGTACATTTTGCTGCCGAAGATGCCCAAGGATGAGTTGGCGGAGGCGGTCCGATGGGAGGCCAAGAAACTGATCCCGTTTCCGGTCGAGGATGCCGTTCTGGATTATCTCGTTGTCGGAGAAGTCCAGGAGCGCGACCTCAAGCGAACCGAGGTGTTGCTGGTCGCGACCGAACGGGCCGCCGTGATGAACCAACTCGGGGCCTTCAAGAGGATCAACCTGCCGATTACGGCGATGGACGTGAATCCGCTGGCGCTCTTCAATACCGTCAAATTGAATTACAAATCGGACCTGGATGAAAACCTCGTCTTTGTGGATATCGGCGCCGAAAAAATGGATATCAATATCTCGAAGCGGGGCGTCTTGCGGTTCACGCGGAATGTTCAGCTCGGAGGCCAGGAAATCACCCGGGCCATCGCGCAGGGGTTGGGGATCGAACGGGAAGAAGCGGAACAACTGAAGCGGGACAAGGGACTCTCCGGCGCCAAGCCCAGCGAAGGAGCCGCCGCGCCCTCCAAGGATCAAGACGGCCGGCGGCTCGAAATCATCAAGGCCGAGGTGGACCGGATGGTCCTGGAAACACAACGCTCCATGGATTACTACCGGGCCCAGTTCCGCGAGGGGTCGGTCAAAAAGATCGTGTTGATGGGCGGCGTCGGCCTCATGCCCGGATTCCAGGAATACTTCGCGTCCTATTTCGATGCCAATGTGGAATTGGACGATCCGTTTGCCGAAATAATCTGCGAGGAATCGGCCTTCCGGGAGATCCGGCTGTTGGCACCCCGATTCTCGACCGGTGTGGGACTGGCCTTGAGAACGACGGACGCATGAGGCGACGGGATCCTTGATCGTGAGATATCAATGAAATCTTATATCAATTTGATCGCGCCGGAGATTCTATTTGAGGAGAAACCTTTTTCCTTCAAACAGAGGGCCATTCCGGTGAGTGTGGCCACCGGCGCCGTCGTCTTGGTCGTTTTTTCTTTAGGCTATTGGTGGAAAGTTAGCACGATGAAAAAAGAAGTTCAGGAGCTCACGATTCAGCGGGACAAGACTCAGCAAGAGTTGGCCCGGCTCAATGGAGAGATTGCAAGCTTGTCGGCGGGGGCGCAGGCAGGGCAAGGGGTCGCGGCGGAGCAGCTCGCGGCCATGAGGGACCTTCTGAAGAACCGCATCCTTTGGTCGGATGTTGTGCGGGAAGTGAGCCTCCTTGTTCCGGACGATGTCTGGCTGACGCGCCTGGAAAGCACGGATTCGAAGTCCGGAGGATTTATGCCTCCGTCAACGGAAGCCGGACTTCATTTTGCCGGCATGGCTCAGTCCCAGGCCGCCATCAACCGGTTTATTGCGGCTCTCGAACACTCTCCCCGTTACGGGTATGTTTCATTGATCTACGCTCAAAAAGAACCCGGAGAGGGCGCGCAAGGCATGAGTTTTGAGTTGACGGCGAGTTTACACTAACGCAGAGAAAATTGTGCCTCTGAACGATTATCTTGCAAAGCTTGACCTGACCAAGCTCTCGATGCGCGAGCGCGCTCTCGCGATTTTGACCATCGCCGCCGTTGTATTCATTTATTTCGGGTATTTCGTCGCTCCGATGGTCCGGAGCGCCAAAGATCTGTCGGCGCAGAAAGTTTCTCTCAAAGCCGAAATGGATCAGGGAACGGCGCAGATTCCCTTGCTCCGGAAGCGGGCCGACGAGCTTCGGCAATCGGCTCAGGGGAAAGAGACCAGTGCCGAGCTGGCGGGGAAAGCGGGGGATCTTTTCCCGGGAGGAAGCCGCCTGTCGGAGTTGCTGGAAGAGATGACCCGGCTGGCCCGTCTCCGGCAGATCGAGTTTGTTTCGATTCGTCCGGATTCCATCGAGGATAAAGGGGCCTATCTCCAGCTCACGCTCCAGATCGACGTCCAGTCGCGGTTTCGCGAACTGGGAGATTATCTGCTCATGTTGGAGAACTTGCCGCGAGCCGTGGTCGTAAAGGAGATCAAAGTCGAAACACGAACCGACATCAGCCCGTCCGTCTTGGCGCATTTGAAAACGATAACGTATTTGGGAAAAGAGTGAAGAGCAAGAGGAATAAGATGAAAATGGCCGTGTCTTTTATTATTCTGTTCCCGTTTTTTATTCTTTGCCTTTTATTCCTTACCCCTGCGTTTCTCAGAGCTCAACCGCTATCCGAGATTAATACGCAGTGGCTGGAACGCCAGGAGAAAGCCTTGCAGTGGGGCAGGGATCCCTTTGTGCTTCCCGGCCGAACGAACGCCGTGGGGTCGGAAGCGAATGGAGAGCTCCATCTGAGCGCAATTATCTATCGATCGGGCCGGGGCGTGGCGATTATCAACAACAAGATTTTGCGCAAGGGTGATAAGATTGATGGAAAACAGATCACCGATATATTAGAAGACCGCGTGGTGCTGCAGGGTCCATCGGGAGAAAAGGAACTGCGGGTCGATAAATTTGTTTTGGGACATTAGGCCTAAGAGGAGGTCTCCATGAAGAGGGGGCGTCACGGAACAGCGGGTAAGATGGTTTGGGTCCTGATCGCGTTGTGTTGGGTGACCGGCCATTCCATCGCTCCTGCCGCCGTGACCGGTCAAGGGACGATTAATGTTGTCAAGGAGTCCAACGACGCGGACGGGGCCATCTTTAGCATGGAGTTTCGGGACGCAGATCTGAAAGATGTTCTCAGGGCTTTGGGGCAGGAGGAAGGTCTCAACGTCATCATTGCGGAGGATGTCAACGGCCGTCTGACTTTGAGTTTCCAGCGGGTTCTCGCGCGGGAAGCGTTTGAGGCCATTCTGAAGATCAACAACCTGATCTCGTTCCGGGATGGCACGATCGTCCGCGTTATCAGGTCGCCCTTTGCGGATGGCGCAAACAACCTGACCACCGAAATCATTCCGGTCAACTTCGGCGATGCCAAGATCAACGCCGACTCCGTCCGGGATCTTTTGAGCAAGCAAGGGACTCTTGCGGTCGATACGCGGACCAATTCGCTGGTTGTCCGCGATCTCCCGGACAACGTGGCCAAGATCGAGTCGATCCTGAAAAACCTCGATACCCGCACCCCGCAGGTCCTGATCGAAGCGCGCATTGTCGAGGCCAGTACGAATTTTACCCGGGAACTCGGCATCCAATGGGGCGGAAATTTTACCAACCAGACGACGCGGGGGAACTATCAGGTGACCGGTGCCACGTCCAATACCGGTGCCACGGGTTTAACGGCCCTCCCGTTGACCGGGGGAGTGGGATTGAGCGGCAACAACTTTATAGTCAATCTTCCCGCGGCCGTGGCCCAAGGGGCGGGCGGAGCGGTCGGATTCACCTTTGGAAACGTAGCCAGCACCCGTCAGTTGGATTTGCAGCTGTCGGCCTTGGAGGATACCGGTCAAGGACGCATCCTATCCAATCCGCGGGTGCTGACCATGGACAATAAAGAGGCCTTGATTTCAAGCGGGACGGAGATCTTTATCCAGAGCGCGGTTCTGAGCGGGGCGACCACCACGGGGTCCACGACCGGAACGGCCGGAGCGACCGGAACCACGGGCGTCGGCGGCGTGACCAAGATCGATGCCAAGCTGGAGCTAACCGTGAGGCCTCATATCACACCGGACAATCAGGTGGTGATGCATGTGAAGGCCGAAAAGAAAGAACCGGATTACAACCGGGAGGTTCAGGGCATTCCACCCCTGAACACCCGGACGGCTGAGACGGATCTGCTGGTCAAGGACGGGGAAACGATCGTCATCGGCGGCATCTATACACGGAATGAATCCCTGGATGAAAACGGAATTCCGTTCTTGTCCCGTATCCCGATCCTGGGATGGTTGTTCAAGCATCAAAGCAAAGTGGATAATCAAAGCGAGCTCATGGTTTTTATTACGCCGTCGATATACAAAGGGCAATGATCCTTGGCGAACGAGCTGGTTGTTTTGATCACGGCCCCGTCTTACCGGGAAGCCCGCGCGATCGGGAAACGACTGGTCGAGGAAAAACTGGCCGCCTGCGCCAATATCATTCCGCGGGTCGAGTCGGTCTTCTTCTGGCAGGGCCGGATTCGTCAAGAGCGGGAAACCCTGATGATTCTCAAAACGCAACGGTCCGTATTGGAACGTCTCATGAAGCGGGTAAAATCCCTCCATAGTTATTCTGTTCCGGAAATCATCGCCCTGCCGATTGCCCGAGGCTCGAAAGAGTATCTCCGTTGGGTTCGTGAAACGACACGGTAGCGGTACGACCCGCCATGCGCGAAAAACCCCGGACGGCCCAAGAACTTGAACGGTATTATCGACGGTTGCTGGAAGTTTACGGCCCCCAGCATTGGTGGCCCGCGGACAGCTTGTTCGAAATCACGGTCGGGGCGATCCTGACCCAAAATACCGCCTGGAGAAATGTGGAACGGGCCGTGGCCCATTTAAAACGGGAGGGTCTCATGACACCCCAGGCGCTTCACCAGGTCTCGTTGAAGCGATTAAGCGAGACGATCCGCCCATCCGGTACCTTTAGAATCAAGGCCGGCCGATTAAAAGCATTCGTGCAGTTTCTGAAGTCAGAGTATGATGGCGATTTGAAACAAATGATCAGCGCGCCGCCCGGTCTGCTGCGTTCCAAACTGCTTTCCGTAAAGGGAATCGGGCCTGAGACAGCCGATTCGATTCTCTTGTACACCGGAGATGTTCCGATTTTTGTGATCGACGCTTACACTCGGCGGGTTTTCAGCCGGCACCGCTTGGTTGACCCGGAAGCTTCCTACGACTGTCTGCAACGTTTTTTCATGGACCATCTTCCATCCCGGTCCGAACTTTATAATGAATACCATGCCTTGTTGGTAAAGGTTGGCAAGGAGCATTGCAAGTCCACACCGATTTGCAGTGGATGTCCTTTAGAGACCTATTTGAATGGGAAAAAGCCCAATATATAGTGTTATTTTAAAAAATATCAATATATAGTGTTATTATCTATAATATGAAGCTTACAGGAATGTGAATTTCTGCTATCTTAGATAAGTAAAGGTGGATGCGAAATGGAAAAAACGGTTCTAAAAAGAGCAAAAATTTCTTGACAAGGTTTTTGGGGTATGATAACATCACCCCGCTTTTTAGGAGGTTACTGTATGAAAACATTGAAGGATTCGTACACAGTAATGATTATACCGACGCCCACCTCCAAGGCATACCGATTCAGCTTCAGTAAGCAAGCTCTAAAGACCTTTATTGGAACCA
>Ga0335077_10005491_pt1 | contig 15556 bp, 13 predicted proteins | sample Lox_Sample_31_FD_207151 | JGI IMG/M metagenome (GOLD analysis project Ga0335077, IMG submission 207151) | Soil microbial communities from Loxahatchee National Wildlife Refuge, Florida, United States - Lox_Sample_3.1 | ecosystem: Environmental > Terrestrial > Soil > Wetlands | place: USA... | reverse complement strand
AATTCACGAAGTCCTGGCACTCGATCACCTCGCGCAGCGCAATCGTTTCGCGGTGCGGGTTCGGGGCCTCGATCCCCACCGTCGATTTCCCCGGTATCCGTTCGATCAGGATCGACTCCGCCTGCAGCGCCAGGCACAGGTCGTCCGCCAGCCCCGTAATCCGCGAGTATTTGATACCCGCTTCCGGTTTGAACTCGAATGTCGTCACCACCGGTCCGGGATTGATCTGCGTAATGTGCCCGCCCACGTCGAATTCGCGGCATTTCGCTTCAATCGCCCGCGCGCGCTCCTTCAATTCCTCCTCGTCCATCTGCTCCGAGCGCGTCGGCTTCCTCAGCAGCTCCGCCGAAGGCAGCCGGTATCCCGCCGCGGATTTCGCGATGCGCGGCTGCGGCCCCGTTTTCTCTGCCGCGGGAACCGCCGGCGCAACCGGCGGCTGTACCACAGCCGGCCCCGCTCGTTTTTCCGCCAATCGTGGCGCCGTTGATTTCGTCGCCGCGCCCGCTCCTGCCGCCGCTCCCGCCGCGGCCGCCATCGCCGCGGCTTTCTCCTCCGCGGCCGCGCGAAGATTGATCTGATTCGGTCCCGGCCTCTCTTCGATTGGCATTCCCGCCTGTGCCGCCGTCGCCTTCGCCCCGCCCTTCGCCACGATCGGCTGCCGCCCCTGGATCCGCACCTGTGCCAGCCGCTTCCGCTGCCGCTCCTCCTCCCGCTTCTCCCGCCAGGCCTTCCATTTTTCTGCCAGTGGCGCCCAGGGCTGCCAGCCTGCCATCGGCCTTCCTATCCATGCCGCGGCCCCGCTGAACGAAAATCGCGTGGTCAGGAACAGCGCCACGAACAGCGCCGACCCCGCCACCAGATTCGCTCCCACGCGGTTGAACGCCGCGCGCAGTCCCGCCGCCACCAGTGTTCCCGCCAGCCCGCCGCCTGGCAGCGTCCCGCGCATCGCCGGCATCCCCACCAGCGTGCACAGCGCCGCCGCCGAAATCAGCAGCAGCCCGAATCCGCAGGCTTTCACCACGGGGGAGGGAATTGCCCTGCTCCGGAACCATCGCAGCCCAAACACCGCCAGCCCCAGCGGCAGAAGAAACGCCGCCAGTCCCACCGCCTGAAACGCCAGGTCCGACGCATGCGCGCCAAACGGCCCAATCCAGTTCCGCGCCGCCCCCGCAGCCGCGTTTCTCGCCGCCGGTCCGGCCACGTTGAACGAATTGTCATTCGGGTTGTAGGAAACGAGGCTCAGCAGCAGGATTCCGCTGGCGGCCAGACACACAAATCCGACCAGTTCATTCAGCCGGCGGTTGCCGGTAGGCGTAAACAAGCGCACAGACGACTCCCTCTATGGGGGAAGGAAGGCTGCTCCCGGCATTCGCCGCGCGGGCGCTGTCGCGCGGCGGCAAAAATGGAGGAATCGCGAGCAGCACCCCGACGATACCAGACCCCCGCCCGCGCACAACGTCTTTCTCCTCCGCAGTTGTTTCCGTGTAACGCCCTGTGGGACAGGCATTCCTGCCTGCCTCCGCGGCTCTCTCCCGGTTTTCTCTGCGCTCCTCTGCGATCTCTGCGCCTCTGCGTTATCTTTTCCCCTCTTCTCTTTCACTTTTCACGAATCTCCCGCCCGCTCCCTCCCCGCCATCCTCTATACTTTCCCCGTGGCACTCTTACAGGTCGTTATCCTCGCCGTCATCCAGGGCCTCGCCGAGCTTCTCCCCATTTCCAGTTCCGCCCACGTCATCATCGCGGAGAAGTTGCTCGGCCTCGACCCTTCCTCTCCCGCCATGACGCTCCTCCTCGTCATGCTCCATACCGGCACCATGTTTTCCGTCATCGCCTATTTCTGGCGCGACTGGCGCTCCTCGTACTTTCATAGCGTCCCCGCCTTCCAGCGCTTCGCCCTCCAGGTGATTCTCGCCACCGGCCTCACCGGCGTCATCGGCCTCGCCCTCATGAAACTGATCGAGAAAACCATTTTCGCCGGAGCTCCCAAGGCGCAGATCGAAGACCTCTTCGGCCACCTTGAGATCATCGCTCCCGCTCTCGCTGCCGCCGGCATCCTCATTCTCATCGCTGGAATTGTGGAGCACCGCTCCCCGTCGGCATCCGCACAGGAGGTAACTACCGGCCAGTCTGCCGTGATCGGCGCCGTTCAGGGCCTCTGCCTTCCGTTTCGCGGGTTCTCCCGCTCCGGAGCCACCATCTCCGCGGGAATGCTCGCCGGCGTTGCCAAGGCGCGCGCAGAGGCATTCAGTTTCGCGCTCGCCGTCGTGCTCACCCCGCCCGTCGTCGCGCGCGAAGTCTGGCGTCTCGTCCGTGCCCAGCGCATCCAGAACGCCGCCTCACTCGCCTCCGCCGCGGTTCCCAGTCTCCTCGGCGCCGTCCTCGCCTTTCTCGCCGGCCTCCTCGCTCTCAAATGGCTCAGCAGTTGGCTGCAGGCCGGCCGCTGGTATTATTTCGGCATCTACTGCCTGCTCGCCGCCCTCGCCGTCTTCTATCTCCACCGCCTCGGCTTCTAGTAGCACAGGCTTTCCGCCTGTGCGTTTTTCTCCTCGGTGGGCGGAAACCGGTCGTTGCTGCCGCCGGTGAAAGAGGGCACCGGGCCGTTCAATCCTCACAATTTCCGCGTCATCCAGAACGCATCCTCTCCATTCTCGTAGTAATTCGGCAGCACCCCGCTAGCCTCGTATCCATGCCGCTTCCAGAATGCGCCCGCCGCCGCATTCGCCGTGGACGTCTCCAGCTCCACCTCCCGCACCCCCGCCCTCGCCAGCGACGCGTGCGCCGCCGCAACCAGCGCCGTCCCCACTCCCCGCCTCCGCGCCCCGGGCGCCACGTCCAGCGTGATGATGTGTCCCGCCGGCCCATATCGGTCTGTCAGGATGAATCCCACGATGGTCCCGCCCTCCTCCGCTACCAGGCACTCCGCTCCCGGCAGCCGCAGGAACGCCCGCATCGTCCTCCGCGAATAGGCAATCTCCGGCGCGTAGCACTCCGCGTCGATGGCATGAAGCGTCGCGAAATCTTCCTGCGCGTACGGACGGATTGCGAGCGGCATCACACTTCGAGGATCACCGGCAGAATCAGCGGCCGTTTCGAGGTCTGCTTGTTCAGATAGCGTTTCAAATCCACGCGGATCTTCTCTTTGATTACGCTCCAATCCATCTTTTCCTCTGGGTTCGACCCCTCAATCGTCCTCCGCACCACTTCCCGCGCCCCGTCCAGCACTCCCTGCCCGTCTTCCGCCGGCAGGAATCCCCGGCTCACGATTTCCGGCAATCCCTCCGCGCGCCCCGAGTGTTTGTCGATCGCGATGATCGGCACCACAATCCCGTCCGCCGAAAGGTGCTTCCGGTCGCGGATCACAATCTCTTCCAGCTCCTCCAGCGACCCCGAATCCACCAGCACTCTTCCCGCCGGCACCGCTTCCCGCCGCACCGCTCCCGCTCTCCCGAACTCCAGCGTGTGCCCGTCCTCCAGCAGCAGGATGTCTCCCGACACGGTCCCCACCTGGTGTGCCAGCGCCGCGTGCCGGAACAGTTGCCGGTATTCTCCGTGCACCGGAATGAAGTATTTCGGCCGCACCAGGTTCACCAGCATTTTCAGCTCTTCCTGGCTCGCGTGCCCCGACACGTGCACCGGACCCGACCCGCCCGTTGCCGCCGCTTCGTAGTACACCAGAGCGCGCCGCCGGAACAGGTGGTCGATCATCCGCGAAATCGCGCGCTCGTTCCCCGGAATGATGCGCGCCGACAAAATTACCGTGTCGTTTTCGTCGATGCTCACGAACCGGTGGTTGTCCACCGCCATCCGCGATAGCGACGACATCGCCTCCGCCTGGCTCCCGCTGGCCAGCACCACCAGCTTCGTCGGATCAAAACTCCGCAGGTCCTGCTGCCTCACCACCATTCCGTCCGGAATGTTCAGTTTGTCCAGCTCGTGGGCGATTTCCACGTTGCTCACCATGCTTCGCCCCACGAATCCAACCTTCCTCCCCAGGTTGTGCGCCACGTCCACCACCATTTGAATCCGGTGGATCGACGTCGCGAAGCACGACACGATCACCCTCCGCGGCGCTCCCCTCACCAGCGACTCCAGCAGCGGACGCACCGCCCTTTCCGACGGCGTGTACCCCGCCCGTTCCGCGTTCGTGCTGTCGCTGAACAGCGCCAGCACTCCCTCCTGCCCGAACCGCGCGAACGCGTGCAGATCGAACGGACGGTTGTCGATCGGCGTCGGGTCCATCTTGAAGTCCCCGGTGTGCAGAATGATTCCCACCGGCGTCCGGATCGCCAGCGCCACGCAGTCCAGCGTCGAGTGCGTCACCTGGATCGGTTCTACCTCGAACGACCCCAGCGTGAATGGCACTCCCGGCTGCATGTCCCGCAGCACCGCCGTTTCCAGGTGTCCGCTCTCTTCCAGTTTTTTCCGCAGCAGCGCCAGCGTGAATCGCGTGCCGTAGATGGGCACGTCCAGGTCGGATATCAGGTAGGGAACCGCTCCCAGGTGGTCCTCATGCCCGTGCGTCAGCAGGATCGCCCGCACGTGCTCGCGGTTCTGTTTCAGGTACGTGATGTCCGGCAGCACCACGTCCACTCCGAGCAGTTCCGACTCGGGGAACATCAGCCCGGCGTCCACCACGATGATGTCGTCCCCCGTGCGGAACGCCATCATGTTCATCCCGAACTCGCCCAGCCCGCCCAGGGGAATCGCTAAAACGGTGGGATCGCTCAATCTCTTCCGCCTCTCTTCATCTCTCTGCGCGATGCTATCACGTTCCGTCGCGCTTCCGGTCTGCGCGCCCCGCTGCGCGCGCCCCGCTCCGCTCTAGTTTCCTCCGGACAGCGCCCGGCCCAGTGCCACAATCACCACCGCGCCTACCGTCGCTGCCGCCAGCCCGCCGATGAATCCAAACATCGCGATGTGCAACTGTTCGAAAATCCATCCGCCCAGCACTCCGCCGATCAATCCCAGCAGCGTGTTGCCCAGGCATCCGAATCCTTTTCCACGCACCAGTTCGCCCGAGAGCCACCCCGCCAGCAATCCCATGAGCAGCCAGCCCAGCACGGAGTGTTCCACGAAGATGTCCATGCCCACCACGCGCAGCATCGCCGCTCCCGCCTCCCGCATCGCCGGAGCACCCGCAAAAATTGTCCCCGCATTCATTTGTTTTCCGCGCCCCATCCTGTAAACTTTCCGCGCGCTCGACGAATTCTATCGCGGAGCCCAAGGAAACGCGATGCCCAGAAAACATTCACGCAACGGTCACGGCCGCGCCCACGCCCACGTCTCCCCCCACGCGCATTCTCCCGCCCCTGCGGGGAAAAAGACCGTCACCGGCCGCGTTCTCCACGACCCGGTTTCCGACCGCCTCGCTCCCATCTTTCCCATCGATCTCTCCCAGTGCCGCACCGTGGATGCCCTCGTCCGCGGCATGGGACAGACCGCCTTCACCGGCCGCCAGGTGGGCGACGCCGCCGACGTTCTCGAAGCCATGGCCCGCGACTCCGACTGTTTCGTCGTCATGACCCTCGCCGGCGCGCTCACCGTCGGCAAAATGGGCCTCATCTTCTGCGACCTCGTCGATTCCGGCATCGTCAAAGCCATCGTCTCCACGGGCGCCCTCATGGCCCACGGCCTCGTCGAAGCCACCGGCCGCTCCCATTTCCGCTACGACCCCAGAATGGATGACCGCGAACTCTTCCACGCCGGCTACAACCGCGTCTACGATTCGCTCGAGCCCGAGGTCAATCTCGACCACGTCGAGGAAGTCGTCGACCGCATCCTCCGCGCCTGGGATCCCGCCGAATCCGTCTGCAGTTGGAAGCTCCATCGCCGCATCGGCGAATATCTCCTCGAGCACACCCCCGGCCGCGGCATCCTCAAATCCGCTCGCCAGCACGGCGTGCCCGTTTTCGTCCCCGCCTTCACCGATTCCGAGCTGGGCATCGATTTCGCGCTCGAGCAGCGCTTCCGCAAGAAGCAGAAGCGCCCCCTCCTCCGCTACGATCCCTTCGAGGATTTCGAATATTTCGCTGAAACCATGCTCTCGCAGAAGCGCATGGGCATTCTCACCATCGGCGGCGGCGTCCCGCGCAACTGGACCCAGCAGTTCGGAGTCTTCGCCGAACTCCTCGCCCGCCGCGGCCTCGAAAAGGTTCCTCTCAAGCGCTACCACTACGGCGTGCGCATCTGCCCCGAGCCGGTCTATTGGGGCGGGCTCTCCGGCAGCACCTATCGTGAAGCCGTTTCCTGGGGCAAATTCGTGCCGGAAGAAGAAGGCGGCAAATTCGCCGAAGTTTTCGATGACGCTACCGTCGCGCTCCCCCTCATTGCCGGCGCCGTCCTCGAACGCATCGCCTACTTCAACCGCTCTCCCCGCAAGAAATCGTAGCGCGGGGCGAAGCCCTGCCCTCTTTCTGCGCCGGCCGGCGCGAAGTCATTGGGCAGCCGCGGTCAGCGTTCGCCTGGCCCGGGCTTTTCTCTTCCTGCCTGCGCGCCCCCTGATGTTGTGCGTTGACTGCTCGCTTCTATTTCCCGGTCTTCTTCGCGAACTCCGCCCCTTTGCGCCTCTGCGGGAAACTCCTCCTCAAAGGCACACCCGGGCCCCTTCAGTTTTCCGCGGAAACCCCTCAGGCAGGCCTAATCCTCATCCCCGATCAAAAACGCCGACGCCAGCACCGTCGTCCACAGACCGCGCTTGTCCCCCACCGCGGACTGCGTCACGTTCATCGTTCTCACGATTTTGTTCGAAATCCGGTAAACCTCTTTCTTCTCGTCCCACGAAAGGTCCGGATCGAAATCCACGTTCAGCGTCGTCGCCAGCATTTCCGCCGCCAGCTCTTCCGTGTACTCTCCCGCCACCTCTTCCGTCTCGCCGAACGAGTGGTGCTCCGACAAATACCCGTACATGGATTTGTCCGATGGCAGCGCCACTCCGATTCCCGCCGCGATCAGCCGGTGCGGCTCCCGCGTCGAGTTCTCGCTGATTACGCAGAACGCCACCTGCCCCGGTTTGATCAGCTTCAAGCCTTCCGCCCGCGAAATCAGTTTGCAGTTCGGCGGGAAAATCGACGACACCCGCACGATGTTGCACGCCGCGATTCCCGCGTTCCGCAGCGCCAGCTCAAAACTCGAAAGCCGCTCCCGGTGTTTTCCTACACCTTTTGTCAGGAAGATTTTCTTCGCTACGAAGGGCATGTGTCGTTCGGTGCGCCTGCTCCCGAGGAAACTCCGCGCAGTCTCCTTGAAAACTCTGCGCGAAAGTAACAAGTCACGCCGCGAGTGTCAATCCATTTTGCGCCTCGTGTTCCTCGTCCCTCGGCGCTGCTCTGCCGTTGCGCGCCCTGCTACGGCCGCGCCGCCCGCTCCAGCGCCTCTCGCGCCTCCCGCGGTTCGATCCGCCAGTTGCCCGTCGCTGTCACCGGCATCTCTTTCGTCCGCTCCGCGTACTTCACCAGCAGTTCGAGCACCGGCGCCGCCGCCTTCCGCACGATTTTCCGCTCTCGAAATCGCTCGTCCCCGTAGTACCGGTAATGGTTCAGCGCCACCATCACCCTCTGCCCAGGCTCCAGAGCCTTCCCGTGATACTTCAGCTCCCGGATCCGGCTTCCCACCGGCCGCGTCAGATCGATCACGTAGCTCACTCCCGCCGCCGAGTCCGCCTCGTAGCCGGGGAGGGGAAGTGCCCGCTCCTCGTACGGCCGCGGCCACCCGGGATAGAACGACGCCGCATGTTCCAGCGCCTCTTTCAGCTCCGCTCCGCTCATCTCAATGGCATACAGCTCGTTCGTGTAGGGATAAAGCGCATACAGCTCCCGCACCGTCACCGGCCCCGCCGCAATGCGCACTCCCGGCCGGAACATCGTCGCCAGCGACACGTCCGCGTCCACCGCCTCCATCTGTGCCCGGTGAATCCAGTCCACCAGCGCCGTATCCTCCACCCGCCCCTTCGCCCCGCTCAGCGCTGCGGCCACGTGCGCCACTGGCCGGTCCAGAAATTCCGTCGTCGCCCGGCCCATCGCCCGCGCCGGCCCCAGCAGCCGCTGGTCCGCTTCCACCTCCGCCGTCACCGCAATCACCCGCGAATGTTTCGACGCCACACGCCACGCTCCAGACCCGCTTCGCTCCATCTCGATCTCCGCCTCCGCCAGCGACTGGCCCCAGTATTTCGCCTGCGCCAGCAGCACTCCGTCGACGAATAGTTCTCCCACTTCCTGGTGCGTGTGCCCGAAGAGAATCACGTCGATTCCCGGCACGCGTTTGGCAACTTCCAGCATCGCGTTTTCGGGATTCTCTTCGCCCGCGGCGCCTCCGGTGGCCGGCGGTTCGCGCCCCAGCCCGGAGTGTGCCAGCAGCACCAGCAAATCCACCTTCGGCCGCAACTCCGCCGCCACCCGCTCCGCCGTCTCCACTATCGGCAGGAACCGGTACCCCCGGTAGTTGTCCGGATTTTCCCCCCGCGCGATTCCCGGCGTCACCACTCCCATGATCCCCACGCGGATTCCCGCCACCGTTTTCACCACGTACGGCGGAAACGCTTCGGCCCTCGCTCCCGGCAGCCTCTCCACATTCGCTCCCAGGATCGGAAACTCCGCCTCCCGCCGGATTTTCTCCAGGTGCCCCAGCCCGAAATTAAAGTCGTGGTTTCCCACCGCCATCGCGTCGTAGCCCAGCAAATTCATCGCCGCGATCATCGGATCCGGCTGCTCTGCGTACTTCGTTGCCGCCAGATACGCCAGCGCCGTCCCCTCCGTCGTATCTCCGCAGTCGAAGAGCAGCGTGTTCGCGTGCCCCGCGCGTTCCCGCTCCACCAGCGTCGCGATTTTCCCCAGCCCCAGGTTGGCCGGCCCGCCTGTATCCCCGTTCACGGGGAACAGGTGTCCGTGCAGGTCCGTGGTCGCCAGCAGCGTCAGCGTGACGCGCGAAGCTCCCCGCGCGCTTCCCGCTCCCGCCCAGCCCGCCGTTCCAGCCAGCGCCAGACACACCACGGCCGCGGCGCAGCACCCGGCCCGCCTCCACTTCCCTTTAGCCATGGGTTGGTTCACGCGGATTTGACGAGCGCCAGGCACCGTCCGATGTGGTTCGCGTACTGCCCCAGTGTGTTCAACTCGGCCTGGCTGAAGTCCGCTCCCGCTGTCGTCACGCTTTTCCCTTTGCGCGACACCTGCAACACTCCGGCCACCTTGTTGTCCGTCATCACCGGCACGCTCATGATTTTCTGGATGGGATCTCCCCGCTGTTTCGAATCCAGCGGCACCGCTTCGAACACCGTCGAATGCCGTGCAATCGTGAAGTTGTTGATGATCTCCGCGCGCCTTTCCCGTGCCGTACGCGACACCAGCGCGCTCGTGCTGTTCACCGGTATTGTTCCCACGTTGCGAAGCTGTTCCGGTACCAGGAATCGCAGAAATTTTTCGTCCGGCGTCGTCGCCAGGATGGCCACCTCGTCCGGCCGTACGCTGAACGCCTTCCCGATCTCCCCGGCGAGTTTCGCGATCACCCCGAGTTCGATCGGGTCTCCCGATTGCACCAGCGCGTCGACGACCTTCATGAAGTCGACGATCGGCTCGCTCATCCCCTTCCCTCCCCGCGGGCTTCTGCCTGTTGCCTTCCGGCCGGGCGCAAGGGCCTATCCTACACGAATCCCCCCGTTCCCGCACTGCGCTTCCTGGCTCCCGGTTGTTCCCCTTTGTCCCTCCTGTTGCGCTTCTCCTCCCCGTGAGTCGTGTCATTCCACGGTGTGACTTGCGTCACATCGCTCCCTCCGCTCCATTCTCTATTCTGCGCTCGTTGCACGCTCGCATCTGCGGGACTATACTGGGGCTTTCGCGGGGCGGTCTTTCTGCTCCCGTTGCCTGTGCTCGGTGCCGGCGTTGCAAAATCTATAGCCAGGGAAGAACGTTCAGCCGCTGACGATGTCTGCCCCGAAGACCGACGACCAATCCGCTTTCTTCTGGCGAAAACTCCATTCGCTTTCCGGCATTATTCCCGTTGGCGTCTTCCTCGCCGAGCATTTCTGGTCCAATAGCTACGTCCTGGTCAGCCCCGAAAAGTACGACGCCGTCGGCCAGGAGCTCCAGACCCTCCCCTTCCGTCCCATTATTGAAGCCGTCGGCATCTGGATTCCCATCCTCTTCCACGCCGGCTACGGCTTTTACGTCTGGTCCAAGGGCAAATCCAACTCCTTCGACTATCCCTGGATGCACAACTGGATGTACACCCTTCAGCGCTGGTCCGGCCTCGTCGCCTTCCTCTTTATCGGATGGCATTTCTACACCGCGCGCATCCTCACCGGCGGCCGCTCCAACTTCGTCACCGTCCACGACGACATGAGCCGCAATCTTTACGTGGCCTTCTACCTCATCGGGATCATTGCCGCCTCTTTCCACCTCGGCAACGGCGTCTGGAATTTCCTCTGCAAGTGGGGCATCGCCGCCACCGTTCGCGCCCAGCGCGCCGCGGCCTGGCTCGGCGCCGTCCTCGCCCTCAGCTTCTCCCTGGCCGGTATCCTCATCGTCTACAGCGCCCGTTTCGATTTCCATCCCTTCCAGCGCTACGTGCAGAAATGAAGGAACCGAAACTCATCGTCGTCGGTGGCGGCCTGGCCGGTCTCATGGCCGTCATTCGCGCCGCCGAAGCCGGCGTCGACGTCGAAGTCTTCTCCATCGTCCCCGTCAAGCGCTCCCATTCCGTCTGCGCTCAGGGCGGCATCAACGCCGCCAAGAATCTCAAGGGCGAGGGCGACTCCACCGACCGCCACTTCGACGACACCGTCTACGGCGGCGATTTCCTGGCCAATCAGGGCCCCGTCAAGCGCATGTGCGACGCCGCCCCCGGCATCATCGACATGCTCGACCGCATGGGCGTCATGTTCAACCGCACTCCGGAGGGCTTGCTGGATTTCCGCCGTTTCGGCGGCACCCTGTTCCATCGCACCGCTTTCGCCGGCGCCACCACCGGCCAGCAGATGCTCTACGCCCTCGACGAACAGGTTCGTTACTACGAAGCGGCAGACAAGGTGAAGAAATACGAGGGCTGGACCTTTCTCTCCGCCGTCCTCGATGAGCAGCGCGTCTGCCGCGGCATCTGCGCCATGGACCTCAAGACCATGGAGGTCCGCACCTTCCCGGCCGATGCCGTCATTTTCTGCACCGGCGGCGTCGGTTCCGTCTTCGGCCGCTCCACCAATTCCGTCGTCTGCACCGGAACGGCGCAGGGCGCTCTCTTCCAGCAGGGCGTCGACTATGCCAACGGCGAATTCATCCAGGTCCATCCCACCGCCATCCCCGGCGAGGACAAGTGCCGCCTCATGAGCGAATCCGCTCGCGGCGAGGGCGGGCGCGTCTGGGTGCCCAAGCAGCCCGGCGACAAGCGGCCCGGCAAGTCCATCCCCGAATCCGAGCGCTTCTATTTCCTCGAGGAGTGGTATCCCAAGTACGGCAACCTCGTCCCCCGCGACATCGCCACCCGCGCCATCCATAAGGTCGTCTACTCCATGAAGATGGGTCTTGAGGGCGCTCCCGCCGTCTATCTCGACGTCTCCCACATCTCCCGCGAGACCCTCGACCGCAAGCTCGAAGGCATCCTCGAAATCTACGAAAAATTTCTCGGCGTCGATCCCCGCCAGCATCCCATGCGCGTCTTTCCCGCCATGCACTACACCATGGGCGGCCTGTGGATCGACAACGCCAATCAGGCCACCAACGTTCCCGGCATCTTCGCCGCCGGCGAATGCGAATACCAGTATCACGGCGCCAACCGCCTCGGCGCCAATTCCCTGGTCTCCTGCATTTTCGGCGGCATGGTGGCCGCTCCCGCCGCCATCAAGTACGCCCACGGCCTCGAAAAGGGCTGCGAAACCGTTCCGGCTTCCGTCTTCGAATCCGAACGCCGCCGCCAGGAGCACCTCAACGACTCCATGCTTCACGCCGAAGGCTCCGAAAATCCCCTCACCATCTGGAAGGAAATGGGCGATTGGATGACCGAGCACGTCACCGTCGTCCGCAACAACGCCGATCTCGAACGCACCGACTCGAAGCTCCAGGAGCTCGCCGAGCGCTTCAAGAAAATCAATCTCTCCGACCGCTCCTCCTGGGCCAACCAGACGCTCAGTTTCTGCCGCGAGCTGCAGAACATGCTCGTCCTCGCCCGCGTCATCACCCGCGGCGCTCTGGCCCGCAACGAGTCTCGAGGCGCGCACTTCAAGCCCGATTTCCCGGAGCGCAACGACGCCGAGTGGCTCAAGACCACCCGCGCGCATTATGATGGTGGCAATATCCGTTTTACCTACGAGCCCGTGGATACCTCCATGATCCCTCCGCGGGCCCGCCGGTACGACGCCAAGGCGTAAATGGACACCACACCCGCACACGGTGCCGCCAGCGGACGCAAGGTCATCGTCCGCGTCAAGCGGCGTTCTGACCTTCGCGAAGAGCCCCGCTGGGAGGAATTTGCTCTCGACTGGCGCCCGCACATGAACGTCATCATCTGCCTGCGCGACATCGCCGAGCGCCCCGTCACCCGCGACGGCCGCGCCACCACACCCATTTCCTACGAGGCCAACTGTCTCGAAGAAGTTTGCGGCGCCTGCGCCATGGTCATCAACGGCGTGGCCCGCCAGGCCTGCTCCACCCTCGTCGATTCGCTCGACGAGCCCATCCGCATCGAACCGCTCACCAAGTTTCCCGTCGTCCGCGATCTCGTCGTCGACCGCAGCATCATGTTTGAAAATCTCAAGCGCATGAAGTGCTGGGTCCCTCTCGACGGCACCTACGACCTCGGCCCCGGCCCCCGCATCGCTCCCGACGTCCAGGAAAAATATTATCCGCTCTCCCGCTGCATCACCTGCGGCAACTGTCTCGAAGTCTGCCCGCAGGTCAACGAGAATTCCGATTTCGTCGGCGCCGCCATCCTCAGCCAGGTCCGTCTGTTCAACGCCCATCCCACCGGTGCCATGCATATGAAGGAACGGCTCGCCGCGGTCATGGGGCCCGGCGGCGTGGCCGATTGCGCCAACGCCCAGAATTGCGTCGAGGTCTGTCCCAAGCAGATCCCGTTGACCGAATCCATTGCCGAGGTCAACCGCCACGCCATCCGCCAGGCTATTCTCGGCTGGCTCGTCGGCTAGGGGTAGCACAGCCACTCTTGCCTGCCCTGAGCGCAGGCGCAGGGGCTGTGCGCCTTTGTTCTCGTTTTGGGGGCTCACAGTGCTCACTTCTTCGAGGTGTATCGTAGGCCTGGCTGTTCTCTCCGTTTTATCCCTCTCATTTCTTTCTCCCGCATCTCCCGCCCGCGACGCCGGGCCTGAAATCTCCGCCCACGCCCGCGCCATTCTCGCTCGCGCCATCGTCGTGGACACCCACGACGACACTCCCCAGCGCATGCTCTGGGAGAATTTCGACCTCGCCCATCGCGACAAGGAAGGCAACATCGACATTCCCCGCATGCGCGAAGGCGATCTGAACGCCATCTTCATGTCCATCTGGACTCCCGGCACCATTCCCGCCACCGACGCCGTCAGCCGCGCCCTCCGCATGATCGACATGGTCCGCGAGCAGGTGAAAAAGCATCCCCAGGATCTCCTGCTCGCCACCTCCGTCGCCGACGTCCGCCGCGCCCGCAAGGAAAACAAAATCGCCGTCCTCATGGGCATGGAGGGCGGGCACATGATCAACGACGATCTCGGCCTCCTGCGCCGCTACGCCTCCCTCGGCGTCCGCTACCTCACCCTCACCCACAGCGTCAACGACGACTGGGCCGATTCCTCCACCGACAAGCCCGCGCACAACGGCCTCACTCCCTTCGGCCGCAAGGTGGTCACGGAACTGAATCGCCTCGGCGTCCTGGTGGACATCTCCCACGTCTCCGACAAAACCTTCTACGACGCGATCGAAGTTTCCCGCGCGCCCGTCATCGCCTCGCACTCCTCCTGCCGCGCACTCTGCAATGCCCCGCGCAATATGAATGACGACATGCTCCGCGCACTGGCCAAAAACGGCGGCGTCGTCCAGATCAATTTCCACATCGGCTTCCTCAGCCAGCAGTACGCCGACGCTTCGAAAAATCCCCCGCAGGAATACAAGGACGCCATGGCCGCCATGGAGAAGCAGTGCGGGGAAGACGAGGCCTGCAAAGTTCTCGGCTATCAGCATCTCAGCGACGAGGCCACCGCCAGGGGACTGCTTCCCCCCGTCCAGTGGCAGCGCATCGTGGACCACATCGACCACGCCGTCAAAGTTGCCGGTATCGATCACGTCGGCCTCGGCTCTGATTTCGACGGCGCCATCATGCCCCGCGGCATGGAGGACGTTTCGCACTATCCGCTGATCACCGAGGAACTCATCCGCCGCGGCTATTCCGACGACGACATCGTCAAAATCCTCGGCGGCAATCTCCTCCGCGTCCTGGGCGAAGCGGAGCGCGTCAGCTCCGAGATGCGGCGCTCCACTCGCCGTTGAGCCTCGCACTCCCTTCTCCTCCGCGCATCCCGTTTGACTCTCACGTCCTCCGCGGTTACGGTATAGAATCGTTTCGCGTGCAATTTCTTGGAGGCGACAGAATGATGCGAGCAGCACTCGGAATCGTGGCGGCCGCGATGCTGGCGGCCGGAGCCGCCGCGCAGGCCGCTCACCATGCCGGCACCACCGTGAAAGGACCGGACCCGGCTCTCCTCCACCCCGCGCAGTTGATTGCCAGGGCGCCGGAAGTGTTTCGCGCCAAATTCACCACCACCAAAGGCGTCTTCGTCGTCGAAGTCCATCGCGACTGGGCCCCGCGCGGCGCGGACCGCTTTTACAATCTCGTCAAGCACCATTTCTACGACGAAGCTGCGTTCTTCCGCGTCCTCAATTCTCCCCGGCCGTTCATGGCCCAGTTCGGAATCAGCGCCTATCCCAGGGTCAGCGCGGTCTGGGAATCCGCCTCCATCAAGGACGATCCCGTGACGCAATCCAACACGCGCGGCATGATCACGTTTGCCACCAGCGGCCCCAACAGCCGCACCACCCAGGTGTTCATCAACTTCGGCAACAACACTTTTCTGGACTCGCAGGGATTTGCCCCCTTTGGCCGCGTTGTGGAAGGCATGGAAGTGGTGGACAAACTGTACGGGGAGTACGGCGAAGGCGCACCCAGCGGCCGCGGCCCCGATCAGGGCCGCATCCAAGCCGGAGGCAAGGCTTATCTCGAAAAGAATTTTCCCAAGCTGGACAGCATTGAATCCGCCGTCATCGAGCCCGCCGCGGGCGCTTCGCCGGCCAAGCCGCCTGCCAAGGCGCCGGCGAAGAAGCCGCGTCAGTAGCACCACCACCGGAGCGAAGCACAGGGAGAAATTCACATGGCACCGAACCGCGAACCCGGACTCTACATGACCTTTCACACTACGAATGGTGCGCTCACCTGCAAGCTGTACGAAAAGGAAGCGCCGCTCACCGTCCGCACCATCGTCGGCCTGGCCACAGGCAAAAAGTCGTATCAGGACCCGCGCTCCGGCCAGACCGTCGAGGGCAAGAAGTTCTACGACGGTCTCACCTTCCACCGCGTGATTCCCGAATTCATGATT
>Ga0335077_10005488_pt1 | contig 15565 bp, 16 predicted proteins | sample Lox_Sample_31_FD_207151 | JGI IMG/M metagenome (GOLD analysis project Ga0335077, IMG submission 207151) | Soil microbial communities from Loxahatchee National Wildlife Refuge, Florida, United States - Lox_Sample_3.1 | ecosystem: Environmental > Terrestrial > Soil > Wetlands | place: USA... | reverse complement strand
GTCGAGTACGCGGCCGACGCGCGGTTGCCCGGCGCCGAGTACTACGCGCTGCTGATGTTCGCCGCGCTCGGCATGATGCTGATGGCGGCGGCCGACGATCTGATCGTGATCTTCCTCGGCCTCGAGACGATGTCGATCGCGGTCTATGCGCTGGCCGGCTTTTTGCGCCGCGACCCGCGCTCCAATGAGGCCGCGCTCAAGTACTTTCTCCTCGGCGCATTCTCGACCGGCTTCCTGCTCTACGGCATCGCGCTCATCTATGGTGCCACCGGCTCGGTCAAGCTCGAGCCGATCGAGGCCGCCCTCTCGCGTCCCGCCACCGATAACGCCCTGCTGCTCGCCGGACTCGGTCTCCTGCTGATCGGCTTCGGCTTCAAGGTCGCCGCCGTGCCCTTCCATATGTGGACGCCCGACGCCTACGAGGGCGCACCCACGCCGATTACCGGATTCATGGCGGTGGGCGTGAAGGCCGCGGCTTTCGCCGCCTTCGTCCGCGTCTTCATGGTCCACCTGGCGCCGCTCGGCCCGCAATGGACGACGGTGATGTGGGTGATGGCCGCGCTGACCATGACCGTGGGCAACCTGGCCGCTCTGGTGCAGACGAATATCAAGCGGATGCTCGCGTACTCGGCGATCGCGCACGCCGGATACATCCTGGTTGGGATGACCGCGGTCGATTCACCGCGCGCGGGCGGAGCGATCCTCTACTACCTGCTCGGTTACGTCTTCACCAACCTCGGCGCCTTCGCCGTGGTGGTCGCGCTCGAGCGGCGCGGCGCGCGTCAGGACGATATCGCGGACTATCGCGGCCTCGCGACGCGCCATCCGATGCTCGCGGCCGCGATGGCGCTCTTCATGCTGTCGCTGACCGGCGTGCCGCCGCTCGCCGGCTTCTTCGGCAAGTTCTACATCTTCTCCGCGGCGCTCGACGCGCACCTCGTGTGGCTGACGGTAATCGCCGTGCTCAACAGCGTGATGTCGGCCTACTACTATCTGTCGGTGCTGATCGCGATGTACGCGCGCGAAGGCGGCGTGGAGCCGGAGCCGATGCGCACGCGGCCGGCACTGGTCGCGGCGCTGGTCATCGCGGCGATCGGCACGGTCGTTATCGGCCTGTTCCCGCAGCCCTACATCAGCAGCGCTACGGGCGCATTTGCCTCGGCGCTAAACCGCGCGCCGCATCATCACGTCGTATTGAACCGATAGCGCGCTGGCCGGAGCGCGGCGCGCGCGATCCATTAGAAGCGATAGTGCCTTAGCGGCGGCGCGCGGTCTTGCGCCGCGGACGCGCCGCCGGCGCCATCGCGCCCTTGCGCGGCACGCGGCCTTTGGATGCGGGTACGGCGCGAACCGCGACCGTGGGCCGCGCCACCGTCGTCGCCGCGGGGCCGGCGTACGCGTCGGCTTCGATCTCCACCAGCATGTCGGGATGGACCAGGCGGGCGACCTGGACCACGGTCGAGGCGGGCGGCGCCGCGCCGAACATCTCCTGATGCGCGCGTGCGACGTCGCCGAAACGATCGAGTTCGGTCACGTAAACCCGGGTGCGCACGACGCGCTCGAGCCCTACTCCCAGCCGGCGCAGCGCCGCAGCAATATTGCTGATCGCCTGGCGCGTCTGGACGTAAATCTGTCCGCGGCCTGTCAGCTGACCGTGCTCGTCGAGCCCGGTGCTGCCCGACACCGCGACCCAGTCGCCCGCCCTTACGGCGCGCGAGTAGCCGAAGATTGGTTCCCAGGGCGCGGCGCTGGAGATGCGGACGATATCGTCCATCAGAGTTTTCCCCCCGAAGTTTTCCCCCGACGCGGTACTTCGAAGATGATCCTTCGAAGCGGAAGATTCAAGAGAACGTTTTTTTACGCGCGCGAAGCGGTGCGGCCGGCGTCTACCGATCGCGCGACGGCCACAACTCCTCGATCTCGCGCGCCACCGAGCGCATCGGCGAGCCTGTCGGACGCTCGCCTGGCGTAAGCCAGCGCACGAGATCGAACAAGCGCGAGGTCACAGGAGATTCCTGCGACCCGGCGCGTTTCATGTCCATGTCGTGTTCGACCACGTGCTCCGCCCCCACACATTCGAGCATTCTCGCCGACATACCAAAACGACGACGCCCTGCCACAACCACGACCTCCTAGGCTACTTCGCCCGCAATAATACATACTGCGGCAGCGACAGGCAAAATTTCCCGGTGATTTCGCGAACAGCCGGCTCGCGAGCGGCCGCCGCCGAGCTTGAACTACGCTTGGCGGGCGAAGTAGGTTGGCGTTGGGGGTCTCCCTCATCAAGGAGGTTTGCGATGCGCAAATATCTGGTTCTGGCCTTGATCCCGATGTTCTTCGCGGCGGCTGCCTGTCAGAAGAGCGAACAGCCCGCACCCGAAAGCTCCGCGCCCGCGGCTTCAGCCGAAGCAAGCCCCGCGGCCGGCGGCGAAACAGCGCCCAGCGGCGGCGCAGCGGAAGCAAGTCCTGCGGCCGCGCCGTCTGCCGCTCAGTAAGGCTCTGTCAAGGCAAGTTTTCTGATTATTGCTTTTTCGTCCGGATGCGGGGACGGCTAGATCGGCGGCTTTTCGCCGCCGGTGAACGGCTCGTCGTCGAAAGGTTCGTCGTCGTGAGGGAGTTCGATCTCGGGCTCGTGAGGCGGCTCAGCCGCGAGGCCGCGGCTATGCATAATCTCGCGTGCCCGGGTGGCCGACTCCCGCGCGAGCTTGGCCAGCTCGGCTGAAGTACGGCGCACCTCCTCGCTCTTGTCGTGCAGTTCGGCGCGCAACTCTTCGACCATGGCGAGCGCCGTCTTTCGCGCCTGCTCGAGCGTCTGGTTTTCCTTCGCCGCGCGTTTGATTTGCGCCGCGAGCGTGGTTCTCTGCGCCCGCAGCGCCGTCATCTGCCTCGCGACCGCGTCGCGGGCGCGCCTGGCCTCGGCCACTACGCGCTGGTCGAGCTTGCGCCGCTTGACCTCGGCGGCCAGGTTCGCGCGCAGCCTGCCGACCATCGCCTCGAGCTGGGCGACGCGCCCCGCCGGCGCCGGCCTGGCCGACTTCCGGGATTTCGCCGATTTTGAGGTCGTGGCCGGTTTGCGCGTCAGCGATCCTCGCTTCTTCGCCGCCATCGTCGTGATCCTCCCCCTCGTGTCGCGGTTTTTTCAGGCCGTTCCTATGCTGAGCTAAGTCCGATTTTCCGCTTAAATCAACGAGCGGGCTGAATCGGCGGCCTGACCAATCAACAGCGATGGCGCGAGCCGGAACCAGATACCCGGGCGCCCGTCCGTATCGCCATCGCGCGGCCTGGAGGAGGGACATCCGGATGGCAGGAGCGGCGCGCGATACGGCGGCGGGGCCGGGCGGACTCAAGGCCGAGCTGTCGCTCTTCGACTCGATCACTATTGTCGCCGGCTCGATGATCGGCTCGGCCATCTTCATCGTCTCGGCGGATATCGCGCGCCACGTTGGCTCGCCGGCTGCGCTGCTCGCGGTATGGATCGCCGCGGGCGTGATGACGATCGCCGGCGCGCTCGCCTATGGCGAACTGGCGGCGATGATGCCGCAGGCGGGCGGCCAGTACGTCTATCTGCGCGAGGCGTACGGCGGGATGCCGGCGTTCCTGTTCGGATGGACGCTGCTGCTGGTGATCCAGACCGGAACGATAGCGGCGGTCGCCGTCGCTTGCGCCCGCTTCGGCGCGGTACTCTGGCCGGCGCTGGGCGGCCCGATGTGGCTTGGATGGGAGAGCGTGGGGCTCGACGCCGAGCGCACGGGCGCGATCACCGTGATCGCGTTTCTCACCTTTGTCAACCTGCGCGGGCTCGACATGGGGCGCGCGGTGCAGAATTTCTTCACCAGCGCCAAGGTGCTCTCGCTCGCCTTCATAATCCTGCTCGGATGTATCGTGGCGCCCAACCATGCCGCGGTCGAAATCAACTTCGTCAACGGATTTTTCGGCCCCGGTCAGTGGTCGATGGGATTCGTCGGGGCGTTTGGCGCCGCGATGGTCGGCTCGCTGTTCGCGGCCGACGCCTGGGCGAGCGTCACTTTCACCGCGGCCGAGATTCGCAACCCCAGGCGCGACCTCCCGCGCGCGCTTGCACTCGGCACCGGCCTTGTAATCCTCCTCTACGTGCTCACCAACGTCGCTTACTTATGCCAGCTGCCGGCGGTCGCGGCACCCGCGGCTCCGCCCGCCGGCGGCGCACTCGGGCAGCGGCTCTTCGCTCTCGGTATCGCGGGCGCGCCGCGCGACCGCGTCGCGGCGGCGGCGATGCAGATGGTGTGGGGCAACGCCGGCGGCGTAATCACCGCAGTGCTGGTCATGCTGTCGGGTTTCGGATGCGCCAACGGACTGATCCTGACCGGCGCGCGCGTGCTTTACGCGATGGCGCACGATGGCGTGTTCTTTCCTTCCGCGGGCCGACTCAACCGCGCGCGCGTCCCGGCCGCGGCGCTGGTGATACAGGCGGTATGGGCCGCGGTGCTGACGCTCTCGGGAACCTACTCGGAGCTGCTCGATTACGTGATTTTCGCGCAGCTCCTTTTTTATGTGATCACAGTCGGCGCGGTGTTCGTGATGCGCGCACGGCGTCCCGACGCGCCGCGTCCTTATCGTGCGTGGGGCTACCCGTGGCTGCCCGCGGGGTACATCGTGGCCGCAGTTGCGCTGATGGCCGATCTGCTGGTGGTCAAGCCACGCTACACCTGGGGCGGATTGCTGATCGTGCTAAGCGGCGTCCCGGTTTACTGGTATCTGCATCGCCGCGCGCTGCGTGCGGCCGAATCCGCCCGCGCCGCCGCCGGCGGCGGCGACTGGACGTAACTCGTGCTCTCTCCCCCTCAAGGGAGGAGGGCTGGGACGCGGTCGGCTGATCTTAGTATGCCGCCTCGAGCAGCTGGACGAGGTTCCCACGCGTTACCGGCGCGCCGACCGTGTTCGCATGCTCGACCTCGTCGAGCACCGTGTCGGCGATCGTCCCGATTTGCTCGCGCGGCACGCCGGCGTCGCGCAAGCGGTGCGGAACTTCGAACTGCGCGATGAACTTCGCCATCCGCTCCGCGCACTCGATCGCAGCCGGGCGCGGGTTTTGCGGATCGAAGCGCACGCCGAATCCCTCGGCGATCGGCCCGAAGCGCGCGGGTGCGACGTCGGCCATGAAGCGCATCACGTGCGGCAGCGTGATGCACGAGGTCACCCCGTGCGGCACGTCCCACATCGGTCCGATCTGATGGCCCAGCGCGTGCGAGATACCCACGCGCGTGCTCATGATGCCGAAGATCGAAAACCACGCCGCGAGCTGGCACTGTCCGCGATGCGCGAGCGACTCGGCGCCCGTGGTCTTGAGCGAAGCCGGCAGATTCTCGAGCAGCATCGCGATGGCGCGCGCAGCGAGCGCATCGACGATCGGCTGATGACGCGAGGAATAGATAACCTCGACCGCATGATCCATCGCGCGCATCCCGGTCGCCGCCCAGAGCCAGGCCGGGGTTTCCACCGTGAGCTCAGGGTCGAGGATGATCGTGCGGGGGATGAGCCGCGGATCGACCACGCCGCCCTTGACGTTGCTTTTCTCGTCGGTGACGCCGCCGATCGGGGTGAACTCTCCCGCCGAGAGCGTCGTCGGCATCGCGATATGAATAAGGTCGGGCCCGCCCGTCACGTCGCCCGCTTCGAAGTCGATGGTGCCCGCGTCGGCGGCGCCGGGCCGATCGCCCTCCAGGATGCGCTTGGCGGCGACTTTAACCGTGTCGATCGGGCTTCCGCCGCCGAAGCTCACCATACTGTCGGCGCCAATGCGCTTGTACTCCTCGACCAGCGCGGCGACCGTATGCGACGGCACGTGCTGGCTTGCGCCCTTGAACACTCCCGCCAGGCGCGGTCCGGCAGCGGCGGTCACTCTGTCCAGGAGCTTGGACGCTCCAAGCGTCTTGCCCGTCACGACCAGCGCGCGCTTGAGTCCCCGGCGCTCGAGTTCATGTCCGAGGCTCGCGGCCTTGCCCGGCCCGAACGTCACCTTCTCCAGGCGCGTAAAACTGAATTCACCCGCAATTGGCTCCATCAGAGTATGCTCCCTCACATCTCGCCCGATTGTGCAATCGCGCGCTCGGGGTACGTCCCCGGCGCGCGGCGCGCGTGGCGGATCTCAGTGCTTGATTACCACGAGCGTGCCGACCGGCAGAAGGGCTTCGAGCTCCTCGATCGCACCGTTGTCGACCGAGATGCATCCGGTGGTCCAGTTGACGTTCCCGGTGTTGAGGATCGGCTCGTCAGTGCCGTGGATTCCGATTCCGTCGCCCGGAGAGATCGCGCGACCCCTGTAGCGCGGCACTTCGCCATCGGCGACGAGCTGCTCGTAGCGGGCGCGATCCGCGTTATTGGGATAGTTGAGTTTAAGAAAGTAACGCCATCGCGCGTTCAGGCGCTTGGCGATGATCGTGTAGGCGCCCTCGGGAGTGCGGCGGTCGCCCGACCAGAGCTTGGTTCCGGGGTCGAGGTTGCGCCCGAAGACCGCGTGATACTCCTTGTAAAGGTGTCCGCGGAAATAAACGACCAGCCGATGCTGCGACTTATAGACCATCACTGACCAGTTATATGGATTGTTCACGACCGTCGGGTCGGCCGTGTTGCGCAGCGCGATCATGCCCGGCGTCGGCCTATCGTTGGCCGCCGCGCCCGGGCCGCCCGCAGGCGCCGCGGACGCAGGCACCGGCGTCGTCGTGGCGCCCGGCGTGGACACCCACGTCGGCGCCATCGGCGGCGCCTCGCCGCGCGGCGGCCTGAGCGCCGCCAGGCGCGGCGGCGACGGCATCGCCGCCGGCGCTGCCGCGCTTACGGCTGCGCCGCCGACCGAGAACGCCTGAGCCGGCGCCCCGCTCGCAGTGACGGGCGCCGCCGCGGGCAGCGCGGGAACCGAAGCCAGAACGGCCGGCGGCGCGAGCGGCATCGCCGCGACGGCCGCAGCCGGAGTCGCCATGGCGGTCGCCGCGGCGAGTGGGGTCGCGGCCGCAACCGCGCCCGCAGGCGTGACGGGCGTCGCTACGGCGGCCGCGATTGCTGTCGCGGGCGTCGGTGCGGAGTAGGCGGCCATGCCCGGACTGGGCGCTGCCGCCGGCACAACCGGCGGCAGCACCACCCATTGCCCGGGCCTCGGAGCAGACGATACGACGGGTTGGCCGGCCGCGGCCGGCGCTGACGCGTCCGCCGCGGCCGCGGCGGATGCGAGCGATGTCGCCGCGGATGGCGCCGCGGCCGAGGCGGCGCCTGCGGGATAATCAAGCGCGGAGACGCCCGCGACGCATCCGATCGCGCTCGCAATAGCTAAAATCGCTCCCACAGGAGCGGAGCGCAGAGCCCGTTTCATCGAATAGCGACCCGCATCGTTCCCCACCACCTCAGGAGTCATTGTGGAAGAGCTTGGCCGCCGGGTCAATTCTCGACTAGTGTGGTCTCTCGGAAATAAGTTTCATCCCAAGATCTCAAGGCTGTCATTCCGAGCACAGCGAGGAATCCCGGCTTCCACGAAAAACGAACAAAGATCCGGGATTCCTCCGTCCCTGACTCCCTCGGAATGACACCTTCACGCTCTTCCGGATATGTAAGTTATTTGCGCGACATCACAATAGCCTCTGAAGCGGGCGATTCTCAAAACTCAGTTGCAAGCCGCTGACAATAGGATTCGCAACCATTAGCTGGAGCTGGTACTTCAATGGATAAGGACCTCGCGCGCGCCTTCTCGTCCCTCACCACCGGTATTTACGTGCTGACCGTGGTCGACGGCGGTCATTATCACGGGATGTCGTCGTCGTGGGCGACCCAGGTCTCGGGCGAGCCGCCGCTCTTCACGGCGGCCGTCGACAACAATCATTTCTCGCGCGCCGCGCTGGCGCGCACGGGGGTATTCGGCTTCAACATCGTGGGCGCGCGTGGCAAGGTGCTGGAGGACTACTTCTACTCATCGCGGGCGCGCCGCCCGGACAACCTGACGGATATCGAATACGAGTTGTCGCCCGTCCTCGGCGTGCCGTGGCTCAAGCAGGCGATGGTCTCGATCGAGGCGCGCGTGGTGAACAGCGTCGTCGCCGGCGACCATACGATATTCGTTGCGGAGCCGATGGGCGTTCGCGTCGCGAGTAATCAGCGTCCGCTGACCTCGCTCGATCTCGACTACGTATATTTGGGCGGCCGCGAGGTCCTGCCGCGCGACCGTTCCGGATGGTAGGCCGGCGCCGGCGTCTGCCGGCGCCCGCGCCCTTCGCGCGCGAGCTTCAAATTGACCGTCGCCAAACCCCTCTGCTACGATTCGCCAACGCGGAGCACCCCTGATGGCTATCGAAAAAAATGAGCTGCGCCGGGTGATGGGACATTTCGCCACCGGTGTCACCGTGATCACCACCGTCTCGAGCGACGGCAAGCCTTACGGGCTGACGGCCAATGCCTTCACCTCGGTCTCGCTGGATCCGCCGCTGCTGCTGATCTCGGTGGACAAGAAGGCCGAGAGCTATCCTTATTTCGAGGAGAGCAAGGTCTTCACGGTGAATATCCTGGCCGACGACCAGGAAGCGCTATCTCGCCGCTTCGCGGTCAGCGGCGGCCCCAAGTTCGAGGGCGTCGCCTATCGGGCAGGCGCCAACGGGGCCGCGATCATCGACGGCACGCTCGGTTATATCGAATGCAAGCTTGCCGCGACCTACCCCGGCGGCGACCACACCATCTACCTGGGCGAGATCCAGGAGGCCGCGACCGTCGATCGCAAGCCCCTGCTATTCTTCCGTGGCGGCTACCGCGCCCTCGGTGACTGAGCCGGCTCATCTGTCCGGTATCAGCGTCTTCCTGCCCTGTCACAACGAGGAAGGCAACGTCGAGCGCGTGGCGGCGTCACTCGAAGCTGAACTGCCGAGCGTCGCCGGGCGGCACGAAATCGTAATCGTCGACGACGGAAGCTGCGACCGGACCGGGGAGATCGCCGACCGCCTCGCGGCCGCCAATCCGCACATCAAGGTAGTTCATCATCCGGTCAATCGCGGTTACGGGGCCGCCGTAATCTCCGGCATCCGCGCTTGCCACGAGCCGTGGGTCGTGCTGTGCGACGGCGACGGCCAGTTCGACGCGTCCGACATCGCCCGCCTCGTGGCAAAGGCGCCGGAGTATAATGTAGTCGTCGGTAACCGGACGCGCCGCGCCGACCCGTTGATGCGGCGGGTCAACGGCAAGGCATGGACAGTGCTGATGCGGCTTCTGCTGGGCATCCGTGTCAGCGATATCGATTGCGGGCTGAAACTTTTCCGGCGCGATCTGCTCGAGGGAATCGACCTGCAGGCCAAGGGTGCGATGATCTCGGCCGAGCTGATGGCGCAGCTGACGGGCCGAGGAGCGAAAGTTTGCGAAGTCGAGGTGCGTCACCTGCCGCGGCTGACCGGAGAGCAATCGGGAGCGAGTCTCAAGGTGATCACGCGCGCGTTCCGGGAGCTGTTTCTGCTCTATGGACGGCTGCACAGCGCGCGCGTCAAGGGCGAGCCAACGGCGCGGCGGGAAAACTAACTGCGCGATTCCGTCCCCTTGAGACAACAAAGTCAGCGCCGCAAAACGTATGACGGCTAGACCAACTGCGTCAGTTGCTTTCGGATGCGCGTCGCGTCCGGGTTGTTTGGCTTGGGTTTTTAGGTGGCACGGCAATGGCAAGGGTATTGGACATGCGGCCTGCAGAGCAGAGCCGCCAAAGGACAAAGGAGAAACACGTATGAAGCGGACTCTGTCAATCTTGAGCGCGGCGCTCTTCGCCGGGGCCCTGACTGCTCCGATGGCGATGGCGCAGGCGCCTGCTGCTCCGGCTGCCCCGGCGGCGGCGGCACCGTCAGCTCCGGCTGAGAATGCCGCAGCTCCGGCGGCCGAGGCCTCGCCGTCTACGAAGAAGCATCACGGGACGCACCATCACCACCACAAGAAGTCCTCGATGAGCGGCTCTTCGACGAGCGGCGGGACCAGTGGCGGGAGCGATTCGGGCGCGGCGCCAGCGGCTCAGTAATAGCGGCCGACCTGCATAAACGGTCTGCGATGCCGTTTTGAGCTGACTGTGGCTGCGGCCGCAAGGCCGTGGTACGCCCAAGACGGCATTTTCTTCCAGCGCGCGACGCCAGTTGGCGTCGCGCGCTTTTTATTGATTTCGTTTTCCTGCTAAGGTTTTCAGTGCCCGTTCGGCTTCTTGGTGGCGGGCTAGGACATTGAGTATTCACCCCGCGTTTCGGCTTCTCTTCGCGTTACTGATTTGCTCGGCAATGTCGGGGCCGAATGTAGCCTGCGCTTCGAGCACCGGGACCGATAACCAGGTTTGCGACCCGCAGGCCGATTATTACCTCGGGATGGAGGACTACCCAGCGGCTATTCGCCGCCACCTCGTCGTCATCCGCGAACATCCCGACAACGCACTTGCCCACTACCATCTCGGCTTCGCCTACGGCGTCACCGGACAGCATCGGCCCGAACTGCGCGAATACCGGCGCGCGGTGGACTTGGGACTCGATGACTGGCAGGTGTTTCTTAATCTGGGGCTGGCCTACCTCGAAGAGGGCCAACTGCAGGGTGCAACCCAGGTGCTGCGCCTTGCGGCTCTGCTCGGACCCTATCAGCCTGAAACCCACTTCAACCTTGGACTGACTTACGAGCGGCGCGGGATGCTCACCGAGGCGGAACGCGAGATGCTGTTTTCGCTGAGGCTCAACCCGCAGGAGGTCGACGCGCGCAACACGCTCGGCCTTATCTACGCCGAAGAAGGGCGGTTCCCCCTTGCGCGCGAGGAGTGGTCGGACCTGCTGAGTGCCGACCCGGCCTACACGCCCGCGCGCGAGAACCTGGCGATACTCAAACGCGCGGAACTCGCGGGCGCCAAAGGCGCCTCGGACCGCGTGGCTGATTTCGCGCGCGGCCGCTGAGCCGGCGCGATCCTGTCGACAAGCCCGCCGACCGGGAGTGGCGGAGAACGAGGTGGTGGCCGAGGTGGCGGGATGACTATATTAGGCAGGCTATCCAGAAGCCCGGCGAGAATATCGGTGGTGAAAAAGCTCGGGCTATCACGGCAAAAAGGACTTCGGCGGTCACACTTGATTTTCGCGGCGGCGATCGCGTTGTCGGCCGCTCTGGCAACCGTTGCCGCGCCTGCCCGTGCAAGCTACAAGCCTCATCGGCGGCACGCCTCGCACCGCCATCGCCAGATACGCACGGGCACGGTCGCTTATCATGCCCTGTTGCTCGAGGATGCCGACACCGGCAGGATTCTCTACGACTACAACGGCGGCATAGATTGGCCTCCGGCCTCGATGGCCAAGATGATGCTGCTGATGGTGGCCGAAGACCAGATCAAGGCCGGCCGCGTTCATTTGAGCTCGCCCGCGGTCATCAGCGCCAACGCGGCCTTCACCGGCGGTTCACGCCTGGGCCTGCGTGCCGGCGAGGTAGTTCCCCTCGGCGAGCTGATGAAGGCCGCGCTTATCCGCTCAGCCAACGACGCCGCGGTTGCGGTGGCCGAGGAAGTTTGCGGATCGACCGAGCGCTGCGTCGAGATGATGAACGCGCGCGCGCAGAGTCTCGGGATGACCCACACGGTTTACGGCACGGTCGAGGGTCTGCCGCCCACACCGCTGCACGACGCCGATGTAACCAACGCCTATGACCTGGCCAAGCTCGCGCGCGCGCTCATCCATTCGACCGACCTGCTGCAATGGTCCTCGATGGCGACCGCGTCGTTCGACGACGGCGCGGCGACCCTGCACAACACCAATCATCTGATCGGCCATTTCGAGGGCGCAGACGGAATCAAGACCGGCTTCACGCTGAAGGCCGGGTTCAACCTGACCGCGACCGCGCAGCGCGGAAACATGCGGCTGGTCGCGGTAGTGCTGGGCGCGCCGTCCAATGCGCAGCGTTTCGTGCAGGCCGCCAAGTTGCTCGAATACGGCTTCGACAACTTCGAGAAGGTCGAGGTCGTCAGGCAGGGCCAGCTGCTGCCGATGCAGGTGCGGGTGGGAACGAATGAAGTGATGCAGCCGGTGGCGCAGCGCACGGTCTCGGCGGTGGTGCCGAAGAAGGATGCGGCGAACCTCAAGATGGATTTGGCCGTCCCGGCCTCGCTCTACGGGCCGCTGGTGGCCGAGCAGACCGTCGGCGAGGTTATCGTGCGCGACGGCAGCGAGGTGGTCGCGACGTTCAACGCGGTCTCGCCGTATCCGGTGGGCCAGCAACCGTTCCCGTCCGGCCAGCAACTCCCGGCGGTGGCTGAGGCGCCGAGTGCGCCCGTGCCCGAAGCCGCGAACGAGCGGGGCGCGACGATCCGCGTCACCTCTCCCGCCGGCCAAGCCGCGGCAGCGATGGGTCAGCCCGTAGCCGCGGCCTTGCCCGCCACATCCGCAGGCCAGCCCGCCGCGGCGCTGCCGCCTGCTGCAGCGGCCGCGCCGGTGAATGCTCCCGTCGCCTCTATCAACGCGGCCGCGGCGCCGATAAACGCCGCCGCTGCGCCAGCAATCCAGAACCTGACTCCCGTAAGGTGAATCGATGAATCAGACTTCCCGCCAGCGCAACCGGCGCAATCGCAAACTCGCGCGCAAGCGCCGCACCGACGCGATCCAGGTGCGCAGGCGCAAAACCCGGATGCGCAGGACGCGCAATCGCAGGACAGCCTGACACGCAGGCACGCGTCCGACGCGCGGTTCGATTTTTCCGCGCGCCGTCAACTCCGCGTTGTGGACCGAATTCCCGGCGCGAAATTGACATCGTGGGCCGCCGCCAGCTACTAATTATTGTGCGGTTGCGCTCGGAGTCTTCCGGTTCCTGTACATCGTCTGCGGAGTTCGCTCGATGGCCGATGGAATAGTCGGCGTCATCCCGGCGCGCTTTTCCTCGACCCGGCTGCCGGGCAAGGCGCTCGCCGAAATCGAGGGGCTGCCGATGGTCGTGCGGGTGTGGCGCCGGGCGGCCGGGGCGCGCGCGCTCGATCGCGTGATCGTCGCGACCGACGACGAGCGAATCGCGCGCGCGGTGGCCGATGCTGGCGGCGAAGCGATGATGACCTCGCCGGCGCATCAGAGCGGCACCGATCGAATCGCCGAAGTCGCCGCCAAGGTGGCGGCCGCGATCTATATCAACGTGCAGGGCGACCTGCCGTTTATCGATCCGGCCGACCTCGACGCGCTCGCGGCGCCGATGCGCGCCGACAAGGATATAGCGATGGCGACGCTCGCGACTCCGATCACGGACGCCGAGGAGTGGCGTAATCCGAACGCGGTGAAGGTCGTATGCGACGGACGCGGCGACGCGCTGTATTTTTCGCGCGCGCCGATTCCATGGCCGCGCGACGGCGCCGCGCCGCCCGCCGCGGCGCGCCGTCATATCGGCGTTTACGCCTATCGCCGCGAGTTCCTGCTGCGTTTTGCCAAGCTTGAGCCGGGCGTGCTCGAAGCGCTCGAGAAGCTCGAACAACTGCGCGCGCTCGAGCGCGGCTTTCGGATCAGGGTGGTGGCTTCCGTGGCGCCGTCGCTTGAGGTAGATACTGCCGAGGACCTCACGCTCGCGCGCGCGCACGCACGGCGGCTCGGCGGCTGAAAGCCGGGGAGGACCTACAGTGGAGCGCGACAACAAGACCAAGTTCATCTTCGTGAGCGGCGGCGTGGTTTCCTCGCTGGGCAAGGGCCTCGCTGCGGCTTCGCTCGGCGCGCTGCTCGAGGCGCGCGGGCTGCACGTGACGCTGCTCAAGATGGACCCGTACATCAACGTCGACCCGGGCACGATGAGCCCGCTGCAGCACGGCGAGGTCTTCGTGACCGACGACGGCGCCGAGACCGACCTCGATCTCGGCCACTACGAACGCTTCCTCGAAACCCGGATGAGCCGGCGCAACAACTGCACCACCGGCCAGATCTACGACACCGTGATCCAGAAGGAGCGCCGCGGCGATTACCTCGGCGCGACCGTCCAGGTCATCCCGCACATCACCGACGAAATCAAACGGCGCATCCGCGAAGCCGCCGAGGGCTTCGATCTCGCGATCGTCGAGGTCGGCGGCACGGTCGGCGACATCGAGAGCCTGCCGTTCTTCGAGGCGATTCGCGAGTTCCGCTGGGACTACGGGCGCGACAATGTGCTGTACGTCCATCTTACCCTGGTCCCGTTCATCCCGGCGGCCGGCGAGCTCAAGACCAAGCCGACCCAGCACAGCGTCAAGGAGCTGACCGGGCTCGGAATCCAGCCCGACATCCTGCTCTGCCGCAGCGACCGGCCGCTGGAGAAGAAGGTCAAGGCCAAGATCGCGCACTTCTGCAATGTCGAGGAGAACTGCGTCATCTCGGCGCGCGACGTCGAATCGATCTACGAGGTGCCGCTGCGCTTTCACGAGGAAGGGTTCGACCAGCGCGTGGTCGAGAAGCTCAACATCTGGACCGGCGCGCCCAATCTCGCCAAGTGGCGGCGGATCGTCAAGACCGTGCAGAATCCCAAGACCACCGTCAACGTCGCGGTGGTCGGCAAGTACGTCAACCTGGTCGATTCGTACAAGAGCCTGCACGAGGCGATCGCCCATGGCGCGATCGCCAACGAGGCGCGGGTCGTAATCGACTACGTGGACGCCGAGGAGCTGGAGAAGGGCAATCCCGCGGCGCGACTGGCCGGCGCCGATGCGATCATCATCCCGGGCGGCTTCGGCGAGCGCGGGATCGAGGGCAAGATCCGCGCAGTCCGCTACGCGCGCGAGAACCGGGTGCCGATACTGGGAATCTGCCTGGGCCTGCAGATGATGGTGATCGAAATCGCGCGCGATCTCGTCGGGCTCAAGAAGGCCAATTCGCGCGAGGTCGAGGAAGACACGCCCGATCCGGTGATCGACATCATGGAGAACCAGAAGACGGTCGATCGCAAGGGCGCGACGATGCGCCTGGGGGCGTATCCCTGCGCTATCAGCCCGGGTTCGCTCGCGCTCTCGCTCTATCGCCGCAGCCGCATTTCCGAGCGCCATCGCCATCGCTACGAAGTCAACAACGCCTACCGCAAGGCGCTCGAGCAGGCCGGGTTCAAGGCCACCGGCACTTCGCCCGACAATCACCTGGTCGAGATCATGGAACTGCCGGGCCATCCATGGTTCCTCGGCTGCCAGTTCCATCCCGAGTTGCGCTCGCGCCCGTGGGACTGTCATCCGCTGTTCCGCGGGCTAATCCGCGCGGCGGTCGCGCGGCGAGCCGAGACCGCGCCCCAGCGTTCGGCCAAGGTGCGCCCGCTCAAAGCGGTGTCGTGAGCAGGCTCAAGGTAGCGGCGGGCGCAGTGGTCTTCGGCGAGCCGCGCCTAGTGCTGATTGCGGGGCCCTGCGTGATCGAAAACGCCGAGGCCTGTCTGCGCCACGCCGAGCGGCTGGCCGCGATTGCGCGCTCAAGCGGGGTCCCGATCGTTTTCAAATCGTCATTCGACAAGGCCAACCGGAGCAGCCAGGAGTCTTTTCGCGGGCCCGGCCTGCAGGAGGGATTGCGCGTGCTCGAGCGGGTCAAGCGCGAAACCGGGCTCCCGGTGCTGACCGACATTCATGAGCCCGCGCAGGCCGCGCCCGCGGCGGAGG
>Ga0335077_10005486_pt1 | contig 15566 bp, 16 predicted proteins | sample Lox_Sample_31_FD_207151 | JGI IMG/M metagenome (GOLD analysis project Ga0335077, IMG submission 207151) | Soil microbial communities from Loxahatchee National Wildlife Refuge, Florida, United States - Lox_Sample_3.1 | ecosystem: Environmental > Terrestrial > Soil > Wetlands | place: USA... | reverse complement strand
TCGTGCGCAAGCAGGCGCGGCGCATCGCCGAAGGCAAGACGGACAAGCTGATCGTCACGCCGGAAGTGATTCGCGAGGCGCTCGGCATTCCGAAGTTCCGCCTCGAGAAGGAAGTCGAAGAGCGCGTCAAGCAGCCCGGCGTTTCGGTGGGCCTCGTTTGGACGCCCGTCGGCGGCGACATTGTCTTCATCGAGGCCAGCAAGGCCCGCGGTGGAAAAGGCTTCACCATGACCGGACATCTCGGCGAGGTGATGCAGGAATCCATGCGCGCGGCTCTGAGCTGGGTTCGGTCGAATTCGGACCGCTACGGCATCGATCCGGACTTCTTCCGCAAGCTCGACTTGCACATTCATGTGCCGTCGGGTGCGATTCCGAAGGACGGGCCGTCGGCGGGCATCGCCATGGTCACGGCTCTCGTGAGCCTGCTGACCGGGCGGCCCGTCCGGCCGCGCGTCGCGATGACGGGCGAGCTTTCGCTCTCCGGAGTCGTGCTGCCGATCGGCGGCGTCAAGGAGAAGGTGCTGGGCGCGAAGCGTGCGGGCATCCGCGAGGTTATCCTGCCGTCGGAGAATGAGCCGAACGTGCAGGAAGACTTGCAGCCGCACATGCTCGACGGCATCCAGATCCACTTCGTGCGCACGGTGGAAGAGGCGCTCGAAATCGCGCTGGGCAAGTTCGACAAGCCGGTCCGGCCGGTAACCGGCGGACCGCGCGGCGAAGACCGCCCGGCCGCAGGCCCCGTCCACTAAACACACGCAACCCGAAACATGAAGGCCCGGACGGAAACGTCCGGGCCTTTTCTTTTTTGGCTCGCGGAAAACCTTTCCTGTTGCGGCGCGCGGCGCATTCGCGTACAGGTAGCCGATGCCTTACCGCCCCCGCGAACTCGTCGTGCGCGCGCGCGAAGCAGCAGCGGTATTGCTCGCCACGCTCGACCGCAACGAGATGGTCGCGCGCTTCCTCGATCTCTACGCGGCGGAACATCGCCGCCCGGGCCGCGCCGATCAGCCGGCGTTCTATCGCGAACAGCTTCAGATGATTCGCCGCGAGGCGATTCTCGCGTCCGTGCTGCGCATCGAGGCGGCGCTGCCGGCCCGGCTGAAGGTGAGCGTCACAGTGCGCGGCGCGAATCGGCGCCGGAAAAAGAAGAAGGGAAGAAAGGGTGTCCGAGTCAAACCGATTCGGAAGAAAGCGGGGCTGGAGCTCGCGATTCCTTTTCTCGATCTGTTTCGCGAGGAATTCTTCGTTGCGTTGGGGCAGTCTCTCGAGTGGAACGATGATGACGCTCAGGAGTTCTGGCGCGATCTCGAACTGTACGAAAAGCTCTCGGCGAGGGAGCCCGCGCGCCGCGCTGGCCGTGCCGCCCGGGCCGCCGTGTCAGGGCCTTTCGTCGATCGGGTCGCGATACTTCTCGATCCCTCGCTGATGGAGCAGGCCCGCCGCGAGGCCGGAAAATTCCAGCTCGAGCTCAACGCCAACGCCGACCGCGTCCTGCGGAAAGTCTTCTCCCGCCGCCGCTCGAATTGAACTGCGTTCCGCCGCAGCGCTTCTACGGCCGCGCTTCGAGGACAATATTGAAAGGCGTCTCCGCCGCGCGCCGCACGCGCGTGAATCCCGCGGACTTCAGGATTTTCGAGAGCCGCCCCTCGCCTGCCTGCGCACCCAGCCCGAGGGCGACCTCCTGCGAAAGAGACGCCGGCGTGCACAGCATCGTGGACGCTCCATAGAACACGCGCCCGATCGGGTTCAGATTGTCTTCCAGCTTGTCGTGCGCAAACGGCTCGACGATCATCCACGCGCCGTTGGGTTCGAGCGTACCCAGCACGTGGCGCGCGGCGCCTTCCGGATCGCCCATGTCGTGCAAGCAGTCGAAGAACGCGACAAGCTGATAGCCCTTTCCCGGATAGTCCTTCGCTTTGGCAACCTCGAATTTCACGCGGTCGGCAACGCCCGCCTTTGCAGCGGCTTCCTTCGCCAGCCGGATCGATTCCGGATGGTAATCGAAACCCACAAATGTGGATTTCGGATACGCTTCCGCCATCAAAATCGTGGACGTGCCCAGTCCGCACCCCACGTCGGCGACCTTCGCGCCCGCCTTCAGCTTTGCTTCGATGTCGCTCAGCGCGGGAATCCATTCGCTGATCAGGTGCGCCCGATAGTTCGGCCGGAAGAAGCGCTCGGTCCCGACGAAAAGAGCGTGGTCGTGCTCATGCCAGCCCACGCCTTTGCCGGTTCGAAATGCTTCCGAAATCTTGGGTTCATCGCGCATGCACGCGGAAACGGCCTGGAAGAATCCCGGAAGAAACACGGGGCTTTGCTCATCCGCGAGCGCCATCGCCTGTTCGGGAGGCAGCGTAAATTTCCCGCTTGCTGCGTCGTAGGTCACAAACCCGCCGGCGGCCTGTGCGGAGAGCCATTCGCGCACGTACCGCTCGGTGGTTTTTGTCTTCGCGGCGAGCTCCGCGGACGTCATCGGGCCGGCGCCGGCCATCGCTTTGTAAAGCCCGAGCTTGTCGCCGACGATGATGAGCGCCGCGTTCATCGCGGCTCCCATTTCGCCGACGGCCTTCATCACGAATTCGTGGAGTTTGCCTTCGTTGATTGGCTGCTGTGCTGCGGTAGACATGCGTTTCCTCCTGACGGAATGCGGGCCGGAGAGACCCTGAATTTGAGCGGGATTCTACCCGTGCCTATTTAGCAAGTCAACGATCGCAACCCTGCGAGCCATGCCCCTTTTCTTGTTATTCTCGCTTCAATGGTTGACCTCCTCTACCTTCTCGTCATCTTGCAGATCGCGCTGGGGATCTATTCGCTCTGGGACGGCTTTTCATGGTTCCAGATGGTTCGCGGCCGCCTCTCTTCGCACGCGGGGTTCTACGCTCCGGTCACGGCGGTGATCTGTCCGTGCAAGGGAAGCGAGCCGGGACTCGAGGAAAATCTTTCCGCGCTCACGCGATTCGAGTACGCCAACTACGAGATCTATTTCTCGCTCGCCACGAGCCTGGACCCGGCGCTCAAGATCATCGAGCGCGTCAAGGCTGCGAGCAAGCGCCCGGTGCACATCGTGATCGCCGGCCCGCCGGAGGATTGCGGCGAAAAGGTGTACAACCTCCGCCGGGCGGTCGAAGCGCTTCCTGAGAATTTCGAGGCAATCGTTTTCACCGACTCGGACGTTCGACTTCCGCGCGGATGGCTCGGCAAGCTGGTCGCTCCGCTGCAAGATCCGCGCATCGGCGCGACCACCGCCTATCGCTGGATCATTCCCAGCCGGAGCATCGGCGCGGGTGGCTTTGCCGGCGCCCTCGCATCGGCCTGGAATGCTTCCATCGCGACCATGCTGGGGCGCGCTCGCGAGAATTTCTGCTGGGGAGGCGGCACGGCAATCCGCAGGCGGACATTCGATGACGCCAAGGTCCTCGAATTCTGGAAAGGCGCGGTCAGCGACGATTTCGCGCTCACGCGCGCTCTGGAAACCGGCGGCAAGCCGATCGTATTTTGTCCGGAGTGCCTCGCTCCGACGCTGCATCCCTGGACCGGCGCGAGCCTGCTCGAATTCACGAATCGGCAGATTCTGGTCACGCGCATCTACGCGCCCCGCCGGTGGGCCATGGGCGCGGCCGCGCATCTGAGCTATTCGCTTACCCTGATTTACGCAGCATTCGTTATCTTCAGCATGATGGTCAGCGGGGATCCGTGGATGCAGCCGGCGCTCACGACGCTGGTGGTCGTTCTGCTCCCGGCACTGAAGGGCGCGCTGCGCACGATTGCCGTGAGCGAGGCGCTGCCGGAGTGGAAATCCCAGCTCGGCCAGTGGAGCTGGGCCTGGACCGCGCTCGCCCCCGTCGTTCCTTTTCTCTACTCGTGGAATTTCATCGCCTCGCTCTTGACGAAACGCATCCGCTGGCGCAACATCCGCTACGAACTTGTTTCCCCAAGCGCCACGCGCGTCCTGAAATACTAATTGCCGCTCGTTTCGATGTAACTTTTCCGGACGCCGAGCGTAATCCACAGAAGAAGCCGCTCCCGGCTCGCACACGACAGGAGAAGACTCATGGCCAGCGCGACCATTCCCACGGCAGAAGCACCCGAACGCGTCAATTCCTTCGGCCGAATTTTCGGGGCGATCTTCAGCCCCAAGGCGACGTTCGAATCCATTGCGCGCCGGCCCACCTGGCTGTTGCCGGTGCTGCTCCTCTGTGTTCTATTCCTGGCGGTTGTTGGAATCTTTTCGCATCGCGGTGGATGGCCCAGCTTCTTCCAGAAGCAGATGGCGGGAAACAGCCGCATCGAACAGATGCCGGCCGCGCAGCGCGAGCTGGTCTATCAAGCGCAGCTCAAGTATGGGCCGCCGGTCGCGTATGTGGAAGGCGTGCTGGTGCCGTTCATTTTGGTCGTGGTTGTCGCGGCAGTGTTCCTGGGCATTTTCAGCGGGTTGATGGGGGCGAAATTCAGCTTCAAGACGTCGCTCGGGATCACCGCGCACGCCTGGATGCCGGGACTGATTACCGGCTTGCTCGCAATACTGATCGTTTCACTAAAGGATCCCACGACAATCGATCTTCAGAATATTGTGGCGTCAAACGCGGGGGCGTTTTTGTCGAGTGATTCGCCGAAGTGGATGAGCGCCATGCTGAATTCGGTCGATCTGTTTGCGTTCTGGAACATGATTCTTTTGGCGGTCGGTTATCACGCCGCCGCGCCCAAAAAACTGTCGTTTTCAACGGCGTTCTTCACGATCTTCGGGCTTTGGCTCGTGTACGTGCTGATCAGAACCGGCCTCACCGCGGCGTTCGCCTGATACACTCGCGGGATGGGTTTTCAGTTCGAGGTTCTCGCCACCGATCCCACGGGCGCGCGTCTGGGGCGTCTCACAACGCCGCACGGCGTGATTGAAACGCCCGCCTTCATGCCCGTGGGAACGGCCGCGACCGTCAAAGGACAGACGCAACAGGATCTCGAAGACCTCGGCGTCCAAATTCTTCTCGCCAACACCTACCATCTCTATCTGCGTCCCGGGCACGAACTGGTCCGCGGAATGGGCGGCCTGCACAAGTTCATGTCCTGGCCGCGTCCGATACTTACGGACTCGGGCGGCTATCAAGTCTTCAGCTTGAGCGATCTTCGCAAAGTCGGTGACGACGGCGTGACGTTCCGCTCTCATCTTGACGGCTCCGAGCATTTCCTCTCCCCCGAAAAAGCGCTCGAAATCCAGATCGCCCTGGGCGCGGACATCATCATGGTGCTCGACGAATGCATCGAAGCGCCGTCCGATGAATCGCGCACGCGCGAGGCTGCCGCACGGACGCTCGATTGGGCCCGGCGCTCGCGCGATGCTTTCACGCGCCACGGCGACATTTCGACACAAATGCTTTTCGGAATCGTGCAGGGCGGCACCTATCCCCCGCTGCGCCGCGAAAGCGCCGATGCTCTCGTCGATCTCGGTTTCCCCGGCTACGCGATCGGCGGGCTCGCAGTCGGCGAATCGCACGGCGTCACCTGCGAGATGACGCAGGTTGCTGCGTCTCGTCTTCCGGCCGATAAGCCTCGCTACCTGATGGGCGTCGGCAAGCCCGAGCAGATCGTCGACTACGTGAGCCTCGGTGTGGACATGATGGATTGCGTGCTTCCCACCCGCAGCGCGCGCCATGGATGCCTCTTCACTTCGCGGGGGCGCGTGCTGATTCGCAACGCGCAATACGCGAACGATCCGCGGCCGCTCGACGAGAATTGCCGGTGCGCTGTTTGCCGGCGATATTCCCGCGCGTATCTCCGGCATCTCTATGCCACGGGAGAATTCCTCTCACTCATCCTGAACACCCACCACAACCTCTACTTTTACCTTGACATCATGCGCCAAATTCGGGAGGCTATTCGTTTTGGAAGCCTAAAAAGTTTCCGCTCTGACCTTCAGGCACGCCTCCAATAGGCAAACCCAAGCGGGCGCTGGGTGCAAAGGCCGGGGTGGCATCTTTAGAGGAACAGCTTCCATGGCCTGCCGGCCCCGGTAGGCGCGTCGGCGGAAGAGGCAAAAAAGGGTGGAAATCATCATGACCGTACCGGAAACATTGGGTCTTTTTGTGCAAGCTCCTTCCCAGCCCAGCGGGATGACCCTTCTCCTTCCGCTGATTCTGATCATGGTGATCTTCTATTTCCTGATGATCATGCCCGCCCAGAGACGCCAGAAGAAGGTCACCGAAATGCTTAAGAATCTGAAGAATGGCGATAAGGTGATCACCAACGGGGGGATCTACGGCACGATCGTGGGACTCGAGGACGACTCCGTCCAACTGCGCATCGCCGAACAGGTGAAGATCAAGCTCTCGCGCAGCGCCATCGCTGGACTCCAGCCAGAAAACAAGGAGAGCTAACCGGCTCGCATGAGTTCCCAGCTCAAGTGGAAATTCGCGTTCATCCTGGCGGTCCTCCTCGTTTGCATATTCGGTGTGATCGGAGTTCCCACTTTCCCGACCTCCTTGGCGCAAGTGAAAGACAATCTCGCGAAGCGCATCCAGCTCGGCCTAGACCTGAAAGGCGGCAGCCACCTCGTTTTGCAGGTGCAGCTCCAGGAAGCGATCGGTCAGCGGTGCGATGAGGCCGTGGACGACCTCACCAAGCAGCTGCGCGCCAAGAATGTCGCCGTCGGTGAGATTCGCCGCGTGGACGATACGCACATTCTGGTGCGCGATGTGGACTCGAACGCATCGGGCCCCTTCCGCGATCTTGTCAGCAATCAATTCCCCGAGTGGTCGATGGCTCCCGCCGCCGGAGAAACGAACGGCTATTTGCTCGAGATGAAGCCCTCGGTGGTCGCCGATCTTCGTCAGGCGGCCATGAACCAAACGCTTGAGACGATCACGCGCCGCATCAACGCGCTCGGTCTCACCGAGCCCACGATTGCCTTCACCGGCCGCAGCGACGACGAAATTCTCGTGCAGCTGCCGGGAGTCGGAGATCCCACCGGCGCGAAAGCCGTGATTCAGGCCGGCGGACAGTTGCAGTTGGTTCGCGTTGCCGATGGTCCCTACCCATCGGAAGCAGAAGCGCTCGCGCAGCATGGCGGCGTGCTGCCCGCGGGCACGACGATCGTCCCCGGTAAGAATGAATCGGTCGCTGCCGGGCAACCCGCCGGGCAGGTTTTCTATGTCCTCGATCGGTCGCCCGTAGTCACCGGCCAGGATCTCCGCAGCGCCGACGCCAATCCGAGCACTGAATATCCCGGTCAGTACGAAGTGGATTTCAAGCTTTCCACGGCCGCGGCTGCGAGATTCGGCCCGTTCACGGAGTCGCAGGCTGCGATCGGCGGACGCATGGCCGTCGTCCTCGACAAACAGGTTTATGAGGCGGCGACGATTCAATCCCGCATCGAAGATTCGGGTCGCATCACGGGAGGCTTCAGTCAGGAGTCGGCGCAGAATCTGGCGCTGGTGCTTCGCGCCGGCGCGCTGCCCGCTTCGATCAAGTACCTCGAAGAGCGGACGGTCGGCCCATCGCTTGGCGCGGACTCGATTCGCGACGGCGTGCGGGCCTCGATCGGCAGCATGATCGTGGTGATGATTTTTCTCGTGTTCTATTACCGGCTGAGCGGTGTCAATGCTGTTGTGGCCCTGATTCTGAACCTCGTGATCCTGGTCGCTTTTCTGGCGTATGCCGGAGCCGTGCTCACGCTCCCGGGCATTGCCGGCGTGATTTTGACGATCGGCATGGGCGTGGATTCCAACGTCCTCGTTTTCGAGCGCATCCGCGAGGAATTGCGCGGCGGCAAGGTGCCCGCTCCGGCCGTGGACAGCGGGTTCGACCGCGCCTTTCTGACGATCATCGATACCCACGTTACGACGGTCGTATCAGCCGTCTTTCTCTTTTTGTTCGGTTCGGGCCCCGTGCGGGGCTTTGCCATCACGTTGATAATCGGTTTGATTGCCAACGTTTTCACGTCGATTTACGTTTCCCGGGCCATTTTTGATTTTCACCTGTCGCGCATGGACCGGCAGGCTCATTTGAGCATTTAGGCTCGGTACGGAAACGAAGCTGTGCGGCGGCGCGCCGCCCGGGAACAAATCCGGGCGCGGCGGTGTCAAAACTAGACGGATAGGACCCGGCATGGAACTCTTCCACGGTGTCAACGTTGATTGGATGGGGAAGGCGAAGTACTTCGTCGCGCTTTCGCTCCTCCTGCTGGCCGTGGGGTGGATTTCCGTGTATCGCACGGTCGTTGTGAAACACGGGACGCTTTACGGCATCGATTTCCGCACCGGTACTCTGGTCACTGTCCGTTTTGCCGGAAAGCCTCCGATCGACCAGATTCGCAAGGGCCTCCAGCAGGCCGGACTGCCGAATAGCACGATTCAGGGCATTAGCGACACGCGAAGTATCGCCTCCCAAAACGACGTCGTGATCGGCCTCGAGCAGACGCAAGGGGACGAGTCGCTCGACGCCGGCAAGCAGAAGATCCTGGATGTGCTCCACGCCACCTTTGGAACCGACACCAGCGGCAAGCCCGACTTCAATTCCGTCACGCAACCCGCTCTCGCCGCCGATCTCACCCGGAAAGATCCTCTGGTGCTCGGGACGAATGCAGGCGACCGATACAACCAGCTTGCGACCAAACTCACGAGCGCACGCGACACGGACCACGGCGGGATCGTCACAAGTTTCGACCAACTCAAAAATGTAGAGGGTGTCACTCCTGCCGTCGTCAGTTCTCTCGCGGGCGATTACTCGCTTGGCACGTTCGCGATACGCGACGCGGACATCGTGGGACCCAAAGTCGGGAAACAATATCAGCGCCAGGCTTTGCTCGCAACGCTCTATGCTCTCGGGGGCATGCTGGTGTATATTGCGTTGCGTTTTGAGTGGGTGTACGGGGCCGCGGCTGTCATCGCCGTCTTCCATGACGTGCTGATCACGCTCGGTTTCTTCTCCCTATTTCATTACGAGATTTCGCTGACGGTGATCGCAGCGTTGTTGACCCTGGTCGGCTATTCGATGAACGACACGATTGTCATCTTCGACCGCGTGCGGGAAAATCTCCGGCTCATGAGGCGCGAGTCCTTCCCGGATATCGTGAACAAGTCCATCAATCAGACCTTGTCTCGAACCATCCTGACCAGCGGCTTGACCTTCCTCACCGTGTTGGTGCTGTACCTGATGGGCGGTGAGGTGCTCCGCGCGTTCTCTTTTGCCATGGTAGTGGGAGTTGTGGTAGGTACGTATTCCAGTTTCGGCATTGCAGCACCGATTGTCGTGCTCTGGAACAAGTACGGTGGTGGGCAGGCAGCAACCGTTCGCGGCCGATCCGCAGCGAGAACCGCATAACGGAAGTCGCAAGGAGGTAGGAATGTTTGACGATCTGGTTCTTTCGGGGAAGACGAAGAAGACGCATAAGTCTTGGACCGTTCTCCTCTCGACGATCGTTCAGTCTTTGATACTCGGCGTGATGATTTTGATCCCGCTGATCTACACCGAGGCGTTGCCCAAGGGAATGCTCAACACGTTCCTCGTGGCGCCCCCTCCGCCTCCGCCGCCGCCTCCGCCCGCACAGCCAGTGAAGATCGTCAGGCCCCGCATCGTTCAGCCGCAGCGGATGGTCGCACCGACCGTGATTCCCAAGAAAATTGAAGTGATCAAGGACGAGGCTCCCGATATCGGCGCCGAAGGCGCGGTCGGAGTTGCCGGCGGCACCGGCGTCGTCGGCGGCGTGTTGGGCGGCATCATTGGACCGCCTCCTCCTCCCAAGCCGGTTCAGAGGGCCCCTCTCCGCGTTGGAGGCAACGTGCAGGCCGCGAACCTCATCAGGAAGATCGACCCCGTCTATCCGCAGATTGCGAAGACGGCTCACGTTTCGGGCACCATTCTTCTGCACGCGATCATCGCGAAAGACGGCACGATTCAGGAGCTTCAGTACATCTCCGGACCCGCGCTGTTGATGAAGGCGGCGATGGACGCTGTCCACGAGTGGCGCTACAGACCGACTCTGCTCAACGGCGAGCCGGTGGAAGTGGATACGCAGATTCAGGTTGTGTTTACGCTGGGTGGTTAAGCAGGGCCGGGGCCGTTCGCGGGCTCGGATCGGTAGGGATTTGAATTCCGACCGGCAGAATATGACTGCCGCGATCGATTGGCAGGGACGGAGGAGGATCGAACTTTATGTTTGCTTATGCACTGTTGGCGATGTTTCAGGAGCCCGAAGTCGGCTGGGACCTGATTACGATGTGGCACAACATGGGCTATCCGGCGAAGACGGTCGTCGCGATTCTGTTCATCATGTCGGCATGGTCGGTGGGCATCATGATCGACCGGGCACTGATGTACAGCGCCGCGCGAAAGCAGTCCCGCGTGTTCGTCCAGCAAGTGGCCGGCGCCCTCAAGGACAACAAGCTCGACGAAGCGATTTCCATTGCCGAGCGCAACAAGAAGAGCCACATCGCCAAGGTCGTCGCGACGGGCCTTTCCGAATTCCAGGCGGCGTCCGCTCAGGTCAGCGATGAGGAAGTGATCGAAGCGGCCAAGCGCGGCCTCGAGCGTTCGGTCGCCATCGTCCACGCCGAAATGAAGCGCGGCCTCTCCGGCCTCGCCACCATTGGCTCCACGGCGCCTTTCGTCGGATTGTTCGGCACCGTCATGGGCATCATCAACGCGTTCAAAGGCATCTCGAACCAGAAGGTGACCGGTCTTTCGGCCGTCGCCGGCGGTATCGCGGAAGCCCTCGTGACCACGGCTCTCGGCTTGCTCGTCGCCGTCCCCGCCGTCTGGACCTTCAACTATTTCACGAACCGCGTCGAAGCCTTCGACGTCGAGATGGACAATTCCTCGATGGAGTTGATCAACTACTTCATCACACGGCGAGGCGGAAAGAAGTAAGCGATGGCATACAAACCCAAAGCACCGCCGGTGATGGCGGCTCCAAACGTCATCCCCATGGCGGACATCATGTTGGTGCTGCTCATCATTTTCATGGTGATCACGCCCATGTTGCAGAAGGGCCTTCCGGTGAACATGGCCAAGGCTGAAAACGCCGAGAAGATGCCCAACGCCGATCGGGACGATGCCATCATCGTTGCTGTGACGAAGGACGGACATTTCTTCCTCGGCAGCAGGGAAGTAGGGCTGGAAGAGATCACCGGCGAAGTCAAAGACCAGCTTTCCAATCGCCTCGACAAGACCGTCTATGTTCGCGCCGATGCGCGCGCGAAATATAGCAATGTGGTCAAAGCGGTTGACGAGGTGCGCTCCGCCGGCGTCGAAAATCTCGGACTGCTGACCGAGAAGCCTCAGACAAACAAGAACACACCGCCTCCGCCTCCCGGCGGCTCGGACTAGTTCAGGCGGTCAAGGAGTCTTTCCATGGGAATGGCAGTTGGTGGTAGCAAAGGCGGTCCGGTTTCGGAGCCCAATATCGTTCCGCTGATCGATGTGCTCCTCGTGCTGATCATCATTTTCATGGTGATCACGCCCCGGACTCCCACGGGTTTGAACACCCTGGTGCCTCAGCCCCCTCCGCCGAATCAGAAACAGACCGAGCCCGACAGCCGTACGATCGTGGTTCAGGTGATGAACGGCGGCAAGGTGATGATCAACCAGGATCAGAGCAGCTGGGGAGATCTCGGCCCGCGTCTCTTCGACATCTTCAAGGAGCGCGCCGACAAGATTGCTTTCGTCAAGGGCGATGACGATGTCGAATTCGCGCAGGTCGCGAGAGCGATCGACATCATGCGCGGCGCCGGCATCGATCACGTGGGTCTCATCACGGCGAAAATCGAAGCAGGTCAATAGCTGGGATTAGTGCAGTCGTCCGACTTCCGGATTCGCCGCCGCAGGCAGGCTGGCGCAGCCACCGAATCGAAGGAGAGTAGGGATGCAGCGGAAGCCTCACGTTCTGTTTCTTGTGGCTGTGGTCACGGCCGCATTGGCCGCCGGAGCCGGCTGCGACAAGCTCCGCGCGCGCGACAAGCTCAACAAGGGCGTCCAGGCTTACAAGAACGCCCAGTTTGATCAGGCGATCGAGGACTTCAAGGAGTCGAAAGCGCTCGATCCGACTCTTACGAACGCCCAGCTCTATCTCGCCACCGCCTATGCGAGCCAGTACATTCCCGGCGCACCGTCCCCGGAAAATATCAACAATGGGAATCAGGCGATCGCGGAATTCAAGAACATCCTCGACAGCGATCCGAACAACCTATCGGCGATCGATGGTATCGGCTCTATCCTCTACAACATGGGCGGAACTCCCTTCGACGCGCAAAAACTTCAGGATTCGAAGACGTACCACCAGAAGCACATTCAGATCAAACCGGACGATCCCGAGCCTTACTACTGGGTCGGTGTGATTGACTGGTCGCTCTGCTATCGCGCCAACAAGGACATGCGCGACGCGTACAATCGAACTTCGAAGAAACCGGCGAAGGAAAGCGATCCGATGCCGCCGGCTCTCTCCACGCAGTTCTCCGAGAAGTATGGCTCGACGATTGACGACGGCATCACGAATCTCCAGAGGGCCATCAGCCTTCGCTCGGATTATGACGATGCCATGGCCTACCTGAACCTGCTCTACCGCCAGAAGGCCGACACCGAAACCACCTCCGCGGCGCGCGACGAGGATCTGAAACAAGCCGACGATCTCGTGGACAAGGTCAAGGCGATCAAGCAGAAGAAAGCGAATATCCAGCCGACTTCGTAGCTTCCTTCGTTTTCGGGACCCCATTTCTCTCGACGGCGGGCCGCTCGCGCCCGCCGTTTTTTTTTTGCTTGCGAGCTCGCAGAGCGGTGTTCTGCGGTCATGCCGGTTACACAAATGTTCTGGTAAATTCGCTGCAGGAGTCCCGGGTAAGAGTCAGGACTCGTGCTGCGACACCAGGCCCGTAAGGCTCAGGCCGAGGCCGCTCAGAAGCAGCAAGGGAGATAGGTAGGTGGTCACCAGAGGCGTGATGGGATACGGCAGCTGCATCGCACTGTACCCCCCGGCGAAGTAGTGGACGATCGCGGCCAGCAGGATGCACAACAGCCCCTGTCGAATCTTCACTCTCCCCATGACGCGGTCGGGATTCGTCAGGTGAACTTCGGGAACCGCCGAGAGAGCTTCCCGGCAGAACGGGCACTGAGTGGACCGATCGAACACGACCTTACCGCAATGTGGACACTGGCGCGTTGGCATAGCATGACCCCGGGATTTATCGTAGGCACCGGCTGGCGGGCTGTCAATCTGCCGGCTTCCAGATGGTAACCGGCCTCCAGGCCAGACCTGCCTGCGTCATCAATCGTTCAAACACCCCTGCCAGCCAAAAGTTACGGCGTGCGTCTGGGCCCCTCCCCACTTTTCGGTGCCAGCTTTCCAGCCGTTGTGAGAAAATCCGCCCGATGGCCGGAGGCATGAAAATCCGCTCGAGGAAGATTTTGTGGGGCGCGATCCTGATTGCGCTCTTCGCGGGGGCGGCTGCACGTCTCGTTTCAGGCGCCTTGAGGCCGGCCGCCGGCCAATCCGAAGCGACGCATTCCGCGGCTGCGGCGCCGTCCGACCCTTGGACCAGCGCCCAGACGGTCCAGCCCGCCGACTTCTCCAAGGAACTCGCGGATGCGCCTCCGGCCGCGAAGCCCACGATCGTCTGCGTCGGCCCGCGTGTTCTGTACAGAGGCGGCCATATTCCCGGCGCGTCGTATCACGGAGCGGCTTCGACGCCGCAGGGCCTCGACGATCTGAAGAAGTGGGCCGACGGCATTCCGCGTTCCGCGAATCTCGTCGTGTACTGCGGCTGCTGCCCGCTCGACCGCTGCCCCAACCTCCGGCCGGCGTTCACCGCGCTGCACGACATGGGCTTTACGCACCTCCGCGCTCTATTGCTCCCCACCAACTTCTATACCGATTGGGTCAAGCCCGGCTATCCGTTTGAAAAGAGCGAGTGAAGTTCCGCGCCCCGAGCGCTCCAAATAGTCCCGCGAAGCGTGCCCGGTGAGCTCTTACTTTGCCTGAAGAGACCTGAGGTAGTTGGTCAAGTTCGTGATGCGCAGTGCGACTTGCTTCTCGTCGGATTTCGTCGTCGCCGTGAAGATCGTTCCCCACACCGGCATTTCCGAAGGGCCGTGGTCCTGCACTTTCACACCGCTCAGCAAAATGGTCTGGATATACGCGTCGGGGAAGGTTCCCTTGAAACGCTGAGAGAGTGTAGTCAGATCGGGAGCCGGCGCTGTAAAGGGAGACGAGGCGGGCGGAGGACCGTTGCCCTTGCCGTCGTTCCCGTGGCAGACCGCGCAATTTTGTTTGTAGAGTGCCGCGCCTGACGTTGGAATGCGCGCCGTTTTCCCGGGCTTCGCAGGCTTCTCCTGCGCGGCGCAATTGCCGATGCACGATACCGCAAGCGCGCAGAAAATCGCGGCGCTGCGAATTGCCTGCACGAAACGTCGATGCTTTTCGAGGGAAGCCGCCATAAACGCTTTTCTGACGGTAGTTCGATCCCGCGGCTTTGTCAACGCGGCGGAGCGAGGCGAGTTCTTGCGCCGCGGCTCACCGTTTCGGCCTGATGAAGTCGAACCGCTACAGTGGCTTGCGTGCTGCGGCACAAAGGGTCGCGAAAGCATCCAATAAAATACTACAATGAAACCATCCATGGACTTGGCCGGCAATCCTGCCATTAGTCTCGCCGCGCGGCGCACGGTCGATTTGCGCTTCGTTGAGCTGACGGACAAGGTGCGCAAGAACCGGCCCGGCGACGACCTCGAACTCCTCCGCCGCGCCTACGATTTCGCCGCCGAACAGCACAAAACGCAAACGCGCCTTTCCGGCGAACCGTATCTCTCGCACCCCGTCGAAGTCGCGCATCTTTTAGCGGACATGAAGCTCGACGTGACCTCGCTTTGCGCCGCGCTCCTCCACGATGTGGTCGAAGACACGAAGATGCCCATCGAGAAGATCGCGGAGCACTTCGGTCCCGATGTCGCGCGGCTCGTCGAGGGCGTGACGAAAATCAGCAAGCTCGACCTGCTCGCCCCGGAAGACCGCCAGGCCGAAAACGTCCGCAAAATGCTTCTCGCCATGGTCAACGACGTTCGCGTCGTCATGGTGAAGCTCGCCGACCGCCTCCACAACATGCGCACGCTCGAATATCTCGCGCCCGAGCGCCAGCTTCGCATCGCGCGCGAGACGCTCGATATCTACGCGCCGGTCGCCAACCGGCTCGGCATGGGCCTCATTCGCGGCGAGCTCGAGGATCTGGCCTTCCGCTATCTCGAGCCGGAAGCGTTCTTCGAGTTGCAGAAGAAAGTCGCGTCCAAGCAGAAGGTCTTCGACAAATTCCTGGCTGAAGTTCAGAACACGATTCGCGAAAAAATGGTGGAAAGCGGAATTCCCGCCGAAGTTCAGGCGCGCATCAAGCGCCTCTACTCCGTGCATCTGAAGATTCAGAAGCAGCAGCGCAATCTCGACCAGATCTACGACCTGCTGGCCGTCCGCGTGATCACCGACACGGTGAAGAATTGCTACGCCGCGCTCGGCGTGATCCATCAGATCTGGCGCCCCGTGCCCGGCCGCTTCAAGGACTACATCGCAATGCCGCGGCCCAACCTCTACCAGTCGCTCCATA
>Ga0335077_10005485_pt1 | contig 15566 bp, 9 predicted proteins | sample Lox_Sample_31_FD_207151 | JGI IMG/M metagenome (GOLD analysis project Ga0335077, IMG submission 207151) | Soil microbial communities from Loxahatchee National Wildlife Refuge, Florida, United States - Lox_Sample_3.1 | ecosystem: Environmental > Terrestrial > Soil > Wetlands | place: USA: Florida... | reverse complement strand
TTGGTTATGCCGGCGGTTATCACAACAACACCCTCACGGGCGCGACCTCAATGGACTGGAACATCTCCGACAAGGACCAGGTCCGTGGCCGGTATGTGTACGAGAAGAACGACCAGACCGACATCGCCGCACAGATCCCGACCTTCTGGACAAATTTACCCCAGAGGTATCACCTTTTCACTTTGAGTGAATACCACAATTTTTCGCCTAACCTGACGAACGAAGTTCGCGCCGGATTCAATCGCTTCTCTCAGTACTTCGTAGACGGCGGCTTCACCTTCCCGGGATTGGGCTCGTACCCGAACCTGTTAGTGGGCATTTTCGAGGGAAATGGCGTGCAACTCGGGCCTGACCCCAATGCTCCGCAGTTCGCGGTCCAGAACTTTTACCAACTCGTGGACAACGTCAGTTGGATCAAAGGCAATCACAACTTCAAATTCGGAGGGCAGTATTCCTGGTACATTTCGCCCCAGGGCTTCACGCAGCGGAAGCGTGGCGACTACGATTACACAAGCTACAACGGCTACTTTACAGACCAGGTTCCGGACTATCTCGCTGAGAGATCGATGGGGAACGTAACCTATTACGGCAACCAGAAGTTTCTGTACTGGTGGGCCAACGATGATTGGAAAATCAAGAAGAACTTTACGCTAAACCTGGGATTGCGCTACGAGTACACGCAGGTTCCGCTGTCAGAACGGGAGTGGCAACCGCTGAACGCGATCTCGAATGTCCCAGGATTGGTTACCTTTGGGGAACCAAAGGCACAGAAGACGAACTTCCTGCCGCGCATTGGTTTTGCCTGGTCTCCAGGAAGCACCGGGACGACCTCGATTCGCGGCGGTTTCTCCATGGCCACGGACGTACTGTATGACAACCTAGGGCTGCTATCGGCGTCGCCTCAGGTGCAGCAGACCTGCGATGCGGCCTCTGGCGCGACGGAAGCCGCCCCGGGATCGCTATGCGCCTGGAATGACCCGGGCACGAACGGAATTGGTTTCCTGGCTGGCGGAGGTATACCTACGATCAACACCATTCCTCCGATCACCGACCCGATTGCGGCTCGCGAATCGACGTCCGGTTACATCCCAGACCAAAAGCTGCCATATTCGGAGAGTTGGAACCTGGGAGTACAGCACATTTTCGCCAACAAATATACGGTTGAGGTTCGTTACGTTGGGACGCGGGGAATTCACCTGCCGGTACAGTCACGACTCAATCGGCAGGCAAAGACATCTCCAAGTCTGTTCCTTCCGATGTACTTCACGGCACCCGACCAGGCGACGCTCGATAGCTTGACCACCACCTCTGCGGACATCAAAGCGAACCCCAATTATGTTCCGGCTTGGGCCAACGCCGGCTTTGATGGTGCCAGTGTAGTTGGCTTCATGCCCTACGGTGGGTCGAGATATCACGGGTTGCAGACACAGGTGTCACGGCAATTCAGCAACGGACTGCAATTCCAGGCAGCCTGGACCTGGAGCCACAACATGGACAACTCCACCGCGGATGTGTTCTCGACGTACATCACACCGCGCCGTCCGCAGGACTTCCAGTGCTTTGCTTGTGACTGGAGCGACTCGGCTCTGGACCGCAGGCATCGCGTCACCCTCCAGGCGACCTATGATCTGCCCTTCCTGAAACACAGCGACAACTGGGTCGAGAAGAACATCCTGGGTAACTGGCAAGTATCGCCGGTTTACACGTTCCAGGCGCCGGAATACGCAACCGTGCAGAGCGGTGTAGATGCAAATGGAAACGGCGACTCGGCAGGAGACCGCGTGTTCATCAATCCTGCCGGCGTACGGGGAACAGGCTCGGGCTCGTCGGCACTCACCAATAGCGGCGGAGATGTCGTGGCCTATGTCGCAAATGACCCGACTGCCTACTATGTCACCGCTGGGACTTTCACACGGCCTAATGCCCGACGCAATACGTTGGCCATGCCGCACATCAACAACTTTGATTTCTCGATTCTCAAGAGAGTCAACCTCACTGAGCACACTTCGTTTGAGTTCTCGGCACAGGCACTGAACATATTCAACCATGCGCAGTACGTGCCCGGGTACGTCAGCGATGTTGCTCCACTTGGCTACACCGGCAGCAACGTTCTGTCGATGTTGGAGCCCAGCACCAGTGGTTTCAACAAGCCCCAAGCGATATTCAGCAACCATCCTCGGGGAATGATTCTGGTGGCCAAGTTCAACTTCTAAGTTGAAGTTAGATTGAAACGCTCGGGGAGCCTTCGGGCTCCCCGATTTTTTGGTATTGGGTCGAGCTTCGCTCGGCGGAAATCCGAAGGCGGCTGTCCCTACATGCGCCTGCTTGGCGTTGACCCTGTGCTCTCAACCTCTTACACTAGGATTGTTCTCCGCCTATCTTTATTTTGTTGGCCGTGAGTGGCCATCCTGCGGGAGGGATTCCTGAGGCGTTTCCTTTGTTGTGGACTTCGAACATTTCTGATTGCGGCCTTTGCGGGGCTGATGACGACGGTGTCCCTGGCGCAAGACCAACCTGACACCCAGAGCCAGCCCGAGACGCAAAACCAGCCCGAGAACCAGGCTCCAAAGCAGCCTGAGAATCAGGCTCCAACCCAAACCGAGAACCCAGCTTCAAAGCAGACGGAGAAGCAGGCTCCGAAGAAGAGTCAGAACCCGCCTGCGCCGCAGTACGCGAATCAGAACCCCATCACGCTCGACACCAGCGAGACTCTGTTTGCGGTGCTCACGGCGATGAACTCCTGCGGGTACGACGTAGATCTGAACATTTCTGACGCACAGCGGCTCAATGTGCGGGCCGAGGTGCAGCGGAATCTGCGCGAATCGGAAGATGCTCAGGCGGCTTTGGCCTCTATCTGCGACTGGTATCAGGCGCACAAGGGGAAAGATCCTGAACACGACCTTTCGCAGTTTGTCTCGCTGTCGCTCTATCTGCAGGGACCTCCGCACTTCATGCCGCGGGTCAAGGAGGAAGAAATGCCTCCGGATGCCGCACCCATTGCCGCTTTTGGGCCACTGCTGGAACGTTTCTACGACAAGGCGTCACTGCACTCGATCTGGGAGGCCCACCGGGCGAACTATGCAGCCATGGTCGCGCGCTATCACGAGCCGCTGGCCAAGATGGTCTTCGACACTGACATCTATTTGAAACTGCAGTCGGGTGGATATCTGGGGCGGACTTTCACCATCCTGCTCGACTTTATGGGCGATCCGAATGAAGCGAACGCCCGTGACTACGGCGCCGACTACTACGTGGTGGTCTTCCCTTCGCCCGATCCGACGACCGTCGATCCGCTAAAGATGCCGCAGATCCGGCATACCTACCTGCACTATGTGCTCGATCCCATGGCGGAAAAGCACTTCACTTCCATCAAGCGGCTGGAACCGCTGCTGCAATCGGTGAAGAATGCCCCGCTAGAAGAGAGTTTCAGGTCCGACATGTCGTTGCTCGTCACCGAGTGCATGGTGCGCGCCATCGAGATCCGGACCTCAGGCACGAAGCAGACCGCGGAAGCGATGCGACTGCAGGCGGTCGATGACGCGGAGAAGCAGGGCTACATTTTGACCAAATATTTCTACAACGCGATCGTGGCGTTCGAGAAGGATCCTGCGGGACTGCGGACAGCGTACAGCGACATTCTCGATGCCATCGACATCAAGCAGCAGCAGAAGGCCGCGAGCGAGATCCAGTTCGCGCGAAATACGCGGCCAGAACTGGTGCAACTGTCACGCCTGGAAGATCGGCGGATGCTGATGACCGCCGAGAAGCGGCTCGCGGCGGGCGATCCCAAGGGAGCGCAGGAATTGGCACAGCAGGCCTTGGACAAGAAGATCGGGGATGAGGGACGGGCGCTGTTCATCCTGGCGCAGGTTGCGGTCGCAAACAGGAATCCGGATGGCGCGGCGAACAACTTCCGGAAGGCCATTCAGTCGACGAAGGATCCCAAGGTGGTGGCGTGGTCGCACGTGTATCTCGGGCGGATGCTGGATATGAGAGATCCGCCGGACCGTGAGGGCGCGCTGAATGAGTATCGGGCGGCACTGACGACCGGAGCGGAGTTACCGGAGGCCAAGGCCGCGGCTGAGCGCGGTCTGCAGAATCCATACGAGCCTCCGGCAAAACCGAAAGCGCCAGATTCTGTGAAATAGCTGGTTCTGACTCGGCTCTCTGCTGTCACGGTTCCCACTTCTGGCAAATGCGGCCAGAAGTGAGGCACCCAGTTGATACTGCGATAGAATGCACGTTGGCAAAATTTCAAAAAGATCGGGACGTTGTGGATCGAGGAGAACGCATGAAGCGCATAGCCATCATCGGGATCGTGCTGGGAATCTGTGCATCGAGTTGGGGACAGGACAAACCCGCCTCGCAGACCCCTCCGGCGGGACAGGCCTCCGCACAGGCAGCGGGCCAGGCAGCGGCGCCCCCGGGAAAGCGTCCGGCGAAGGTAAACAGCCAGGAAGAATACGCCGCCTATAAGGCCGCAGTGGCGATTACGGACCCGGCAGCGGCGGAGAAAGCTGCGGAGGATTTCGCTACAAAGTACCCGCAGAGCGAAGTGCGTCCCATGGTCTACAAAGCGGTGATGCAGCGCTATCAGCAGGTCAACAACCTCGACAAGGTGGTCGAGATGTCGAAGAAAGTTCTGGTCATCGACCCGGATGATCCGGAAGCACTGGTCTCTGTGGCCCAGGTGCAGGCGGAGAAGGTTAAGGACGACAGTCTCGACAAGGACGTGGCCCTCGCCGAAGCCAAGAAAAACGCGGAGCGCGCGCTGGTCACAGTAGATTCCGATGTGCCCACTTCCGGATATCCGGAAGAGCAATTGAAGATGTACAAGAACTTCATCCGCTCGCAGGCATACTTTGTCCTGGGGACCGCGGCGTTCAAGGCGAGCAACTGGGCGGAGGCGGAAACGAACCTGAAAAAGTCCATCGATGCCCTTCCGCAGCAGCCGGACGTGATCGCGGTCTATCGCCTGGCGCTGTCACTCGATTTCCAGAACAAGATTCCGGAGGCCTTGAAAGCGGCGCAGCAGGCTGTGGATCTGACGAAGGACAATCCGGACTCGGCCGCCGGAAAGGCAGCGCGCCAGGAGCAGGATCGCCTCATGAAGTATGCGTCAACTGGCACGTCCGGCCAGACCACAACGCCACCGAAGAACTAGCCCGCCTGAGGGACGTTGCAATTCGATATTGCACCATCGCCTCTATCTATGAAGGAAAGGGAAATTACGGCGCTTGAGGAAGGGCTCGGCTACCATTTTCGGCGCCGGGCGGTGATCGAGCAGGCGGTTACCCACAGTTCGCAGGCGCGCGAGATGGAAGCGCAGCAGGCAGGTGAGGGCAAGTTCAAGGTCCGCGATAATGAGCAGTTGGAATTTCTTGGCGATGCGGTACTAGCACTGGTCACAAGCGAGGAGTTGTTTCAGCGCTTTCCGCATTTTCGCGAGGGCGAACTTTCCAAGCTGCGGGCGCATCTTGTAAGCGAGCGGCATCTGATTCAGGTGGCGCAGCAACTGGAATTGGGGCACTATCTGCGCCTGGGACGGGGGGAAGAAAAAAGCGGCGGCCGCAGCAAGACCGCGCTTCTGGTCGACGCGCTGGAGGCCATTCTGGCGGCGATTTATCTCGACGGCGGGCTGGAAGTGGCGCGGGAATTTGTTTTACGCAACGTCATCGCCCCTGAATTGGAGCGAATGGAGCGCGGTGGTGGCACGCTGCCGATCACCGATTTCAAGTCTGCCTTGCAGGAGGCAGTGCAGAGCCTGGGATTGCCCCAACCGTCGTATGTGCTGGTGGAGGAAGCAGGGCCGGAGCACAGCAAGACCTTCACCGTCGAGGCTCGGCTGCATACGCGTGAAACCAAAGCTCCTGAGTTCGTTGGACGGGCCCGTGGGTCCACGAAGAAAACCGCCGAACAGGACGCAGCACGCCAGTTACTGACGTATCTGGCATCGCGTCCGAAGGACGCAGATGGAAAGGCGGCACGTTCTTCGCAAGTGGTAGACCAGTAGGATTTCATGGATTCTGTTAACCAGCCCACGGTTTCGCAGACTGAGCCAGTTCTGCCGGCACCGGTAGATACGCCGACTGCAGCGATAACACCCGCTGACGCCCCCATTGTTCCTGCTCCTTCTGTATCTGAACCAGCGCCAACGCAGAGTACCAGAATTACGACCAGCTTCGGCGCGGATCTGATCAGTTCCCTGCAATCGCTCATGGGGACGGTAGTGATTGCGATTTTTGTCATTACGTTCATCGTGCAGGCGTTCCAGATTCCTTCCGAATCCATGGAGAACACGCTGCTCGTGGGGGATTACCTGCTCGTTAACAAGCTGTGCTATGGAGGAACCGGGCTCGGCGACCACGTGATGCCGTATCAGAAAATCGCGCGTGGAGATATCGTAGTCTTCCACTACCCGGTAGATCCCCAGCAGCATTTCGTCAAGCGCGTCATTGGACTGCCCGGAGACCGGTTGCGCATGGTGAACAAGCGAGTTCTGATCAATGGCAAGCCACTGGAAGAACCCTATGTGCGCTTTTTGGAGCCAGCGAACAATCTCTACCGCGACGATTTCCCCCGAACCGACATTCCTGCCGCCAACATGGAAGGATCATGGTGGCTACAAATGCGGAAACTGGTAGAAGACGGGGAGTTGATCATACCTCAAGGGCACTACTTCGTGATGGGCGATAACCGCGATGACAGCCAGGACAGCCGCTATTGGGGATTCGTGCCCCGGGAGAATATCATCGGGCGACCTCTCTTGATTTACTGGTCGGTGCGCGATTGGGATGCGCCCCCACCCACGACGATCGCCGCGAGGCTGCAGCATCTGGCTTATTCAGTCACGCATTTGTTTCAGATCACGCGATGGAACCGCACCTTGCGGCTGGTACACTGAAGTTGTTGGGGTCTCAGAGCTTCCGGCCCCAACCTTCGGCGCTTTAACGGCATGGCCCAGGCCCTGCCCTCCTGAAGACATTTGTTCATTGTATTTTTGGACGTGACAATGGCGTCTCCTGTGGCGAAGAAAGAAGAAAAGCAAGCAAAGTCAGACAAGAACGGCGCTGAAGAGAAGCCGAAGGAAACCACGGTCGAGTTTCTCGCATCGCTGGCCGCGGTACTGGTGACCGGGCTTTTCATCATCACGTTCGTTGTGCAGGCGTTTGAAATTCCGTCGAGTTCGATGGAAAACACGCTACTGATCGGTGATCACGTGTTTGTGAACCGCGTTCAGTTTGCTCCCAAAAGCAGTTGGGTTGGACCGCTGCTTCCCTATCGCGATGTTCACCGCCAGGATATTGTGGTGTTCCTATCCCCGGAAACTCCTGGACTCTACGTCGTGAAGCGTATTATCGGCGTGCCAGGGGATAAGATTCACCTGCGAAATGGCGTGGTCTATCGCAACGGACAGGCACTCGACGAACCGTACGTCTTGCACGACAAAGACACGTTCGATCCTTACCGCAACAACTTCCCGGCCATCCCGCCGGGGGACGATCCGAACATATGGCCGAACTGGGCGATCGACATGCCGCAATATATCCAGGGCGACGACATCGTAGTGCCACCCGATCATTATTTCGCAATGGGAGATCATCGGGGCGTGAGCCTCGACAGCCGGTATTGGGGATTTATTCCCGGAGAGAACGTTATCGGGCGGCCTATGTTCATCTATTGGTCGTTTGAAACACCGGATAATCAATACCTCAAGACCGGCTGGGGCGACCGACTGTTGTTCCTGGGCAAGGTTGTGCTGCACTTTTTCGATGAAACTCGGTGGAAACGGACGCTGCAAGGCGTACGATGAACCCGACCATCCTTCGGATATGAAGCGGTGAAGGTCCTCTCCTCCAAGAGCCGTTTCGCTGTGCTGGCGGTATTCGTGCTGCTGGCGCTCTTCCTCGTTCGGCCAGGCGCATCGCAGTTGAAGTCCCGGATCATCAACTCTCTAAGTACAGCCGTTGGCCGCTCGGTTGATATTGGCTCAATTCATATTCGACTTCTGCCCCGCCCGGGCTTCGATCTGGAGAACCTGGTGGTGTACGACGATCCGGCATTTGGCTCCGAGCCGATGTTGCGGGCCAGCGAGGTCACTGCGGATCTCAGATTGACTTCGCTGCTCAGGGGAAGGCTCGAAGTTTCCAAGCTGGACCTTACCGAACCAAGTCTTAATCTCGTCCACCGCGTGGGTGGCGGGTGGAATCTTGAGAGCTTGCTGGAACGCACGGCGCGCACTCCTCTGGCACCCACCGGAAAAACGAAATCCGAACCGAGGGTGGGATTTCCGTACATCGAAGGATCCTCCGGGCGAATTAACTTCAAGAATGGTCCGGAGAAGAAACCTTACGCGCTTACCAACGCCGATTTCGCGTTGTGGCAGGATTCCGAGAATGTGTGGGGCGTCCGGCTCAAGGCGCAGCCTTTCCGCAGTGACATGAATCTGAACGACATGGGACTTCTGCAAGTCGGCGGGACTTGGCAACGGTCGGGATCGTTCCTCGACACTCCCCTGCAATTCAGCATCGAGTGGTCGCAAGCGCAACTCGGGCAACTTACGAAGTTCTTCACGGGCAACGACAAGGGTTGGCGGGGAGATCTTCGCCTAGACGCAACTGTCACCGGCACGCCCGCCGCCCTGCAAATATCAAGCACCGTATTGGCGGATGACTTTCGGCGTTACGACATTCCCAGCGACAGTCCCCTACGCCTTGCTGCGCGCTGTGAGACCGAGTACAGCCCGCACGAACATATGGTTCACGGTATCTCGTGCAGTGCGCCAGTGGGCACAGGTCTGATCACGCTCGCAGGAGAAGCGAGCCTTCCCGTCGGGTCCCATTATTTGTTGAAAATTGCTGTCGATGACATCCCCGCTAGCGCCATCGGGGCGCTCGCACGCCATGTTAAGAAGGACCTACCTGACGATTTGTCGCTGGAAGGCAGTCTCCAAGGCGAACTCTCATTTTCCGCAAACGCCGGCACGGACGAGAGTTCTCATATGGGTGGACAGGGCCAGATCACGGGTTTGCGGATCAGTTCTGCCCTAGAGAAGGTGGAACTCGGACCAGCAAATATTCCGATCGTCGTGACCGGGCCCAAGCTTCGAGCACGTTCAAGTTCTGTACAAGGCATCCACGCGGAGTTCGGACCGTTCGCGCTCGAACGCGGGCGGACCGGAGCAACCGTCCGGGGCTGGGCCGATCACTCAGGCTATGACTTCAATGTGCTAGGTGACGCCGAAATCGGCAAGACGTTACATGTGGCGCGTGTATTCGGGCTACGATCGTTGCGCACAACGGCCGAAGGCACAGCGCAGTTAAATCTGCAAATTGGCGGGCCTTGGGTACTTGGCAACGGGCTTGCAGGCTTCGCGAGCCCCGAAATTACGGGATCAGCAAAGTTGCGCAACGTTCGCTTTGATCTCCGCAGCGGTGGCGAGCCCGTTGAGATCACTTCCGGAGAAATGCAACTCTCCGCCGATGCAGTCCGCGTTGGGAAACTGATTGGGCGAGCGGCGGGCGCAACCTGGAGAGGTTCGATTGAAATCCCCCGGGGATGCGGACATCCCGAGAATTGCCCAGTTCGCTTCCAACTGAATACGGACCAGATCTCGCTAGCCGACGGACAGGCGTGGGCGAATCCAAAGAATCGGCCCTGGTATCGGGTGTTGGGAAGTGCACAGCCCGCACCGTCGCTGTTGACGCGGGTATGGGCCCTAGGTCGCCTGACCGCCGATCGCTTCGTATTGCGCGGCATCTCGGTTTCAAAGCTGTCGGCAGTTATCACTCTGAACGCGGGAAAGTTGGAGATTTCATCCGTTGACGGCGATCTGCTCGGGGGCATGCACCGCGGAAAATGGCAGGCGGACTTCAGCGTAAAGCCTGCTGTGTGCAGTGGAAGTGGGAACTTGGCGGGGATTTCCCTTGCGAACATATCCCAGCTCATGAGTGACGACTGGGTGGAAGGCTCCGCCAGCACGAGCTACGACATTCGAGGCACGTGCACTTCTGACTTCTGGCAGTCTGCCGAGGGGACGATACAGGTGAATGCGGCGGATGGAAGCCTTCCGCACGTGTTTCTGGATGGCACTGGGGAGACATTGAAGATCCGAAAGTTTACCGCTCAGGTGCAGTTGCATGCTGGAAAGATCGACGTCAGCGACGGGGAATTGGACTCGCCTGAGGGGAGGTACGAGGTCAGCGGCTCGGCTACGTTCAAGCGTCAGATCGATTTCAAGCTGGCGCGAATTCCCGCCGGAGCCGGCAGCGCCTACACCGTCACTGGAACCGTGGCTCAGCCACGCGTTGCGCCTGTCAATGGCCCTGAACAAGCGCGGCTGAAGACTCCAACCAAGTAGGCATTACGGCACGTACCCGGGGCCCCGCAGAACTTTCCCCGGCAACTTTCCAGTCATTTTTCCCTGCTCGATCACGGGCACTCCGTTCACCAGCACATACTCCATTCCTTCCGAGAGCTGATTGGGATTGTCAAAAGTAGCCCGGTCGCGCACAGTGTCTGGATCGAAGATCACCACGTCCGCCCACATCCCCTGCTTGAGCACTCCCCGATCCGTCAGCCGCATACGCTGTGCGGGCAGCGCCGTAAATTTTCGGATCGCGTCTTCGATTGTGAGCACCTTCTCTTCCCGAACATATTTGCTCAGGATCCGCGGAAACGTTCCGTAAGCGCGCGGGTGTGGATGGGCCTCACCCAGGATTCCTTCGGGCGAAGCACCTTCCGAATCGTTGTCGATCGAGACCCACGGCTGCTGCAGCGCAAGCGTTGCGTCGGGCTGCGACATGCCGAAGACCGCGACCCCGGTATTCTGATCTTCGATCAGGAAGTCGAAGAGTGCGTCGATGGGATCTTTATTCCACAGTTTGGCAATCTCTGACAGGCGCTTGCCCTCGAGCGGAAGCAGCCTGGGATTCGTAACAGCGCCGATCATAATCGCATCGGGCCCGGGGATTTCCTGCCACTCATTGTCCCAATCGCGCGATGGCGTGAGCATGTCTTTGCGAATGCGCTCACGCGTGGCAGGATCTTTCAGGCGTTCGACCAGTCGGGCCGTGCCACCGTCGTGGGCCCATGCGGGGATGAAAGCAGAGAAATCGTTGTACCAGGCAGTGTAGGCATAGGTATCAGCGGTGACGTCCGCGCCGCCCGCGCGTGCGGAATTAATTTTGGCAACGATCTGGGGCATGCGCCCCCAATTATTCTTGCCGGCGACTTTGATATGCCAGATCTCGACCGGGACGTGGGCTTCCCGGCCAATGCGCAGGGCTTCATCGATCGCGTCGAGAACAGAATCGCTTTCGTTGCGCATGTGCGTGGCATAGATGCCGCCCGATTTGCCGGCCTCGGCCGCAAGTGCGATCAGTTCGTCCGTCTTGGCGTAAGGCGCAGGAGCGTATTCGAGGGACGTGGAGACACCCACCGCGCCGTCTTGCATCGCTTCGCGCACCAGCGCCTTCATCTGATCCAGTTGCTCGGGGGTAGGCTGCTTGTCATCGTCGCCCAGCACCATGCGGCGGACCTGGGTGGCTCCAACATACGTCGCCAGATTGATGCCCATCCCCTGTTTTTCCAGTCGGGAGAAATACTGCCGCAGGGTGCGCCAGTCGGGATTGATCTTGTAATGTTCGTATCCGACTCGGTCCGACGCGATGATGGAATCATTGAGCGGGGCAATCGAGTTTCCTTCCCCGGTAATTTCAGAAGTGATGCCCTGAAAGATCTTGGAGGGCAGCCGTGGATCTACAAGAATCGTCAGTTCCGATTGTCCCAGCATATCGATGAAACCGGGGGCGACTACCCTCCCCGCAGCATCGACCGTACGCTGGCGCGCCACGGCAGAGAGATTTCCGATGGCGGCAATCTTGCCGTCCCGAATGCCGACGTCGCCTGAGTACCATGGCGAACCCGTACCGTCGATGATGTGGCCGTTGGTGATGACAATATCGAACACCTGCGGACCTTGCGCACGGACCATGCTGCACGCCAGAACAATCGTGAATACCAGCGTGAGTTGGAATCGTTTCTGAAATGTGGATGACATCGTATCTCCCTTACCACTGGCCTCACTTTGCCGCAGCGGCCACGGCACCTAGAATGCACCACACCGCCAATGCCAACCATTCGTAGACTGTGAAGTGGCCGGGAATGATCGGAACGATCTTCATCAAAGCCAACGCAATCGCTACGACTAGACCAAGGACCGCAACGGCCTTCCCCGCAGCCGACACTTTGACGACATCCGGCTTCCACAGCGCCAACGCGAGGCAGGCCGCGCAGGCCGCCGCCCAGCCGACCGCGCACGCAACCGACCCAACTTCAGTGACAGGCACGAGGATGGCATCGCCTAGCAGCATGCAAACGCCAGTGGCGATGCCCACGCAGAGAACCGCAAGCGACGGTGTTTGAAATTTTGGATGAATCCTCCCCGCAGTGGGCGCAATCATGCCGCAACGTCCAAGAGCAAAGAACAATCGACTGGCAGCGACAAAGTTCCCGTTGAAACACTTGAACAGCGACAACAACGCCGCCGCCAGAATGACGTTGACGATCCAGCGGCTCGCCACCGCGCGCTCGAAAGCTACCACCGTCATGAATTTCTCGGTAGTCAGTAGACGCCAGGGAGCGACAAACGCAACCGCTGCAACGATGCTCGCGTAGAAAAACGTTCCAATGAGAATCGCCATCCAGATGGCACGAAAGAATCCGCGCGCGCGAAACTCGGGGTCCGCTTCCTCCGCAGCTTTTCCCACCGACTCGAAGCCCGTCATGAAGTAGGGAACAATCTGGATCACCAGCAGGATCGAGATTATTGGCCTATGCGTGAACAACGGCGGGAGATGGATTACCATGCCGCGGCTCACGCCCGCGACAACAAACACCACAAATAGGGCAAGCGTGCCGAAGCTGGTCCAGTTCTGGAAAGTAGCGCTCAGACGCACGCCGCGATAGTTCAGGACTGTGAGCACGACCGTGAGTGCCAGCCCAACGGCCAGATGCGGGAGATACACGGGGCGTCCCGCGACACGATATATCTCGGTCGAATCGAGCCTCGGGAATATGTAAGCGGCGATGCGCCCCACGGCAACGGCCTCCCACGGGCAGACGATGAAATACGCGAGTGTCATCATCCAGCCAGTGGCGAAACTAATACCGCGGGGAAAGACCGCCGATGTGTACGCGATTTCCCCGGCGGCATCGGGCATGGCTATGACGAGTTTCCCGTAGACCCAGCCGATGGGGAGCAGCAAGGCGCCACCAATCAAGAATCCCAGCCCGGTTCCCAAGGATCCGCCACGCAACAGCCAATCGTCCATGATGACGAGCCAGCCAACGCCCACCATCGTGCCCCATCCCAGCGTGAAGTAGTCGACGGAGCGCAGTTTGCGGGCGAGAGTGGTCACGGAGCAGGTTCGAAATGAGAAAGCGCGAATTATAAAGCATCGTGGGGAACACGGCTGTTGGCTTCCGGCTTCCGGTATGAGCCTTAGCCAGAGTTTTGGAGAAATTTTCCGAAAGCCGAAACACCTAGCGTCCGAGGCTGGCTTTCCGCTCAAAATGGGCTTTTCACGTGTTACTATCAAAATCAGCCCTGCATGACACTTCTACATTCAAGTGATCCCGAAACCGCGAATGGTTCGTGTGTGTGACGCGGGGCTCCCAGGAAAATGAACGCTTTGTCCGAAAAACGTAAACGTGTGCTCAGCGGCATGCGTCCGACCGGTAAGCTGCACCTGGGAAATTACGTAGGTGCCTTGCAGAACTGGGTTGGCATGCAGAACACGTACGAATGCCACTTTTGTGTAGTCGATTGGCATGCGCTGACGACCGATTACGCCGACACAGCGAAAGTGAAAGAGAATTCGCTGGAGGTCGTTTTCGACTGGGTGGCCGCGGGACTCGATCCGGACAGGTCGGTGATCTTCATGCAGTCGCATGTTCCGGCGCATGCGGAGCTACACCTGCTGCTGTCGATGATCACACCTCTCGGATGGCTGGAACGTGTGCCGACGTACAAAGAGCAGCGGGAGAACATAAAAGACAAGGATTTGGGCACCTATGGATTCCTGGGGTATCCGGTACTGCAGGCGGCCGACATTCTGGTCTATAAAGCCGACGTAGTTCCGGTAGGCGAAGACCAGGCGGCGCACATCGAGTTGACACGCGAGATTGCGCGGCGCTTCAACGGATTTTACCGTGGGACCAAACCGGTGTTTCCTGAGCCGGCCACTCTGCTCACACCCGCGGCAAAATTGCCTGGAACCGATGGTCGCAAAATGTCCAAATCCTACGGCAACACGATCATGCTCGCCGATCCGGAACCGGTCGTGCGGCAGAAGCTCAAGACGATGGTGACTGATCCGGCGCGCGTGCGGCGCTCCGATCCAGGGAATCCTGACGTGTGCCCTGTGGGCGATTTGCACAAGATCTTCAGCAGCAAAGAAACGATCGCGAAGGTGTATGAAGGCTGCAAGTCGGCCGGCATCGGATGCATCGAGTGCAAAAGCTGGGCGGCCGATGCGCTGGTGCAGTTGCTGAATCCCATGCAGGAACGACGCAGGAAATTCGAGGACAACCCGAAGCTGGCCTGGGATATTCTGGAAGCGGGCTCGGAGAGCGCGCGCAAAACATCGGGCGAGACGATGGACGACGTACGCGCCGCGATGGGTATGTCTCTGCAGTACGAGCCGCCCCGGGGAGAAGGGCAAAGTGCATAGGTCTCTTTTTGCATCGCTCTATCGAAATTCCCACGTCCAGCAAATTCTGCGAGATGTGGGCACCCGAGTCTCGTTCACTTTGCTGGGATGAGAAGCTGTTACCGATGACCGAAGAACAAAAACTCGTTCCTGCTGATACTGCGCTTTCATCTGGCCTGGTAGTCGCACCGGTCGCCCCGAAGCCCAAGGACGGAGCGAAGAAAGAGGAGAGCGACTTTCCTTTCGCTGTCGCCGTCTCGAATGTGTACGAAGGTCCGCTGGATCTGCTGCTCGATCTCATCCGCAAACAGGATATCGACATCTACGACATCCCGATCGCGAAGATCACCGCACAGTATCTCGCTTATGTTGAAAAGATTCGCGAACTCGACGTGAACATTGCGGCTGAATTCATCTATATGGCCGCGGTGCTGATTCATATCAAATCGAAGATGCTCCTGCCCCGTGATCCCCTGTCGACGGCCGAGGAGCAGGAAGATCCGCGCACGGAACTGGTCAATCGGTTGCTGGAGCATGAGAAGTTCAAGTCGGCCGCGCAGATGCTCCTGCAGAAGCAACAGATCGAAGAAGCCGTGTTAACGAATCCCGCGCTGAAAGAATTTATCGAGACGGAAGGCACCGAACCCGAACTCGCGGCCGACGTCATCGACCTGGTCAAGACGTTCCAGCAGGTGCTCGAGCGGGTTCGCACGCGTCCGGTGCTCAACGTCGACGAAGAGACTGTTACGGTCGGGCAGATGATTGATTATCTGCACCGGCGCCTGTCGCTTGAAGATCGACCGATTCGTTTGAAGCAACTCCTGATGCGGGTACCATCGCGACAGGCGCTGG
>Ga0335077_10005484_pt1 | contig 15567 bp, 14 predicted proteins | sample Lox_Sample_31_FD_207151 | JGI IMG/M metagenome (GOLD analysis project Ga0335077, IMG submission 207151) | Soil microbial communities from Loxahatchee National Wildlife Refuge, Florida, United States - Lox_Sample_3.1 | ecosystem: Environmental > Terrestrial > Soil > Wetlands | place: USA... | reverse complement strand
AATCCTACTGATAGGAGATACTCATGAAACACATAGCTTCAGCCGGGCCCCGCGGCCACAGTACCCATCACTACCGACAGCGTTCGAATCACCGAGATTCACACCATCACAGATGGAACGTAATTCTTGGTGGCCCGCTCGCAGGGCTGGCTTTCGAGGCTGCCGCGCCTCGGAGTTGCGAGGCAAAAAGCTTCGACCTCTGGCTCGGCCCGGCAGACACGTGTCCGAGCTACCTCTGCGCCGATTCCACGCCCCATTGCATATAATAGGTCTTACCCTATCGGCCCAAGCGGGCGCTTCGAATCCATCAGGAGAATTATGAGAGATTGGGGCTTCGCCCAGACCGACCCATCGCAGGAAATGGCACAGTTGCACTATTTCTCGATCAAGAAGCTCCAGGCAGGCACCGAAATCGAGTTCGTCATTACGGTGAAAGAGTACGTGACCCCCAAGGAGCCGACCATGCACTTCTTCGCCCAAGCCAACCGCCAGACCAACCAGAACACCGCACCCTATACGCCTTGCGGTTGGGGCAAGTCGCTGCTCGAAGCCTTATCCGAGTGCGTCCGGGCGATCAACCGCTTCCCCTACGAGGGCCAGGAGACCTGACCGGAGCGCAGTCACCAGACCGGCTTCGCGCGTCAGGTCCTGCCATCCACGACAGATCTACAGATACAACCGGTTGGCCGACGCCGCCGCGGCGTAGCTTCGCAGCGCCTCCATCTCGTCATCGAACGCCACGAAAACCGTATACAGCTTGGTCACTTGAAGGAGGTCATGGACCTTAGCCTGCGGGTGCAGCAGTTTGATGCTGCCGCCGCCATTGGTCACGCTGGCGTACGAGCCCACCAATTCGCCCAATCCGGCACTATCGAGATACGACACCTCCTTGAGATTCAGGAGGATGTTCTTGTGACCCGCATTGATCAGATCCTTGATCGTGTTGCGCACCAGTCCGGAGCCCTCGCCCAGCGTGATGCGGCCAGCCAGATCGACGATCGAGACATCCCCTGACTGGCGAACAGTAGCTTTGACGCTCATTCAGTACCTCCGCCGAACATTATATGTATATTTCAGGTTTCAAAATGTTGACTGAGCGAGTTTTCTTCGCAGAAAGCGGCGCTCCGGCTCGGAGCAAGGGCGTTCCAAGGCGGCGCGAAAACAGACGGCGGCGTCGGCGTGACGGCCCACCTCCTGCAGGAGGTGGCCGCGCACGGACAGGAGCAGGTGATAGTCTTCCAGCTTCGGATTGCCGTCCAGCCTTTCGACGGCCGCCAGTCCCTCTGCCGGCCCATGGACCTTGGCCACGGCCACCGCGCGATTCAGCGCCACAACCGGTGAAGCGTTCATCTCCAGAAGCCGGTCGTAAAGGCTGAGGATGGTTCTCCAGTCTATGGTTTGAGGATCGACGGCTCTCGCGTGGGTGGCCGCAATCGCCGCCTGAATATGGAATTCCGTGACATCCTCTCCGGTCATCGAACGTTCAAAATGGTGGAACCCGAGGGCGATCAACTGCTGGTCCCAGCGGCTGCGGTCCTGAAATTCCAATTGGACCAGGTCGCCAAGCTCGTCCACGCGAGCCGGCAGGCGCGCTGCCTGCAACGCCATCAATGCCACCAGGGCATCCACGCGCGGGGTCGAAATGGAAGACGAAGCCACCAGGCAACCCAGGCGCAGTGCCTCCAGGCACAGGTCCTGCCGGATCAGCGCTTCGCCTTCGTGCGCCGCGTACCCTTCGTTGAACATGAAATACAGGACGTCGAGGACCGATGCCAGGCGCTCCTGCAATTCGGCGCCGCGCGGCATCTCGAACGTCTGTGGGCCTTCGCGAAGCTGCCGTTTGGCGCGCACCAGCCGCTGGGCAAGGGCTGCCTCCTCCGCCAGGAACGCCCGCGCAATCTCCCGCACGCTGAATCCACCTACCGTCTTCAGACTCAGCGCCACGCTGGCATCGCGGGTAAGCGCGGGGTGGCAGCAGAGAATGATCATGCGCAGTTCGTCGTCGCGAAGCTGCTCCTCGCAGTCGGGATCGCCGGGCGAAATCGTGGCCGAACGGGACAGGTCGGCCACGATGGCTTCGGTCTTTTCCCCCAGCAGGCGATTGTGGCGGAGGGCATCGATCGCCACGTTGTGGGCCGTGCGATACAGCCACCCGGCGGAGTTTTCCGGCACTCCTCCAAAAGGCCAGGCTTCGAGGGCCCGCAGCATCGCCTCCTGCACCGCGTCCTCCGCGAGGGTGAGGTGCGCCGGCCCGAGCAGGCGCGTTAAGTGCGCCACCATGCGGCCGGCCTCCCGGCGAAACAGGTGCTCCAGCAGAGGCGCGGCCGCCGGTGCCTGGGTCACTCCTCCCAGATCTTACGGACCTCCACCGTGCCGCCGTATTCCAGGGTGGGATGATCGCGGGTGCGCTCCACGGCCTCCTCGTAGCTGGCCGCCTCGATGATATAGAAGCCGCCCAGGACTTCCTTGCTTTCGCTGTACGGCCCGTCGGTGGTGCGCAGCTTGCCGCCGTCGGCCCGCATCACGCGTCCTCCGTCGTTCGCCAGTCTCTTTCCGCCCACGGTGAAGGGCTTCTGCATCCAGCCCATGAACTTCTCCAGGGCGCGTTGCATTTCTTCCGGGCTCAGTTTCGACCAGCCGGATGGATCGCTGTGGAGCAGCAGTATGAATTGCGACATGTTTGGTTTCTCCTTATTTTACGCGAGTGTATTGCGCATGCTCGGTGAACTTGGGCTGGCCGTTTTCGTAAAACTGCCATTCGGCGGACATGTGATTCTGGTCCACGAGCCGGATCTTGGCGTTGTGCATGTGCCCGGCTGAAGGGCTGGCCAGGTTGGTCGCGTCCAGGAAAAGGAACTGAATCTCCCCTGTTTCGGGATTAAACGTTCCGGCCTGCATGCGCGGCTGGTTGCCCGCGGAGCAATAGTGGGTGAGCATCAGGCGATTGCCGTCGAAGTGGTAGACCGTCAGCATGGGAGCCTCCTTCTCCGAGGTAAACCGTTCCACCAGCGCGGTACCGCCGGCGATCAGTTCATAGCTCAGACGGGTTTTCCCCATCTCGGTGTCGGCCGTCCAGTCGCCGACCAGCGTTTTGAGGCGCGCGAACGCGGCTGCGGCGTTGGTGTTGGGTTCGGTCTTGGTATCGGCCGCGAAGCTCGCGCTGCCGGCCAGGAACAGGGCTGCAAGCAAAAGACTTGTCTTCATGCGTGTATCTCCTTGGGGGTGAATTTTCAAGGAAATGACGAATGAGGGCCGGCAGAATCGACAAATCTTCGAGTGGGATTTGCGGGGTGGGACAAAAACGTTTTACGGACTCGCGGCACTTACGCCGCGCCTCCGGAAAGCTGACAGCTTCGCCCCAAGGCGAACAGAAGCTGACATTACGCTGCTGGGGAGGTTGGGGCGACTCGGAAACTGTTACGCTTGGATGGCCTTGACCCGCAGATGCAACTTCGATTTGTACCGGGCGGCGGTGTTCTTCTTGATGACGCCCGTCTTGGCGGAGCGGTCGATCAACGAAAAAGTCTTCGGCAGCAGTTCCGCGATCACTTTGGCATCCTTGCCGCCAAGTGCCTTCCGCATGGCGCGGATCTGGTGCCGCAGGCGCGTTTTATTCTGCCGGTTGTATTCCGTGCGGCGTTCGGTCTGACGCACCCGCTTGAGTGCGGAAAAAGTATTGGCCATCTTCGCTAAATCTAATCCTTACAAAGTGATTGAGTTTCCAGGATAGCGCAACGCCGTCCGTGCCCGCAACTCGGGGGTAGTGCCTGAAAGGTGCGTTGATTGCAATTTGCGATAGTTTTCAGCCAAATTGGATCATCGGGCAAGAGGTGTAACGTCTCGCCGTCGAATTCGGCAATCAGCCGGTTGACCGTGGCACCAGCAGCCGCGCTTTTCAGCCGCGCGATTTCCATGCCGCTGACGCCCGCTTTCCCGCCCTTCAACTGAATGAGCCGCACGTCCAATAAGTCGGAATTCTTGCGGCCCAGACGGAAGGCTATGGCATCTATAATGCCGGTGCGTGGAGAAGTACCCTTGAGGAAGGCCACACGCCAGCCATGCTCGGTACAATATGCCTTCAGCGCTTCCTTGCTCGCGGCCTCCGCTGCGCGGGCCTTCGTGAAGGCATTCATGCGTCGGCGCGTCTGTTGGGCCTTCGCGGCAGCCGCACGCCGCTTCCTGGTGCGCGCTGCCTTTTCTCCTGGGGAGATTCTGTCATTCATTGAAATTGCGCTCTTTTATTCCGACCAATTCGGGGAAATCTTCGTCGTCATTCAACCGATGGGTCAGATGCCGAATATCGGGGAAATGCGCTCGATCCAATTGTGTACGAAATTCTTGAACTCAGGCTTGATCGTCCACCCTTCTGAATTCTGATCGTAGGCCAATAGGCCAATCGAGTTGATTTGGCTTGGATGATGGCGAAGGCCGGCGCACCATTTCCAAGCCAACACGATTCCGGCTGTCAGGATGGCTCGTGTCGCGCGGCTTCCGGGCGATCCGGTAACGCGAGCTTCGGGGGTGCGTCGCGGCATTATACTGAAAAGAAGAGTGAAACCCCGGGTGGCGCGCCATCGCTGGATTCTGTGGGCCGCGCTCGTGGTGTTGTCTCTTTACCCGCACAGCGCTGACGCGCTTGACCCGCGGAAGAGCCTCACCCAGTATTCGCGGCTGGTCTGGACCCAGCAGGATGGCCTGCCCCAGGACACCATCCGCGCCATCGCACAGACCACCGACGGGTATCTCTGGGTAGGCACGGACGAGGGACTGGCCCGCTTCGACGGCTACGAGTTCAAGGTCTTCGATAAAGGCAACGGCGACCTGCCCGGCAATTCCATCACCGCACTCGCCTCCGCCGCCGGCGGCGCTCTGTGGATCGGAACCTCGAACGGGCTGGCCGAATACCGCGATAGACGGTTTCACACCTACACCACCAAAGACGGGCTTCCCGACAACGCCATTACGGCGCTCTATGAGGACCACGGAGGCACTCTCTGGATCGTGGCGGGCGTGTACCTCAGCCGCTTCCAGGACGGCAAGTTCACGAACTTTGCCCCCGACGCGGAATTCCCGGTGACTTCCGTCCGCCAGATTCGCGAAGACCTGAATCACGACCTGTGGGTGGCGGGCTTCAGCCGCATCGTGAAGATGGCGGGAGGCCATTTCGTGACCGTGGTCGATCCCAAGGATCTCAATGGCGACATCGTCACCTGCATGGCCGCGGCCCGCGACGGCACGTTCTGGATTGGCGGGAGCGCGGGGATTCTGAGGCGCTCCGCCACGGGCGAGATCCGCCGGTACGGGGTCCGCGACGGACTGCCCGATATGCTGGTACGGGCCTTGTGGGAGGACCGCGACGGCAACATCTGGGCGGGCACGAACCTGGGACTCGCACGCCTCGATGGCGACCGCTTCGTCACTTCGCGCGATGAAGAGAGCCGCAACATTGTGCGGGCCCTTTTTGAGGACCGGGAAGGCAACCTCTGGGTCGGGTCGAACAGCGGACTCACCCGCTATCGCGACGACATCCTGACGGTCTACGGCAAGAGCGAGGGGCTGCCTAGCGACGAGCCCAACGCGGTCTTCCAAGACCATGCCGGGCGCATCTGGGTCGGCTTCCACGACCAGGGGCTGATGTTGTTCTCCGGCCGGGATTCCCGCGTATTCACCACACGCGAGGGCCTGCCCAACAACGAGGTTTTTTCGATCCGCGAGACCCGCGACGGGGACTTGCTGATCGGCGCCCGAGGCGGTCTCGCGCGCATGCACGGCGGCCGCTTTACGACGTTCGTACCTCCCGATCCGCTTGGCCGCGTGAATGTTTACGACGCCATGGAGGATGCTACCGGACGCATCTGGCTGGCCACTCCCGGCGGCCTGGATGAACTACAGGGCGGGCGGATTCGAACGGTCGAACTCAGCGTCCCTTTGCTGATCGGCGCGGTGGTCGCACTGTGCCAGGGCCGTGACGGCGCGGTGTGGGCGGCGACCTACGGAAAGGGACTGTGGCGCGTCCGCGGCAGCGACCACCATCTCTTCACCACGGCCGACGGGCTGGCGAGCGATGAAATCCGATCGCTCTACCAGGACCCGGAGGGTACGCTGTGGATCGGAACCTTCGGCGGCGGATTGAACGCCTTCCGCAACGGAAAATTCCAGAAGTTCACCAGCAGGGACGGATTGCTCAGCGACAACGTGACGGATGTGACCGACGACGGCCAATCCCTGTGGCTGAGCACGACGCGCGGAATCTGCCGGATTTCCAAGCTGCAGTTGCGCGAGTTGGCGGATGGCCGGCGGACCAAGCTGGATGCAGTCAACTATGGCGTGGAAGACGGGCTGCGCAGCGCTTCGTGTTCGCCGAGTTTTCCGATAGGCAGCGGCGGGCTGCGCACCTTCGACGGCCGGATCTGGTTCACCACCAGCCGCGGTCTGGCGGTGTACGAGCCAGGAGCGCGCAGTCAGGCAATTCTCTCCCCCGCCGCTCAGATTGTGGAGATCGCGGTGGATGGAAGTCCCGTGGACCTGGCCACGTTCCGGAAGATCGGCCCGCAGAGCGAACGGATCCAGATCCGCTATGCGGGCGTCCATCTGCGCGCGCCGGAGCGCGTTCAATACAGTGTGAAACTGGATGGCGTGGACACCCAATGGCGGGAAGAGGGAAGCCGCCGGATTATCGATTACAACAGCCTGCACCACGGGCCCTACCGGTTCACCGTCAAGGCCGAGGTCCCGGGAGCCCCTCCGAGCGAGCAATCGATCGCCTTCGAAGTGGAGCCGCGGTTCTACGAGACGGCCTGGTTCCGGATGCTCGCCGCGGCCATGGTGGCAGCCCTGGCGTGGGCGGTCTACCAGTTGCGCCTGCGCCAGATCCGCTCGCGCTTCGCGCTGGTGCTCGAGGAGCGCACCCGGCTGGCGAGGGAGATTCACGATACCCTGGCGCAGGGCTTCGTGGGCATCTCTTCGCAGCTCGATGCCGTGGCCATGTGCATGGCGGGCGAGAGCACCCCGGCACGCACGTTTCTCGATCTGGCGCGGCGTATGGCGCGGCACAGCCTCACCGAGGCGCGGCGCTCGGTAATGGACTTGCGGTCGTCCGCGCTCGAGGGCCGTAATCTCGCCGACGCCCTGCAGTCGGGAACGCGCATGTGGACTGCCGGATCGGGCGTGGATGTGGACGTGAATATCAGCGGGACACCGGGGCCCCTGCCCGAGGAAATGGAACAGCACTTGCTGCGCATCGCGCAGGAAGCCGTCACCAACGTTTTGAAGCACGCCGAGGCGAGCAAGATCCAAATCCAGCTTCACACCGAGGAGCGCAAGCTGTACCTGCGAATTCAGGACGATGGCCACGGCTTCGAGCAGGACGGCGTATTCGCGTCGCGAGGCGGCCACTTCGGTCTGATCGGCATGCGCGAGCGGGCTGAGCGCCTCGGCGGTGAACTGCACCTGGAGAGCCACCGCGGAGAAGGAACAGAGGTGCAGGTGGAGGTGCCGCTGCCATGAGTGAGCCGATACGGATCCTGGTTGCCGAAGATCACCTGGTGGCGCGGGTGGGTGTCAGCACGATCGTCAACATGCAGCCCGACATGACGGTCGTGGCGGAAGCGTCCAACGGGCAGCAGGCCGTGGAATTATTCCGGAAACACCTGCCCGATGTGACCCTGCTGGACCTGCGCATGCCTGGTATGACTGGCGTCGAGGCCGCCACCGTCATCCGCCGCGAGTACCCCTCGGCGCGCATGATCGCCCTGACCACCTATGGCGGCGACGAGGACATCCGCCGCGCTCTGGCCGCGGGCGTTCAGGCTTACCTCACCAAGGACGTGCTCCACGACGAGCTTCTCAAAGCGATCCGCGCCGTTCACGCGGGGCAGACGTATTTGCCGGCCGCGGTGGCGGCTGCGCTCGCTGCGCAGATCCCCCGCCCCGATCTGAGCGCCCGCGAAATCCAGGTATTGGAGCTGATCGTGCAGGGACTGGCCAACAAGCAGATCGCCTATTCGCTGAGCATCGCCGAGCACACCGTGAAGAACCACGTGAAGAGCATCCTCAGCAAGCTGGGGGTACAGGACCGGACGCAGGCCGCCACCGCCGCGATTCAACGAGGCATAATACATCTGTAGCGCAGGCGTCGGCCTGCCGGGGGAGATGCAGATGATGCGCGGGTTTGCGGTGCTGGCAGTCTTGCCGGTTTTTGGCTCTGTACTCTTCGCCCAAGCCACCGGCGCGCCCAATCATTCCACCGGGAACCCGACGCGCACCCAGACGATCCAGGTCGGCGAGCCGTACACCACGGCTCCGGGCGGCAATCCCGGCCGAACCACGGGGCGAACCGGCAACCAGAGCCCTTTCGGACAGAATCCACCGGCGGCGCCTCCACCTCCGTCCAAGCCTCCTTCCGCGCAGGGTGGCTGCACCGCCGCTACGCCGCAAGCCCCCACGCAAATCCTCTCGAACCCGGTCACCTACAATGGAGCCACCGCAACGGTAGGAATTATTTCCGTTGCCCCCGACGCCGACCTGACCGGAATTCTCTGCCTGCTCGATACGATTTCCCGCTCGCCCAGCGGTGCGGCTTTGATCAACGCCATCCAATCGGATGGTCAAAAGAGAAACCTGACGGTGCAGATCATCAAGCCCGACGCGGGTGTACCGGGCCCTTCGACCAGGCCTGGGAGCGGTGGCGACCTCGACTGGCTGAAGGCCCAGCCCGACTCGCTCTCCCCCGTCTATTCCAGCCAGCCGATCCGTCCGAAGGCTGCCAACGGCCTCCCGGACTTCAGCGCGGATGGCGTAGTGCAGCCGCCGATCTCGAAGATCGTCGTCTTCGGCGCCGGGGTCGCGGGGATTCGCGGAAAGGGCGTCAGCAGCGCGGTGCGCTTCTCTCCCTCCATGTTTCCGTTGAACGCGCCCGGGATCCGGCAGTCGTCGAACGCGGGAGCGGATGTGGGCCTGATTCACGAACTGATTCATTGCCTCCGGCACATCGACGGGATCGCCAATCGCACACCGGTGTTCAAAGCCAACGACAACACCGTGGCAGACGGCACATGGCTGACGGTAGACGAGCGGGAAGTGATTGGAGACAGCACCGTACCGGCCAAATGGGTGACGGAGAACCGCTATCGTGCCGAGCGCGGCCTTCCTGCCCGCGCGTGCGTTGCCCCCAGTTGCTTCTAGACGTCTGTAATCGAGGTTCCGGACGACTATTTCTCTTCGACCTGTACAACGCGATCGGCGGGAATGTCCTGCATCGTCTGGCGCGTTCCGGAGGGCCACTCGATTTCGATTCGTTCCATCTTCGGTGCCGCGCCCAGCCCGAAGTGCAGACGCAAATCGTTCTGGGAAAGATAGCTTCCCCCGCTGCGGACCTCGTCCACCTGGGTCCGCCCCCCGGCAGTCACCTTGACCTTCGCTCCCAGCGCGCTGCGATTGGACCGCCGGCCCGTGAGTTGAATCAGCACCCAGTGTCCCGCGGGCCGCGACTCCTGCTTCAGGAGGGTCGGCGGCTCGTTCTGATTGTTGATCAGCACCTCGACCAGTCCATCGTTGTCATAATCGGCGAAGGCGGCGCCGCGCGCGGCGTGGCGTTCCAGAATGCCGGGGCCCGCCTTCTCCGAAATGTCCGCGAACCTGCCTTCGCCCAGATTGCGATAGAGGATCGCGCGGTCCTTGAAGTGAATATCGGTCCGCAGGCGGTCCACTTCGGGGAAGACATGCCCGTTCACCAGCAGGAGATCCTTCCAACCGTCGTTGTCGAAGTCGAAGAAGCCGCATCCCCATCCGACCCAACGCGTGTTTCGGGAGAGCCCCGCCGGGATGGTGACATCGTCGAACTCGCCTGCGCCGCGATTCCGATAGAGAGTCTCGCGCTCGTCAGAGAAGTTGCTGCGAAAGATGTCGGGCCAGCCATCGCCATCGTAGTCGGCCGCGGTGACTCCCATGCCGGACATCGCCTTTCCATTTTCGTCGAAGGCGACCCCGCGCAGCAGAGCCTCTTCCGTGAACCTGCCGTGGCCCTGATTGATGTAGAGCAGCGACGGCGTCTGGTCGCAAGCCACGTAGATGTCGGTGAGTCCGTCGTGATTGAAGTCCCCGGTGAGGACGCCGAGGGCGTAGTTCTGATCGGGCCCCGAGATGCCCGACGCGTCGGAGACATCCGTGAAGGTACCGTCGCCGTTGTTGTGGTAGAGGATATTGCGGTCGAAGGGAAGGCCGCGCGGGCCGCAGGCGACCGGCACGGAGCGGTAAAAGCAGTAGGGATTGGCGCCCGGCTTGGGAGTCGTTGCCGGATCGAATTTCAGGTAATTGGCCACGAAGAGGTCGGCGTGCCCGTCGTTGTCGTAGTCGAGAAACGCGCAGCCGGTGTTGTAGCGGACGCGGTCCTGGCGCAGGCCGGCCGCTTCCGTCACGTCCTCGAATCGGCGCCCGCCCACATTGCGATAAAGATGATTCTGGCCCCAGGAGGTGACGAAGAGATCGGTGAAACCATCGTTATCGTAGTCGGCCGCGCAGACGCCCTGCCCCCACCCGATGGCGGAGGCCAGGCCCATTTTGACCGTGACGTCCGTGAAGTGCCCGTTTCCGTCGTTGTGATAAAGCCGGCTGGGGTTGCCCACAGCCTTCCCCGAGACGATGAAGATGTCGGGCAGGCCATCATTGTCGTAATCGAAGAAGGCCGCTCCGCTGCCGGTGGTCTCCAGGATGAAGCTCTTGGACTCCTGGCCGCCATTGGGGAAGAGCGCGGTGAGCCCCGCGCGGGCTGCCACGTTCCGGAATTGCGGCGTGTAACCCCCGCCCCAGAAGAAGAGCAGGCCCGAGAGTACGGCCGCGAGTCTCACTGCTTGGGCGCCTTCTCTCCCAGCTTCTTCAGGAAATCGGTGAACTCGCCGTCGGGCGGCCTGGTGAGCTTGTCGATTACCGCCTTCTCGCGCTGCGCGTCGGCGGTGCGGCCGGCATTGCGGTAGGCGAGCATCAGGCTGTAGTGCGCCGATTCGCTGGAGGGCTGGAGCTTGACGGCACGCTCCAGCAGCGGGATCGCCTCGGCGTCCTTCTTCGCTTCGGACTTCGTCTTGGCGAGCGCCACGAGGGCTTCGGCAAAATCGGGATTGAGGGCGGCGGCTCTTTCGTAGTGTGCGGCGGCGCCGGCGCGGTCCTGCTGGGTCAGCAGGATCTGGCCCACTTCGAACTCCGCGACGGCATCGCTCGGATTCAACGCGAGCTCTGCTTCGAATTCCTTGCGGGCGTCGCGCAGGTTGGCCGGGTCGTGCGACTGTAACAGAAGGGCGCGCCCAAGACGGAAGTGCAGGTTGAGCGCCGTGGGATTCTTTTGGACGGCCTTGCGGTATTCGGCCGCGGCCTCCTGGTAGCGTCCCTGGATCTCGAAGATTTCGCCAGAGAGCTGGTTGACGCGGTAGGATGCGGGCGCTTTCTGGTACATCTGGAAGACCGTGTCGTTCCAGGCGCGCATGTGCACCCGGGCGGACTCGTAGAGCACGTCGGCGTCGGTGGGGAAGGCCTTCTGCAGCTTGTCGAGGAGCGGGTACGTTTCTTCGAGGCGGTTCTGGGCGACATCGCATTCCACCAGAGCGACGCCCGCGAGGCGGCGCTGGGTGGGGTCGGAGTTCGAGGCGAACTGCTGTTCGAGATCGGGGCGGGCGGTGTCGCAGGCGCCCGTAGCGGCTCGGCTGAGTGCCAGAAAGGTGCGCGCGGTGGAGTCGTTGGGCGACGCGGCTACGATCTTTTCGAGCACCTGGCGGGCTTGCAGATATTGCCCGCGATGAAAGGCCTCGATGGCGGAATTGGTGGTTTGCGCCGAGAGCAGGGAGGCAAGGAGAGAAAGCGCCAAAGTGAGTCTGACGCGGCCCATGGGTACAGGCACAAGAGCCACATTAATGCCCCGCATCGTCGAGCACCAGGTCGAGGTCGCCGAAGCGGTGGCGGAGCTTGCCTTCGATCAGCCGAAAGCCCAATGCCGGCGGCGCGCCGGGAGCAATGCGCGCGGGCGGCGCCAATCGTTCCGAAGGCGATGCCGCGATCTCTACCACCTGGCCTGAGGATGCCACCTGCTCCACCAGGTCACCCGTGCTCTCGTCGAGCGCGAACAGCATCATCGCCAGCACCGCCAGCCTCATCGAACCTCCAGTTCGCGCAACGCCTTGGCGGCCGCGCTGCTGTCGGGCTTCTGCTCCAGCAACCTCTGCATGGTCTCCTTGGCCTTGTTGCGATCGCCCATCTTGATATACGTCCGCCCCAGATTCATGTACAGAAGCTCGTCGTTGGGCGCCATCTTGATGCCGTACTCGAAGGCCGCGATGGCATCGTTGGTCTGCCCCATTTGCAGATATAATACGCCGAGATTATTGATCGCGCCAGCATGGTCGCGCTTCAGCGTGATGGCCTTCTGGAACCAGTCCTTGGCTTCGGCGTTGCGATTGGCGTGGGCCGCCAGCATGCCGAGCTGATTGGGCGCCTCGGCGTCCGTGGGATCCACTTCCATGGCGCGCTGGAACAGTTTGGCGGCGGCAGCCGTGTCGCCGATTTCCGCCTGCACCTCGCCGGCATTCACCAGCGGATACGCCGCCTTGGGCAGCAGGTCGATGGCGCGCTGATAGTTGGCCAGCGCCTCGGGCAGCTTGTGCAGGCCCGACTCCACACCCCCGAGATTGTTCCACGCCTCGCCCAGGCGGGGATTCACGGCGACCGCCTTTTCCAGGTAAGGCCGCGCCGCGTCGAACCGGCCCGCATCCAGGTGAATCTGTCCGATGGCGTTGAGCGCCTTGTCGTTCTCGGGCGACTGCTTCACCGTCTCCTCCAGGTACGGCAGCGCCAGATCCGGATAGCCCGCCCAGTAGAATGCCGCGCCCAGCTTGAAGTAGTTGCGGCGCGGCAGACTCAGGTAGTCGCCGTGGAACGGGAGGGCCAGTTCGCGGCGATTGCCGCTTCGCATGAGCTTGAGGTCGGCCGCCACGGCGGCGGCATCGGGCACGCCGGCATACAGCTTGTGCACGCGGCTTTGCTCGTCGATCAGCAGCGCCCAGGGAAGCACCAGCGCGGTCCGCCAGTCGAGAAGATAGCGGCGGAAGAGCGCATAGCCCGCGGCCACATCGCCTGGTTCCTGGCGCAGGTTGATCACCTCGGCGGGCAGGTTGGGGCTCTCGCCTTCTCCGATATAGAGGAGACCCGGACCCTTGCGCTTGTCGGGAAGCGGTACCGGTTCGATCAGCCAGGTATCGTGCAGGCGCGGCAGGTTGTCCCCGGCGGCGTTCTGCGTGGCCGGAGGTGCGGATGTCCGCTGGCGGAATACCTGGCGGCGGAGGCCCACCGACCCCTCGGTAATCTCGTAGCGGTAACCGGCGGCCAGGTTGTGGAACTCCTGCCGCAACCCCGAGGGCCACCACACCCGCACCGCATTGATCATGCTGGCGCCGCCCAGGCCGAAGTGCAGCACCTTGGTGTGCTGCGAGACATATCCCGACCCGGTCTGCAAATACTTCACCCGGCCGTCCACTTCCACACGCGCGCCGATGCCGTCGCGATTCGACTTCGTCCCCACCAGCCGGAAGGCGACGGCATTGCGTCCGCCCGCGCAATCGTTCTCGAAAGCCTTGACCTGCGGCCCGAGGCGGCTCTTCAGCAGGATGTCGAGATTGCCATCGCCATCGAAGTCGGTGACCGCAAACGCGCGGCTGTCCAGGGCGTGATCGAGGCCGCTCACGCCGGAGAGGTCGTGGTACTTGTTGTTGCGCCGGGCATAGTAGACGTTGCGCTCCCGCCCGTTCCAACTGTAGTCTTCGCGGATCAGTTGATTGATCGCGTTCCAGCCGCTTTCGTACGCTTCCGAGCGTTCCCCGGCGGTCACCGGCGACTTGGCCACCACCTGCCGCCAGAAGAAGCTCATCAGGTCGGTCTCGTTCGGACCGGTCAGCATCCCGCACGCGATGTAGATCTCGGGCGAACCGTCGTTATCGAAATCGTGCGCGTCGGCGCTCCAGGCCCAGCGGCCCATCTCGACGTCCTGCTCCTCGCTGGCGTCGGCGAACGTGCCGTCGCCGCGATTCTGGTAGAGCGAGTTCCCCTTGGTGTGGCGGCGGTACGGCTCGCGCAGGCCGCCTTCGCTCACCGGGCGAAAAGCGGGCTCGCGCACCACGCGCTGCCCGGCCTCGCTCCACATGTTGGAGACGTACAGGTCGGGGCGGCCGTCGAGATCGAAGTCGAACCACGTGGCGCTCATCCCCGGGCCCATATCCTCGACGTAAGCATCCACAGCCACGTCGCGGAAATGGCCGCGGTCGTTCTTGTAGAGGTTGTGCTGCCCGAAATCGTTGGCCACGTAGAGGTCGGGCCAGCCGTCGCCATCGTAATCGCACCAGGCAGGGGCGAAGCTGAAGCGATTGTTGTTCTGGTTGAGGCCCGTAGCCGCAGTGACATCCTCGAATATGCCCGACCCATCGGCGGCGAGTTGATTGCGGAACAGGAAATTCGGCGGTCCGTTCTGCGCGTCGTGATAGGGAACGGGGTAGCGATACTGATCTTCGCTCTGAAAATAGGTGTACGTGCAGAGGTAGAGGTCAATGCGCCCGTCGCGATCGAAATCCGCGGCGGACATGCCGGTGAAGCTGCCCTGCATGGGGCTGCGGAAGCGGAAGGCGTCCTGTCGCAGCGCGAAGGTTCCATCGCCCTGGTTGAGGAACAGAACCGGCCCGGACGCGCGCAGCACCACCAGGTCCTGCCGTCCCACGTTGCGGAGGTCGAGGAACAGCGCCGAGGAAGTGTCGTCGAGCAGACCGACGCCCGCTCGGTCGGTGATGTCCTGCATGCGGCCGTCGCGGAATTGGTAAAGCCGATTGGGCAGGCCGCCAGGTTGGCAGACGTACACCTCGTCGAGGCCATCGTCGTCGATATCGCCCACCGCGATGCCCTGATTGCCGTAGATGTCGATGCCGGACGCGGAATCGAGACGCGCGCGCCAGTAGGGGATGCCGCGCAGGAGTTGCTCGCGGAACGAATCGGTGGCGCCGAAAAGGTCCGCGGTGACATCGCGAAACAGCGGGCGCGGCGATTTGGCGAGCGTCTCGCGCACGGGCTGCAGTTCCGTAAATCTGCCGTCCCGCCACTGGTAGCGCAGATAGCCGACACGGTACTCGAGGCCGGTGGGCTGCACGCTTTGGACCTCGTAGCGGATGGTGTCGAGGGGCAGAACATAAAACCGGGGGTTAGGGGTTGGGGGTTGGGGGTTGGCGCTTTGCGTTGCGGTGATGTCCGCTTCGAAGACATCCGGGGAGATTTGGTGGTAGCGCGTGGGGAACGGGATGCTGCCGGCCGCGGCGAGTTTCCTGAGCTGCGCGGCGATCTCCATGGCGGTCTTTTCGCCGGGAAAGTTGTCGGCGCCGGGAAGGATGTAGGGCGCGAGGAGTTCATGCGGACTCGGCCGGCGGAAATGCACGGGGAATGGGGCGGCGGAGAGATGGCGCGGGCGAAGGCAGGCGGCAGCGGCGAGAGCGCCCAGAAGTTCCCGTCGAGTCATAGCGTCACTGCGTAAACGTGGCGCAGGCACTCCTGCCT
>Ga0335077_10005481_pt1 | contig 15571 bp, 11 predicted proteins | sample Lox_Sample_31_FD_207151 | JGI IMG/M metagenome (GOLD analysis project Ga0335077, IMG submission 207151) | Soil microbial communities from Loxahatchee National Wildlife Refuge, Florida, United States - Lox_Sample_3.1 | ecosystem: Environmental > Terrestrial > Soil > Wetlands | place: USA... | reverse complement strand
GTGGTAGTGGCGTGCGGCGGCTTGCGTTTCGCCGCTCTGCTCGAGCGCCTGCGCCAGATAAAGTTGCGCATTCGTTTGCGTGGGGTCAGCGGCTACGGCGCGTTGCCAGGTATCGATGGCCTCTTCGTTGTGGCCAAGCTTTTCGGCGAGCAAGCCGTAGTTCACGAGCGCATTGGCATTCTGTGGAGCGCGGGCCAATACTTTCCGATAAAGCTCATAGGCTTCCTGATCGCGACCCGCGACAATCAAACCGCGCGCGTAGGCTTCCTGCAACCCGATATTTTCGGGGTTAATTTCCGCGGCGTTCTGCAAGGCGCGCAGGGCCAACTCGCGTTGACCGGCCTGATCAGCGGCGCGGGCGAGCCTGGTTTGCAACGCGCTGTCGTCCGGATTGAGACGTGCGGCACGCTGGAGGGAGGAGAGGTTCGCGGAGACATTGGCCCAATAGAAATGAAGACGATCCATGGCGCCCCAGAGGAGCAAGCAGGCAACCACGGCCACGCGCAGAACCCGAGCGCCGGCGGAGCTTCCGGCAATCCAGTGATAAAGCGAGGCCAAGCCGGTGGACGTGGATTCCGCTGGCTCATCGCCGCCGCGATCATCCAACAGCAAGGACGCAATGCGCGAATCGCGCAGCTTCCAGATGGCGCCATCGAGAATGAAATGGTGGAGATTCACGAGCGCCGTAAAAGTCAAGAAGCTGGTGGGGAAATCCGCGTGGAAGACGCGGCTGACAATCCAGGGACCGGGCACGAATAAGGCAATACCCCCGGCGACGAGCACCAAGAGGTAGCGCGCAAAGCTCCAATTCGTTTTACCTTCAGCGCGAGCTTCCTTCTCCTGGTAGTAGCTGGTGATCCATAGATACTGCGCGGAGTGCATCACCGCGAGGATGCCGCTCGAATAGCGAGTCTGAGGGACTTCGCTGTGCGTAATGATCTCGATCAGTGAGGGAAGCAAGAACCACAGGAACTGCGTGGTGACGAGAGTGAGGCTCGGCAAAAGCGCTTTGAATGAAGCGCGCCTTCCAAGCGAAAACAGTGCCCAGCCACTGGCCACCACGAAAAACAGAGCGAGCATGCCGCGCACCGGAAGGGTGAACTTCAACGGCAGTCCGAGGGAGATAATCAGTGGGTCCGTGGACTTGCCGGTATGGAAGCTGAAGAGGAGCATCAAGTACGAAGCGATAAACGCCAGGTGCAGCGCCTGCCGCTCACCCTCGTGGGGAGAGAGGCCGGCACGCCGGGTGAACATCATCGCCAGGCCGAAATTCTGGCCAGTGTAGTGCCAGGGACTCCAACAAATATAAAGAGTGAAGATCCACGGCAGCAGGGGATACCAGAGATGGGCGATGAATCCGGCGGCAGCCAGGAGCAGCGCCACGTGCACGGTGAAGTAGCGGTATTTTGTGAATTCGTCGTAGGAATGATAGGCGCGGTAAACCGTGGCCATGAAGTGCGGGTAGTTGAAAAGAAGGGCGAGCAGATAAAAAGCAAAAGACCAGCCGGTGGTCGAACTCGGCGAGACATAATTGGTTAGTACTAGCAGTGGAACGGACCAGGCGCCGCAACCAATGAGCAAGTCGAGCCAAGGGCGGTAGACCCAGGGCGCGGACGGCTTCGTACCGTTACCGCCGACTTGGGTGGGCGCGCCCGGCAGCGTGGAAAATGTGGATGACATCCCTATCGAGCCTAACGTACTCTTTCGCGTGTGACGGCACGACGCGGACACCGCATGCGGAATAAGTTACGACTTATCGGCCGGCTCGGGTTTGTGAAGTAGAGCGGTACGGTGTGGAATCGCGCTGCCGCCGCCATTCCGGGCACTGTCGCAGCCGCGCACGCCGCAGCCTCCGTCCGATGCGCTTTTTCCGCCTGTTGTGCATCTAATGAATAGCAGTTCAAATGGAGGAGACTGGAAATGAGGAACCCTACCACTCTCACGCGTGCGCTCCTGTCGACCGCCGCACTCGCGTTGCTAGCCGCGGGTTTGGCTCCGGCTGAGACGAAGCCATCGGCCGCGGGCACGGTGACCTTCACGGTCACGGCGGTCGGAAAGAAAGAGAGCGCTCCGCCCATTTCGAAGGACGATGTTCAACTTTTTCAGGGCAAGGAGCGCAAGCCCGTCGGCGACTGGAAGAAGGGCGATCAACTGTTCCTGGCCATTTTGATCGACAATTCGATTGATAGCGGCGCAGCGGGCCAGTGGGATTATTTGCGCGAATTCATCATGAGCCAGCCGGCGTCGACGCACATCGCGGTGGGTTACCTGCAAAACAATACAACGACGATGGCACAGGATTTCACGCAGAATCATGAACTGGCAGCGAAAGCAGTGCGCATGCCGATTGGCATCGGCGCGCTGGGCTCCAGCCCCTACCTGGCCACGCTGGATATGCTGAAGCGCTGGCCCGACACCGGCCCGCTACGCTCGATTCTGCTGGTGAGCTCCGGCATCGACTACTTCCGTGGCCCCGGCTCCGGCCCGTTCTATCCCGACCTGGATTCGGTGATTTCGCGGGCCGAACGGCAGAACACGAACATTTGGTCCATCTACTATCCGAGCGCAGGCCATCGCGGCCGTGCGTTCATGCTGACCAACAACGGCCAGTTGAACATCGACAAGTTGTCTGAGGATACCGGGGCCGAATCGTTTTTCCTGGGTACTGGCGTTCCGGTTTCGATCCGGCCGTATTTGGAAGAAATCGGCACGCACCTGAGCAATCAATATCTGCTGACGTTTGTGGGCAGCGGTGGCAAGAAGGGTAAATATCAATCCATGAAGGTCAAGACGGAGCTGGCCGACATGGAGTTCCTTACGCCGGCGTCGGTTTATTTGCCGCCCGCTTCGTAAATTCAATCAAAGTGGACAAAGGCGTCCGGCTGCGGCCGGGCGCCTTCTTTTTTTTGCGAGGGCAAAACTTAATTGGTGCGCGTGGAATCGCGAATCACCAATTCCGGGTGCAGCTTCTGCGACACCACCGCCCAATCGCGATTCTCATGGCCGGCTTTGATGGCGTCCATGACGATGTTGACGGCCGTGCTACCCATGACTTCGAGAGGTTGGCGAACGGTGGTCAGGGACGGCACGGAGAGCGCCGAGACGGCTACATCGTCAAAGCCGGTTACGGAACACTGCTCGGGCACGCTGATTCCGGCTTTCGCGAGAGCACGCATGGCCCCGAGCGCGGTAAGATCGTCGAAGGCCAGCAGAGCCGTAAACTTTTTCTTAGTCAGCAGGAGCTCTTCGGTGAGGCGGTAGCCGTGTTCAAAGCTGGAGGTGGCGTCGAACACGTCGGGCAGCTGCAGAGTCAGCCCGGAATCGAGTTCCAGCTTCACGGATTGTGCAAATTTCTGAATGCCGCGCCAGCGCGGGGCGGTGTCGATCAAGCGCTTGGGGCCGCGAATAATGGCGATCTTGCGGTGGCCGCGCTGATACAGATGTTCGAGGGCCTGACGGCCTCCCGCTTCATTATCGACCATAACGGAGCTGACGCGATTACCCGGTAACTCCCAGCCGATGGTGGCGGCGGGAATTTCTCGTTTATTCAAATCGGCCAACACATCGATATCGACGAACAGCCAGTTGGCCACGACGATCAGGCCATCGACGTGGCGCTCGAGCAACATTTCCAGGTAGCGCTCGAAGCGGTCGCGCTGGTTGTGGGCGTCGGCGAAAATCGGGAGATACGCAAGAGGATAGAGAGCGTTCTCGATGCCACGAAGAATTGGCGTGCAAAAAGGATCGGTCACGTCGAACAGCATCACGCCGATGCTCTGGCTGCGCCTGCTGCGCAGGAAGCGGGCCATGGCGTTAGGGCGGTAGCCGAGGCGCTTGGCGGTTTCTTCGATGCGCTGGCGGGTGGTGGAGGCGATGTAACGGGCCAGCGGCGCGTTGTTGAGAACAATTGAAACAGTGGCAGGAGAGAATCCCGTGGCCTGCGCCACGTCGCGCATGGTGATGAGCCCGCGCTTACGTCCGGTCTTTTTCATGGACGACCTCTCGCGTGCCCATCATCGGCTGATTCCACCCCAAAATGCAACGGAATCGCAAAGCTGGATCAATCTTCGGGCGGAATTTCGAAAGAAAGCTGCTCACGGAAGCCACGCGTTTTCCAGATGCCGAAGGCGATGCCCGCAGCCATCCAAATGGAACCCACGATGATGGCGGGCTTGCTGAGGTTAATCCACAGGCCGAAGCAAATCAGAAAGCCCAGGACGGGAGGAACAAGGTAGCTGATTCTCTTTTCGTTGGAGCGAACGTAATAGCGCAAGAAGGCGGCAAGATTCACGCCCATGAAGGCGATCAAGGCTCCAAAATTGAGCATTTCGGCGCCCAGGCCGTAGGCGTCGCCACCGTTCAGGATGTTCTTGATGGTGTCGAAGGTGAAGAAATTGCCGCCGGCGAAATTCTTGTAACCGGCCACGATTTCGAGAACAAACGCACCCAGCAAAGCCACGATCCCGACGACAAATACGTTGTTGCGGGGAATGTGGTGCTTGGGATCGACGGCGCCGAAGAAGGATTTAGGGAGAGCGTTGCTGCGACCCATACCATAGAGCAGCCGCGCGGCACCCAATTGCGCGCCCAAGCCGGAACCGAAGTTGGCGAGGAGCAGCGTAAATCCGACAATCGGGAAGAGCAACGGCCAAGCGCGTCCGGCGATGTAAGAATACGCGGTGTTGACATCGGGGAACGGTTCGGAGGCGGGCCAGATCAACTGAGCAACATAGGATTCCACCGCGGACAGAATACCGATGACCACGCAAGTCAGAACGGTGGCGAGCAGGATATTGCGGCGTGGATTCTCGGCTTCTTCCGAGAGCGTGGAGATGCCGTCGAAACCGATGTAGGTGAGCACCGCGATCGAGGTGCAACCGAACACGCCGCCATAGGAGAAGGTGCTGGGATCATAGAAGGGCCGCGTGTAATAGGCGACATCGTGCGGCGCGCCGAAGATGTAGCGCGCGGCGGCGACGAAGATGGCCACGACAACAGCGCCCATAGCAATGGCCATGCCCGTGTTGATGCGCGCAGACGTCTTTACGCCTCGCACGTTGAGCAGCGTAAACATGGTGGCAAAGAAAATTTTCCAGATCCAGGCGGGAACGCCCGGGGCGAACTGGTGCGCCTGGCCCGCGCACCATACGGTGCAAATCAACGGATTCAGCATGTAATCCATCACCATGCTCCACCCGGTGATGTAGCCGACGGCGGGATTCACTTCCTGCGCGACGTAGGTGAAGGCGGAACCGGCGCTGGGATAGGCGCGGGCCATGCGGCCATAGCTGATGCCGGTGAAGAGCATCGCCACCATGGCGATGAGGATGGCGGTGACAACGTGGCCCTTGCCGCGGTCGCTCAACACGCCGAAGACAGACATGGGCGCGACGGGTTGAATGACGATGATGCCGTACAGAATAAGATCGCTGAGAGTAAGTGTTCGCCGCAGGCGGGGTCCCGCCGCAGCAGTGGTGCCGGGCTCGGGGCTCAAGCACCTCTCCTTTTGCCGGAGCGCCTTCCGTCAGAAGCGGAAAGGACCACGGCGCGAGTCAAATTTTTCGGCGCGTCGGGGTTAAGTCCCTTCCGCAGGCCGACAGCTGTTCCCAAAAGATGAGCGGGAATTGCGGTCACAGGGTAACGCGCAAATTCCGGCCCGTCCAGAGCAAGTTCGATAAGGAGGTCACTGTGCTTCTTGAGCTCGGGAGTAGCGCGATTGACGATGACGCAGGTGGCGGCGCCAAGCTCCTTCAACTCGCGAACGAGACTGGTCTCCGCCTCTTTTGCGGCGTCGGAAATATAAAAGGTGATCAAGGTTTGCGGTCCGGCAATGGACCGCGGCCCGTGGCGGAATTCGAGAGAATGGTAGACCTGGGCATAGGAGGAAGACATTTCCGTGACTTTGAGTCCCGCTTCCTGGGCGATCCAGTAGTGGACGCCTTGGCCGAGGAAGACATAATCCGCGAAGTTGCGTTTGCCGGCGAAGGCTTCGATTTTTCGGGCGTGATGGTCGAACCACGCCTGGCCTTTTTCCGGCAGTTCGTCTAGGGCGCCGGAAAACTGTTGGTCGGACACAAACTTCAAACCGAGGCGTTGGAAAGCCAGGAGAATGGCGGTGAACGAGCGGGTCATGACGGTGCTTTTTTCGTCGGCCCAGTCGAGTTTGAAGGTGTGAGTGCAGAGCTTCTCGAGCACGCTCTCCGGATTGCAGGTGACCGCCAGCGTCTGCACGGTTTTGTGCGACTGAAGAAGTTCGGCGGCGCGCAGAACTTCGGTGGTCTCTCCCGAGCGGGACATCAGCACGATTTGTTCGGCGCCGATGCGGCCAAGGATTTCTTCGGGCGCAAACAGCAGCTCGGAGGCCGGTACGGCAGTGGCCGGAATGTAGAAGTGCTTGGTCCAAAGGGCAGCGATCAAACAGGAAAGGTAGTAGCTGGAGCCACAGCCGACAAAGAGCCAGGGGCTACGGGGAGAGTAGGACTCCGCCAGGCGCTCGAGCGTGCCATTCTCCCGGAGTTGCCTTTCGGTCTCCGCCCAAATGTGGGGTTGCGAGCAAATCTCAGCCAAAGTATGTTTGGCAGGACGGAGTTCGGTAATCCGAGCCTTTGCTGGGGCTTTCGAAATGCGGGGCGCCAAAGGACCACTCCTTTTATTGAAACGTTTCAATAGGAGATATTTTGCAAGACAAGCGGCTGGCGCGCAAGCCCTAAACTTGGCGGTCGACGGGGACGGCGCTGCTGTTGCTCCACATTTCTGCCTACGAGGCGTGTGGGGAAATCCACAAGCTCTTTCAAGACTGTCCCTTAGGCCAGTTCCCAAAACTCCCTTTCGGCCTTATCTCTTGGTTCACAGCTGCCCGAATGTGCGCACCGTGGTGCGACGATTTCGCGTCTAATTGGTATGAAGACGCTTTACGTCGGAACCCAGTCCATAGACAGAGGCAGAAGGGATGGCTGTCTTAGCCCGAGTGATTGACCGGCAACTAATTCGACGCCTCCTGCTGCACCTAGCAGGCTTCGTGGCCGTTTTTGTGGTCGCGGACTGGCTGCGGACCTTATCCGTCCGGCCCGACGCCATTCTGCAAGGGTACCTGCAAATTACCACCGGGCTATTCGCGTTTGTCTTCGCGGCAGTGGCCATGGTGCGGTTCCAAGGCACGCAGGATCGCATCTCACTGATCTTGGGATCCGGTTTCCTGCTTTCCGGCGCCACGCTCACGGCTTCGAGCGTTTTGTTTTTCCAGTTGATCAAAGAATCGCCTGTGTGGGTCCTGTGGGCCCCTGCCGGGTGGTGGATCAGCCGGCTGCTGCTGGCGCTGCTCTTTGGGGTGGCGTTGCTGGTCGAACACTTCATCCCGAGATCGCGGCATCCGCGGCTGGAAATCGCCGGCGCGCTGTTTACAGTGATTTCCCTGACGTATCTCATCACCGCATCCTTGAAGAGACTTCCGGCGGAAGTCTCCGGCCATCCCGCGGCGGTCATTCCGAATCCGCTGCACCTGCTTCCGGCCACTATTTTCCTTGTGGCATTGTACGGCTACCGACGGCGGAAATATCTGAATAACTCGGCGTTCGACCGCTCGATCTATTCAGCGGTTTGGCTAAATCTGGCGGCGCAACTGGCGGCATGCCAGTCTGTGAAGTTGCTGGACGGCCCGTTTCTGTTTGCCCAAGGCTTGAACGTGATGAGTTACGTTATTTTGCTGGGCGGATCGCTGCTGGACAGCGCGCGTGTTTTCGAGCAGGTGCGGCATCTGGCGGCGAGTGATCCCCTGACGGGACTGGCGAACTACCGCAAGCTGCTGGACGTGCTGGATACGGAAACGGAACGCACCCTGCGCACGGGCAGGCCGTTCGCCGTGCTACTGCTGGACCTGGATGGGCTGAAGCGCATCAACGATACGTACGGACACCTGGTGGGCAGCCGCGCGCTTTGCCGCGTGGCCGACATCCTGCGCGTGCATTGCCGCGCGATTGACACCGCCGCGCGTTATGGCGGAGATGAGTTTGCCGTAGTGCTGCCGGAGGCGCGCGAAGAGGAAGCGCAGCGCGTCTCGTCGCGGATCGAGGAAACGCTCGCCGCCGACCAGGAAGAGCCGCCGATTTCCGTCAGTATCGGGACTTCGGTGTATCACGGCGAGGGCGAACGCGTGGAAAAACTGCTGAAAGACGCGGACCACAACCTGTACCAGGAAAAATCGCGGCGCAAGGGAGCGGCGCGAGGAAATGAAGCGTCGCGCCGTCGCAGCCACAAGAAAACCTGACCGCGGTTAATTCCCTTTCTGATACGGCGCCAGCTGATCGGTAATTTTCGACTTGTCGCCGACGACGACAATAGTCATTTCTTCCGGCCTGATGTACTGGCCGGTCATCTTCTGCACATCGGCGGGCGTGACCGCGTTGACCTTGGCAACGTAGGTCTTCAGGTAGCTCTCACCGAGCCCCTGGAAATCGACGTATTGCAACTGGCTGATCAGCGCGCCGCGGCTGGAGTTCTGAATGATGAAGACCCCGGAAATATAATTTTGAATTCCCTTGAGCTCGGCGGCGGGCGGCGCCTCGGATTTGAGACGACCGATTTCGCCGAAGATTTCCTTGAGCGAAGCGCCGGTGAATTGCGTGGTCACGTCCGCACTTTCGGCCCAGTAGGCATCGTGATAGCGGCGCGAGATTTCACTGCGGGGCGAGTAGGTGTAGCCCTTCTGCTCGCGGATATTCGCGGTAATGCGCGAGTTGAAGGAACCGCCGAGCAGCGCATTGGTAACGCCGAGTGCGATGGCATCGGGACTGGTCGGGGGAGGCACGGGCAATCCAACCAGCAGCGTGGACTGCGGAGCGCCGGGACGATCGGTCACGTCAAGCACATGTTGCGCCTTAGCGGAAGCCGGTTTTTCGGCGCGCGGAGTGCCCTTGGCCCAGCCAGCAAAGCTTTCGGCAATCGCCTTTTTCACGGCGGATACATCAAACTTCCCTGCCACGTAAAGATGGGTGCGTTGAGCACCGAAGTTCGACTGGAAATAACCCTTTACGTCATCGAGGGTGATCTTCTGGATGTCCGCTTCGGTCGGGAGAACGGTTCCATAGGGATGATCGCGGTATAGAATTTTGCGGAACTTGACCAGAGCGACGGTCTGCGGGCGCGAGCTTCGCACGGCAATCTGGCGGAGGGAATCATTCTTCAGCCGCGCCAATTCGGATTCCGGCAAACGCGGATGTTCGAGCACATCGGCGAGGAGTTTCACGGCTTGTGGACCGAACTCGGAGAGCACATCGAGCTGCGCGATGGTTTGGTCCGCGTTGGCGGCCACATCCAGGGTGCTGCCCATTTTGGCGGTGGCGTCTGCCAGTTGTTCAGAAGTGAGCGACAGCGTGCCTTCCTTCATGAGATCGGCGGTCAGGCCGGAGACTCCGACGTGGTCGCTGCCTTCGTTAACGGATCCCGCATCGATGGAGGCGCTGACCGTGACTTTGGGAATGATCCCGTAGGGCACAAGCGTGACTTTCATCCCATTGGCGAGCGTGTATGTTTCATTGGCCGGCACGGCGAACGCTTTGGCCGGCGCACCTTCGGGAGGGGTTTGCTTCTGCGCCTGAATCGGCGCGGGCACTGCGAATCCCGCCATCAGAACCAGCACGTTCATTTTGCGCATGGTGGTTTTCATGGTCATTCTCCTTACTGGTTCTTGGCCGGCGCATCGGCGGCCGGTTTGGGTGCGGGTTGCAGTTCGATGACGGTGCGGTTGCCGGGGCGCAGGTATTCCTGAGCCGTTTTCTGAATGAGTTCGGGAGTGACGTTATCGAATTGGCCGACGAGTGAGTTTACGCGCGCCGGATCGTCATCGAAGAGCGCGAAGCTGGCGAGCAGATCCATCAAGCCGAAGCCGCCGAATTCGCCCATGGTGTCGTAGAGGCTGGAACGCAGCTTCACCCTGGCGCGGTCGAGGGTTTGTTTGTCGACGGGCTTGGTGCGCAGCGGATCGATCGACACATCCATGGCTTCGAGAATGGTTTCAGGCTTGGTGGTGGGATCGTAGCGCACTTCGGCGACCAGCAGCATGGGCCCCTGATAGTTGAACATGTTGCCCAGCAGATTGATTCCGCCTTCGACGCTGTCTGTGAGGCCTCGCTTCAGGACGAGCTCCTTGCGCATCAAGCTGTCGTCCCCTTCGATCAGGATCTGCTCGAGCAAGCCCATGGCGTAATACTCGGAAGTATTGCGGTCCGGCATGTGGTAGCCGACGGCGAGCGCCGGGCGCGGTGCGAGAGGATCCTGTTTGGTGATGATCTTTTCCTTTTCCTGCTTGGGCTCGGTGAGATCAGGAAGCGGCGGCAGCTTGGAGGACTTGATCCCGCCGAAATACTTTTCGACCATTTTTCTGGCGTCAGCGGTTTCGAAATCGCCGACGATCGCGAGGACGGCGTTGTTGGGCGCGTAATAGGTGTCGAAGAATTTCTGCACTTCTTCAAGCTTCGCGGCTTCGATGTCGGTAAGGTCCCCGTAAAAATTATGAGCGTTGTACCAGTTCGAGTTAGCGGCCATGGGCAGGTCGATCCAGGGAAAGCCGCCATAGGGAGCGTTGAGCACGTTGACTTTCACTTCGTTGCCGACCACGCCCTGCTGGTTCTTCAGATTTTCTTGGTTCACCGCGAGGCCGCTCATGCGATCGGCTTCGGCCCATAGGACAGTTTCGAGCTTGTTGGAGGGCACCACTTCGAAATAATTCGTGAAATCGAAGCGCGTGGAGCCGTTGAGAATTCCGCCGTTGGCCTGGACCAGCTTGATGAATTCCATCTTCCCGAGATTTTGCGAGCCCTGAAACATCATGTGTTCGAACAGGTGCGCAAAGCCGGTGCGGTCGCGCGGCTCAATGCGGAATCCGATGCGGTAATACACGCCGACGCAGACGGTTGGAGCCGTGTGGTCCTGAGACAGCACAACGCGCAGGCCGTTGGGCAATTTGTAGTATTCGACCGGCACATGAAATTCATCCGCGGGCGCCACCAAAGACGGCAGGCCACCGAGCGCGACAACCATCAGCAGGGCCAGCAGACGTGCCAGCCCTCTTGCTACCTGTTGCATAACTCCTCCTGGGACTTCCGTAACGTCCTTCCGGAAAGCAAAAAAGGACACCCTTATACCTGTTCTAGACGCACATCACGGGCAAAAGTTTCCTTGTTCGCAGCAAAACTCAATGGACCGACCGTTTCTGCTCGGTGGCCTTGCTTTCGAGTGAGAACCGCGGTTCGGCAGCGCCTTCGCCGAGTACCCGGGCCGCGGCGTACTCCCCGAAGGCGGGTCCGTGCTTGAAGCCGTGACCGGAACCGCCGCCAGCCAGCCAGACATTGGAGAGCGCGGGATGCCGATCGATCAGGAAATCGCCATTGGAGGTGTTTTCGTACTGGCAGACGCGGGTTTCCGTGATTGGCGCGTCCTTTAAGGCCGGGAACCGGCGCGCCACGTAACTTCTGGCCCAATCGATGGCTTCGCGGGTTGGCAGGCGCGATTGCGTGTCGGGGTCGACGCGTTCGCCATGGCGATCGAGGGCCAGTTTCAATCCACGGCTTTCGATGTCCGGCATGCCGTAGACTTCATCCCCCTGAAACAACCAGGTTGGCAGGGCTGGCGGGGTGAAGCGCGAGTCACCTGCGGGACTGCCGAAGAAAAAGACTTCCTGGCGTGTGGGGAAAATGCGAGAGCCAAGGACCTCGGGAAACACCTTGCCAAGCCACGGGCCGCAGGCGAAGACGAAACTGCCGGCGGAGAGGCGTTCGCCGGAATTGGTAAGCACGGAATCGAGATTGCCATCGCCACGCGGTAGAGCGATCCGGGCGATTCGAAACTGTACACCAGCCTGCCTGGCGCCCTCCACGAGGCAGCTAACGGCGCGACGCGCGAGCAGGACACCGCTTTCGGTTTCGAGCATGCCGCAGGCTACATTCTCGAAATTCACCTGTGGATAGCGCGCTTCGAGCTCGCGCCGATTCAGTACTTCGTGTTTCACGCCGAAGCGCCGCAGATTGGCGATGGAATCCTGCAGATAGGGGTCGCCTTCTCCGGCCATCCAGAGCACACCCGTTTGCAGGAAGAGTTTCTCTCCGGCGACGACAAACAGATCCTTCCATTGTGTGAGGGAGCGCTGCGACCAGCGCGTATAGATCTCGTCGGGGCCGTAGCCCATGCGGATGATGCGCGATTCGCCGCCCGAGCTGGCGCGATTGTGTGCCGGACCATACGCCTCGAGCAACACGACGCGCTGGCCGCGCTTGACCAGATGCCAGGCAGTCCACGCGCCAAACACACCGGCACCGATGACCGCCACATCGAAGGTCGCGTTTGCACTCATGGCGCAGTCATTGTATCGGAATTTCAACGGCATGAAAAAGCGCGAGCTACTTCTTCTGGAGCTTCGCGGCCCAGTGCGATAAGTGGTTGAGCGATTCCAGGTGAGTGGGATCGAGGTGCAAGGGCGTGATGGAAGTTTCGCCGGCGAAGATGGCCGCGTAGTCCGAGTCGCTATCCACTTCGGTATCACGGCTCAATTTCTGTTCGCTAAGCCAGAAGTACGGACGGCCCCGGGGATCCTCGCCTTCGAGCAGCGCCGTCCGGGTAATCTTTTTCGATTGACGCGTAAACTTCACAGCACCATTCCAACTTCCGGGCACGTTGACGTTTAACACGACTTGCTCTGGTAGTTTCTCTTTGAGAATGAGCTCCGCGGTTTGCCGAGCGAGTCTTGCGGCTGGGGCGAAATCGGCATTCACCTTCTTGGAACAGAGGGAAATCGCGAGCGCGGGAACGTAATGAATGGTGGCTTCGCGGGCCGCGCCGACGGTGCCGGAGTAGTAGACGTTCTCACCAAGATTCGCGCCGTGATTGATACCGGAAATGACCAGGTCCGGCCTCTCATTCAGCAGCTTGTGCAGGGCCACGATCACGCAATCAGCGGGTGTGCCATCCACTGCCCACACATTGTGGTCGACGCGATGACAGACAATGGGCTGCCGCAAGGTGAGCGATTGCGCCGCGCCGCTGCGCTCCCAGCTTGGCGCGACTATCTGCACGTGAGCCCAATCTTTCAGTTCGTCCGCCAGCGCGCGCAATCCCGCGGCCTGGTAGCCATCGTCGTTGGTCAGCAATACACTCGGTTTCTTCACGTCGCTGCGCACACCCCCACACCCATTGTACCGACTCTTGCTTCCGTTGCGCAGGAAGGTGAATTAATCGCTCGCCGTGGCGAGTTTCGCGTCAGCAGGCACTCTCAGCAGTGCGTTTACTTCCTTCATCACTTCGAACGCGTCGGCGACGTACACAACGTCCGCCTTGCCGCGAGCCCAGCCGCAATTGGGGTCGAGATTGATGGCGCGGCGCTCGTTGATAAACCGCCAACCCACCACGTGAGGCTCCTCGCCGTGGCAGCAGGTCGAAAGTCCTTTCGGATGGCGTGGCGTGGCGCCGGTCTGGCCGACCTGATTCAGATGCGTCATGAAACCGAGCACGGCTTGATTTTCGCCGCTCTGATCCACGAGCGATTTGCTGCCGCCGAGCGAAGCCTTCGAAGCGGCCAGGAACTCAAGGATCAATGTCTCGGCTACCTCCGGATGCGGCTTTCCGTCAGCCTGTTTCTTGGTCCATCCGGCGCCCGCCACAAACAGCAGTTCGGCCTCTGGGCGAATGGTCTGGGCGTCGGTCTTCGGCGAACGAATGCCAACAACTTTGGAGCGCTGCGCAGTTTCTGGCAACAATACGGCAATTTGCTCGACGGTGGCGGTTCCAGGAGCGCCATTCCAGGGTTCATGGCAACCCGCGTCCATCAGCAGCAGCCAAGGACGTTCATCGCGCTGAATCTGGCCTTCGAGGCGCTGGCGATAGAACCAGCGCGTCGCGCACACCGCTCCATCGACGAGGGCCAGCGAGCTCACGTGGGTATCCACGCGACCTGATAGACGGTGCGCCAGCGCCGGCAAAGCACGCTGGAAGCGCGAGGTTGCGGGAGCCAGAATTAGTTCGGCGCCGGCTGCACGGCACAATGCTTCGGCAGCGGCGGCGTCACTTGCGAATCGCGGTGAGGCAAACTCCGGGCCAGACACGGCGAGAATCTTTGCCGCGCCACAACGTGTAATGGTATCGGCGGCGGCGGCGATTTCGCCTCCGATTAGGCCGACGATGAGCGTTGCTTGTGTCTTGCCCGCCAGGGCCAGGGCTGCGCCGAGCACTTCATAGGCCGACTTTGGCAGGGACTCCCCGTTCTCATCGACATGCGCCAGAAATAGAATGCTCTTGGTCATCGCGTCACCTCTGCCCCTCGGCGCCGATCCATTCGACAATTTCTTTCGCGATTTCCTTGGCCGGCCTGTCTTTGACGATGCGGGTTTGCCGCTGCTGCTGGGGTGGACGCACGCTGCGGTATCGCAAACTGCCGGAGTCCAGCTTAGCGGCTTCGGCTTTCTGCAAAGCCGGCATGACGGTGCGCATATTGGCCATGCCGATCTGGGGACTATTGCGTGGCTCGGGCAAACTGCCGGTGGCCCAACCGAGCAGCGCCGGCGGTCCGGCACAAACGGAAACCTGGTGGCGGCCGCCTTCGATGCGCTCCAGCACTTCGAACGAGCCGCCGGCTTGCGCGGTCAACTGGTCCACGCCTTGAAATTGATCCGTGATGCCAAGGCGCTCCGCGATCAATTGCATGGTAACGCCAGCGCCACGCGACGCGGATTCCCATCCGCCGAAGAGTAGCAACCGCGACCGATCGAGTCCGGCGATTTTCTGAATCGCACCCGATAGGACTTCGGCCACGGCATGGGCATCGGTGAATGCGCCGCCGGGTGCATCGATGGCAACCAGTTCGAAGCTGACCTTTTGCGCGATGGTCATCATCACCTGCTGCAGCTTCGCTTTAGGCCCGAGCGAAACAAGCCAGACTTTACTGCCCGCAACCTTCGCGGCCAGATTTGCGGCTTCGTAGAGCGCGTGCGAGGCCCAAGGATCGAGCACCGCCGGCAGCATCATTTCGTTTTTCAAGCCTGGGCCGGCGGGCGTTTCCACCGGTTCCAGCGTTTGCAAGGGATCGGGCACAATTCCCGCGCAAACCATAATGTGATATCCCGTGCTCATATTCGAACGCTCCCCAGCTTTCAGAATTTCAATTCATCGCGGAGTGCAGACCGCCCGCCCCAGCGCGGAATTCCACATTTTTGCGGCCACCCTCGATGGTGGCCGTGCAATTCCAGAGGCACGCGCCGCAGAAGATGCACTTCTCACGGTCGAACGCGGGAACTCCCGCTTCGCCGCGCGAGATGGCCTGGCCCGAACACATTTCCACGCACAATTTCGGTTCGCAATTGCGGCACACGTCCGGCCGCACAAACACCACGTGATTCGCGTAGCCAGCCGGCGCTTGCACACCTCCACCCATCAAGAGCACGTCCTGTTGCGATACCAGCAGCTTGCCGTCGTAGGGAATCTCGGGCCAGCCGCAGCGGTCCATCAGCGCGTCGTGGCAGGAAACGCCGCGGTTGCGGCATTGCTCCACGATGTGTTCCAGTTCCGCCGCCGGGATTTTGCCGCGATAGTA
>Ga0335077_10005480_pt1 | contig 15571 bp, 18 predicted proteins | sample Lox_Sample_31_FD_207151 | JGI IMG/M metagenome (GOLD analysis project Ga0335077, IMG submission 207151) | Soil microbial communities from Loxahatchee National Wildlife Refuge, Florida, United States - Lox_Sample_3.1 | ecosystem: Environmental > Terrestrial > Soil > Wetlands | place: USA... | reverse complement strand
TGATGGGGCGGCCGACCTCAAGGACGCGCTGGCGCCGGTAAAGTCACGGAACTTCGCCTCCCTCACGGACCCGGCGCGCGTCGGGGAGCTCTTGCTGGCGATCGACAGCTACGACGGACAGCCCGTTACGGCGATGGCGCTCAGGCTCGCGCCGCTGGTCTTTGTCCGTCCCGGAGAGTTGCGTGCGGCGGAATGGTCCGAGTTCGATCTTGCCAATGCCGAATGGCGGATTCCCGCGAACCGCATGAAGATGGGCGAGCAGCACATTGTGCCGCTCGCGCGCCAGGCCGTCGCAATTCTTCGCGAGCTCGAGCCGCTCGCCAGGCGTGGTCGCTACGTATTTCCGTCTCTCCTTACACTCGATCGTCCGATGTCGAATAACACCATCAATACGGCCCTGCGGCGGCTCGGCTACGCGAGCAACGAGCAGACGGGTCATGGATTTCGCAGTATGGCGAGCACCCTCCTCAACGAGCAGGGGTTCTCGCCGGATGTCATCGAACTGCAGCTGGCGCACTCGGAGCGCAACAAGGTTCGCGCGGCTTACAACAAGGCGCAGCGGCTGCCGGAGCGCCGCAAGATGATGCAGGCGTGGGCGGACTATCTGGATGCCTTGCGCGAGCGGGCGCGCAGCGCGCGAGATCTGCGCCCGGTATGGCCGTAATGACAGATTCCGATGCGATGAATCAGCCGAGGTCAAGAGTCCTCGCTGAGAATCGGCTGACGATCGCCGGCGGTCTTCGCCGAGGCACGCTCCACCTTCTTTGGAACGCGGTTCGCCTACCGGTGTACATCTTCCTTGTGATCCTCGAGCCCGTGGTCCGCTTTATCCTGGGGGCGCTCGCGCTGCTTGGGGTTCTCACGGCGTTGTTCTTCAAGTTCTACGGCCTGCCGCACTTTCCCTTCGTGCTCATGCTCGGCATGTCGGTGGGGCTAGGATTGATACTGGTCGGTTACTGTGCGCTGCTACGGTTGCTAGGCAGATAGAGCAAGACGGGGCACGGTATGCTTCAGCGCCAGGCGTGCGACGCGGTCGGAACGGAAACTGTATGAAGAAGGGTAAGCGATCAAACGGCAAGGAGCTGCGCCGAGAATACAAACGCTCAGACTTTCCGAGAGGGTTTGTGCGCGGCAAGTACGCTTCACGCTTGCGCGCGGGGTTGGAGCCTCGCGAACCTGGTCGAGCGGTTTAGGGGTTCCGTGCTTTGTCAGTCGGATAGCAGGCACTGATCTTGCTGCGGCCGTCGTTTGCATTCGTTGCTGTCGCAGCTCTCTCTCTGGGCTCCTGTGGATTCTTTCCGGAGTCATCGTTCCACCTTGCGCCGTCGTCTCGGTTGCCTCGGTGGATTGTCATCCCTCCGGGGCTATCCAGAGATCAGGTCTCTGTGACGATGGACTACTACGTCTTGCCCTTCGGCCGCACGGCCACATTTAGGCTGTACGATTCGCACAACCAGCAGCGTATTAAGCTCAGTGGACATATGCGCGGGGACCACCCGCTAACACTCAAGAATCCGCCGCCGGGATTTGCCCCTGGATATCCGACTTACGAAGTCATCACTATCAACGGTATGTCAGACGTGGTCGAACATCGGGCAATGGAACCGATCTTTTACATGACGGATGATCCGGCGGTTCGCCAGGAGCTGGGTGTGCCTGCCAGCAATCGTTGGAGGGAGCCGTGATGCGTGGTCTGATCGGCGCGGCGGGACGCAGTGGATATTGCGGGCCCGCCGCGCCCGTCCGGCGTGGTCGGCCGGCCCCGCATGTTCACCGTTAGGTTGCCGGAGAGTAGCGTGGACACGCCGATTGCTGCTTCTCGCAAACTTTGGGCTGAGTGCTCCAAGCGAGGCGCATTCGAGCTGGAGGTCCAGCTCGGCGTTCCGTATCAGGTATCGGATTCTGAGTGGGCATGCGCCGTGGGACTGCCTGGATTGTACGAGCGCCTCCGCGATATGCACGGTGTCGATTCCTGGCAAGCTCTCATGCTGGCGCGGCGCTTGGCTCAAACGCTGCTCTCTGGATTTGTCGAGGATGGGGGAAAACTCTATGCCAGTCGCGACGGCGAGGTTGTTACTGTCGCCAGCTTCTTCGACAGCGGTGTCCTCTAACAATCGTTCGCGGGGGTATGGATAGACCCCGCCCAAAAATACAGCACCTCACTTAGAAGAGTGTCTTGCAGGTCTTCTCGGTTCCGTCAATGAGTTCAAGGACTTCATCACTTGTGGGTTCCCGATGCTTGTTGTGGTCACACAGGTTTCGAATGTCGCCCAACCGCTGAATTTGACGCCAAGTGGGAACGTCAAGAACAGCAGCGGTTTTGAGAAGATCGTTAAACTCACTGATCGTTGGGTGTTGCTTCCGTGTTGGGACGTTGTGATTCGCACACACCTGCGCGAGGTGTCTTTCAAGCACCACCCCGGCTATCGCGCCAGCTCCCCTGAGGAATCCCCTATTGACCAATTCACGCGCGGCATCTAGCTCAGAATCAAAGAGATCCGCTTGGACTATCTGCGCAAGATCAAAGAGTGAACTCTCGAATCGTGATTGAACGGCTTTGAGTATCTGAAGCTGGGTTCGGAAGCGCATAGAGACGATCGCGAAGTCATCGTAGAGCTTGTCCCCGGCATAGTCTTCTTCCGCCCGAATGCCGTTAAGCCAATCTTGAATGTGATAGGTGGTTGCATCGAGCTGTTTACGCTTGAGGTCGCCGTGATAGAGATGAACAAACTCTGAGTGCCTGTCGGGCATGAGTTGTTTGATAAGAGATGACGCTTCCGAGTACCAGCGTTGGTAGTTCGTCTCGAAGCTATTTTCGAAGCGCTTTGCCGCCTCCTGGTGTTCCGTTTTTAATGCCTTGCGCTTGGCGAGTTCTCGAAAGACCAGGTCACGATTCATTTCATCGCCAAGGGCAATTAGCTTGGCGAGGTCGGCCCTAAATCGTTCGAGATTTGTGCTCATAGTAGGGGTCCGCGCGATCGACGCCCACGTTCAGGAAAGAAACCGCTCAAGCTTTCGATACTCGGCAGTGTCACCGCCAAAGGTACTTGAAAGTGGGCGACTTGAGGCCCCAATCAGGCCGAACTGAAACGCCCCATCCAGCTCCCGCGGTACGTAGAGCGGCCGTTCGCTCGTCGGGTTAAGCTTTCTTGCGAGCCCTGCGCCGTCAGGATCGACGATGAAAAAACGAAGTCCGCGCTCCCTGACACCTCGAATGATGACGTTGGTGATGTGGCTATCTCGGAAGCCATAGCCTATTACCATCAGCCGCGTATCCCCGGCCATTAGGCGACTCTCGAATTCGCCAGCATTCCGTGCCAGAACTTCGTGGACTCGGATCTGCGACGCCTTTTCACCACCAATGACCATCAGGGCGCCTCCTTCCGCGTTACGCCAGTTCGATGAGCCGTGTATCTTGATTAACGGTTGGCATCTCGGCTCGAGCCGATAGTCCACGTTAGGCAACGTAGCCCACGTCGCGCGTGCCCACGAGGCGTCGTGCATCGGGTCCGACGGCCTAATTCGCCTCATTCCCGGAATTTGAATTCCGTCCCAGCGCCTGCCATTCGATAGCGAGACGTTGAATTGGTCCTTATAGAAATGTTCAAGAAGAACGTCCTGGTTGAGTGTGAAGATCACGTCGAACCTGGTGAGGAATGTACGAACTTGGGGCTCGTGGTTCTGGAACCCGAATTCCTGCCTGTCAAAATAGCCGGCATTCATATCGTCAAACATTCGGCCGATCGCGGTTTGCAGCAGGGCTAGGTTCTCGCTATGGGTTCGAGGATCTTGATGTGCTAGCAGTTGGAGCTGCTCCAACGCTCCCTCGAACCCTCCGGCAGGTTCGTGCTGCAGTAGCAGCCGGCGAAGAAACTCGTTGCCGCTTATTTCCGGACTGCCAAGCAGATACTCCATCGCCTCCGCGGCCAGCCATCCGTTCCAATTCCTGGAGAACCCAGCGCCGAGAAGAAGCACATGGCCCATCGTCGCTCCGATGAGGTCCGGACTGTCCAAATGATACGTCGGTCCATTTCTGTCCGCTCCGTTTCGCCGCCGTGTGCAGCTTGCCCTTCAGAGCGCCGCTATACTGATCAGCAGAATTGAGAGCGATCCAACTCCCCATGAGGACGGATATGCCAATGATTGCTAAAGCATTGGCCGATGTCAGCGCCGACGATTTGCGTGCTTTTCTCCGCCCTCCGTGGAGCGAGGATGAGCAGATGGACTTCAAGGTGACCATCCCGCACCGGGAAGGCGAGGGCCGGGATCCGTGGCGTAACGCTGCGGGACCCGCGGAGCGTCGCATCAAGGACTATGGGCGTGACCAGCTACTCGCGACGGTCGTTGCGTTCGCAAACTCCTACGGGGGAGACCTCGTGATTGGGGTCCGTGAGGTCCGCAGCTCGCAGCCCGGAGTAGCTGAGGCATTTGATCCTCTGCCTGCTTGCGAGGACGCCGCACACCGACTGGCGCAGGCGGCAACTGCGTGCATTGAGCCGCAGCTTCCTTCATTGCAGGTTCGCGGCATCCCGCTCGAGCCGGACGGATCAGGAATAATAATTCTCCGGACACCTCGATCGCGTGGCGCTCCGCATCGGCTTACGACAAATAAGGAGTGTTACCATCGCGTGCGGCACGAAACGCTGCCCATGACCATGCGCCAGATACAGGATCTCACCTTCAATGTTGCCCGAGGTCTTGAGGCAGTCAACCGCCGACTGGACGAAGTGCAGCAGGCATTCAAGGAATGGGCGCAGACAATAGATCGACCGGCACAAACTCAGCGACTCGGCTTGCGCGTTGCCGCGGTCCCTATTAGCGATCTCTACATCGAACATGTACACAATGTGGTAGCGATTCAACCAGCGGGACGAAGCGCGCGGTTGAGGGTGCAGCCAACTAGGCAGGACTTCGCATTAAACTTCCCCTTCAACATATACAACTGGAGACCTGCCCTGCGTGGCAGCGAGGCCTATCATCAAAACGATCGCTATCATGCAAGAGTTGGGATTTACTGCGACGGTACTCTCAAGTACGAATGGCTTAACGATGTGCGCATGGAGTTTGGAGGGGGCAGATCTTATGCGCTGTACCCTGGGTGGTACTTTGCGATGATTGTGAATGCAGCGGAGACAGCAGAGAAGTTTCGGGTCGCTGCAGGGGCCGCTGCAGTGGAATACGCGTTAGAAACTGAAGTGCTCTGCACTAACGACGTGCAAGTGATGCGCTTAACAAACGACTGGATTGATGCAGCCGGGGTATACCCGGCAGGCTCTCACCGTTTTCCGCGCTACGTGATCGGACCGGCGGCGCAGCTCCGCGATACCTACGAACTCGTCTACAGAGACTTCTGGAACTCCATCGGGATCGACGCGCAGCGCGACGAGTTCTTGCTGGACGCCCCTTAAGCGCCTACAGCGTAACCGGCCTCGGGGTGTTGGAGGACCGATGACAGGCATTACCAAACTTACGCTGGGCGAAAGCTTGAGGCTTGTTGGCTGGTTTCTGCTCGCGCTTGTAATTGGGGCTGTCGGACTGGCTCTTTACCCGAGCAGTTGGCCTCTTCCCCGAGTGATCGAGAAGGTCTGCGATGCGCTGGTGGTCGCGGGCGTTATCGGGCTGGTCGTTGAGCTGAGTTCGCTGAACAGCGTCGTTAAACGGGTCTCCGAAGAAGTTGCGCGGAAGACGTCAGCGTTTCACTTGCCAGCTGCGATTCGGGATCAGATATGGAACATTATAAATACCAAGCTGGTCCGTCATGACTACGAGCGCCGTTACCGGTTATCGCGAATTCCGGGCGGGAAGCTGAGCATAGAGTCAACTGTTACGTTCAAGGTGCGGAACCACGGGACCTCGGCGGCGCAATACTCCCCAATGCTGGCTGAAGAGGCGATTTACAGTCCGAGATTCCTTCACATCGAGTACAGCGTGCCCGACGAACCGTCGAAGGCTTTCGATGAGAAGCAACTCGAGCGGTTCACAAAAGAGCGAACCACCCATGCTCGCGTTGTTGACGAACTACCAAAGGTGACACTTCGGCCGTTGAGTCAAGTCCCGGACGAAGTCTGCAGTGTAAGCTTGAAGTTCAGGACAGTAATGCCCGACGAGTACTCTGACATCACGGCGTTTGCTGGCCCGACGATTGATCCCGTGATTCAACTAGACGATAAGCCCGAGGACTTGGAATTCATGTCGCCAGGGGAAGGGGTCGAGTACGTCGAGCACGGGCGACGGTGGAAATACAGACGTCCATTCTTGCAGGGTCAACACGTGCGAGTATGGTGGCATCGGCGACGGACGGACAAATAGTTGGCGCTCTGGGGCGCTCCTGGAGCGCTCTGGGTCGCAAGCTGACGCTACTACCGCGATCTGTCGAGTGTGCGATCGCGAAGCCGGTCGTCGCCCCGTGTCCGCTCGGATCCCTGTGCCTTCACGAACCGAATGAACTGCTCCGCCAGCCGCTCGCGGTCCGTGCGCACGGGCGGGAGATGCCTAGCGAAATACCGAACGTGAGCGCCGAGTTCGATCTCGCCTTGGGCCTCCAATTTGCCTGCGACAGCATTCCAGCCCTCGATGACCGCTTTTCGAGTCTCAAGCAGCCTGGCGTGCGCCGGGTCGGAAAAGGTCTTGGTCTTGGAAAGCTCCCGCACGATGACGTCGAGGTCTTCACGCAGCGCATAGGACTGACCCCGTCCCTGGGTTCTATAGAACACGTCCTTGGCGGCTCGCTTCGTTTGGCCTCGCACGGACCTCGGGGTGGCATTGGCGGCGATCCCTTGCTTCCGCATCTCTTGCGCGAAGTCCTGCCGCCACTCCCGCAGCATCGCCTTGTCGATATGAAGGCGCCGTCCGTCGATGCCCTCGGCCTTGACCACTAGGTGCACGTGCGGGTGCCGCTGATGCGTGTGGAGGGCCATGACGTATCGATGCTTGAGCCCGAACTTCTCACGCGCGAAGGCCTTCGTCGCCGCCAGGACCGCCTTCGGCGGTGTCGGCGCCGGCATCGAAAAGGTGATGTTGTGCACCAGTTTGATTCTCGGCATGCCGAGCCCTTCGCCCCGCGGCTGCCGGTATTGACCGGGAGACAGCTCCAGATGCCAGCTCCCCAGTAGCTCCTTTTGTCCCTCCTTGGGCACCTTCTGTCCGTCGTCCGTCTCGAGGTCGAGCTTCCCGTGCTGGCTGATGTAGGAGAGGTGGGCCGCGACGGCCCCGAGTCTCCGTCCCCCTCCGGTCACCTTGATCATGACTTCTGGCCTGCCCATCACGGTGCGTCGGATCTGCTCGATCTGGGAGGCGCTGAAGCCACCTGATCCGTGGGGGCCGGCCCGCCCGCCGCTAAAGAGATCGAAGAACGGCGCACCGGAGGACGGCATGCGGAACGGTCGCCTAGACACGGCGGCTCTCCCAGCTGATGAGCGCGGTACGCACCACATCGTGCGTGCGCTGTTCCAGCGCGGCCACCGCGGCCCGCGTGCGGCTGATGCTCTGCCGGACTTCCTCGTGCCCTGGGCCGCTCAATGCCGGATTGCGGGCGGTCTGGGCGAGGAGGGTGCCCAGTCCGGCGAGGAGGACGATGCTCTGCTTGAGCGCCGCGAGCTCCCTGGTGGCGAGGGGCGGGTTCACGGCCAGGTGTGCGCGCACAAGGGCCGCGAGATAAGCGGACGGCTTCATCCCCCGCTCTGAAGCTCGCCGGGCAATGGCTTCGCCATCCCCGGGACGCAAGCGAATCGTGATCCGATCCGTCGCCGGCGTCCGCGGACCGGTTGCGTAGGGGTCGAGCGAACCCGAATCCTCCACCGAGCGGATGGCGGAAAGCGCGAGGGCCGACTCCGATAAGCCGCGCGAACGGGCGAGTGTGGCGAACCAGTTCTTCTCGTCCGCGGACACGCGAACGGTGATCGAGGGCAGCGATGATCGGGGAGAGCGGCAGCTCACGGGATCCGCCCGATCTGCTGCAAACGCGGACACTCCGCTATCCTGCCATCAAACCAATCTCTTCCCCGTGCACGCAGCTGCCGCTGCGCGAGGGGCGTGTTCAATCCATAGCGCCGCGCCTCGCCGGCCGGAGATTCCCGGCCTGAGTTGCACCCTATGGATGGCGCGTGCCGAGAGCGTTGTGCCGTCGGTAGTAAGAAGCCACGGCCCATCAGATCAATTCCGAGCGCGCACCGTCCGGCTTCGACGGGAGGTAGGTAGTGGCAGGGGAAGAACCGCTTGGGCCGTCAGTCGCGATCGCGTGGAGGCGAGCGACGGGCTGATGGTCGTGGTCGACCTGGCGATGAGCTCAGCAATCGCAGCGGGGGAAATGAAGCGCCGGCAGCCAATGACGACGCTGGCGAGCTCGCCGGTCCGAAGGAGACGGTAAATGGTGTTCCGAGAGATGCCACCGAGGAGCTTACGGGCTTCCTGGATGGAGTAGAGCGCGCGGTCCTGCATGATGTCCTCGGAGCGGTGAACGGCGAGCGGACCCTGATGTTATTCGCCCATCGCAGCGGTAATAAGTGTTGCAACTGTCGAGAGGACCACGTTGCGAGTGTTGCAGGTCGAAGGCTAGCGAGGTATCTCACTTCTTTTGTCAGAAACTCACACACCCTTTCCGCTAATTGGGGTGCTTTATGAGCAGATACTCTGACAAGGTTTTCGCTCGGTTTCAGACAAATCAAGGAGTTCCAAAAAAGTACTCCCCTCGTTAGCGGTTGCAAGTCTCACCGGGTTGAAACCTTCCTCTCGAGATGTCCCTCCGAGTCCCTTCGTGTCCCCCGAGCGCTCGGAACGACCTGCGTCCCTGCCGAGCTGCCCTCTGAATGCTCCGAGGCTTGTCTGTGGCAGGTTTCAAGGGTTCGAGCGCGGCGCGAACCTGATTGACTGTCCCTTGCCCAGGGCTTCGCTGTAGTATTCTCAGGGTGTTCGCCCGGTCCGCTGGACTGAGGCTTTTCCCGACAGGTTCGAGGAGAACGCTCATGACTACTCCCTCTGGAGGCGGCCCTGCCGCCCCGTCCGACGCCGGTCTAATCCGCGAGCAGCTCACCGCGCTCAACCTGTCGCAGCGCCAGGCCGCGCGCCAGCTCGGAATCGATGACCGCACGATGCGGTACTACTGCGCGGGCAAGGCGCCGGTGCCACCCGTAGTGTTTCTGGCCCTGCGCGAGCTGAAGCAGATTCAGCTCAACGCCCGGTGTCTCGAGTTGCTTGGCGATGGGACTATGAGTGCGGCAGATGGTGACCACACCGCCGAACGTCTTCGCAAAGCAAACCAGACCTTGCGGGCAGCGATCGAGATCCTCCTGCGACCAGTTCGAGACGCGAGGGACGCCCTCCAGGGGCACCCGGTTGGCGACAGCGAATCCTCTGCTTCTTCAGGGGCCGTGGGCAAACTTGTAAGCGTCGAAATACGGGAACGAGGTACGTTCCGAGTGGTCGCGACCTACGATATTGATGCGGCGACCCTCCGTGGGCCCCCGACGCCCAAGAAGTACGGCGACGAAGCGTGGGCCCAAGCGGTCACGGCCGGTCGTGTCGATCCGCTGCGCAGGAGCGACTACGACGTAATAGTGCCTCTCGTAATCCTTGGTTACGGCCCAGAAACCGACCTCTGGCCGATGACGTTGCACCAGAGCGCCCAGAGCTTTGCTGCCGTCGCCGACGCAGCCGTCAGTCAGCTTGGCCGACTGGATGACTCGAGTTCGCTCTACCTGACGGTACTGTTCCTGCTCGCCCAAGCGATCGAGCTCGCGCTGAAGGCTTTCTTGCGTTTTGGCGGATACAGCGAAGATCAGCTCGTCGATCTCGGCCACGACCTTGCGCGGCTTGTGTACAAGGCGCGCGAGTTGGGCCTTCCGAAGCCGCATCACCCGGCCGACGTTCGCCTTCTTGAGTTGCTAAACGACACGTATCTGCAGCAGCGGAAGCTCCAGTTCCAGCGCGCGAGCGAGATCAGGCTGCCGCTTATGCGTCCGGTTCGTGAGCTTGCGGCCGAGTACATCTGCTCGTTTCCCCTCTCTCAAATCTCCCCCATCTCATCCATTGATCCGGCTGCGGACTACGGCGGCCCTTCGCTGGCTGACTTTCGCAGTCAGGCACGAGGAACCGACCTCAGGTCCGTCCGGTTAGAGCAACAGCAAACCCCTCAGAACGAGCACGCGCCCAAGCCCGACACCGCAGCAAACCGCATGCCGACGACATGAACTGCCACGGACACGCGCTCTGGCGAGTGATGGCAACGTCGCTTGATGAAGTGGCCGGGCTTCCATGGCTGGAGATCATTAAGGCACTGGCCTCGGTCGCCGTCGCATTTGTCGCGTGGCGCGCGTTACAGACTTGGAGATGGCAGGACAAGGCCAAGAGGCAAGCCGATTTCCTGGACCAGTTGACGGAGGCCGTGCATGACTTCATTGGCACGATGCCGGCGCCAGTCACCGTAGTGCAATTGATTAAGATCGGTATGGAGAGCCACATACCGATGGGGCAACCTACGAACAGTGATCCAAAGGTCGCCGGCGCGATCGAGTACATAAAGCGACGAGGCGACGAGGACGCAAAGCGCCTCTCGGAGGTGTTGGAGGTCGCACGTCCCATCGCCACTCGTGTTCGAGCACTCGCGGCTAAGGGCCATGTGTTCAAGTTTCAGAACTACGAGACATGCCAGAACGCCGTTGCCATGCTGGTATGGCAATTCGATAGGATGCAGGCTCTTGCAGCCTTCATAAGACATCCAAGTTGGTATTGGCAGAATGAGGAGGTCCTAGGACAGCTCAGGAAGCTGATGACCATAGATCCGGAAGACATTCAGGCGCGCCTGCAGAGCTGCCATGCCGCGATCATTACTTACGTTGCTGAGATCTATGGCGGAATCTATGGCTAGGACGCTAAGCGTCTTAACCAAAGTACCGGATCGAGTTGTAGTCGGAATGCAGCTCAAGAAGCTGCAGGGGTTTGCGCTGCGGCGAGGGCGTCACTGATGCCCCCTCGACTCTGTCGCGCCTCTTCGGCCTGAGCGAGCGTCGCGATGCGCTCCAGCTCGCGACCGGCGGAAGAAATCGCAGCGACGCCGTGCCCGAACAGACGCAATACCTTCTCCGTCCCCTTCACGACCATCTCGCCCATTGTGAGAGTGCACGGGCGCCCGTAGTTATGGTCGCGCCGACTGAACTGTCCCGGTTGCACTAGCCAAGCTTCCTCCTCGTCTCGATCAAGATACCGACTCTGAAGCTCGATAATGTTATTGTGCGCCTCCGCGCTGAGTATGGCGTAGAGCGACTGGTACACGTCGGTTAGCTTCGCGCGCTCGAAGCGCTCATCTATCCCCAGCGGCTCCACTCCCTCGGCCTTCAGCGCCTTGAGTTCCGCCGCAAACTTCTTTCGCCCAACAGGAAGGAGTTCACTCTCGGTCAACGCTCTAAGCGCCGCGATCCCTCCTGCACTCGCACGCTCCGAAAGTTTCTTCCAGTGAAAAGCGCTGGCCGCATCAAGGTGCTTGAAATAGCGCGGGTCATCGCACACGTTGCAGAGGTCGGCATACGCGTCAATCGCACAACGGGTTATAGGACCGATCCCCGTGAACAGACCCGCCCGGGCGAGCGTCAGCGCAACGCGTGCATGATCTGTCAGAGCATACAGCAGCAGGATCGCGTACCGGTGCCGGGGATCAGCGACATCACAGCGAAATGCCGTGCACGCTCGCACGCTGCTTTCGATTGCGAGATTGAGAAAGCTCACGAGCTGATTGAGGGTCACGCCCGGAACATCGTCGGACGGAGCATTCAACGCAGAGCCCTCCTTCGGGGACGCGGGCGATTCGCGCTCGTGCTACGCTGCGCTTGCCGCGCCGGAGCGCCTCGCGTACACAGTTGATGACTATTATCACCACTGACACGACGAATTCGCAGCTCCGTGAGGGCGATCGTCAGAGGCGGCGGCGGCGGTTCGCTTGCGACGAGGGTGTCGCGACGCTGTATAAGTTCACGCCTTTCGATACGCCCCAGCGCCGCAAATGGGTCGCGGAGATTCTTCAGCCGCCACACCGGATCTATTTCGCCGCACCGTCGCAGCTCAATGACGAGCTCGATCTAAGGCCGCTCGTGCGGTTGCCTACGGGAATCGGTGAACGCGAACTGCGGGCGCTTCTGACGGCCGACGCTGAGCAACATTGGGCGAGACAGCCGCCGACCGCGGAGCAGTTGGCCAGATACCGCGCGCGGCTCAGAACGATTGATCTAGACGAGTTCGCGCGTGAAGCTGAGGATCGAGTCCATCGCCGGCTTGAAAACCACTACGGCGTATTCTCCTTGGCGTGCCAGCGCGGTCTAACTGAGATGTGGGACGAGTACGCCGACTTTCGACGTGGGCTCTGCATTCACTTCCGCGCTGACGCGCTCTCGCCGTTCGGCTATGCCCAACGGGCGATCTACCAGGCGGAACGTCCGGTTCTGTTCCTACCCCTGCCGGGCGAGAGAGAGGTCGCAGACATCGCTTTGCTGACTAAGACCGCGGCGCGGTGGGGGAAGGAGCGCGAGTACCGGCTGCTCCGCTTCCCCGCGGCTGTGTACGAAGAGATTGGCCTCCGCGTGGACCGACGCTACGGCTACTTCCGCGCTGACACCATTACGGGGATCACAGTCGGGACCGACATGCCTCAGGCTGACATCGAGATCATCAAAGGCTTTGCACACCAGTTCGACCCTCCACTGCTCATAGATTGCCCGCGGCTAGTGGCGCTGCCCACTGATCGCCCAACCGACGGTCGCACGCGTGTACAGTAGTCACCGCCGCGCCGAGCGTACGACTTCGAGAATGGCGCCAGCCCGACGCATTTGGGCCCGGGGTACCCGCTGGGGTACGTCGTACAGCGAGCGGCCGCATCATGCAGCCCGGTCAAAGACCTGGCCGCGACCTTCGATTCCGACCCTAGCTTCACCGCCAGGCGTGCGACGCGGTCGGAACGAAAGCTGTATGAAGAAGGGTAAGCGATCAAACGGCAAGGAGCTGCGCCGAGAATACAAGCGCTCAGACTTTCCAAAAGGACTGGCGCGCGGCAAATACGCCTCACGAGTGCGCGCGGGCTCAAATGTTGTTCGTCTTGATCCGGAGATCACCAGCGCGTTTCCAACCAGCGAAGCGGTCAACGAAGCTCTCAGCACCGTCCTTAAAGCCGCAAAGAACGCCAGTCTGTCAAAGGGGCGTTAGGCAGGGGCGACCGCATGCCACTGGTGTTCCGGGAGATTCCACCGAGGAGCTTACGGGCTTCCTGGATGGAGTAAAGCGCGAGGTCCTGCATGATGTCCTCGGGACGGCGAAGGGCGAGCGGACCCTCATGTTAGTCGCCTATCGCACCGGTAATAAGTGTTGCAACTGTCGAGAGGACCACGTTGCGGGTGTTGCAGGTCAAAGGCTAGCGAGGTATCTCACTTCTTTTGTCAGAAACTCACACACCTTTGCCGCTAGTTGGGGTGCTTTATGAGCAGATACTCTGACAAGGTTTTCGCTTTCTTTCAGACAAAGCGGAGAGAACGAAGCCCTTCTGCGTTTGCGACCATGCGAAGCGGTCCTGCATCGCGACCGCCGCAACGGAGATGTTGACGCGATCGGTGTAGGCGATCACGCAGCCGAGAAATGTAAGAGCGACGACAAAGATGCGCCGCCGGTTTCCGCGCCGACTTGGCCGGCCGGTTCCCTTCCACACGGCATCTGTCGTCAATCCGCGCGTCTCAAGCCAAACACGTTGCGGTGACCTCCGAGGAGCATGAGAGCGCGTCGATCTGCGGGGCGATCGCGGGCTGGGGGACGCGCCACGAGTCGCTGCCTCCCAATGTGCAGGCTCGTGCTCTTCGCGCTGCTGGGGTTCGTGGCGACCGTGGCCACCGATGCGGCTGCAGCGGGCGCGGACCTGACCGACCATGACACCGTGGCGCTGCGCCGCTAGGCGGCCATCCATGTGGCCGTCGGAATCATCTCGGCACTGCTTGCCGTCGTCATCGTCCGATACCTGATGGGCTTCACGCTCGCGTGAGCCAAGACTGCTCTTGACCGCGTCGGTCAAGAGTCCCCGAGCAGCACCAGGATCTGAAGGGCGCGCAGAGTGTCATCGAGCCGCTCCACGGCTCCCGGCGCCCGGCCAAAGCCACCCGTCGCCATCTGACAGGAGGCGACGTAGCTCTCGATCTCTGCAGGCCGACCGGGACGTTTCCCGAAATGCTGCAGGATCTGAAGGCCCCCGAGTTGAGTCTCGAGAGCGCTGCTCGCACTCAGAGGCGCAATGTTGAAACCGTGCGGCGGACCTTCGCATCGGCGGGCAAAGGAAAGGAGCTCTCCAGGTACCGGCACATCGATCTCGAGCGAGAGCGCGAGGGCTAGTGCGGAGTCAGGCAGACTGCTTCCGGCTGCGCCGTAGCCGCCATCGGCGTGTTGAAGCGACGCAAGCGCGGCGGGGATCGTCTCGACAAACGCCGTTGGGATCTCGAGCTCCAGTATTCTGAAGAGCTCGGCGCAGCGTGCCGCCTGCAATAGCCATCCGGGCTGATCCTTCGCCTTCGCGGCCGAGACACGCAGCCGCTCGGCACATTCCAGAAGAAACGCGCTGGGATCTCGCTCGGGCTCGCCGCCGAGGTGGCGCAGCGCTTTGAGCACCGCGTGGCCGATCGTCCACGTCTCAAACTCTCCGGAATTGCTCTGCTGCGCCTGCAGCCACGCGATGCAGCCCCGCGCGTCCGGCATTGCCTGGTCCAGCGCGGCCACGATCTCGACGGCCGCGCAGGTGTCGGGCGCATTCGGTTCCTCGACGCCCCATTCGGGGTGCCTATAGAAGGAGAATCCGCCCGAGCGGGTCCGCCTCGAGAGCGTGTAGCGGTAACAGGCCTCGAGATCGATGCGGCGGTCCGCGAGCCGCTCGGTCGGGAGCCGGAATCTCCTGGAAGGACTCATCGAGGTTCTGGGGGCGGCCTTGCGTGCCCTTTGAGGGTACCACGCCGGTCTCGTCGTCAATGACGCGCGGAGGAGCCGCGCGCCGCGTGACCGCGGTCTTCGATCATTGACGGCTGCGCGGCGTAGGGTGCAGCTCGCGCATCTTCACTGCGGGCCGCCGGGATTCGCCACGAGGCCGCTTTCAGATTGAATTCCGACCACTCGGCGAGGCGAAGCTCGTCGGGCCTGACGAACGTCAGCGGCAAGAGCTTGAGCGCGAATTTGGTGGAGACGTCCCCGTGGTAGCCGGCAATGGCGCGCATGAGCTCGCCGATCCGGAGCGGGTCGACGATGGCGGGGCGATTGCGCGTGGAGACGGGTGCCATCGCGCCGCGCAGTACTTGAGCGGTGAGTAGTTCCACACCAGCCGCGCGGTGCGGCGTACCCCTAACGATAGCCCCGCGAAATGTGGGCTGGAACGATCTCGCGTGAGATTCGTTGTGACCGCGTGCTCGAAGCTACGCGGATCGCGTAGGCGCACCGGATCGTCTCGGCACGTACATCACGCTTCCGGATCGTTGGCATCCGGATGGAACAATTGCTCGCCGTTGATCTTGTAATCGCCGATGGCCGTTTGTCCTTCGCGGGATATCAGCCAATCGATGAACTGCTGACC
>Ga0335077_10005479_pt1 | contig 15573 bp, 11 predicted proteins | sample Lox_Sample_31_FD_207151 | JGI IMG/M metagenome (GOLD analysis project Ga0335077, IMG submission 207151) | Soil microbial communities from Loxahatchee National Wildlife Refuge, Florida, United States - Lox_Sample_3.1 | ecosystem: Environmental > Terrestrial > Soil > Wetlands | place: USA... | reverse complement strand
GGCGACCAGATGGCGGTCCACGTGCCGCTCTCCACCGAGGCCCAGGTGGAGGCCCGCGTGCTCATGATGAGCACGAACAACATCCTCTCCCCGGCGCACGGGAAGCCCATCATCGTCCCCTCGCAGGACATCGTCCTCGGCATCTACTACATGACCCGGGAGCGGGCCTTCGCGCGGGGGGAGGGGAAGATCTTCTCCAGCCCCGGCGAGGTGCGGGCGGCCTACGACCAGGGGGAGATCGACCTCCAGGCGAAGATCTGGGTGCGCATGGACGGGAAGCGGGTGGAGACCACCACCGGCCGCGTCCTCCTCTACGACATCGTCCCCAAGCGCATCCCCTTCGACTCCGTGAACAAGGTGATGGACAAGAAGCAGCTCCAGAACCTCATCGACCTCACCTACCGCCTCTGCGGGGAGAAGGAGACGGTGCTGCTCGCCGACCGCGTGCGTTCGCTCGGCTACGGCAACGCCACCCGGGCCGGGATCTCGATCTCGCTCGACGACATGCTCATCCCCAGCCAGAAGCAGCCGCTGCTGGAGCGGGCGAACCGCGAGGTGGACGAGATCCACAACCAGTACACGGAAGGCCTCATCACCTCCGGCGAGCGCTACAACAAGGTCATCGACATCTGGGCCCAGGTCACCGACGAGGTGGCGAAGGAGATGATGACCGAGATCGGGTTCGAGACCGCCACCGGCCCGGGGAAGGACGGGAAGAAGGAGGACAGGATCCAGCCGTCCTTCAACCCCATCTACATCATGGCGGACTCCGGGGCCCGAGGCTCCGCCCAGCAGATCCGGCAGCTGGCCGGGATGCGAGGCCTCATGGCCAAGCCGTCCGGCGAGATCATCGAGACCCCCATCACCGCGAACTTCCGGGAGGGCCTGAACGTCCTCCAGTACTTCATCTCCACCCACGGCGCCCGGAAGGGCCTCGCCGACACCGCCCTCAAGACCGCGAACTCCGGGTACCTGACCCGGCGGCTCGTGGACGTGGCCCAGGACGCCATCATCACCGAGTACGACTGCGGCGCCATGGACGGCATCGTCATGGGGTCGCTCGTGGAGGGCGGCGAGATCATCGAGCCCATGGGCGAGCGCATCCTCGGCCGGGTGGCACTCGAGGACATCACCGATCCCTTCAGCGGCAACGAGGTGGTGCGCGCCAACGAGGAGATCGACGAGCAGAAGGTGAAGCTGGTGGAGAACGCCGGCATCGACCGGGTGAAGATCCGCTCCGTCCTCACCTGCCAGGCGAAGCGCGGCATCTGCGTGGAGTGCTACGGGCGCGACCTGGCCCGCGGGCGCAAGGTGAACATCGGGGAGGCGGTGGGCGTCATCGCCGCCCAGTCCATCGGCGAGCCCGGCACCCAGCTCACCATGCGCACCTTCCACATCGGCGGCGCGGCCTCCCGGCGCGCCGAGCAGTCCACCCTCGAGAACCGGAACGCCGGCATCGCCAAGTTCGTGGGGCTGAACGTCGCCAAGAAGCAGGACGGCACCCTCATCGTCATGAACCGCAACGGTGAGGTGGTGGTCACCGACGAGCAGGGGCGCGAGCGGGAGCGCTACGGCGTGGTCTACGGCGCCAAGGTGCTAGTCCGGGACGGCCAGAAGGTCGAGGGCGGGACCCTCCTCGCCGAGTGGGACCCGTACTCGGTGCCCATCCTCACCGAGGTGGCGGGCAAGGTGAAGTTCGGGGACCTCGTGGACGGGGTCACCTACACCGAGCAGGTGGACGAGATCACGGGCCTGGCCCGGAAGGTGGTCACCGCCTCCAAGGACCCGGACGCCCGTCCGCGCATCTCCATCAAGGACGAGCGCGGGCAGACGAAGAAGCTCGCCACCTCCGACGCCGACGCCCGCTACATGCTGCCCGAGGGCGCAAACTTGGTGGTGGCGGACGGCGACGAGGTGGACGCTGGCGACGTCATCGCCAAGATGCCCCGGGAGACCACCAAGACGAAGGACATCACCGGCGGTCTCCCCCGGGTGGCGGAGCTCTTCGAGGCGCGCAAGCCCAAGGAGTACGCCATCATCTCGGAGATCGACGGAGTGGTCTCCTTCGGCAAGGACACGAAGGGCAAGCGCAAGGTGGTCGTCACCCCGGAGATCGACGGGAAGCTGCGCCCCGACCTCCTGAAGGAGTACCTCATCGGGAAGGGCAAGCACATCAGCGTGCACACCGGCGACCGGGTGCGCGCCGGCGAGGCCCTCATGGACGGCGCCGCGAATCCGCACGACATCCTCCGCGTGCTCGGAGAGAAGGAGCTCGCGCGGTGGCTGGTGGACGAGGTCCAGGAGGTCTACCGGCTGCAGGGCGTGAAGATCAACGACAAGCACATCGAGGTGATCGTCCGGCAGATGCTGCGGCGGGTGCGCATCGTCGACGTCGGGGACACGAGCTTCCTCGTGGACGAGCAGGTGGAGAAGTGGGTCTTCGAGGAGGAGAACGAGAAGATGATGAAGAGCGGCCGCCCGGCGCAGGGCGAGCCCTTGCTCCTCGGCATCACCAAAGCCTCGCTCTCCACCGAGTCCTTCATCTCTGCTTCCTCCTTCCAGGAGACGACGAAGGTCCTCACCGAGGCGGCCATCAGCGGCAAGGTGGACCACCTGCGCGGCCTCAAGGAGAACGTCATCATGGGCCGGCTCGTGCCCGCCGGCACCGGACTGGGAGCGTACAAGCACCTCGACATCGAGGTGGAGACGCCGGTCGATGCGGTGGAGCAGGCGGAGGAGGCTCTCGGCCTCGCCGCCGGCGCCGAGGAATAGCACCGACAGCGAACGCTACTCGCCGCTCACGCGAGCCGCAGCCTCCGGGCTGCGGCTCGTCTATTTTGGGGCGTTTTCCCGCTTGCCCACATCTGCCCCAATGGCGCGTTCGCCCAGACGTGCATAGTTTACGCCCGACGTTGACGTGGGTCAGGGGGGCGTAAGTTAATGATTTCGACTACTTGTGGGTCTAGAGGGCACGGGGGAATAGAAGGGCAAAAGGCGCCTGTTCTCGTCGCTACTGGGATGAAAACAGTGAATATCAGTAATATTAATTGGTTACCTTCTAAGATTGACTAGATAGGTCCATTTCTGTAATGTGCCGTTACGTAACCTGCTCGGCGTCCCGGAGGAACCGGCAGATGGCCGACGCGGGTAGAGAGGCGAGGGCGACATGACGAGCTCCGGCATTCAGCGCGGCAGCAGGGAATTCGAAGAACTTGCACCGTACCTGAAGGCAGTTCGCGAGTACCCCCCGCTGACCCGGGATGAGGAGCACTCGTGGGCGCTCCGGGCGCGCAAGGGAGAAGTGCGGGCGAAGCAGAAGCTCGTGCGCCACAACCTGGCCTTCGTCGTCGCCATCGCCCGCAAGCAGCGGCGCGGCACGGTGCGACTCGACGACCTCATCCAGGAAGGGAACGTGGGCCTCATGCGCGCAGTGGAGAAGTTCGACCCGCACGCCGGCACCCGCTTTTCGACCTACGCGGTGTGGTGGATCCGCGCCTACATCGGAAAGTACCTGAAGGAGGCCCGGAGCACGGTGCGGCCGCAGAGCGGCACGGTGGCCCAGCCCGACCTCTCCCTCGACAGCTACATCGACGAGGACGGGGACGTCTCCCACCTCGAGCGCATCGAGGACGACGGCCCGGGTCCCGAGGACACCTACCTCGCCTCCGAGGGAGACATCGAGGTCCGCGACGCGCTCGGCAAGGTGCGCAAGCGCATCGGCGAGCTCGGATGGGACATCATCCACAACCGGCTGCAGCAGGACACCCCGAAGACCCTCGAAGAGATCGGGAAGCGCTGGGGCGTGTCCCGGGAGCGTGTCCGGCAGGTGGAGCTCAAGACGAAGCAGTTCCTCCACCGCTACCTGGAGACGGTTGAGTCCGCCGAGGGCGACGAGGTCTCCGACCCGGCGCGCGACGCCGCCGCGTAGGGGCGAGGGAGAGGGCAGGGTTCCGTCGCCCGTCCGGGGCCTCCCGGGGCGGGCGATGCATTTTGGCGAACCGACGCTAGTGCAGGTCGAAGGTGGCCCGCCCCTCCTGGCACTGGATGGTGAGGCGCTGCGGCTTGAAATCGCGCGCCGCCACCTCTTCCCCTCTCTTGAACTGGTTCATGGAGAGGACGATCTGGTCGTGGGGTCTCATGGTGCGCTGCTCGTGCCGCCAGTCCCCGTCCAGAGTGAGGACCACGTCGGTCCAGATGGCCGTGGACTCGTTGCGGACGAGGAGTTGCTGACCGCCGACGAGGGAGTCCTTGAGGACGTGCACGTCGGCGCCGAGCGAGTTCGAGGGGCCCGAGCCCGGGCAGGCGACCCACATGGCGAGGAGGGAGAGGACGGCCCATCCGGCCACGATGCCGATGCGCATCCGCTGGAAGCGGCTGTAGCGGCGGAACTCGCGGCCCACGCCGGCGATGCCGGCGCGGGCCTGGTCGGCGAGCACGCCGATGGGGGTGCCGATCTCGGGCCGGCCCTTCGCCATGCCGGCGAGAGTATCGTCGCGCCGCCCGAGAGGCCAGTAACTGCCGCGCCGGAGGCCCCGCTCCGGCGGCCGCCGCCGCTCGCCCCGTGCGATACTCCGCCGGTGCGGTCGGTCCTTCGAGTGTCGGAGGAGGTCCGGGAGGCCCTGGCAGAGGGCCGCCCCGTCGTGGCGCTCGAGACGAGTGTGGTGGCCCAGGGGCTCCCCTGGCCCGACAACCTCGCGGCCGCCCGCGCCACGGCCGCGGCGGTGCGCTCGGAGGGGGCCGTGCCCGCGGCCGTCGCCATCCTCGGAGGCTTCCTGGTGGTGGGGGCGGGCGAGGAGCAGCTCTCGCGCCTCGCCGAGACGGGGCGGCGCCCGGCCAAGGCGGCTGCCCGCGACCTCGGGCCGCTCCTCCACTCCGGGCGCGACGCCGGCGCGACGGTCTCGGCGACTGCTGCCGCTGCCGCCCGTCTGGGCATCCGCCTCTTCTCGACCGGCGGGATCGGAGGCGTGCACCGGACCCTCCCCGGCGCACCCCCGTCGAGGGACATCTCGGCCGACCTGGCGGAGCTCGGGCGCTCGCCGGTGTGCGTCGTCTGCTCCGGCCCCAAGGCCGTCCTGGACGTTCCCGGGACCGCGGAGGCCCTGGAGACCCTGGGGATCCCGGTGGTGGGGTTCGGGGTGAGCGAGCTCCCCGCCTTCTTCACGGCGGAGAGCGGCGTGCGACTCGAGCACCGGGTCGACGGGCCGGTCGAGGCGGCGGCGCTCCTCCGCATCCACTTCGAGGCCTTGCAGAGGCCGGGAGGGGTGCTCCTGGCCGTCCCCCCTCCGGCGCCGCTCCCGCGGGAGGCGGTCGAGTCCGCGGTCTCCGAGGCCCTCGAGGAGTGCCGGACGCGGGGGATCGCCGGCCCGGCCGTCACCCCCTTTCTCCTCGATTCCGTGGCCCGGGCCACGGGCGGCCGCTCGCGGGAGGCGAACCTCCGCCTCCTCGAGGAGAACGCCCGGGTGGCAGCCCGGGTGGCCGCGGCGCTCGCCGGGGAGGGCGGATGAGCACCCCGGGGCCAGAGCCGGTGCTCGTCGCCGAGGCGGTCGCCCTCGAGGCACTCCTGTCCCGGGTGGCGGCGGAAGAGGTCGTGGCCCTCGACACGGAGTCGAACAGCTTCCACGCCTACTTCGAGCGAGTGTGCCTGCTCCAGCTCTCGGTTCCGGGGGCGGACTTCGTCGTCGACCCGCTCGCCGTGGACGTGAGGCCGCTCGGGCCCGTGCTCTCCTCCGGGCGCGAGGTGGTCCTGCACGGAGCGGACTACGACGTCCGCTGCCTCCGGCGCGAGTTCGGCTGGAACCTCGGGCGCATCTTCGACACCATGGCGGCCGCCCGCCGCCTGGGCGCTCCGGAGCTCGGCCTCGCCGCCCTCGTGCGCCGTCACTTCGGCGTGCACCTCTCCAAGGCCCAGCAGCGGGCCGACTGGCAACGGCGCCCACTCCCCCGGGATCAGATCCGGTACGCGGCGCTCGACACCCATTTCCTCCTCCCCCTCCACCGCATCCTCTCCGGCGATCTCCGGGAGCGCGGACTCCTCGACGAGGCGAAAAAGGAGTTCGACCGCATCGCGGCGGCGAAGGCCCACGTCCGGGTCTTCGACCCGGAGGGCTGGCGCCGGCTGCGCGGGGCGAAGGCTCTCGACCCGGAGGGGAAGGCGGCGCTGGCGGCGCTCTGGGTGGCCCGGGAGGAGAAGGCGCGCTCCCTCGACAAGCCGCCCTTCAAGGTCGTGGGGGAGGACGCGCTCCTCGAGATCGCCCGGCGCCGGCCGGCCACCGGGGCCGAACTGGAGCGCATCCCCGGGGTCACCTCCCGCGTCCGGGAGCGGGTCGGGGAGGCCCTCCTCCAGGCGGTGAGGGGAGCGCGGGAGGGCGCCTCCTAGAACGCGACGCCCGGCCCGGAGAGCCGAACCGGTGCGGAGGGGTCGATGGGGGGAGGCGGGAGGGCGCGGAGCCGCCGGTAGCGCGCCCAGTCCGCAGTCACCGCCCTCACGTACTGGCGGGTCTCGCGGTAGGGGATCTCCTCGACCCACTCGTCGAGCGGACGCGAGGGGCGCCCCTCCACCCAGCTCGAGGCCCGAGCCGGCCCGGCGTTGTAGGCGGCGAGGAGGAGCGGCCCCGGGGAGAACCGGGACCCGAGGAGGCCCAGGTAGGCGACCCCGAGGAGGAGGTTCGCCTTCGGGTCGGAAAGGTCCGCCTCGGCGACGCCGAAGACCTCCGCGAGGCGCAGCGCGGTCTCCTCCCGGAGCTGCAGCAGCCCTCGCGCGGCCGCCCCGCTGCGGACGTCCGCCCGGAAGGAGGACTCGCGACGCATCACCGCGAGGACGAGGAGGGGGTCGACCCCGAGGGCCTCGGCCGCCGGCAAGAGGGTGTGCGGGTAGGCGTCCGGGTAGTACCAGCGCTCGCTCTGTCGCGTCGGGGGGAGGAGGTCCCGAGCGATGCGGAAGGGGACCTCCGCGTCGCCGGCGAAGGCGGCGAGCTCCGCCACCGCCGCCGCGGACTTGGGGCTGGGGCTGGTCGCGGAGGCGTGCGCGAGCAGGGAGAGGGCGTCGGCTCGGAGGCCCGCGCCGAAGAGGTCTCCGGCGAGGCCGAGGAGCGCTGCGAGGCGCGACTCTCCGGGCGGGCGGACCGGGGCACCAGCCGGGAGCGGCGGCGCCGGCGGGGCCGGCCGCCCCATCTCCGCGAGGCGGGTCGAGGCGAGGAGCCCGTACCAGCCGTCGGGCGCCTCTCGGACGGCGGCCTCGTAGAGCGCCCCGGCCTTCGCCGCGGAGGTCGCGATTCGCCCCCCCCAGTAGAGGGCGGCGGCCCGGAGGGCGCCCCGCTCCGAGGCGGCCAGGGACGCGAGCGCCTGGCGGGCCGCGGCGTCGGGCGCGAGCCGGACGAGCGACCAGGCCTCGAACCAGCGGGCGTCGGAGGTCCGCTTCGCGGTCGGGTGGCGTGCGACGAAGCGGCCGAGGCGCCGGGCCGCCTCCTGGAAGTGGCCCGCCTCGTACCACAGCCAGGCCTCGAGGAAGGCGGCGTCGTCGGCGAGGTCGGCCTGCTGGGCGGGCGGGAGGCCCGCCACCGTGGGCCGGAGCGCCGCTACCCGCCCGTAGCGAAGCGAGGCCTCCTCGAGCCGCCCCTGGCGCGCGGCGGCCCGCGCCAGGACCCACTCGGCGGCCGGCGCGTCGGGCCCGGCGTCGGGGCGGGCGGCGAGCTCGCGCCCGAGAGCCTCCGCCTCCGCGGGGCGGCCGAGCTGCAGCAGGGCCTCGGCGCGGAGGAGGAGCGCCCGCGCCGGACCTCCCTCCGAAAGGCCCGAGGTGGCCTCGAGCTCTGCGAGGGCGCCGGCCGGTCGCGCGGTGGCGACGAGACGCTCCGCCCGGCCGAGCCGCTCCGGGAGGGTGGCGGCGCCAGCGACCGCCCGGGCCGCCGCCTCGCCCTCCGCCTCGCCGGCGCGCTCGACGAAGAGGCGCCGGTAGAGGGACTCGGCGCGGGGGGCGCCGAGGGCCCGGAGGGCGTCGGCGAGGGCGAGCTCGAAGGCCGGGTTTCCCCTCTCTGCCCCGGGCTCCGCGGCTCGAGCCGCCGGTTCGGCGAGCCCCGCGGCGAGGAGCGCCTGGGACTCGGCGAGCGCGAGGGGCTCGGGCTCCAGCGCGGAGGCTCCTCCCGCCTGCGCGATGGCCGCGGCCGCGAGCCCCGGGTGCCCCGAGCTCGAGAGGGCCCCGGCGAGGTGGAGTAGCGCAAAGGGGCGGAGCCGGTCCGGGAGGAGCGGGAGTGCTGCACGGAGCGCGCTCGCCGCCTCGCCGGCAAGGCCGAGGTTCCTCGCCGCGACCCCGCGGACGAGAAGGGCGCTTCCGTGCGCTTGCCCGCTGCGGAGCGCCTCCGCGGCGCGGATGGCCGCGACCTCGGCCCGGGCGTCCTCTCCCCGATCGAGTGCCTCCGCTGCGGTTCCGAGCTCCTCCATCCAGTCCGAGAGAGGCTCTGCCGCGCCCGCGGGATACGCCCCTGGAAGGGTCAGCGCGATCGCCACCGCGAAGAGGCGCAAAAGGGGGAGAGTCATGCCTCAACCATCCGTCACCTCACGTGAAAATGTTTCGTACTCTCAGGGCAAAATCTGCGGGGGAAGGGGGGTTGACACGTCGCAGCAAGGCGCTGCATATACGGGCCACACCAAGGGATTTCTGCACGTCCTGGTGGGTGCGAGAGAGCCCTCGCGCCTATTTGGGCACACGGGTCGAGGGAGGACTGGAACGGACCCGAGTGCCGCCCTTCCAGGGAGGAGACCGTCTTGTTCACCAAGCCTAGCCCTACCGAACTGACCGCGCCTATCAACCCAGACCGGGGCGTCGAAGGTCACCGGAACCTCTTCTGCGGCTACTACGACTCCTGCCTCGACGAGGCAGTGAAGAGGGCGTGGAACAGCTGGACGTGCACGCGGTGCTCCCTCTTCGCGGTGCAGCCGCAGATCGAGTCGAGCCTGGAGAGCTACGCCACCCAGCGCCGGCTCGGATAGCTTCACCCTAAGTGTTGCTTTGCGGCGCCGGCCGGGCGGCGATATTGCCCACTGGGGCCTCACCGCTCGCCGTCGCGCATGCGCCTCACCCGCACGTCGAGTGCGGTGACGGCGGGCCGTCCCAGGCGGGCGTTCACGCGGTCGACGATGGCGGTAGCGTGGCTCTCGAGCTCCCGCGCCCAGTCGGCCGTGGTGGCGAGCACCCAGAGGTGGCCGTCCGGGCCGAGGCCCCGCACCGTGGCCTCGCGGGAGAGCGGCCACCCGCAGGCCTCGGCGAAGGCCGCGGCGGCGGCCGCCCGCCCCGCCCCCGGCCGGTGCGCGAGCGACTCGGCGAGTACGCTCGCCAGGGTGCGGCGGCGCCCTCTCGGTCCGCGGGTCACCGTGGCAACGTAGGGGCGGGGAGGGCGCAGCGTCAAGGCGGAGCGCGCGCGGCCCGCCTCGACTATTCCTGTTGGCCGTTCGAAACCGAGCCGGCGTCCCGGCGGCGCCGGCCAAGGGGGGTCTCATGAAGCCGACCGTGGATCTGGAATCCTCGAACTTCAAGGAGGTCGCGGACAAGGACGGGCTCGTCCTCATCGACTGGTGGGCCCCGTGGTGCGGGCCCTGTCGGGCGTTCGGGCCCACCTACGAGAAGGTTGCGGGGAAGCACCCGGACGTCACCTTCGCCAAGGTGAACACCGAGGAGGAGCAGGAACTCGCGGCCTCCTTCGACATCCGCTCCATCCCCACGCTCATGATCCTGCGCGACCGGATCCTCCTCTACGCGGAGCCGGGCGCGCTGCCCGAGGCGGCGCTCGAAGAGCTCATCCAGAAGGCGCGCGACCTCGATATGGAGAAGGTTCGCGCGGAGATCGCCGCCGGGCCGAAGCCCAGGCCCGGCACCTAGAGGCTCGGGCGCATCTGTCGGGCCGGCCGTCCCGCGGCCCGCCTCTCGATCCCTTTCCGGCCGGAAACTCGGCATTTGTCAGAGCCGCTTGATAACTGAACATGCGAACAGTATTCTCCGTGACCGTGAGCCATGGGTGCCGCGAGCCGACAGCGAGAGGTCCTGGAGGAGCTTCGGCGCCGAGTCCACGCCCTCGAGCGGAAACCGGCTCGCCGCGCCGGAGTGCTGCCGAGCGGGCGCCCCGAGGTGGACGCGCTGCTCCCGGGGGGCGGCTTCCCCTGCGGATCGGTGACGGAGCTCATCGGCGGGCCGGCGAGCGGCAAGACGGAGCTCGCGCTCCGCGCCCTCCGGGAGGCCCAGGAGGGCGGGGCCCTCGCCGCCTTCGTGGACGGGCGAGGAGAGCTCTACCCTCCGGCGGCCCTGGCCCTGGGGATCGACCCGGCCCGGCTGCTCATCGTGCGCCCCCGGGCGGGGAGGCCAGGCGGGGAGGCGTGCCGGGAGACGGTCGAGGGGCTCTGGGCCGCCGAGGCGTTGCTCGCGAGCGGCGCCTTCGCCGCGGTGGCCGTCGACGTGCCGCTGCGCTCCGTCCCGTCCGGGCGCGCCGAGGCCATGCTGCGCCGCCTGCGGAGCGCGGCCGAGAAGGGGGGCGCCGCTGCGCTCCGGCTCGGAGCGCCCCGGGACCCGAGTACCTCGGCCGCCCTGAGGCTGGAGATCGGCGGCCCGGAGCGCTCGCCGTCCGTCCGGCTCGTCCGCGGCGGGGCCACGGCGCGGATCGAGAGGGAGGGCGATGCGGCCTGACGAGCGCCTCCCCCGGGTGCTGGCCCTCGTCCTGCCGGAGCTCCCCCTGCAGCGGGCGCTCCGCGCGCGGTCGGCGCACGGACCGCTCGCGGTGGTGGACGGGAACACGGTGGTCTACTGCACCGGCCCGGCGCGGGCCGCGGGGGCGAGGCCCGGCGACTCGCTGGTGCAGGCGCGAGCCGCCTGCGCCGGACTCGCCGCCGTCCCCCTCGACCCGGCGGGAGACCGGGCGGCGCTCAGGGCCCTCGCGGAGGCGATGATCTCCCTCGCACCCGCCGTGGAGGTTGCCTGCCCGGACGGCCTCCTCCTCGACGCGGGCGCCGCCCACCTCGGCGGAGGGAACGTGGAGGAGGCGGAGATCGGCCTCGCCGAGAGGGCCCTCTCGCTCTGCCGCTCCCTGGGCTGGAGGGGGCGGGCCGGGATCGCGAGCGGGAAGGAGCCGGCCCAGATGCTCGCCCGCCACGGGGGGCAGGACGTGGTGCGCGCGGCGCCGGGGGAGGCGAGCCGGGCGCTGGCGCGGCTGCCGCTTGCCGCGCTCCGGCTGCCGCCCGGCATGGAGGCGCGGCTCGCCGCGGTGGGCGTGGCCGACGTGGGGGCCCTCTCGCGGCTGCCGCCGGAGACCCTCGCCCATCGCTTCGGCCCCGAAGGCGCCGAGGCGGCGCGGCTCGCGCGCGGCGAGGACCCGCGCCCGCTCGTCCCCTTCGTGCCCGAGACCTTTCCGGAGGAGTCCTGGGACCTCGAGGGGACGGAGGTGGGCGTCCTCGAGAGCGCGGAGCCGGTCCTCTTCGCGGTGAAGCGCCTCGCCGATCGGGTGGCGACGCGGCTCGCTGGCCGCGGGCTCGGGGCGGGGAGACTCCGGCTCACCCTGGCCCTCTCGCCGCGCGGAGAGGAGCGGCTCGACCTGCCGCTCGCGCGCCCCAGCGCCGACGCCGCCCTCTGGCTCGTCCCGCTGCGGGAGCGGGTGGGGGCCCTGCGCCTGCCAGCGCCGGTGCGCGGGCTCAAGCTCACGGTAGTCGAGGCGGCCGAGGTCCCGGCCGAGCAGCTCGCCGCCGGAGACCGCCCCGAGGCGGTCCGGGCCCTGGAGGTGGTGCTGTCGCGCCTGGCGGCCCGGCTGGGGGAGGCGTCCCTTTGCGCCGCCGAGGCGGCGGACCGCCACCGGCCCGAGGCGGCCTACGCGCTCGCGCCCTTCGGGGCCCCCCTGCACCGCCGGGCCTCCGGGAACGGGGGAGAAGCCCCGGCGGCGCAGGGGTCCGCCCCGGGCGCAGGGGGGGACGGCGAGCCGCCCTCCGCCCGGCCCACCCGGTTGCTCACGCCCCCTCGCCCCATCTTGGCCGAGGGGGAGGGCGGGCGGCTCACCGCGCTGCGCATGGACGGGCGAGCCCACGGCGTGGTTGCCCTGGCGGGGCCGGAGCGCCTGGCAGGCGAGTGGTGGAGCCGGCCCTTCGACCGCGACTACTACCGGGTCCGCCTGGAGGAGCTGGGAGACGTGTGGGTTTACCGGGACGGCTGCGACGGCCGGCTCTACCTCCACGGCTACTTCGACTGAAGGATAGGGCGTTGGCCGTCCGGTACGCCGAGCTCCGCTGCAAGTCGAACTTCTCCTTCCTGGAGGGCGCGAGCCACCCGGAGGAGCTCGTGGACCGGGCGGCCGACCTGGGGCTCGAGGCGCTGGCTCTCACCGACCGGAACGGTCTGTACGGAGTGGTGCGGGCCCACGCCCGGGCCCGCCGGCGCGGGCTTTCGCTCCTCGTGGGGGCGGAGATGACCTGCGACGGGCTCGGGCCCGGCGGGACGGCGAGCCTCCTGCTCCTGGCGGCGGACCGCGAGGGGTATGCCCGCCTCTGCCGCCTGGTCACCGAGGCGCACCGGGGCGAGCCCATCGAGGTGGCCGGCGCGGTGGACGCGGTGGCCCGCAGGCCACAGGCGCGGGTGCCCCTCCTCTCCGTGGCCGAGCAGGCCCGAGGGCTCGTGGCCCTGTACCCCGGCGCCGATGCGGCCTCGGCGGCGCGCCTCCGGGAAGTCTTCGGCGACCGCCTGGCCCTGGCGGTGTCCCGCCACCGCGCCGCGGGCGAGGAGACCCGCATCGCCGCCGCGCGCAGCGTGGGGCGGCGGCTCGGCATCCCGGTGGCGGTGGTGAACGACGTCCACACCCACGACCGCGGGCGCCAGCCGCTCCAGGACGTCCTCACCTGCGTGCGGATCGGGACCACGGTCGAGCGCGTGGGGCGGCAGCTCTTTCCCAACGCCGAGCGCACGCTACTGGGGCCGGAGGAGATGGCGCGCCTGTGGCCGGACTTCCCCGAGGGCCTGGAGGCGGCGGCGGCGCTCGCCGCCCGGTGCCGCTTCCGGCTGGAGGAGATCCGCGGCGAGCACCCGCTTCCCCCGGTGCTCGCCGAGGCGGGGGTGAAGGTCGCGGAGGGCGAGCCGCGGGAGATGGGGGGCATGGAGCTCTTGCGGTCCCTGGTGCGCGAGGGGTCCCGCTGGCGGTACGGCGGCCCGCCGCCCGAGGAGGTGGACCGGCAGCTCGCCCGGGAGCTCGACCTCGTGGAGCACCTCGGGTATGCGAGCTACTTCCTCACCGTCTGGGACGTGGTTCGCTTCGCCCGCTCCCGCGACATCCTCTGCCAGGGGCGCGGCAGCGCCGCCAACTCCGCCATCTGCTACGTCCTGGGGATCACCTCCATCGACCCGGTGCGGATGGGCCTCCTCTTCGAGCGCTTCCTCTCGGCGGAGCGGGGGGAGCCGCCGGACATCGACGTGGACTTCGAGCACGAGCGGCGCGAGGAGGTGCTCCAGTACGTCTACGAGCGCTACGGCCGCGACCGAGCCGGCATGGTGTGCGAGGTCATCAGCTACCGGGCCCGGTCTGCCCTGCGCGACGTCGGCAAGGCGCTCGGCCTCTCGCTCGCGCAGGTGGATCGGCTCGCGAAGCTGGTGGGCAGCCACGACGATCCGGGCGAGGTGCCCAAGGCGGTGCTGGCGCAGGCCGGCCTCGACCCCGAGTCCTCGCCCGCGGTGCGCCACTCGCTGCGCCTCGCCCGGGAGCTCTCGGGGTTCCCGCGTCACCTCTCCATCCACGTCGGCGGGTTCGTCATCACCCGGCGGCCGCTGGTGGAGACCGTGCCGGTGCAACCCGCCGCCATGCCCGGCCGCACCGTGGTGCAATGGGACAAGGACGACCTCGCCGAGCTGGGCCTGCTCAAGGTGGACCTGCTCGCCCTGGGAATGCTCACCGCCCTCTCGCGCTCCCTCGCGGCGCTCGGGCGCCACCGGCCGCTGCCCGCGCTCCCGACCGCCGAGCCCCACCCCGAGTCGCTGGCGCGGATCCCCGCCGAGGAGCCGTCGGTCTACGAGATGGTCTCCCGGGCCGACACCATCGGCGTCTTCCAGATCGAGTCGAGGGCGCAGATGTCGCTCCTCCCGCGCCTCAGGCCCCGACGCTTCTACGACCTCGTCATCTCCGTGGCCATCATCCGGCCCGGCCCCATCCAGGGCGGCATGGTGCACCCCTTCCTGCGCCGGAGGGACGGCCTCGAGGAGGTGCGCTACCCCTACGAGCCGCTCCGTCCGGTGCTGGAGCGGACCCTGGGGATCCCGCTCTTCCAGGAGCAGGCCATGCGGCTCGCGGTGGTGGCCGCCGGGTTCGCCCCGGGCGAGGCCGACGAGCTGCGCCGCACCATGACCCACAAGCGCTCCCACGAGCGACTGGAGGCGATGCGGGGACGGCTCGTGGAGGGGATGGCCCAGCGGAACATCCCGAGGGAGGACGCGGAGGCCATCCTGCGGCAGCTCCACGGGTTTGCCGGCTACGGGTTCCCCGAGTCCCATGCCGCCTCCTTCGCCCTGCTCGTCTACGCCTCGGCCTGGCTCAAGTGTCACCACCCGGCTGTCTTCGCCTGCGCGCTGCTCAACAGCCAGCCCATGGGGTTCTACGCGCCCCACACGATCGTGGAGGACGCCAAGCGACACGGGGTGGCGGTGCGCGGGGTCGACGTGGTCCACAGCGAGTGGGAGTGCTCCCTGGAAGGGCCGGGGGAGGGAAAGCCGGCGGAGCCGGGGGAGCGGCCTGCGCTGAGGCTGGGCCTCTCGCGCGTGCGGGGGCTTCCCAGGGGCGTGGGGGAGGGCGTGCGCGCGGCGAGGCGGGAGGCCCCCTTTTCGTCGATGGAGGACCTGGCCCGCCGCGCCCGCCTCTCCCGGGCGTGGCTTTCGCGGCTGGCGGAGGCCGGGGCGCTCCGCTCCCTGGAGGTGGGGAGGCGATCGGCCCTCTGGAAGGCCATGGCGCTCTCTCCCGGAGGGGAGGGAGAGCTCTTCGCCGGGCGGCTCCCGCCGGAGGCGCCGGTGTCCCTCGCCGAGGCCGGCGCGGCCGAGGAGGTGGCCCAGGACTACGCCGCGGTCGGCCTCTCCGAGAAGGCGCACCCTTTGAGCTTCCTCCGACCGGTCTTGGCGGCCCGCGGTGCGCAGACGGCTCGCGAGCTCTCCCGGCTGCGGAATCGCGCGGCGGCGGAGGTGGCTGGGCTCGTCATCGTGCGGCAGCGGCCAGAGACGGCCGGGGGGATCACCTTCCTCTCGCTCGAGGACGAGACCGGCATCGCCAACCTGGTGGTCATGCCCGATGTCTACGAGCGCTACCGGCCGCTCGTGCGCGGCGCGCCGTTTTTACTTGCCAGGGGCCGGGTGGAGCGCACCGGCGGCGTCGTGAACCTGAAGGTCCGGGAACTCCTTGAGCTCGCCCCGGGCGCGAACCCCGTCGACCGGAGCCCCGGGAGCTATTTCTAAGGCAACGGGTTCCTGGGCAGGACGGCCTCGCCCGACCCCGCGGGAGCGAGACCTCCCCGGGCGCGCCCCTCAGCATCCAGGATGGGCGGTCCGCCTGCGCCGCCGAGCGCTCGCGGCAAGCCGTTCCCCTC
>Ga0335077_10005478_pt1 | contig 15573 bp, 8 predicted proteins | sample Lox_Sample_31_FD_207151 | JGI IMG/M metagenome (GOLD analysis project Ga0335077, IMG submission 207151) | Soil microbial communities from Loxahatchee National Wildlife Refuge, Florida, United States - Lox_Sample_3.1 | ecosystem: Environmental > Terrestrial > Soil > Wetlands | place: USA: Florida... | reverse complement strand
TCCGCTCGGCCGGCGGATCCGCACGATCGGCACCCAGTTCGAAATTGTGGGCGTCGTGGCCGACGCCAAATTGTACGGTCTCGACACCCCGATCGAGCCGGCCATCTACGTGCCCCACTTGCAGCACCCCAGCGACTCCATGGGGCTGGCCATCCGGACCGTCGGTAACCCGGCGGACATGGCCGCAGCCGTGCGCCGCGAAATCCAAAGACTCGATCCCGAACAGCCCATCTCTAACGTGCGCACCATGGACACCGTGCTCTCGGATTCCCTCATGCTGCGCCGCGTATCTATGCTCATGCTGACCGTATTCGCCGCCCTCGCCCTCACCCTGGCCACGGTCGGCATCTACGGTCTCACCGCATACTCGGTGAGCCGCCGGACCCACGAGATCGGTCTGCGTGTGGCTCTCGGCGCGAACCGGCCGCAGATCTTGCGGCTGGTCGTCGTGCGCGGGCTGGTGACTGCCCTCATTGGCGCCGCGATTGGCCTCGCCGCCGCGTTTGAGTTGACTCGGGCGCTCTCCGGCATGCTCTATGGCGTCACCGCGACCGATCCGCTCGTGTTCGCGGGCGTCCCGCTGCTCCTGATCGCGGTCTCCGTCGTGGCCAGCTACGTCCCGGCGCGAAGAGCCACCCGCATCGATCCGCTGTCAGCTCTGCGATATGAGTGAGGCAATCGCGCCTACCCGCGCATCTTGGCGAAGAGCTCGGCGTTGTCGCGCACGATACGCTCGGTGATCGCCGGGTCGGGCTCGGTGGTCGATACTCCGCGGTCGAACGTCCCGCCCAGCAGGATGCCGTCCCGGCGCGGAAACATGTAGATGTTGCCGGGGCCGATCGTGCAGTAGTCCACCTCGGGCTGCGGCAGCAGAAACGCGAGTTGGCCGCGGATCGGGGTAAGTTCCTGGTCGCCGAACAGGTCGCGCGCGCCGAGGCCGGTACAGTTGAAAATCAGGTCTTCCTTGAGAGCTGCGATTTCCCGGATGGAAGCGAATTCCCGAACTACGATTCGCCCGCCCGCAAGAAAGAAATCGCGGACCAGGGCGTTGAGGTAAATCGCCGGCTCGATCAGCATCGTCTGGCGCCGGTGCGCGTAAGGCGCGTGAAACGGATGCTCCCCCTGGCGCAGGATCTGAGATTCCGGATAGAGTTTTTCGATCTCGACATACGGGCTGTCGCCGGAGGGCGGCATGTACTCACTGTTCGCGGAGAGCGTATAAAGAGACAGCCACCGAACCCCGTAAAGGTCGCCCGTGAGCGACTGATACCGGCGGAATGCGAACCGCGCGGCCTCGGGGAATTGCTTGCGGAACGTCTCCGAAGACTGGCCGCGATCGAATACCGTGGTCGGCTCCCAGAGGCCGCCGGCGACATTCGATGTCGTCTCCGGCGGCATCGCCTTGGCGTAGATTACGGGACTGTAGCCCCGCATTTGCAGCAGACGCGCCGTGCTCAGCCCCACCACGCCGCAGCCGATCACCGCGCAGTCGCGCGCCCCGCTCTTTGCGCCCTCTTCCACTGCGAGTTGCGCCGTGCCCCAGGACAGCGTGATGCCCGCTCCGCCGTGCCCGTAATTGTGGACCACTGTCTTCGCATCGAGCTTCTCGCCGCGCACCACGAATCCCGAAGCGCGAAATGGTCTCAAGCCCGCGATGCTGCGAATCACGCGGTTCGGCGCCACGTTCACCCGCGCCAGCTTGGGCCTCGACTTGGCGGGGCTCGCCAATACTGCGCACGCGCCAAGAAGTAAGCTGCGCCTGGTCGGCCGTGTCATAAAATGAAAGTCTACCAACGAATGTCCCGTAAGAAGACCGCGGCTGCCGCGGCTCCGCCTGCCGCGCCTCCACCGGTTGCCGCGCCGCGGACCCCGGCAAGGTCCGTTTCCATCCCGTCCCGCCTGGCGCTCCCCCTTGCGCTTCTGCTCACCGCCATCGGTGTCATCCGGATTGTCTCTACCTACCGCTACTTCGCCAGCACGAGCGACGAGCCGGCCCACATCGCCTGCGGCCTCGAATACGTCGCTAGCCACACGTACCGGCTGGAGACGCAGCACCCGCCGCTGGCTCGCGCCATGATCGCCCTGCTGCCGTATCTTTCTGGCACGCGCCCCCAGGGCCAGCCGGGGTTCCAGCGCGAGGGATGGGCCCTCATCACCTATGAGCACCATCCCGACCTCACCATGACCCGTATGCGGCTCGGCATCCTGCCGTTCTTCGTCCTCGGTTGCCTGGTTGTCTTCTACTGGGCACTGCACTACTTCGGCCCAACGACAGCCGTCATTGCGACCGCCCTTTTTACTCTGATTCCGACAGTTCTCGCCCACGCGGGTCTCGCCACCACCGACATGGCCCTCGCAGCGTGCACCGGTCTTGCATTTTTCACTCTGATCCGCTGGGCGGAGCGGCCAACGCTCCCGTGGGCCGCCGGAGCCGGCTTCAGTTGCGCTCTGGCTGCGCTCTCCAAGTACACGGCGCTCGGCTTCTTACCGGCAGCAATCTTTCTCGCGCTGCTGGCCTTCCTCGTCGCCGCCCGTCCCTCGGCCGCCCGGTTCACCCGGCTTGGGGTCGAGCGCGCGTCGGGCGCCGCCATCATCGTTGCCACCGCCTGCCTAACCATCTGGGCCGCATACTTCTTTTCCTGGAATCACGGCCCCGCGCCCGAGTATTTCGATGGCATCCAGGTGGCCCTCCGTCACAACCGCAATGGCCACCCTGCGTGGCTTCTGGGTCAGCAGAGCGACACCGGCTGGTGGTACTACTTCCCTGTTGCGCTCGCGGTCAAGACTCCGCTTGCGCTCCTGCTCCTCTGGTTTTTCGGACTCTGGCTGTGCTGGAGGAATCGCGCCCGCTTCGCCTGGCTGCTCCCCGTCGCTTTCTCGCTCGGCATCCTGTTTCCCGCCATGCAGGGCAAGGTGAACATCGGCCTGCGCCACATTCTCCCGATTTACATCGCGGTCTGCGTCGTCGCCGCCCTGGCCGTCGAAGAATTACTTCGGCGGCAGCCGGCGATCCCGGCGCTGCTCGTCCTCTGGATGGCTGTGAGCGGCGCCCTCCACCATCCCGATTACATTCCGTACTTCAACGAGCTCGTGCAGGTCGAGCCCGACCGCGTGCTTGTCGACTCGGACTACGATTGGGGCCAGGACACCAAGCGCCTCGCGACCCGGCTGCGCGAGCTCCACGTAAACGAGATCAACTGGGGCTGGGTCGATTCTCCGGACAACCAGTTCCTCGAAACCTACCCCGGCCTGCCGCACATTGTCAACATTCATCCGCTGAAGCCGGCGGTGGGCTGGACGGCGGTCCGCCCCACGCTCGAGCGGATCTCGCAATACGGCCTCCAGTACCGCTATCCGAATTTGCAGCCGTGGTACGACTACCTGGCGCCGCGCGAGCACGTCGGCACCATCTGGCTGTTCTACGTGCCCCCTGGGGCTGTGACGCCAATCAGATAGACAAAATGGCGAAGAAGAAAACAAGATCCCAGGCTCCCGCCGTCGCGGCCCCCGCTCAGGCAGTAGAACCTACAAGCGCATTCGTCCCCTTTCTCGAAAGGCACTCGCTCCTGCTCGCGGTCTGCGTGATCGCGCTGGCCACGCTCCGCGTCGTTTCCACCTACTCCGAGACGGCCCTGACCTGGGACGAGCCCGGCCACATGGCGTGCGGCCTCCAGTACCTCGCCGAACACGTCTATCTCTACGAAGCACAGCATCCGCCCCTGGCGCGCGTGTCCTCCGCGCTCGGGCCCTATCTCTCCGGCGCCCGTCCCCTGCACACCAACAACCAGGACCAGGAGGGCGTCAACGTCATGTACCACTCCGGCCATCCCGGCGCCATGCTCACCGAAATGCGGCTCGGCATTCTTCCGTTCTTCGTGCTCGCCGCGGCCATGGTATTTCTCTGGGCGCGCCGCCATTTCGGGGGCGCGGCCGCGGTCCTCTCCACCGCGCTGTTTACTTTGGTGCCCACCGTGCTGGCGCACGCGGGTCTTGCCACCACCGACATGCCGCTCGCCGGATGCTTCACCGCCGCGTTCGTCGCTCTCCTCCTGTGGGCCGAAGAGCCGACCTGGCCGCACAGCATCCTGTTCGGCGCTGCCACCGGTCTCGCCGTGGTCTGCAAGTTCACCGTGCTCGGCTTCTTCCCGGCCGCGGCCATCTTTGCCGCCCTCGCCTGGTATGCCATCGCCCGCCCCGGCACCGCTGGAGCGATGGCGGCCGCCAAAGCACGTGCCCTGCCCTTCGCCGTCGCCGTCGTCATAGGCGCGCTCGTCATCTGGGCCGTCTACTCGTTCTCGTTCGGAAAGCCGCACGGGTGGAATTTCAGCGTCCCCGCGCCGACCCTCTTCGAAGGCGTCGATTTTGCCATTTACCACAACAGCCGCGGCCACGCCGCCTACTTCATGGGGGAGATCAAGAACACCGGCTGGTGGTATTTCTTCCCCGTACTGCTCCTCCTAAAGACTCCGATCGCGTGGCTGGTCCTGGCGGCCTTCGGCATCGGCGTCTGCTTTGCGCGTCGCAGCCACTTGTCATGCTGGATGCCCCTATCCTTCGCCGCCGGCATCCTGATCCCCAGCATGACCAGTCACGTGAACATCGGTCTGCGCCACATCTTGCCCATCTACTCCGGGCTGGCGATTCTCGCCGGCCTCGGACTGCTCAAGCTCATCGAAGACGCGCCGCGCAGGAAGTGGGCGGGAGTTCTCGCCGCCGCGCTTCCGCTCTGGCTCGTGGTCTCCGGAGCGCTCCAGCATCCCAATTACCTGGCGTACTTCAACGAACTGGCAGGCGATCACCCGGAACGCATCGTAGTCGATAGCGACCTCGATTGGGGCCAGGATACCATCCGCCTCGCGCGCCGTCTGAAACAGTTAGGTGCCACCCAGGTAAACTACAATACCCTGAATCTCACACCCGACCGCCTTGTCGTCTGGCCAGGCTTGCCGCCCGTGACGGGAATCCGCCCCTTGCATCCCGCTGAAGGTTGGACCGCGGTCAGCCCCACGATCCTCGCCGTCCAGGAATATGGGCTCAATCACCAGACCCCCAGCCTTCATCCATGGTTCACGTACCTGCAACCGCAGGAGCGCGTGGGTAGCCTGCTCCTTTATTACGTGCCGCCAGGCTCGATCCCACCCGACCTCCGCTGACCTGCGCCGGCGCCCGCCGCCGCATTCGCCTTGCTCGCCCGTGACGTGGAATCGCTATTGCACGCGATAAACGTACATGTCCCGGTTCTCCGCCATCAGCCTCAACCACGGCACCGTTGCGCCGCGGGCGAGAGCGCCGAGAAACTCGGATTGCTGCACTACCGGATCCGCTGCGGGATCCCGGGAAAGCAGCAAATATTTGGCGCCGAAACGGGCCATCTCCGCCCGTAGCATAGGCTCGTTCCAGGTTACGGAGCTGAATGGCCGGCCCACAAGTGACAGCGTCGGACGCTTCAGCAGGTAGCCCACTGTTTGGCCGTTGGTCGCCGCAATTGCAGCGTTGCCTCCAATCTCCCGAGTGATCAGGCCCTGCATGCTCAGCCCGCTCGCATCGCGCGCGAACAGCGCTTCCTCCGTCTGCTGGAAAGCGTCGGGCGGATTCGCGCCGGATGAGATGACGTTGCCTGTGAGATATCCGATCAGAATGCAGGCTGCCATGCCCGCGGTGAATTGCCGCTGCCAGCCTCTCGAGGGCAGGTGCCGGATCGCCAGGCTAACGCTGATCACCATCAGAGCGATCAGGTGAGGAAGCACCGGGACGTACATTCGAGGGATGTAAGAGATCACGGAGCGCTGCGCAATCACCGTCATGCCGCTGACATAGGTCATGAAAACCGTCAGGACAATCCAGCCTCTCGCTGCCGGAAGGGGAATTCGCTGGCGGAGAGGGTACCCCGCTGACCTCATCGTCTTCATCCAGGTGACAGCACCAAGTCCGATTAGCCCGATCGACACCAGGGCGGCCGGTAGCCCCAGCCGTGAGGCACTCGCATCTCCCAACACGAGGTGATACCAGACCTTCGGCGTGTCGGCGGCGAAAGCCCGTAGCGGCCTCGAGAACGGGATATTGTTGCCGCCTCTCCAGTCGCCTACGAGAACCAGGTTCCTTATCATCAAAGGAACGGCGAGCAATATGGCCGTCGCCGCGGCCGTAACCGCGATTCTCCGGGAAACCTTGCCGGACATCACCCGCGCGCACAGGACCGCCAGATTGGCGGCGAGAAAAAGCAATCCCGCGTAACGCACCCAATAGGAAAGCCCGGCCGTGACCGCCGCTGCGGTCCAATAGAGCCAGGCTCGACGGTTGTTGTGTGAGGCGTCGGCGTGCAAGAGCAACAGGAGGTTGGCGATACCCAGCAGGGTGAACAGCGGCTCGCTCAGTGCTGCGCCGGAAGCGTACAGCGCGTGGCTGTTGGCGATCCAGCACAGCGTCGCTGCCGCCGCCGCCCATCGGGACGGATCTAACAGGCGCATGAGATGCCACAGCCCCATAGTCACCAACACGAACGACAGCATCGAGATCCACAACGCGCCGGTCTCGTAGCCGCCCGCAAGGGCGGAAGCGAACGCGATTGCGGCAGGATAGCCAGGAGGAAACCACGTCAGTTTCGCGGGAATGCGTCCCTGGGAGCGCTCGGTATCGAAGTGCACGAGTGAAGTCTCCATTCGATGGGCCGTGCGAAGATGATGTGCGGCGCTCAGGTACTGGCACGAATCGGGGGCAATATGCGGGAGCTCTGCGTGCGGTCCTGAAACCAGGGTGGCTGCAACCAGCGCCGCGGCGCACAACGCGATCGCTTTCAGCCGCTGCCATCGGCCTGAGTGGACAAGCTGGGGAAAGCCTATCGTCATCCGGCGTCCCTCCTTGCGCCTCACCGGATTCACAGAATTCCGGCGTGCGTCTCGCTGAGTGGATCATTCTAGTCGAGGCTGGATGCGTTGTTCGGTGATTTTCAGGGGAGTGGCAGCCGGGACTGTCCCTCTACTAACCTTCCGCCGGCCTGTTTGCACGTCTGATCACCGTCGTGGGGCGCCGCCGCTGGGACCGCCTCTATTGTTTTGACCGGCCGAGAGGGGATTCCGCCTTCCGCGCCCGCGGTCACTCGCCTTCGAGCGGTAGAGTAAACCGGAACGTGGACCCCTGCCCGGGCTCCGATTCAACCCAGATTCTGCCTTGATACCGTTCCACGATCCGCTGGCAGATCGCCAGCCCGATGCCCGTGCCCGGATTCTCGAGGCCCCCATGCAGCCGTTTGAATAGCCCGAAGATAGCCTCCCGGTATTCGGGTTCGATACCTATCCCGTTGTCCGCTACCGCAAAACTCCAGCTCCCGTTTGCGCGCACCGTGCTCACCCGGATCTCGGGAGGGCGGTCGGGACTGCGATACTTGATCGCGTTCCCGATCAGGTTCTGGAAAAGCTGCTGCAGATGTGCGCTGTGCACCCGCAGCCGCGGCAGCGGGCCGGAGGTGATCCGCGCTCCCGTCTCTCCTACGGCCCCTGCCAGGTTAGCCAGGGCCATGGCCAATGCTTCATTGGCATCGGCCAGTTCCGTCGGGGCTTCGAGCTTAGTCACGCGGGTATAGGCCAGTAGGTCCCTCACCAGCATTTGCATGCGCGTGGCGGCACTGTTCAAGTATCCCAGAAACTCCAGTGCCTCCCCGTCGAGTTTCTGGGCGTAGCGCTCCGTCAGAAGTTCGCTGTAGATGCTGACGGTGCGCAGCGGCTCCTGCAGGTCATGGCTGGCGGAAAATGCAAACCGTTCCAGATCCTGGTTGGCGCGGCGCAACTCGTCTTCGATGTGCTTCTGGGCGTCGATGTCGGTTGCCGTTCCGAACCATCTTACGATCCTCGCCGAAGCGTCCCGCACCGGGAGCGCGCGCCCCATGAACCACCGCCAGCGGCGTTCGCCCCGGTCCCACAACCGGAACTCGATTTGGTAGGGCTTTCCCGAGTGGACCGAAGCGTACCACGCCTCCTTGCAGCGTTGCGCGTCTTCCGGGTGCAGCACCGGCTCCCAGCTCGCGTCGCCGAAGCTCTCGCGCGCCAGCCCGGTGAATTCGTACCAACGCTCATTGTAGTAGTCGAGAAAGCCGTCGCCGCGCGCCGTCCAGACAATTTGTGGCATCGAATCGGCAAGATGCCTGAAGCGCTGCTCGCTGGCTACCAGTGCCGACTCGATCCGCTTGCGCTCGGTAATATCCCGCGCGATCTTGGACGCGCCGATAACCCTCCCCGACGCGTCCCTCACCGGCGAAATGGTCAGCGAAATGCTCAACAGCATGCCGTCCTTTCGCCTGCGGATGGTTTCGAAATGTTCCACGCGCTCGCCGCGCCTCAGCCGTGACAGAATGTCCGGTTCCTCATCCAGGCGGTCCTCCGGAATCAGCATCGTGATCGGCTGGCCTACGGCCTCCTCAGCCGTGTAGCCGAACAGTCGCTCCGCGCTCTGGTTCCAGCTTGTGATGATGCCATTGAGATCCTTGCTGATGATCGCGTCGTCGGAGGAATCGACGATCGCGCTCAACAGCATGTTCGCCTCCTGCTCGCGCTTCAATCTCGTGATGTCGCGCGCGATCTTCGAGGCTCCGACGATCTTGCCCTTGGCGTCCCTTACCGGCGAGATTGTCAGCGAAATATCAACCAGCGTGCCGTCTTTCCGCCTGCGCACTGTTTCGAAGTGATCGACGCGCTCGCCCCGCCTCAGTGTAGCCAGAATTTTGGGCTCTTCATCCAATCGGTCCGGCGGAATGATGATCGTGATCGGCTTCCCGACCGCCTCATCCGCCGAATATCCGAACAGACGTTCGGCGCTCCTGTTCCAGCTCGTGATGATGCCGTTCAGATCCTTGCTCACGATCGCGTCGTCCGAGGCATCGACGATTGCGCTCAGTAACCGAGCAGTATGCTCGGCATCCCTGCGGCCCGTGACGTCGCGCGTGACCGCGAGCAGCACCGTGCTCCCGTCCCCCAGGCGCAGTGGCGTCGCGTGCGACTCCACGTGTCGGCGGCCTCCCGCAAGGCTGACGATATCGAACTCCAGGACCGCCCGTCCGCCCCCGGAAGCCGCTTCATGGAACTCGCGGAACCGCGCCCGGTCTTCCGGCGCGATGAACTCGTAAACGCTCCTTCCCACTACGCTTTCGCCCGATGGCGCTTCCAACAGTGCCAGCCCCGCTGGATTCATCATCAGCAGCGTTCCGTCCGGTTTGAGCAGCTTGATGCACTCAAAAGTCGTCTCCACCATAGTGCGGAATTGCGCCTCGGTATCGTTCAGCGCATTGCGCCCCGCTGTCGTGTCCACCAGCAGAATAATACCGCCTGCGATTCCGCCGGCGCTGTCCCGTAATACCGCTGGATAAGCCGCGAACCGGAATCGGGATCCATCCGGCCTCTCCGCCAGGTATTCCGCGCCCGCGGCCGCCGGACCACCCCGGAGGGCCGCTGCCATCGGACTTCGGTCCGGAGACATCGCGGTGCCGTCCGGCAGGAGAATCTTCCACGCGAGGCTCCACTGGTCGGTTCCCAGTTCCGGCGTCCGCCCGGCCAGCTTGACTGCCGCGGCATTGAAGTAGGTGAGCTTCCCCTCGGCGTCGGTCATGTAGACGGCCACCGGGAGCGCGTCGAGCATTTCGCGCAACCCTGGCCCGCTCGCGCCGGACTCGGCCGGCATCCCGGTTCCTTCCGCGGTCATCCCGCCCCTTCCACGGCTGCCTTCTGGTATCTTTGCGCCCTTTCACCTGCGGCGGCTGGTCCCCGTCGCCTCACCACGCCGAATCAAAAGCAACACACCGCGGTTTCGCGAGAGATGCTCGCGGCCCCGAACCGGCATAAGGATAATTCGGTCGGGCTGCTGGCCTTCCCGCAGTTTCGTTTCGCCGATGTTCTCATGATCCGGGCAGGGAAACCGTCGGAGTCGCTTTGTCAATCAGTCTACCAGCTTGGAGCGCGCTGCGATTTGATGCCTGCTCGGCAACGGTGTATAGGATCACGAAAAAATGGCCGCGGATTCTCCCGGGGGCCGCGGGCTCCCACGAAAATTGGATTCAGAGGCTTTTCACCGAATCCGCCAGCGAAACAGGCTAATCTGTGAAGGAAGCGCCAAGGAGCACTCATGCCCCGCGTCTACCCGTATCATGTTTCACCCAGCTTGCCGCCTCGCCTCGAGGGCCTCAATAAGCTTTCATTGAATCTCCGGTGGTCCTGGAATCATCCCGTCATCGAGCTTTTTCGTACCCTCGATCCCGACCTCTGGGAAGAGACTGGCCATAACCCGCGTCTCCTGCTCGGCTGCGTCGATCAGCGCCGTCTGGTCGAGCTCGCCGCCGACGAGGCCTTCCTCGCCCAGATGGACCGCGCGTCCGACGACCTCGATCGCTATCTCGCCGGTGCCGGCTGGTTCGCCGCCGCACACCCCGAAGCGCACGATCTGCGGATCGCCTATTTCTCTGCCGAGTTCGGACTCACCGAGTGCATCCCCATCTACGCCGGCGGCCTCGGCATCCTTGCCGGCGATCACCTCAAGTCGGCCAGCGATCTTGGCCTTCCTCTCGTCGGCGTCGGCCTGCTCTATCAGGGCGGATACTTTCATCAGTACCTGAATCGCGACGGGTGGCAGCAGGAAACCTACCCGGTAAACGACTTCTACAACCTGCCCATCCAGCCCGTCCAGGACGCTTCGGGTAAGCCGCTCACCATCCAGTTCAACTTCCCCAGGCGCCTCGCGGCGGCCAAGGTATGGAAGGTGCAAGTCGGTCGCGTACCCCTCTACCTGCTCGACACCAACGTCCCGGAAAATTCGCCCAACGACCGGCGCATTACCGGCGCCCTTTACGGCGGCGACCGCGAGTTGCGCATGCAGCAGGAGATCGTCCTCGGCGTCGGTGGACTGCGCGCGCTTATGGCCTTGGGATTCCGGCCTGCAGTCTGCCATATGAACGAGGGCCACTCCGCGTTTCTCGGGCCGGAATGGACGCGAATGTTCATGGAGGAGCTCCAGCTTCCCTATCATGAGGCACGCCAGGTTGCTGCCGCCGGCGCCCTCTTCACTACCCACACGCCCGTCCCCGCCGGTTTCGACCGCTTCGAGCCCGCCCTCGTCGCGCAGTATTTCTCCGAGTACTGCCGCGGCCTCGGACTCAGCATCGAGCAGTTCCTCGCGTATGGGCGGCAGGATCCCGCCGATGCGAACGAGCCGCTCAACATGGCATTCCTCGCCTCACGTCACAGCTCGTGTACGAATGGCGTCGCCAAACTGCATGGCCTGGTTACGCGGAAGATGGCCCAGTCCATGTGGCCGGGTTATCCCCTCGACGAAGTGCCCATCGGCTACGTCACCAACGGCATTCACACGCGCTCCTGGATCTCCATGGAAATGAGCGCGCTGCTCACCCGCTACCTCGGCCCGCAGTGGGGAGAGCGTCCCGCCGACGCCACCCTCTGGCAGCGCATCGACCGTATTCCCGACCAGGAACTCTGGCGCGTTCACGAGATCCGCCGCGAGCGCCTGGTCAATTACGCCCGCAAGCGCCTCGCCGCACAGCTCCGCCTGCGCGGCGGTAGCGACACCGAAATCGAAGTGGCGGGAGAAGTTCTCTCCCCGGACGCCTTGACCATCGGCTTTGCCCGCCGCTTCGCCACCTACAAGCGGGCCACCCTCCTGTTGCGCGACGTCGAACGCCTCAAGCGCATCCTCAACCACCCCACACGTCCTGTCCAGATTCTGCTCGCCGGCAAGGCTCATCCGCACGACAACGAAGGAAAGGAGCTCATCCGTCAGATCATTCGATTCGCTGCCGACCCGCAGGTGCGGCGCAGCGTCGTTTTTCTCGAAGACTATGACATCGCCATGGCCCGCCACCTGGTGCAGGGCTGCGACGTCTGGCTGAATACGCCGCGGCGCCCCAATGAAGCCAGTGGCACCAGCGGCATGAAACTCCTCGCCAATGGCGGCCTCAATTTCTCCATACTCGACGGCTGGTGGGACGAAGCCTACAATCGCCAGGTTGGCTGGGCCATCGGCAACGGTGAGGAATACACCGATCCCGAATACCAGGACCGCGTGGAATCCGCCGCTCTCTATCAGATTCTCGAGCACGGCGTCGTGCCGCTCTACTATGATCGCGACGACGCCGGCCTCCCCCGCGGCTGGTTAGCCAAAATGAAGGCCTCCATGAAGCAACTCTCAACCACTTACAGCACCAACCGCATGGTCGCCGAATACGCCGAGCGCTTCTACATCCCCGCTGGCGCGCGCCATCTCCGCCTGGCCGGCGACAAGGCTCGCATTCATTCGATCATGGACTGGCGGAAGAGGCTGCACATCCACGGCCGCGAGGTCAGCGTCACGAAGGTCGAAATCGATGGCGCCAAGACCGAGTTCGAGATCGGCGCGCGGCTCAGGGTGCGCGCCTGTGTTTCGCTCGGCGGCCTCGATCCCGGTGACGTCCGCGTGCAAGCCTACTTCGGACCCCTCGATGCCACCGGCCAGATTGTACAGGGTTCGCACGTCGATCTGACACGCGGCGAGTGTTCCGGCGCAACCTGCGCCTATCTGGGCGAGGTCGAGTGCTCGCAGAGCGGATCATGCGGCCTCACCGTCCGCGTGGTCCCCTACCACGAGGACGCCCTCATACCCTACGAGCTCCCTTGGGTTCAGTGGGCCGAGTAATCCTGGCCGCCTTTCAGCGCGAAGCCGCTGCGCGCTCGATCACCAGCACGCTGAACGTACCCGGCAGCACGGGCCTCCGCCCTCTCCCGCCGGCGGGGGCCTCTCCGAATTTCGCGGCCGCCACATAGATTCGGTGATTGGCCGGATCGAGACCCATGTTGCGCGACCCCTGCGGGGTTTGCACAGTCTCGGCAACGTGATATTGGTCCGGCGTGTCCTGGTGGATCACAGTCAGAGTGCCATCGGCGTTCGAAGCGAACGCATCCCCCGCCGCGGCGTCGTAGCCGGCGCCGTCTACCCCCGTGCCGATCGGCACGGTGGCCACCACCTTGCCCGCCTGGTAGTCCGATACCGCCATCACCCCGCTGCGGCACCCGCTGAACAGGCGGTGGTGGGCGGCATCGATCGCCATCGAGACCGGTTGTTTGCAAGGCGCGGTGGGCCAGCGCCGGAGTACTGATGCTTTGGCCGCGTCGATCTCCACCACCTCGCCTGTGTCTGTGAGATTGGCGTACACTTTGCCATCGCCCGCCGAAACACCGTACTCCGGCTTGCCGCCGAGCGCGACGTTGGTGATCTGCGTCCCGGCTTTAGGATCGATCACCGTCGAGGAGTGCGCATCGCCGTTCAGCGTGAACACGCGGTTGGAAGGCGCATCGTACAGGATCGCGTCCGCGTCCTCCGCGGCCGGAATCCGGCTCAGCGCCTGAAACGTCTTCAGATCGAACATGACCACGGATTGATCGTTGCCGGAAGTGGCGAACCCGTGTCCGCTCGCTTCCGCGATCGCCGTGCCATGCGCGCCCTGGATGCCGGCAACCTCGCCGAGGAGTTTTCCGCTGTCCTCGTCGACCACCATCACGCGGTTCTGCCGCGCGATAAACAGGCGGTGGCGCGGCGGGTCCGGCACAACGTAGTCCCAACTGCCTTCGCCCCCGAGCAGATACGTGCGGGTGATGCGATAAGAAGAGGAAGATTGAGAGGTGAGCGCGGCAGCCGTGGCCGCCAGGATTAGCGCAGTCCTGCGCATATCGAAGATCCTTTCACCTGAGTATATCCACCCGGCTCATCAGGACATAGCGGTGTCGCTCCCGAAGGCGCATACACCAGCACGATAGACGTCGCCCTCTGGCGCGGCGGAATCCTCCAGTATGCGTCGAGGAGCCGGTCCTTCTCCTCCGCCGAGACCGGGTGAAAGCCGTGCCGCTGGTAAAATCGGATCGCCCATTCGGCCGCGGCCGAACAGCGATATCATCGAATGCGGTCATGATCAAGATTGGTTTCATGCTGGCCGCTTGCGCCTGCCTCGCCCAAGCTCAGGATGCGGCGCGCCCCAAAAACACCTATCATTCGTCCGGGGGGACATCGTCGCAGCCGCGACTGGTCTCGCCGGAAGTGAACCCGGACCGCACTATCGTATTTCGCATCCGTGCCCCGCAGGCGGCTCAGGTCGTACTCCAGTTCTCCGGCTCCAGGCCCATGACGAAGGACCCCGCGGGCATCTGGACGGCTACTGTCGGCCCCCTGGAGCCGGAGATCTACCAGTACAACTTCGTCGTCGATGGCGTGCGCATCCTGGACCCGTCGAACCCGAACCTGAAGAACGGCCGCACGCTCGACGCCAGCATCGTCGAAGTGCCCGGCAACCCGCCGCGTTTCGATCAACTGCAATCCGTGCCGCACGGCGCCCTGAGCATCCGCTCCTATCTCTCCACGCCGCTCAAAAAACCACGAAAGCTCTACGTGTATACGCCGCCCCAGTACGACACCGAGCCGTCACGCCGGTTCCCCGTGCTCTACCTCCGGCACGGGAGCGGCGACACCGAAGAGAACTGGAGCGACACGGGCCGCGCCGGAATCATCCTGGACAACCTGATCTCCCGGCGCAAGGCGGTTCCCATGATCGTCGTCATGCCCAACGGAGACACCGACGGCAGTTGGGCCGGCGGCAGTTCGCCCGAAGGAATCGAGATGCTGAGCCAGGAGCTCCTGACCGATATCATTCCCATGATCGACAAGACATATCGTGTCGCCGCGGGCCGCGAGAACCGTGCCATCACGGGCCTGTCCATGGGCGGCGGCCAGGCCTTCACCATCGGGCTGAAACACTTGGATCTCTTCGCCTGGGTCGGAGAGTTCAGTTCGGGGCTGGTCAGCGATACCGAATTCAAGCTGGACAAGCACCTGCCCGGCTTCCTCGACCATCCGGACGACGTCAACCGAAAACTCAAGCTGCTGTTCCTGAGCTGCGGAACCGAGGACCCGCGGTACCCGGGGCAGCTCGACCTGGGGGACAAACTCAAGCAGCACGGCATCCGGTTCGTTTGGTATCCGACGCCGGGTGTCCACGAGTGGAAGGTGTGGCGTCACGCGCTGGCGGAGTTCGCGCAGATGCTCTTTCAGGAGGATCGCCGATGAGTAAATATACCTGCACCCTGGTGCTTCTCGCCTGCGCCGCGGCACAGCCTCCCCGGCGCGAGCCGGCGCCGAATGACACCTTGAAGTCTCCCGATGTGTCGGCGGACCATCACGTCACGTTCCGCATCTTCGCCCCCAAGGCCGCTGAAGTCACCCTGACCGGCGACTGGCTCGGATCTGCGCCGCCTCCCAAACTCATCAAAGACGAGCGCGGTGTCTGGAGCGTCACTCTCGGACCCTTCGAGCCGAGCATCTATATTTATTCCTTCGCGGTCGATGGCGTGGCCATTCCCGATCCCGTCAACCCGCGAATCAAGCTGCGTGCCCGCACCTCGGCCAGCCTGCTCGAGGTGAAGGACGACACACCCGCCTTCTGGGAGCCGCGCGACGTACCTCACGGCACGGTCGAAATCAACTGGGAGAAATCCAAGGCCATCGGCGGCGAGACGCGGGCCATCTGGATCTATACGCCGCCGGACTATGCCGGGACCA
>Ga0335077_10005474_pt1 | contig 15576 bp, 13 predicted proteins | sample Lox_Sample_31_FD_207151 | JGI IMG/M metagenome (GOLD analysis project Ga0335077, IMG submission 207151) | Soil microbial communities from Loxahatchee National Wildlife Refuge, Florida, United States - Lox_Sample_3.1 | ecosystem: Environmental > Terrestrial > Soil > Wetlands | place: USA... | reverse complement strand
GGTGCGCATACGAGCTCGCGGTCGGGAAGCTCGATGCCGTAGTCGCGCACCGTTGTTTGGAAGCGGGCGACGTAATCCTCGCAGACCTGGTGGCCGAAGCCGCGTGAGCCGCAATGGATCTGCACTACCGCTTGGTCGGGAAATAATCCCAGACACTCGGCCGCAGTTTCGTCAAAGACCTCGGCAACACGGTCGACCTCGATGAAGTGGTTACCCGCGCCCAGCGTGCCAATCTGGCCACGCCCACGCTCCCGCGCCTTGTGCGAAACAGACTCGGGGTCGGCGCCGGGCATGGTGCCGAACTCCTCCGTGTGTTGCAGATCTTCCTGGCGGGCGTAGCCATGATCTTTCGCCCAGCGCGCACCTTCGAGCAGCACCTCATCCAGTTCGGCGTCCGGCAGCTTGATTGCACCGTGGACTCCCACTCCGCTGGGACAGTTGCGATAGAGAAGCGAGGCCAACTCAGCGAGGAACGGTGAGACCTCATGCACGGAGGCTTCGGAGGCCAACAAGCGGACGCCGCAATTGATGTCATAGCCCACGCCGCCGGGCGAGATGACGCCCTCGGGCAGCCGGGTGGCAACTACTCCACCGATGGGAAAGCCGTATCCCTGGTGGATGTCGGGCATGGCAATGGCGTGCTTGATGATCCCGGGCAAAGTGGCAGTGTTGACCAACTGCTCCATCGAGCGATCGCCCAGAGCGTCATCGAGCAATGCTTCGCCGGCATAAAGGCGTGCTGGCGCACGCATGTCGTCGCGGAAAGAGCACGGGATCTCCCAAAGGTGCTGGCTCACCCGCACTAGGTCGCTTCGAGTTGGCATCGCATGCGTTGCCGTCGTCATGATGCGCTCTTAGACATCCACTACGATGGCAGCCTCCCAGCCGTCGTCGCTCCGCCTGACCTCCAGGTCGTGGAAGGTAACCGCCTTGATCAGCTTCCCATCAGTGGGAGACGGCCGCCCGTGGACACGGGCTCGCAAGTCCGTGTCCGAGATCTCCAGGATCTCGAAGCGGCTGTAGGTCTCGTGCTGTGTCTCCTGCAAGTACAGCAGCTCGTTCAACCAGTTCACTAACAAGGTTTCGCGGTCCACGCCGCTAACTGCGACCCTACGCGCCACGCTGGTCTCGCCTCTTCCCACGCCCCCTTGCAGCTCGAACATGCCGCGCGCCGCGTTAGCGAACAACTGGGCCAGATCACGCCCGTGGGCACGGAAAGCCCAGTCGGCGGTGTGCTCGATCTCCTGGAAGTGCTGCATCGCGATCCCTCTCAACCCGCTGCTCGGCCGCCGGCAGCGATTACCTGGACGCCGGTGCGCCACCCTGGGCCTTCACGCGGCACTTCAAGTCTTACGCACTCCGTTTGCGCTCACTCTTTGCCCGTTCGACATAACGGCCTGTTTGGACTTCCACCCGCACAATTTCGCCAGGAGCAATGAATAGAGGCACTCGAATGCGGAGACCGTTATCGAGTGTTGCTTCCTTCCACGCGCTGTCTTGTTGCGAGTGCGCAGGCGGTGTCGTATTGGCCACGCGGGCCTCGACTACATCCGGAAAAATGGCACTGATCGGCCGACCCTCGAAGAACTGTAGCTGCACTTGCATCCCCGGCTGTAGGAACTGTTGTGTCTCTCCCAGAATGGCCCGGGGAACCTCGATCTGTTCGAAACTCCGAGAATCCATAAACGTGCAAGTGTCTCCGTCGCTGAACAGGAACTCCAGGGTCTGCTGCTCCAGTTCGACGTCTTCAAGCCGTTCGTCCGGGCGGAAATGCGGTTCCCACATCCGACCGCCACTTAGATTGCGCAGCTTGGTCTTGACGACGCCGCTCAACTTGGCGGCTCCCGCCCTGGATTCCGCCTCCAAGACCTGGTAAATCTGCCTTTCGATACGGATGAACGTTCCTTCTTTCAATTCGGATGCGATCACCATGGCAGGTTCCTGGAAACTAAGCTGCATCGCTATTCTCAAGCTGACTCTTTGCCTGCGCAGTGATTGAAATCACGGGTTCGCGTTCATTCGCAAAGGGCCTGGACGAAAAGGCCTCCGGAGCTGTCCCTGTTATGGATTACATCGCCCAGGACGGAGACCGTCGGTAGTGATTGCAGTCGCTGCGCAGATTCCCTTAGCACGCGCTTGCTGTGACAGACTCTCACGAACAGTGTGGCCAGCGAATGAGCGTGCCTGCTTTATTTCAGGTGCGCGAAATAGCAGAGCAGCCTGGGAAAGGAAAGCGAGCACTGGATATGTCAGGCGCTAGGAGCCGCAATTTGCCTAAAACTGCCCGATACTCTCGGCTCAGTTCTCACAGCAATCGGTGACCAATGTCATCGCAGCGTATCCGACAGGTGGATTAACGTCCGTCAGGGTGACTGGATTTTTGTTTCTGACATGTCCGCGATCCCGTTGGTGAGTATGCCAACACAATCTGGATCCGTGCGCGACAGGCGGCGCGTACCCGCGACAGTACAAGCGGCATTAGTACTCCTCGGCTTCACGGCGGTGATCGCCCAGGTAATCCTGATGCGCGAGCTGATCGTCGTCTTCTATGGCAACGAGATCTCGCTCGGCCTGATGTTATCCAGTTGGCTGCTCTGGACCTCGGCGGGCAGCTTTGTGCTGGGGAGAATCGGTGCGCATGGCCGTTCACCGGTACGGCACGTAGCAGTGCTCCAAGTGTTGCTCGCCTTGGCCTTGCCACTGACCATTGTGGCTGTGCGTTCGAGCAAGCTCATCTTTCACCCCCTGCCCGGAGAAGTTCTTGGCCCCGGGCCGATGTTGCTGGTGGCGTTCATCGCGCTCAGCGTGTTCTGCTTTGTTTCAGGAGCACTCTTCGCCGCCGGCAGCAGGCTGTATGCCGCTGAAGCAGGCACCTCGGTGGCGTTGGCGAGCAGTTCGATGTATTTGCTGGAAGCCTTGGGCTCCGGAGCCGGCGGTATCGTAGCCAGCCTGGTGCTGATCCGTTACCTAACTGCATTCCAGATCGCCACTCTTGTGGGTTGGTTGAACCTCGTCGCAGCGACAGCTCTCGCAATGCGCCGTCTGCCCATTCGGCGCGCAATGCTGGGGATTCTGACGATCGCGTTGCCACTCTTCTTGGTTGGTGGCAACAGGCTGGAAGCAATGTCGTTGAAGGAGCTTTGGCGGGGTTTCCACCTGGTCGCGACTCGGAACTCGATTTACGGCAACCTGGTCGTCACAGAAACCGAAGGCATGCGGACGCTGTATGAAAACGGGCTGGTCGCCTTCAACGTGCCCGACCCTGCTGCGGCTGAGGAAGCCGTCCACTTCGCGCTACTTCAACATCCCCACCCTACGAGCCTCCTCTTGATTGGAGGCGGTCTTAACGGGAGTGTGAGCCAGGCTCTGAAGCATCCCAGTCTTGAACGGGTGGATTACGTCGAACTGGATCCCGCGGTGTTCGACCTGGCCAGGCGATACTTTCCCGAAGAATGGAGGCACATTCAGCTTGATCAACGCGTGCGGGTGCACCATCTCGATGGGCGCCTGTTCGTCAAGAGCACAAACCAGAGTTTCGATGTAGTCATCGTCAACCTTCCGGATCCTCAGACGGCACAATTGAACCGCTTTTATACGACGGAATTCTTCCACGAAGTGGCGGAAAAGTTGACGTCCGGGGGCGTGCTCGCGATCCAGTTGAGGGCGGCGGAGGATTACATCAGCCCCGAGCTCAGCGAATTCCTGCGCTGCATCAACCAGACTCTGGCTGAAGTCTTTTCGGAAATCAGAGTGATCCCCGGAGACCCTATTCACATTTTCAGCAGCCGGCGGCCCGGAGTTCTAGCCAGGGATGCCGGAGAGTTGGTCTCGCGACTGCGAGCGCGCAACCTGCAGACCAGCTACGTGCGCGAGTATTACTTTCCGTTTCGGATGATGCCGGACAGGATGCAGGAGCTTGAGACCCAGATCCGTTCCCAGCCAGGAACCGCAATCAATCGGGACTTCGTTCCCTTGGCCTACTATTTCGATGCGACCCTCTGGAGCGCGCAGTTTCACAGTGAGTACAGCCGCTGGTTTCGCTGGTTTGGGCGGGTACGGTTTGCGGTGGTAGCCGGTGTGCTCGGCATCCTGGTTCTTGCGATCTCACTGGCGACGTGGTTCGGCCCCGGGGATCACCAGCGAGCGGTCGCCGGCTTTTCCGTCGGCGCTATGGGCATGACGCTGATGGCGCTGCAGGTCCTGCTTTTGCTCGGGTTCCAAGCCATCTTCGGCTACGTTTACTCCGCGCTGGCCATTCTGGTTGGGGCTTTCATGATGGGCTTGGCCCTGGGAAGCTGGTGGAGCTTACGCCGCCCGGAACCACGGTCTGGAAACAGCCGTGAGACCGACCTGCGCCGCTTGGCCAGCTTGCAGTTTCTGGCGGCGCTGGCCCCGCTGTTACTGTTTGGGGCCTTCGAAGCTTTCACGCGCATCGGCAGCGGTTTCGGAACTTTTCTGGGCGCACGCATGCTGTTCCCCGGCTTGGCGTTGCTGTGCGGGATCCTCGGGGGATATCAATTTCCCGTAGCCAGCCGAGTTTTCTTCGCTGGCAGAGAGACCCGAGGACCTGGAAGTTTATACGCGCTGGACTTAATCGGGGCTTGCCTGGGCGCGGTTCTGCTGGGCACTTATCTGGTGCCGGTGTATGGATTCCTGAGAACCGCCTTGCTCATCGCGGTGGTGGATCTGTGTTCTGGCGCGCTCACTAGCCTGGCCAGGCGACAACCTTGGGCGGCGCAGCATTCCGGTAGCTAGTGTCGGCCGAAGACCAACGCCGAGAAGGTAAAAATGTCGGCATCTTGGTCCTGCCATGCCTTGGGCGAAAGACCCGCCTTCACCCCTGCCTGCTCCAGGAAGGTACTGCGGTCCCAATGCTCATCTACCGGGACCTGGGGAAGCAGGATTCCCTCGTTTGAGCCGCGCCGCATCAGCAATCCATCCCGTCCCACCTCAATCTGCTTGATGTCCAGCACGCGGCGGAAGGGCGATAGAACCGAGATCTCGTACTCCAGTTGGTCGAGTTCCTTAGCAGTGACCGGTGGGAAACGCGGGTCTTGCAGCGCCGCCGCCCGCGCCACTTCTGCCACCGCCTGATATAGCGGTTTGAGCGGCATCACGTAGCCGATGCATCCGCGCAGTTCGCCCTTCTTGGTCACGGTAACGAACACGCCACGCTCCTGGAGCAACGCCTGGTCGCTGGGAGCGGCTGGTGCGTAGGCGGTGTGTTGCACCGCAGCGTCGACCGCGCGGCGCGCAGCCTCCAGAAGTTCACGGCGCTCCGAATCGTTGAGCGAAAGCGCAACGGATCCTGGCGGTCGGCCAGAAGCGCGTGCCAGCACTACGGCACCATAGCCGACCACCCGGTTGCGATCGCCGGTCGTATCGCCGGAGTTGGCGTACTTCAACACCTCGGCCTGGGTGGCGCCTAGCCGCTCGGCTGCGATCATCGTCGCGATGATGGGACCACCTCCACAGGCTTCCCAGGTGCCCATCCGGAAGCTGCGCCACATCGTCAGATAGTCCCAGGCTTCGATCGCATTGAGCGTTTTGTTGTCCAGGCTCACGGCCTGCGCGTAGGGATGGTAGTGCGAAAGGTCAGAGCTGGCGATGATGATGGTGTCATTCCCCTTCACCAGCTTGGCAAGTGCGACCCCCAGTGCGCGGCTGGCTTCGTAGCTTTGATCTCCCATAAGGACGGGAACCAGCGAGAATTCGCCCAACACCCGCTGCAGGAATGGGAGCTCCACCTCGAGCGCGTGCTCACCCTGCGCTGTCGAAGAGATATGCCCCCGGTTGGACAACTTGATGAAAGGTCCCTTGGCCAGGCGGGCAGCAAAGTCTTTATCGACCGGAATGTTGCCCAAAGGGGTAGCGTAGGCGTCACCGTCATAGACGGCAGCGAATGGAAAAGCCTCGTAATGCGAAGGAGCGATCACTACTACACGGGAAATCTTGCGACCCTTGAGCAGGGCATAGCTGTGCGCCGCCACCGCGCCCGAATAGATGTAGCCTGCGTGGGGAACGACCAAGGCAACTGGTTCTTTGACCTCGGGCACCTTGGCGGCAGCCAGGAATCCATCCACCATGTTGGTCAATTCGCCGGCATCGGCAGGATAGAAAGCGCCGGCAACAGCCGGTAGCCGGACCGCTTGCTTTTCTCCCGGGCCGCTAGTCCCCGGGGCCACTGCCAGGCAGACCAGGACAGCGAATGCCAGTGCAGCAATCCCCAGCCTCTTGCTCAAGGCTTCCATGGCCACACTCCCCTCTCACGCCCAGACGCCAGGTATGGCTTGATGGCAGTACTCGCACTGGCCCTTCTGCACATGCAACTGGCGAATAGTAAAGCCTGCACGCTCGATTAGCAGGCGCCGACACTTGGGGCAGTAAGTATTCTCGCCGGGATGGCCCGGCACGTTGCCGATGTAGACATATTGCAGCCCCTCCGCGTCTGCCACTGCCTTGGCGCGCTCCAACGTTTCCACCGGCGTGGGCGGAAGGTTCTTCAACAGGTACAGGGGATGAAAGCGCGTGAAGTGAATGGGCATATCCGGGCCCAGTTCCGACTTGATCCAGCGTGCTAAGTCACGGAACTCGGCGTCGCTATCATTCAAGGTCGGCACCACGAGATACACGATCTCGCTCCACCTGCCGTGCTTGCGGACGGTGACCAGCGTGTCGAGCACAGGCCTAAGTTCGCCGCGGACCACTTCTCGGTAGTACTTTTCGGAGAATGCCTTCACATCGGTCTTGATGGCGTCGACGCTCTGGCATAGCTTCTTCAGCGGTTCCTGCTGGATGAAGCCGTTGGAGACGACCACGCTTCGCAGTCCGACCGCGTGTCCTGCTTCGGCGGCATCCACGACGTACTCATTGAAGACGACAGGCTCGCTGTACGTATACGCCAGCAGCGGGCATCCGTTCTCTTTGGCGCGGGCCGCCAACTCCCGCGGCGGCAGCTTGATGCTGCGGAGTTCCTCCGGCCGGGCCTGGGAGATTTCCCAGTTCTGGCAGAACTTGCAATTCACGTTGCAGCCCGCGGTGGCGACCGAAAGGGCAAGCGAGCCGGGCAAGAAGTGGAAGAACGGCTTCTTTTCCACCGGGTCGATGTGTGCTGCCACAACCCGAGAATGCACCAGGCTGTAGTAGGTGCCGCCTCGGTTCTCGCGCACCCGGCAGTATCCGCGGTCTCCGGGGGCAACTACGCATTCCCGCGGACAGAGCTTGCACTGCACCAGTTTCCCAGACAGCTTCTGGTAATAGCGCGCTTCGACAACTGCATCCCAGTCGTCGCTTGGGGAAAAAAGAGCTTCCTTCGGTCCGGCGAATGCGCTGGTACAGGCGGCGAGACAGGGAAGCGCGGAAGCCAGCTTGAGAAACGTCCGACGATCCACCGGGATTGGGCGGCCCCCGCCTGGCAGCGCGTCGATAACATCGCGAGCTGCGGCGATTCTGTACTGGGTCGGACCCGCTTCGCGCAACAAGGAACTAACTCCTCGGCGGTGTCGGACTTGTGCTCTCCGGCGCAAACAAGCACTTCACGCCATTCCCTAGCATAGTCCTCATCTCTTCACGCTGCCATGATGCCGGTCACTGGCAAGTGTGAGGAGCACAGGCGAGTGGTGTTCCGTCCTGCAGTGCACAGCGCAAGGCTGCTGCGGCGTGCTAACTTGCAGACTACCGCTGCAACTGTTGCCACAACTTGGGGTGACAGCAATCACAGCAAAACACGCTCTTGCAACTATATGGTTAAGAAGTAAGTCTGTTCTTTCACCCAAGGAGGAGGTGTCTCATGCCTTCGGTGGAAGCAAAACCACGCATTTCCGTCAAGAACATTCTGTTCCCAACGGATTTTTCTGAGCGGTCTGCCGTGGCGCTCCCCTATGCGGCCGCCATCGCTCGCCACTACGATGCCAAGATCTACTTGGCGCACGTGGTGGTTTGTGAAGAGGCGGTCAGGTCGCCTGCAGCAGTCACGCCGGCCAACTGGACCATTGCACAGCAAGAGATGGCGATACTCGATCGATGTGATTTGCTTAACGGGCTTCAATACGAAGCCCTGGTCGAGGAAGGAGAACTCTGGGAGGTCCTCTCAATGGCGATCAAGGAACATGAGATCGACTTCATCGTGCTCGGTACCAGCGGTGGCGGAGGATTCAGGAAGCTGATCGTTGGATCGGTAGCAGATGAAATCGTGCGCGAGGCGTCCTGCCCGGTGCTGGCCGCCGGTCCGGAAGTTCCATCGCGCGCGCAATTCCAGGGCGACATGCGTCACATTCTGTTCGCGGCTGATTTCCAGCCTTGGTCGGGCTTGGCTTTGACGTACGCCGTTTCACTGGCCGAGGAAAACCATGCCCAGCTCACAGTGGTTCACGCGGTGGACCCAGACAAGAGGCCGCCAGCCGATCGTGGTTTGGAGAGATTTCTAAGTGAACTGCAGCAGATGTTGCCCGCCGACGCCAATCTCGCCCCGCTGCCGGAGTTCGTGGTCGAGATCGGGTCCCCGGTGGAAGTCATTCTCAACGTGGCGGCGGACAGGGGGTGCGATCTGATCGTCATGGGTGCTCGCGAGACCGGCTACGAACCACCATCGCCACCATTCGCCTGGGTCAGGTTGCACCAGATTCTTTGCGCGGCTCGATGCCCGGTGCTAACCGTGCATGGCTAGGCCCTAGTTCCGCAGCCGCCCCGGATGTCGTTGCGGCAAGGAGTTGGGACATACCCACAGCGCTGCAGTCGTACCCATTGCCCTTGCACACCTTGGCGAAGGAATGCGACGTTGCCCAGTCCAGACCGCTTTTCCATCAGAGCCGGCCCCCGTGAGCTGCACAGGGTCCAGCGATCGCTGCGCCTCCGCCGCCGGCAACGACCCGCGTGCCAGTCCATCCGGCGACCGCGTCGCGCAGATGCTCATACGAAGTGATCACCGCTTCGCTTCCCCCGCCGTGCAGGAAGCGCAGCACCGATTCGACCTTCGGCCCCATGTTGCCAGGCGGGAAATGTCCGGCGCGGTAGTACGCTTCGAGTTCTTCGGAGGTAACTCGTGTGAGAGGCCGCTGAGTCGGCCGCTTGTAATCCAGATAGACGAATTCCTCGTCGGTCAAGATTGCGAGCACATCGGCGCCCAGTTGCAGAGCTAATAAGGCCGAAGCCCGGTCCTTATCGATGACGGCCTCGATGCCGCGCAGCGTTTGCTGATGGCGGATCACGGGGATGCCGCCGCCGCCGGCCGCGATCACGAGCGCGCCGTCATGGACGAGATCGCGAATGGCCTCCAGTTCCACGATCTCGATCGGCATCGGCGACGGCACTACCCGCCGAAAACCGCGCCTAGGGACTTCGACCATCTCCCATCGCAGCTGGCGCCGGCGTTGGTCCGCCTGCTCCTGTGAATAAAACGGGCCGATGGGCTTGCTGGGACTCCGCATGGCGGGGTCGTCTTCGGAGACAACCACCTGCGTCAGCACCGCCACGACCGGCAGGTGCATTCCTGCCCGCGCCAACTCGTTCTCCAGCGACTGCTGCAGCAGGTAACCGATCTCTCCTTGGGTGCAGGCGTCACAGACATCCAGCGGCTGACTGGGGAGTTGATCGGCGGCGCGCTCGGAACGCAGCAAAGCCGCTCCTACCTGCGGTCCGTTGCCATGCGTGACCACCATGCGGAAGCCATCGCGCAGGAGCGCGACAATCGCAGCCGCCGTGGCCTGGATGTTGGCCGACTCTTCCGCGATTGTCCCTTTCCCTCCCGCTCGAACGAGGGAATTTCCACCCACGGCGATGAGTACCGTCTTCATGCCAGTGCCGTCTCGCGACCTGATGTGTGGTCACAACGGCGTCAATTCGCACCGGACAACCCGCTGCGGCTCAGCTACTCCTTCTTTCAGCAACTCCAACAAAATCGCTTTCTGCACATGCAGCCGATTTTCCGCTTGCTGGAACACGAACGATCGCTCTGAGTCGATCACGTCGGTGGTTACCTCCTCGCCGCGGTGCGCCGGCAGGCAATGCAGGAATACGGCATCCGGCTTAGCGTGCGCAAACAGCTTCGCGTTTACCTGGTAGAAGGAAAAGATTGTCTTACGTTCCTCCGTCTCGGCTTCGCGGCCCATGCTTGTCCACACGTCGGTGTAGACGACATCCGCGTCGTGGACGGCCCCGACAGGGGCATTAGTCACCACGCAGCTTCCGCCGGTGCAGGCGCTCTGCTGGCATGCCCATCGAAAGGCGTCGGGGTTGGGCTCATAGCCCGGGGGGGTGGCGATACTCACGTGCGCTCCCAACTGCGCCCCGGCAAACATCAGGGAATGCGCTACGTTGTTGCCGTCTCCAACGAATGCCACTTTCAGTCCTCTCACTCGGCCTTTCAGTTCGAGTATGGTCAGAAAGTCCGCGAGAGCCTGGCAGGGATGGCTGAAGTCAGTAAGCCCGTTGATGACGGGAATGGCAGCGTGCTCGGCCATCTCCACGACAGTTTCATGGGCGAAAGTGCGGATCATGATTGCCTGCACCATGCGCTCGAGGTTCTTGGCGACGTCATACAGCGACTCACGTCGACCCAGCTTGATCTCCTCCGGCGAAAGGTACAATGAGTGCCCGCCAAGCTGCTCCATCCCGACGTCGAAGGTCACGCGCGTGCGCAGTGATGGCTTCTCGAAGATCATTGCCAGCGTCTTGCCATGCAGCGCGCCGGCGTACGCCCGGGGTTCGGCCTTCACAAGGCAAGCGAGCTCCAGCATGTGCCGGATTTGTTCCGGTGACAGATCGCGGATAGACACCAAGTCGTTCATGATGTCTCCTCCGCCAGCGTCGGTTGATGTGTGCTGGTGAATTCCTTCAAGATATCCGTCAGGCCCGGACGGGTAAGCTCGTCGATCTCGTAGCTGATGCGGACGCAAGGTTTATTCACAGTGATGATGCGCCCCAGATCCACGGGCGTTGCGACTACCACCAGATCACAGGGCACGCGGTTGATCGTTTCCTCCAGTTCATGCCGCTGCATGTCGCTGTAGCCCATGGCGGGCAAGAGGGCTGTCAAGTGCGGATAACGCTCGTACAGCCCACGGATAGAGCCCACCGCATGCGGGCGTGGGTCAACCAGTTCCGCAGCGCCGCATTGACGCGCCGCCACAACCCCGGCGCCGTAGGGCATCTCGCCATGAGTCAGAGTTGGGCCGTCTTCCACGACGAGCACGCGGCGTCCCTTGATGCGTTGCGGGTCAGCAGCCCTGACCCGGCAGGCGGCCTCAACTACGCAGGCGAGCGGGTTGTGCAGCCGGATGTTGTGCCGTACGGTCTCGAGATCGTGCAGGCCCGCGGTATCGACTTTATTGATCAGGATCACGTCGGCGCATCGCAGGTTCACCTCGCCGGGATAATAGGCCAGCTCGTGTCCGGCACGGTGTGGGTCGGCGACCACGATCTGCAAGTCCGAGTGGTAAAACGGCGTGTCGTTGTTGCCGCCGTCCCAGAGAATGACATCGCCGTCGCGCTCCGCTTCGCGTAAGATGCCCTCGTAGTCAACACCGGCATAGACTGTCGTGCCCTCGGCGATGTGCGGCTCGTATTCTTCGCGTTCCTCGATGGTGCACTTCTGCCGCCCGAGGTCGCTCATGGCTCCGAAGCGCTGAACGGCCTGGGAGGCCAAGTCGCCATAGGGCATGGGATGACGGACCACCACCGGCTTCCAGCCCAGTCCCCGCAGCTCGGTGACGACCCTGCGCGACACTGGGCTCTTGCCGCAGCCGGTGCGTATGGCACAAACGGAGATGACCGGCAAGTGCGCCTTGAGTTGTGTGTGATTGGCGCCCAGCAGCCAAAAATCCGCCCCGGTGGCTACCGCACGGGATGCCAGATGCATCAGGTTCACATGCGAAATGTCGCTGTAGGAGAACACAACGATGTCAACCTCCTGTTCGCGGATGGTCCTCTCCATCTCTTGTTCGTCGAGGATGGGAATGCCGTCCGGGTAGAGCGATCCAGCCAGCTCGGCTGGATACCTGCGGCCCGCAATGTTGGGGATCTGTGCGGCGGTAAAGGCTGCGACCTGATACTCAGGATTATGGCGGAAGACAACGTTGAAATTATGGAAATCTCGCCCTGCGGCACCAAGGATAAGGATGCGTCTCATGGCACGCCTCCTTCAATTCCACACATGTCACGACTACGAGGCAGCGCCAATTCGTCAAGCTGCCGCCTCGACTAGCTTTTCGTGTTCAACTTTCTGCAACAGGGATTCCAGCATTCTCTCCTTCTTCTTCAGCAATTACAGATTAATGCATTCATTCCCGTATCGCCATGACGCCGGTCACGCAAGGCTGTGAGAGAAATGCACGCCAGCTGCTCTGCTCACAAACATTGGTGACCGTCGTCATGGCAGGAGCAGGTGCCAAATGACTATGGTGATCGGTGAGAGTACCGACGAGCCTGCGACAAGCGGCTTCCTGGCAACTCCCGGAAGGAGGTCTGTATGTCGGTCAGCAAGCAGGACGCGCTCGACTATCACGCTGGAGCTCGTCCCGGGAAAATCGAAGTCACTCCCACCAAACCTTGCCAGACTCAGCATGATCTGAGCCTGGCCTACACCCCAGGCGTGGCGGAACCGTGTCTGGAGATCGAGAAAAACCCCCACGACGCATTCAGGTACACCGACCGCGGCAACCTTGTAGCTGTAGTCACGAACGGAACCGCGGTCCTGGGTCTGGGACACATCGGAGCGCTGGCCGGCAAACCGGTCATGGAAGGCAAAGGTGTGCTCTTCAAGAGATTCGCCGATGTGGACGTTTTCGACCTGGAAGTGGATACCATCAATCCCGACGAAGTAATCCGGGTCTGCCAATTGCTGGAACCGACCTTCGGCGGCATCAACCTGGAAGACATCAAGGCCCCGGAGTGCTTCTATATCGAGGAGAAGCTGAAGGCAACGATGAAGATCCCCGTTTTCCACGATGACCAGCACGGGACCGCCATCATCACCGGAGCGGCGTTGCTTAATGCGCTCGACCTGGTAGGCAAGGACATTCATAACATTAAGGTCGTATTCAACGGCGCCGGAGCTTCGGGCATCGCCTGCGCCGAACACTATGTCCGCCTCGGCGTAAAACGCGAGAACATCACCCTGGTAGATACCAAAGGGGTCATCTACGACGGGCGCCACGAAGGCATGAATCCTTACAAGGTGCGCTTCGCCCGCAAGACCAACCTGCGCAAGCTGGCGGAGGCAGTCGTCGGGTGCGACGTTCTGGTCGGTCTGTCCGTGAAAGGGGCGTTCACCCAGGACATGATTCGTTCCATGAACAACAAGCCGATTGTGTTCGCCATGGCCAATCCTGATCCGGAGATCACCTACGAGGACGCCACGGCCGTACGCAAGGACTTAATTATGGCTACCGGCCGCACCGACTACCCCAACCAGGTGAACAATGTTCTGGGATTCCCGTTCATCTTCCGCGGGGCGCTGGACGTTCACGCGACCACCATCAACGAGGAGATGAAGGTCGCGGCGACGAAGGCGCTGGCCGAACTGGCCAAACAGGATGTGCCCGAGTCGGTTTGCCGTGCCTACGATGTGAAGCGACTCGAGTTCGGTCCCGACTACATCATCCCCAAACCCTTTGACCAGCGGGTGCTGGTGTGGGAAGCCTCGGCTGTGGCGCAAGCCGCCATGGATTCCGGGGTGGCACTGGAACCGCTGGACATCAAGCAATATCGTGAGGACCTCAAGCGTCGCGCGCAAGAGATAGCCGCACGTGAACCAGCCCGTCTGCGAACACTTGAAGTAGCAGCGGATTAATGCTCCTCGAGGACTAGGCGGCGCGTCGGATTGTGGCGGCGTGCCGCTCCTCTTTAATCTGCGGACTGTCTGTAGCAAACGGCTGCGAAGCATCCGCTCATGATCCGCGGACGCTAGATTGATCACCACCTTCTGTGTCTTCAGTCACTGCTCAAAGCCACCAACATAGATATCGTGAGGATGAAACAGCAGAAAGATCGCTGCAACAGATTTGGTTGAACAGACAGGAGTTGGTCAATGAGTTCCATTTTCTCGGGAACGGAGAGAAACATCCCAGATCGTTGGCAAGCACTGATGCCGAAGTCCCTGCCTGGCACGGCTCCGATCGTGCTAGGTGTGGTGCTGTTGGCGTTCGGGCTCTTCCTCGCTCCGCTCATTCCCGCTGACTTGCGCTCGGGCCACCGCTTTTGGGTGTGGATCATCGCGGCGGACGAGATTCTCGCGTTAGCCCTGATCGCGACGGGCTACATCAAGAAGTACCTCGGGCCGATACAACGAGGCTAGGGGGTGAGTCATGCTGCCGGTGTTCTGGCTTTTGCTCTTTTTGGTTGCGATCGGTCTATTTACGCTGCTGCTACTGCCCTGGGGACTGCGAATCTACGACTATTATCGCGGAGCGCGGGCCGTGACGTGCCCGGAGACACGGCAGCATGTGGCGGTGAGGTTCGATGCTTTACGTGCAACCGTAGCCAAAGTGAGGGGTAGTCCTGCTTTGCGTCTCGCCGACTGTACTCGTTGGCCCATGCGGGTCGATTGTGGTCAGGAATGCATCCCCGAGGCAGTGCGAACCGCACCCTATACGAAGGGCGAGATCGAACTGGCGAAAACGAAACAGATCTACCATCTCCCAGTGGTGGCAGCCGCCTTCCTGGCGTGGGTCTTGGGAGCACTTTGGCATTCACAGCACCTGCTTCGCACGCGTTGGATGCAAGCGGTGGGACTGAGGGAGTCCGACCTGCGACAGATCGTCTGGTGGTTGACTCCCCACCTGCTTAGCGCAGCCATGTGCCTTCTCTTTGCCTATGGCGTGGCTTGGCTGCTCGCTTGCCGCGGACGAAAAGGCACCCGGCAAGGGATTCTCACATCGATCTTTCTTTGGTTTGCAGTCACGGCCGCCAGTCTAGCGGCGACGGGTTTCTCGGGAGTGCCGGGAAATCTGCTTGAAATGGAGGCCGCGTACACATTTCTGGCCAGCGTCGTGGTCGGAGGAATCATTGGCGGATTGAGCGGCAAACTGATGGAGCGGACGTTCGAAGCAGGGTGATAGGTTCTAAGGGCCACCAGAAGGTGCCCTGGTACAGCCGAGGCCGAAAGCGCGGACGGCTAGGTCGTGCCGTTTGCTCGACATTCAACAGGCGGGATTACCAAGCGAAAGTCGATACCGACACCCACATAAAGCCGTTTCGCGGTGATCATTCCCACCCCACCCGTCAGAACACCCGCTTCCTTCTTAATGCGCTCCGCAAAAACAGCCTGGTGGCCGGGATCGAAGGGAACCGCGACCTGGGGCAGCAGTCCGCCGGAAGAGCAGTCCACCAAGTCCACCCCAAGCATCCATCGGTTTAGAATAGGCATTCAGCAGCGAAGGCAGCACTGCCGTGACTGACGACACTGTCACCATCTCGCCGGGTTCGCGCTTTCGAGCTGCCATGGTGTTGGCCATTGTTGCGGATGCATTGCAAATCGTCGTTTTCCCGTTATTCGTCGAAGGCGCTTGGTCGCCCGTTGATGACATACTCGATTTCGCTATCGCGGCCGTGCTGGTTCACCTTCTTGGCTGGCACTGTGAA
>Ga0335077_10005473_pt1 | contig 15577 bp, 17 predicted proteins | sample Lox_Sample_31_FD_207151 | JGI IMG/M metagenome (GOLD analysis project Ga0335077, IMG submission 207151) | Soil microbial communities from Loxahatchee National Wildlife Refuge, Florida, United States - Lox_Sample_3.1 | ecosystem: Environmental > Terrestrial > Soil > Wetlands | place: USA... | reverse complement strand
CGCGCTGGCCCATTCGCGGCAGAGCGCGACGAAGGCCTCGCGGCCGAGGTCCTGCCGGGACTTGCCCGTGCGCTCCCTGAGGTCCCGCTCGACGACCATCTGCGTCGCGATGCCCGCGTGGTCCACGCCCGGCACCCACAGCACCGCGCGGCCCTGCATCCTCCGCCAGCGGCAGAGCACGTCCTCGAGCGTGCGCCCGAGAGCGTGACCCACGTGAAGGCGCCCCGTCACGTTCGGAGGCGGAATCACGAGCGAGTACGGAACGGCGTCAGGCCCGGCCGCCTCCGGGCGGAAGAACCCGGCCTCCTCCTGGGCGCGATACCAGCGCATCTCGAACGAGGCGGGGTCGAAGGTCTTGCCGAGCTCGGGCCGCGTGCTCATCGGCGAACGCGCAGGATCGCACGCCGGCGCCGGTCTGGGGAAGACCCCGGAAGAAAAGCTCGGCGAAAAGGGATTCTTAGAAGGCGCGCCCATCCGCTGCCGCCCCCGCATGGTCGCCGCCGCGCCCGCAGCGCCGGTGCCATCTGCCCTCTTACCTTCTAAGAAATCTTTGTTCCGTCTCTCGATCTCTATTCGGCTTTGTCCAATTCGTCGAGGCGCTCTTTCACGAGGCGCTCGGCGAGCTCGGGCACGACGTCCCACGCGATCTTCCGGACGATGCGCTCGCCGGAGAGCTCGAGGACCCGCCGTGCGATGCGGTCGATGTCGTCGTCGGTCAGGGGTCCGGCCGCGGGCGGGCCGGCGGCCGACGCCGTCGCCTTCGGGATGAGGCTCTTGAGATCGGTCAGGCTCGCCTCGGCGGCCAGGGCCTCGAGCTCGCCCGGCGCAGGCTCGGCCAGAGAGGCCGCGACGGCGGCTTTCACGGCGGGCGTGTCCCAGAAGTCCGGCCTCGTGGTCCCGCGCCCCGACGCCTCGAAGGCCGCGATGTCTGCCTCCACGTCCCGCTGCGGCGTCTCCTCCTCGAGAGCGCCGAGGTCCATCTCGTAGGCGGTCGCCGCGGGGTCCGGCGCCAGGATCGGCTCCGTGGGCGGACCGTCGGGCGGCGGAGGCGCTGCCTCGGAATCGGGAGGGATCTCGATCTCGCCATCCCGAAAGACCGGGATCGCCGACGTGGCGTAGACGTCCTGCTCCGAGAGATCCAGGGGCGTCTCCATCGCGGACAGCGGAACGGTCGAGAACGGCTCCCGCCCCGCCAGCGTGGGGTCGGTGGACTCGGCGCGCTCCTCGCCGGGAAGGGGCGGCGGGACCTCCGGAACGGGAGGCGGCTCCGGCATCGGAGGGGGCTCGGGGGGCGCGGCGGCCCGCTCCTCGGCGGCCTTGGTCACGAGGTCGCGCACGAGCGACGCGAGACCCTGCGAGTCGAACGGCTTCGTCACGACCGAGTCGGCGCCCGCCTGCTCGGCTCGCGGCCTGTCGAACGGCTCGAAGGTTCCCGTGAGGAGGACGACGGGCACGAACCGTCCGCCGGGCCGGCGCTTGACCTCCTCGCACAGCTCGTAGCCGGTCCGGCCCGGGATGACGCAATCGGCGAGGACGATGTCGGGAGAGAACGAGTCGAGGAGCGGCAGCGCGAGGTCGCCGTTGCCGACGGCTCTCAGCTCGAAATCCGACCCCGAGAACGTCAGCTCGATGACCTTCTGAATGGTCAGACTGTCGTCTGCCAAGAGAATCCGATGCGGCATTCGATCTCCTCGCAGGGGCCTGTGTCGGCTGAGTTTACACCGGCCGCGACCCGCGGGCCGACTCGAGAGCCTGATAGACGCGCGACGCCGGGCGCCGCGCGATCGCGCCCGCCAGCGCCCGGGTGGCCGCCGCGACCAGGGAGAGATCCACGCCCGTCTCGTAGCCCATGCCGCGCAGGAGATACAGGAGGTCCTCCGTGGCGACGTTTCCCGCCGCCCCGGGCGCGTACGGGCAGCCGCCGAGCCCGCCCGCCGACGAGTCGAAGATCCTCACGCCCTGCCTCAGCCCTTCGGCCACGTTCGCGAGCGCCGTTCCGCGCGTGTCGTGGAAGTGAAGCGCGAGGCGCGCGAGCGGGAGCCCCCCGTCCACGCAGCGCCCGACGACCTCGGGCACCTGCGTGGGAACGCCGACTCCGATCGTGTCGCCGACCGACACCTCGTCGCAACCCGCGTCGAGCAGCTTCCGCGCGACCCGGGCCACCGCGGCCGGCGGAACCGCGCCCTCGTAGGGGCAGCCGAACCCGCACGACACGTATCCGCGCACGCGCATCCCGGATTCCCGCGCGCGCCGGATGACCGGCACGAAGCGCGCGAACGACTCGTCGATCGAGGCGTTGATGTTCCGCCGGTTGAACGTCTCCGACGCCGCCGTGAAGACCGCGATCTCGCGCGCCCCCGCCGCCTCGGCCCGGTCGAGCCCCCTCTCGTTCGGGACGAGAACCGGATAACGCACGCCCGGACGCTTCGCAATCCGCCGGAACACCTCCTCGCCGTCCGCGAGCTGCGGGATCGCCTTGGGCGAGACGAACGCCGTCGCCTCCACGACGGGCAGCCCCGTGGCCGAGAGGGCATCCACGAACGCGACCTTCACGTCCGTCGGGACCGCCGCCGCCTCGTTCTGGAGGCCGTCGCGCGGGCCGACCTCGACCACCGTGACGCGCGGCGCGTTCACGCCATCTCCACGAGGATGTCGCCGAGTCCGACCATTTGCCCTTCGGAAACGAGGACCCGTCCCACGACGCCGTCCTTCGGGGCAAGCACCGCGTGCTCCATCTTCATCGCTTCGACGACGACGAGGACGTCCCCCTTCGAGACGGAGGCTCGGGCGGCGGCGTGCACGGCGACGATTCGCCCGGGCATCGGCGCCTCGAGCGAGGGCGTCGCTTCCCCGCCGCGCGCCGGGCGCCGGGGGCGCGCCGGCGAGAGGCGATAGGTCTCGCCGCGGAACCAGACCCAGGCGACGTCGCCGTCGCGCGCGGCCACCGCGCCGGGGGGAACCTCCGCCGCCGCCGCCTCCCGTTCCTCTCCCGTTCGCAGGTCGCGCAGCCTCACGCGCCACCCATGCGAAATCGCTCCTCGAACGGGCTCGGCCACGCGGCGCGCGCCGAGTCTCCTCCGGGCCCGGCGGGCGCGCGAGAGAGAACCGATGACGCGGCCTCGAAGACCTCGCCCGGAGAAGGTGGAGGCGCGGGGAGCGAAAGCGTCTCGACGAGGCCCGTGTGCATCTCTCCGCGCACGACAGGGCCGGCCTCGAGCAACCGTTTCAGCCACGAGAGGTTCGTCGCCACGCCGAGGGCGACCGTCTCGCCGAGCGCCGCGACGAGCCGCCCGCGCGCCTCCTCCCGGTTCCGGCCCTTCGCGACGATCTTCGCCAGCAGGGGGTCGTAATGAACGTCCACCGCGTGGCCGGACGTCACGCCCGAGTCGACGCGCAGGCCCGGACCGGAGGGCTCGATCCATGCCAGGAGACGCCCAGCCTGCGGAAGAAAACCCGCATCGGGATCCTCCGCGTAGACGCGCGCCTCCATCGCGTGCGCCGAGGGCGCCGAGGGAAGCTCGGGCAGCCGTTCGCCCGCGGCGACCCGGAGCTGCAGGACCACGAGGTCCACGCCGAAGGCCTCTTCCGTGACCGGATGCTCGACCTGAAGGCGCGTGTTCATCTCGAGGAAGTGAAACGCGCCTGAGTGCTCGAGCAGGAACTCGACCGTCCCGGCGTTCACGTAGCCCACCGCGCGCGCCGCGTCGCAGGCGGCGTTCCGGAGGCGTTCCCGGAGCTCCGGCGTCACGGCGGGCGACGGGCATTCCTCGATTACCTTCTGGTGGCGCCTCTGGAGCGAGCACTCGCGCTCGCCGAGCGCGACGACGTTCCCGTGCGTGTCGCCGAAGATCTGCACTTCGATGTGGCGGGGTGACGAGAGGTATTTCTCGACATAGACGGTGGAATCACCGAACGCGGCAAGTGCTTCACGGCGACAGGAAATGATTGCTTCGGAAAGAGACGCGGCATCGCGGACGATCCGCATCCCTTTCCCCCCGCCTCCCGCGGAGGCCTTCACGACGACGGGAAGACCGAGAGAAAGAGCCGAAGAGAGATTTTCTTTGAAGGTGCCAGAGGTAGCGGGTAGCCGGGACGCGAGTCGACGCGCTGCTGCGCTCGTCCCGCCCTTTTCACCATTCGAAGAAATCTTCTCTTTGTCTTCGTGCTCTTCGGACGGTTCAATGAGCGCGCCGGGCACGATGGGAACTCCCGCTGCCCTCATTCTTTCTCTGGCGGAAATCTTCGATCCCATCGCCTCCATCGCCTCCGGAGGAGGCCCGATCCAGACCATTCCCGCGTCGCGGACCGCCCGCGCGAAATCCGCGTTCTCGGAGAGAAACCCGTACCCGGGGTGCACGGCGCCGCAGCCCGTCTCGCGGGCCGCCGCGAGAAGGCGCGGAATCGAAAGGTACGATTCGCTGGCGGGTGCGGGGCCGATGTACACGGCCGCGTCCGCGAGCGCGACGTGGCGCGCGCCGCGATCCGCGTCGGAGTACACGGCCACGGCCGGGAGGCCGGCCGTCCGGCAGGCGCGGATCACGCGTATGGCGATCTCGCCGCGATTCGCGACGAGCACGCGGCCGAGCCGCCGGAGCTCCGTCACGGCTCCGTCACGGCTTCTTCGCCGCCGGCTCCGCCGCCCAGGACGGCTTGCGCTTCTCCAGGAAGGCCGTGAGGCCCTCCCGCCCCTCGGCCGACGCGCGCCGCTCGCCGAGGCGCTGGATCGCCATGTTCGTCGCGTCCCGGAGCGGCATCGTGGAGACGGCGCGGGCGAGGTGCTTGGCTTCGGCCACGGCGTCGGGGCCCCCGAGGAGGATCGCGTCGAGAACCGCTCGTGTCGCGGCGCTGAGCTCCTTCTCCGGGACGACGCGATGCACGAGTCCGGCCTCCCGCGCCTCTTCCGCCGAGATTCGCTCTCCCGTGACGAACCAGGCGCGCGCGCGCGATTCCCCGACCTTGTGCACGAGATACGGCGAGATGACGGCGGGAATGACCCCGAGCCTCACTTCGGTCGTGCCGAAGATCGCGTTCTCGGCCGCCACGACCACGTCGCACACGGCGACGAGACCCGTCCCCCCTCCCAGCGCCGCGCCCTGGACGCGCGCCACGATCGGCTTCGGCAGCTCGTCGAACGCGCGGAAGAGCGAGGCCAGCTCGGCCGAATCGCGGAGGTTCTCCTGCATCGTGAAGCCGGAGACCTTCTTCATCCATTCGATGTCGCCGCCGGCGCAAAACGTCTTTCCCGCGCCCGAGAGCTCGATCACGCGGGTCGTCGCGTCTCCCGCCAGCTCGCGGATCGCGCGCTGCAGGAGGACCACGAGCTCGCCGTCGACGGCGTTCCGCCGGGCCGGACGGTTCAGGACGAGACGCGCGATCCGCGGGTCGGACGCGCGCTCGAGGAGGACGCCGGACTCGCTCATGGCATCACCTGTACGGACCCGGGGAGGTCGAGTGGCACGGTGAGAGTCTGATCCTTTCCGACGCGCACGGAGACGCGCGCGACGAGCCTGCCTTCGACGCGGCCGCCGCCGGCCACCGCGCCGCCGAGGGCGGCCAGAAGATCGGCGTTCGAGGCGCTGATCGGAAGCTCGACCGCGTTCTCCCGGCCCGCGTGAAGCCGGACGCCGTGACGTTCGCCTTCCGCGAGCTTCCGGTCTCCGGCCCACACGGCATAGACGAGGTCCTTCACGTCGAGAGGAAACGAGAGCGGGTTGAAGAGCGTGGCCGTGGCCCGCCCCTCGACCTCGGTGAGGGAGATTCCCGTGAAGCGCGCCCCGGAGAAGCCGGCGAGCGACGCGCCCATCGGCGCCGACGATCGCAGCTCCTCCGTTCCGACTTTCAGGATTCCCGCCGCGCAGACCGGCACGGGCGCCCCGGCGGGCCCCGCGAGCGAGCCGTTCAGCGTCACGTCGAGCGCGAGCGGGTGGAGCCGCCCCAGTAGCGCCTCGGGGATCTTCGCGAGATCGAGATCCACGAGGAGCACGACGGCGTTTCCTGCGGGTCCCTGCTGGACCATCGCCGTGAGGGAGGGGGCGATCGGCAGCGGCGTGTTTGCCACGGCGATCTCGCCCGCGAATCTCTGCTTGCCGCCCGTGGGAGTGTCGGGAAGGGACGTCCTGAGGAACGCCGTGAGCCTCGTCCGGGTCAGGGAGGTGACCTCGAGGGCATCCACCGTGCCGCAGTCGAGGCGCCGGTCCGCGCGCGCGGCGAGCGGCAGAAGCGCGGCGAAGATTACCGGGAGGAGGGCGCGCCTCATCGCTACATCCGGAACACGCCGAAGCGTGTCTTTTGGCGCGGACCGTTCGCGGCGGCGGCGAGGCCGAGCGCGAGGACGCGGCGCGTCTCGACGGGGTCGAGGATCCCGTCGTCCCACAGGCGCCCGGTGGCGAAATAGGGATTCCCTTCGACCTCGTACTTCTCCAGGGTGGGCTTCCGGAACGCGCTCCGCTCCTGATCGGTCATCTTCGCCTTTCCCTCCCTGAGCCGCTGGTCGTCCTTGACGGTGGCCAGGACGTCCGCCGCCTGCTCGCCGCCCATCACGCTGATCCGGGCATTCGGCCACGTCCAGAGAAACCGCGGCTGGTAGGCGCGCCCGCACATCCCGTAGTTTCCCGCACCGAACGACCCTCCCACGAGAAGCGTGAATTTCGGGACGGCGGCGTTCGCGACCGCATGCACCATCTTCGCGCCGTCCTTCGCGATACCGCCCTGCTCGTACGCCTTTCCCACCATGAAGCCCGTGATGTTCTGGAAAAACACGAGCGGCACGTCGCGCTGGCACGCCATCTCGACGAAGTGCGTCGCCTTGAGCGCCGACTCGGAGAAAAGAACCCCGTTGTTCGCGAGCACGGCCACGGGAAAGCCCGAGACGTGGCCGAAGCCGGTGACGAGAGTCGTCCCGTATCGCGGCTTGAACTCGTGGAAGCGCGATCCGTCGAGCATCCGCGCGAGGAGCTCGCGCACGTCGTACGGCCTGCGGAGATCGCTCGGGACGACGCCGTAGAGCTCCTCCGCGGGATAGCGGGGCTCCTCGGGCGCGACGCGCCCCCGCGCCTCGCCCGGCGCGGCCCCGAGATGGGCGACGATGTCGCGCACCTTCTCGAGCGCATCGGCGTCGTCCTCGGCGAGATGGTCCGCGACGCCCGACAGGCGCGTGTGCACGTCTCCCCCGCCGAGCTCCTCGGCGGTCACGTCCTCCCCGGTCGCCGCCTTCACGAGCGGAGGACCCGCGAGAAAGATCGTGCCCTGGTTCTTCACGATGACGGTCTCGTCCGACATCGCGGGCACGTACGCGCCGCCCGCCGTGCACGAGCCGAGCACGGCTGCGATCTGCGGGAGGCCCGCCGCGCTCATACGCGCCTGGTTGTAGAAGATGCGCCCGAAGTGGTCGCGGTCGGGAAACACCTCGGCCTGCAGCGGGAGAAACGCGCCGCCCGAATCCACCAGGTAGACCGCCGGCAGGGCGTTCTCCATGGCGATCTCCTGCGCCCTCAGATGCTTCTTCAGGGTGACCGGGTAATAGGTGCCGCCTTTCACCGTCGCGTCGTTCGCGACGACGACGACCTCGCGCCCGGAGACGCGGCCCACTCCCGTCACGAGGCCAGCGCCGGGTGCGGCGTCGTCGTAGAGGCCCCAGCCCGCGAGCGGCGCGACCTCGAGAAAGGCGGTTCCGGGATCGAGGAGGCGCTCGAGGCGCTCGCGAACGGGAAGCTTGCCTCGCGCGACGTGGCGCGCGCGCTCCTTCTCTCCCCCGCCTTCCCGGGCCCTCGCGAGCTCTTCCTTCAGGCGCCCGGCGAGCGCTCGATGGTGGGCGGCATTCTCCCGGAACTCCGGTGAGGACGGCGAGAGTTGCGAGACGAGGACTTCGCTCACGCCCGCTCGCCTGCGAGGCGGCGGATGGCGTCGACCGTGGCGCCGGTGGTCGTTCCCGGAAGGAAGATGTCGCGGACGCCGCGGGCCTTCAGCGGAGCGATGTCCTTCTCGGGAATGATTCCGCCGACGACGACGGCGATGTTCTCGCCGCCGCTTTCCTTAAGGGCGTCGATCACCTCGGGCACGAGGACGTTGTGGGCACCGGAGAGGATCGAGAGCCCCACGACGTCGACGTCCTCCTGGACGGCCGCGGCGGCGATCTGCCGGGGCGTCTGCCTGAGGCCGGAGTAGATGACCTCCATGCCGGCGTCGCGGAGAGCGCGCGCGATGACCTTCGCGCCGCGATCGTGCCCGTCGAGGCCGGGCTTCGCGACGAGAACGCGAATGGGCCGCTCGTTCATGTACACGATTCTACCAAGGAGGCGCCGTGTAAAATGCCGTTCCGGGGAATCATGCCGCGCCTGGGCGACCTCCTCATCGAAAAAACGCTCATTACCGACGAGCAGCGAAATCGCGCCGTGCTGCGACAGGTCCGCCAACGCGGCCGAATCGGCACGGCGCTCCTCGAGGAAGGAGCCTCCGAAGAGATCGTTCTCCACGGCCTCTCCGTGCAGCACCGGGTGCCGCCGGCCTCGCCGGAAGCGCTCGAGCAGATCCGCGCAGACGTGCTGCGCCTCGTGCCCGGCCGCGTCGCCCAGCGCCTCCACGCCGTGCCGTTTCGCCGGAACGGACGGAGCCTCGCGGTCGCCATGCGCGACCCCGGCGATCTTCCGGCTCTCGACGAGCTGACGGCGCTCACGGGTTTCCGGATCCTTCCGCACGCGGCCGTCGAGGTGCGCATCTACGCGCTTCTCTACCGCTATTACGCGGCCGACGTCGAGCCGCGCTACCTCTCGGCGGCCGCGTTCCTCCGGGAGACGCAACCCGCGTCCGAGGCGGACCCGGACGAGCCGACGCACCCCGCGGTGCCGCGTCTGAAGAGCCGGCCGGACCTGCGCGTCGTCCCGCCGCCTCCGCCGCCGCCCGACCTCACCTCGCCCTACCCTCAGCGCGCACGGCGGCTCGACCATGGAGACCCGTGGCAGTCCGGGACGGATCCCGCACCCGCGGCCTCGCTCGCGGCCACCGCCCGGCACATGGAGTCGGAAATCTTCGAGGATCCGCTCGCCTCCATCGATCCGGAGCCGGAGTCGATGGAGTTCCCGCGCCCGCTCGAGGCGCCCGACGTCGCGGGCGGAGACGAGCAGGAGGGGGAGGAGCGGCTCGTCGCGCGCCTCGGCGCCGCGCGGAGCCGTGACGACATCGCCGATGCCGTCCTCGAGGAGTCCATGCGCCACGTTCGACGGGCGGCTCTCTTCGTCGCGCGTCCCGACCACGTGCGGGGCTGGGCCTCCCGGCCCGCTTCGCCGGCGTTTTCGTCGCTCCGCCTGTCCGACACGGAGCCCTCCGTCTTCGCGACGCTGCGCAACACCGAAGGGTTCTACGTCGGCCCGCAGCCGGACCTCCCCGGAACGGCCTCGACGCTCGAGGCCCTCGAGTCCAACGGCCTCGGGCTCATGGCCGTCGTTCCCGTGAACCTCAAGGGCAAGACCGTCCTCTACCTCTACGGCGAGGCCGAATCCGAGGAGCGTCCTCCTTCCGTGCCGGCGCTCAAGCGTCTCGCGGCCATGGCGGCGACCGCCCTCGAGATCGTGCTGCTGAAAAGGCGTCTCGGTCGCCTCTGACCCGCCGAAAGCCGCCCAACCGACACGATTTGAACGAGATGCCCGAGGACGGGTAGACTCACCCCCACGTGATCAAGAACGACATCATCAACGCGGTCGCGGAAGCGGCCGGCGTGGGGCGCCAGAAGGCGACCCAGGCCGTCGAGACGATCATCGACGTGCTGCGCCAGGCGCTGTCGCGCGGCGAGCGCATCGAGCTGCGCGGCTTCGGGGTGTTCCTCGTGAAGCCCCGGAAGCGCGGCATCGGCCGCAACCCGAAGCGCCCTACCGAGGAAGTGCAGATTCCCCCCGGTTTCACGATCCGGTTCAAGCCGGGCAAGGAGCTGCGCGACATGACCGGCCCGGCCGACCAGCCGGCCGCGAAGGCCCCGTCGAACGGCCCGCCCCCCTCAGGCACGCACTCCTGAGCTCATGAGTGAGGTCTGGGTGAGCGCGCCGGCCGCCGCGCCGCGGCGGAAGGAGCGGTGGTGGCTTCACGGGCTGCTCTTCGCCATGACGTTCCTGACGACCACGTACGCCGGCGTCGTCTTCGCGGCCGGATTTCGTCCGGCGCTTCTCTTCCGCCTGGAGAGAGCGCCGTCTCTCCTCGATCCCCGTCTCTTCCGCGAAGGACTCGTGTTCTCTCTTCCCCTTCTCGCCGTTCTCCTGGCGCACGAGCTCGGCCACTACCTCGTGTGCCGCCATTACGGCATCGACGCGTCGCCCCCCTACTTCATCCCCTTTCCGCCCCAGGTCTCTCTCGTCGGGACGATGGGCGCGTTCATCCGCATCCGCGCACCGATCCGCGACAAGCGGCAGCTCTTCGACATGGCCGTGGCGGGCCCGATCGCGGGGTTCGCCGTGGCCGTCCCTCTTCTGGCGTGGGGTGTCTCGCACTCGCGGGTCAATCCGTCCCCCGCGCTCGCGGAAGGGACGGTGATCTTCCAGTACCCGATGCTCGTCCAGATCTTCCAGAGGCTCTTCGCCGGCGCGACGTACACGAGCGTGGACGTCGTCGAGCATCCGGTTTTCCTCGCCGCGTGGTTCGGGCTCTTCGTGACGGCGCTGAACTTGCTGCCGCTCGGGCAGCTCGACGGCGGGCATGCGGTCTACGCCGTCTTCGGCCGTTTCCAGCGGGTTCTCGCGCTGCCGCTCCTCGCCCTCCTCGCGGTCCTCGGGCTGAAGTGGCCGGGGTGGTGGGTGTGGGTGCTCTTCACGCTCTTCACCGGCCTCCGGCATCCGCCGGTCGCGAACGAAGGCGAGCCCCTCGACGAGCGGAGGAAGCTCGTCGCCGCGGCCGTGCTCCTCATCTTCGTCCTCTGCTTCTCCCCCGTCCCGATCGAGGTCCTCTAGCCCTTGACCGACAACGAGTCCCTCACGCGCGTCGGGCCGGGTACGCCCATCGGGCGGCTGCTCAGGAGTACTGGATGCCGGCGGCGCTCTCGTCGGAGCTCGCCGAGCCCGACGGCGCGCCGCTCAGGGTGCGGCTTCTCGGCGAAGACCTGATCGCGTTTCGCGCCACCTCCGGCCGCGTGGGGCTGCTCGCGGAAGGCTGCCCGCACCGCGGCGCCTCGCTCTACCTGGGCCCGGCGGACGCGATGATCATCCTGGTGCGGCGCCGGCTTCTCGCGCCGGCGCGCGCGACGAGGGGAATTGATCGCTCCGCTCAGATCCACTCCGGCGCGACCACGGTCCTCTCGCCGCCCGCGTCTCCGGTGTTGACGGTCGAGACGGGCTCGAAGAGGAGGACGTGCACTTCGTGCTCGGCGACGGGCCGGTGCTCGGTGCCGCGCGGCACGACGATGAGCTGGCCGGCGCGCACCGGAATCGCCCGGTCGCGGAACTCCATGACGAACTCGCCCTCGACGACGAGAAAGAGCTCGTCCTCGTTCTCGTGCCGGTGCCAGACGAACGGACCTTCGAACTTGACGAGCTTCACGTGCTGGCCGTTCAGCTCGGCCACGATCTTCGGGTCCCAGCGGGTCGTGAACCGCGCCAGCTTCTCGCGGATGTCGATTTTGTCGATCATTCTGGCTCCTGCGCGTCACGCCGGACCCGCTCAGAGGTCCCTGGGATACAGCTTCGGCTCGCCCTTCAGCTTGACCGCACCGAAATCGCGGACATCCAGTGTCGCGATGGCGGCGGCCCCGAGCCGTTCGGCGATTGCCATGACGACCGCATCCACGAGGCCGAGCCTCAGCGCACGATGCCGCCGGCAGATTCGATTCGCTTCGATGAGATCTCCCTCGTCGCCCCAGGCGACGGCGAAACGCCCCTCGGCGACGTCCCCGAGGAATGCTTCCTCCACTTTCGCTCCGAGACGTTCCCCGACGAGGTAGTCCACTTCGGGAAGGATCGCCCAGGGAAGAATCCACGCGTCCGGATCGGACTCGAAGAGGGTCCGAAGAGAACGGTAGTTCCGATCCCGCGAGTCGACGAGGGCGTACACCGCACCCGTGTCGGCGACGATCATCAGGAGCGGCCGAAGCCGGCCAGCAGCTCTTCGGCGCGCGTGCCGGCGTCCGCGTCGCTTCCGCGCCCTGCCCCGAGGCTCGTCGGAAGCCGCCTTTGTCCGTGGCGCTTCGCGTATTCGGAGATGGCCTCGCGGATCAGTTCGGCTGGCGGCCGCCCCGCTTCCCGGGCAATCGTCTTCAGCCTCCTGTATTCGCCCGCATCGAGATATACCGTCGTCTTCAGCGTCGTTGACATATGGTAACCATATAGGGTGGCGCGGCCTTCGTCAAGGGGTCGATGAGCCGAGGGGACGCCGGAGCGGCCGGCCGGCGCTCACGCCACCCCCTTCTTCCGAAATGCGCCGAGGACCTCGTCCACCTCCGGCGCGCCGAGGAGCTTCGCGAAGGCGACGAAAGCGAGCGCCCCGAGCGCGGCGAGAGAACCCACCCATCCGATCCGGAGAGGGAGGCCCCAGGCCATCCGGTACGGCACGAGCCTCTCCGAGACCGCCCACACGACCGCTCCCATCACGAGGCTGGCGACGGTAAGCCGAAGCAGGCCGGTCCCGATCGCGCGGCCCCCGAGCCTGCCGAGCCTCTTCCGCAGGATCGTCACGAGCGCGAGGAAGTTGATCCAGAACCCCGCCGACGTCGCGAGCGCGACCCCGGCATGTCGCATCGGCCCCGCGAGCGCGACGCACAACACCCAGAACACCGCGAGGTCGAACGTCGCGACGATCACGGGCGTCCGCGTGTCGTGGAGCGCGTAGAAGGCCTGCGTCACGATCTTCACGCCGGCCGCCGCGTAGAGGCCGAGCGCGAAGAAGACGACCGCGAGCGCCGTTTTCGCGACGTCGCCTTCGGCGAACCGCCCGCGCCTGAAGATGACGTCGACGACCGGCCCGGCGAGAAGCATGAGGCCCACCATCGACGGAATCGTCACGAACCCGATGAGACGCAGGGCGAACGCGACGGTCGCCTTGTAGGCCGAACGGTCCTTCTCGAGCGCCTGCTCCGAGAGGGACGGCAGGACCGTTCGCGTGAGCGAGACGACGAACCCGCCGAGGACGAAGTCGGTGACGCGCCAGGCGCAGAAGTTGAACGTCACGAACGCGTCGCCGAGCGCCGCCAGCGTGCGGCTCGAGACGAGGAACGAGAGCTGCCCGACACCGTAGCCGTAGAGGCGCGGGGCGATCTGCAGGGCCGTCCGCTTCACTTCTCTGTCACGAAACGGCGAGCCCGCGAAGCGCAGACCGAGCCGCCGCACCGTGGGCCCCTGCAGTGCGACCTGCAGAAAACCGCCTACGAGAACGCCCACGGTGAGCGCCGCGAGCGGCGACACGCCCGCGGGCGCCAGCACCCATGCGGCGGCGACGATCGCGAGGTTCCAGGCGATGGGCGTCGCGGCCGAGAGCTGGAAGAAGCCCTTCGCGTTCAGGTAGGCCTCGAGGAGCGCCGCCGCGGAAACGAGGAAGACGTACGGGAACATCCAGCGCGTCAGGCGCACGGTCAGCTCGAATTTCCCGGGGGTCGTCCGGAAGCCGTTCGCGAAGAGGGCGACGATCGGTTCCGCGAGGAGGATGCCGGCGGCCACGAGGCCGGCGAGGACGCAGACGAGGAGAACGAGCATCCTTCCCGCGTAGGCGCCCTCCTCGCCGGGACGCTCCCTCTCGACCTTCTTCGCCATCGGGACGAATGCCGCCGGCAAGCCGCCCTCCCCCACGATCGCGCGGAAGGTGTTCGGGATCCGCAGGGCCGTGTAGAACGCGTCGGACGCGGCCGAGGCCCCGAGGAAGCGGGCGATCGTCGCGTCGCGCAGGACGCCGGCCACGCGGGAAAGGACCGTCCACCCGGTGATGCCCCACGTCGACCGGACGAGCTTCCGCGTTTCGCTCAAACCGGACCGATTGTAGGATCCGGGGCGATCGGAGGACGCACATGGCTGGATCCGTGAACAAGGTGATCCTCATCGGCCACCTCGGGGCCGACCCGGAGATGCGCGCCACGACGGGCGGCGTGCCCATCGCGCGCCTGCGCATCGCCACGACAGAAACGTGGAACGACCGCGCGAGCGGGCAGAAACAGGAGAAGACCGAGTGGCACACGGTCATCGCGTTCGACAAGCTCGCGAGCATCTGCGAGCGGTACCTGTCGAAGGGGCGCCTCGTCTACATCGAGGGTGCGCTCCAGACGCGCACGTGGGACGACAAGGAGACCGGCCAGAAGCGCTACGCCACGGAGATCAAGGCGCGCGACATGAAGATGCTGGGCGGCCGCCCCGACGCCGCGAGCGCGTCGGGCGCCTCGACCCCGGCCGTGCCCGACGCCGCGGCGGGCGGCGACGCCGACGACGACGTCCCGTTCTAGGAAGACACGTGAAGATTTCTTAGAAAGGGTCAGAAGCGAGAGAGGCGCCAGTGCCATGGCTCGCTCGGCCCTTGAACGCCCTTCTAAGAGAATCCGAAATCCATCTCCTCTCTTCTCGGCCTCGGCTTGCGGAGCAATTCGCTGAAGGCCGCTGCTTCTTCCGCCAGCTTCCTCCAGGCCGCCTCGTCGAACCGCGGACGCGGCGCGTCCGCGACGCGGCGGCGTAGCGCCGCGAAGCGGGCCTCGCGCGCCGGATCGGCGCCGCGGGCGGCGACGCGCGCCGCGCACTCTTCCCACGCGTCGCGCGCACCCGAGACGATGAGCGCGTCGCAGCCCGCCCGGGCGGCCCGTTCCGCGCGCTCGGGAAGGCTCCCGTCGAGAGCGCCCTTGGCGAGATCGTCGGCGAACGCGACGCCCTCGAAGCGCACGGAGCCGCGCAGAATGCCCAGAAGCTTCGGCGAAAGGGTCGCGGGCGTGTCGTCGCCCGTGAAACCCGGGTAGGCCCCGTGGCCGACGACGACGCCGTCCGCGCCCCGGGCCAGCTTCGCGAAGGGCGCGACGTCGGTCACCATGAGGTCCACGTCGTGAGCGTCCACGACCGGACGCGCGACGCGCGTGTCCTTTCCCGCCCTCCCGAGCCCCGGGAAGTGCTTCACCGCCGTCGCGAGGCCCGCGCGCGCGAGGCCGTGGAGGAACATCATCCCCGAGAGCACGACGTCCTCGGCGTGAAATCCGAACGAGCGCCCTTCGAGGATGACGGCGCCCGTGCCCGGCTGCGCGAGGTCGAGCACCGGCGCGAGATCCGCGTCGAAGCCCAGGAGACGCGCCGCGCGCCCCATGAGGTACGCGTTCTCGTGTACGCGGTCCGTCCCGGCCGCCGCGCACGCGGCGGCCGAAGCGCACGGCGTTCCGAGGAGCGGGCCGACCGGATCCTCGGTCCCGCCTTCCTGGGAGACGAAGAGGAGAGGAGGGGGCGAATACAGCCCTCTCAATGCCTCCAGGAGCGAAGCAGCTTGTGACGATGTTTGGAGATTTTGCTTGGAGAGAAGGATGCCGAGCGGCCGAAGCGCGACGAGCAGCGCGCTTTCTTCCGCCGACAGCGAAGGGCCTGCCAGGCCAAACACGAACCGCGACGGCGAATCCGAAGCCCCATTCACCTTCTAGGAAACTCTTTCTTTGATT
>Ga0335077_10005472_pt1 | contig 15577 bp, 11 predicted proteins | sample Lox_Sample_31_FD_207151 | JGI IMG/M metagenome (GOLD analysis project Ga0335077, IMG submission 207151) | Soil microbial communities from Loxahatchee National Wildlife Refuge, Florida, United States - Lox_Sample_3.1 | ecosystem: Environmental > Terrestrial > Soil > Wetlands | place: USA... | reverse complement strand
ACCGCGTTGGGCTGGGTGTTCCAATACGTGCTGAAAGACGACTCGGGACAACACAGCCTCGACGAACTGCGCGGCTATCAGGACTGGTATCTCAAATATTATTTGAAGGCGGTGCCTGGGGTCTCGGAAGTGGCATCGCTGGGCGGCTTCGTCAAGCAATATCAGGTGAATGTTGACCCCAATCGGCTGCGCTCCTATGGCATCCCGATTTCAAAAATTGCGGAAGCGGTGCGCGGCGGCAACAACGAGACTGGGGCGCGACTGATTGAATTCGGCGGCGCCGAGTACATGATCCGCGGCCGGGGATATTTTAAATCCACGAAAGACATTGAAGACACGGTGCTGTCAGCGTCGAATGGCACGCCGATCCGCGTTCGCGACATTGGGCGCGTGGTATCCGGCCCGGACATGCGCCGGGGCACGACGGATCTAGATGGAACCGGAGAAGTGGTGTCTGGCATCGTGGTAATGCGCGACGGCAGTAATGCGCTGGATGTGATCGATCGCGTCAAGACGCAACTGAAGCAAATCGAGCCGAGCCTGCCGAAAGGCGTGAAAGTGGTGCCGATCTACGACCGATCGGACCTGATCCGCGGGGCGATGCAAAACGCGCGGCGAACGCTGTTTGAAGTGATCCTGACGGTCGTGCTCGTCATTCTGATCTTCCTGTGGCATCCGCCTAGCGCGGCCATTCCGGTGTTAACGATTCCCGTGGCCATGCTGCTGACTTTCATTCCACTGCGCTATTTTGGTGTCAGCATCAACGTGATGTCGCTGGCAGGAATTGCTATCGCATGCGGCGCACTGGTGGACGCGGCTATTATTCTGGTCGAACAGGTTCACAAGAAACTGGAATTGCACGAACGTGCCGGCCGGTCGTATTCCATGGACGATGTGATATTACAGTCGGTCCGCGAGGTAGCCGGGCCGACGTTTTTTGCGCTGCTGGTAATCGCGGTGGCGTTTCTGCCGGTGATGACGCTTCCGGGCCAGGAAGGGAAGCTGTTCCGTCCGCTGGCGTACACGAAGAACTTCGCCATGCTTGGCGCAGCGGTTCTTTCGATTACGCTGGCGCCAGCGCTGCTCTTTGTTTTCGTTCGGAGGCGTAACGAGGAAGAGAACGAGATAGGATTCGCCAAGCGGGTGGCCCGCGTTTTTACTGGGGGACGCATCCGTTCCGAAGAAGAACATCCGATAACCGCCCCGCTCATGCGGTTGTACGATCCCGTTGTTCGATGGACGTTGCGCTGGAAGTGGCAAGTGATCGCGGCGGCGGGACTGGCCGTTGTGCTGACACTTCCCCTACTTTGGAAATTGGGGTCGGAATTTCTGCCGCCGCTGGATGAAGGCGCCCTGCTGTATATGCCGACGACCATGCCCGGTGTGTCGATCGAGCAGTCGCAGAAGCTGGTTCAGATCACAGACCGGATACTCAAAGGTTTCCCGGAGGTCGATCACGTTCTTGCGAAAGCCGGACGCTCTGACAGCGCCACGGATCCGGCTCCGCTTTCGATGATCGAGACAGTGGTGGTGTTGAAGCCGAAGTCGGAGTGGCGCACGCGTTCGACCTGGTATTCATCGTGGGCTCCGCATTTCCTGCTCCCAGTTTTCCGGCACTTCACGCCGGATCAGCTTTCCGAGCAGGAGCTCATCGCGGAGATGAACTCCGTCCTGAACGTTCCCGGATTCTCGAATGCCTGGACCATGCCCATTCGGGGCCGCGTCGAAATGCTGACGACAGGGATTCAAACGCCGATCGGCCTGAAGATTCAGGGCATCGATCTGGCACAGATTCAGGAAATCGGCATGAAGATCGAGCCCGTTCTCCGGTCCGTACCGGGCACGCGAAGCGTATTTGCCGAACGCGCCGGCGATGGCTTCTTCCTCGACGTGGTTTGGAACCGCGAGGCGCTGGCACAGTACGGCATTTCGATGGAACAGGCGCAGAGTGCCCTGTCCACCGCGGTGGGCGGCGAAAATGTCAGCACCATGATCGATGGGCGCGAGCGGTATCCGATCAACGTACGATATATGCGCGATTTTCGCTCAGACCTCGACGCGCTCGGAAAAGTGCTGATCGCTTCCGGCGAGCAACAAATCCCCCTCTCCCAACTGGCTACCATTCGCACGTTGAATGGGCCGGCGATGATTCGGGATGAAAATGGATTGCGGACAGGATATGTGTTTGTCGACGTGGGCGATCGACCCTACGGGGATTACATCAACGACGCACAACAGGTGCTCACCAAGCGCTTGCAAATGCCCCCGGGCTACACGCTGGCCTGGAGCGGGCAGTATGAGTCGTCGCAACGAGTTCGCGAACGCCTGTACCTGGTGATTCCGATTACTTTGGCTTTAATTCTCTTCCTGCTGTATCTCAACACACGTTCCACCATGAAGACGCTCATTGTAATCCTGGCGATTCCCTTCTCTGTGGTGGGAGCGCTTTGGGCGGTATACGCACTGGAATACAACCTGAGCATCGCGGTGTGGGTCGGCATCATAGCGCTGCTGGGAATCGACGCAGAGACAGGAGTGTTCATGCTGTTGTATCTGGATCTCGCCTATGAAAAGGCTCAGAAAAACCGGTTGACCATGACCTCCGAGCGGCTGCAGGAGGCCATCGTGGAGGGCGCAGCGAAACGACTGAGACCCAAATTCATGACGTTTGCGACCATGACCATCGGGCTGGTGCCGATTCTTTGGTCCACGGGAACCGGTTCGCAGATCATGAAGCGGATTGCCGCACCGATGATCGGCGGTATCTGCACGTCATTCCTGCTGGAACTGCTGGTCTATCCTGCGATCTATGCGGTGTGGCGGGGTTGGCAACTCAGCCGTCAACAAAACTCCACAGAGTCTCTGGCGGCCGGAGACGATGAATTCGACCCACGGACCGGTGACACCGTGCTACGCATTCCATAACGGCAGACGCGATTCCAGCATCCGCGAATCCAGCTACTACGAAGCCCAAACTAAAAACGATCGAACGGAAGTGTGACAGCTCAATTCTCATCGAGTTTTTTGAGAAGGCCTAGAGCAGCCTGGGCTCGGTCATGCAAGTCTTCGGAGTACCAAGCCGGCGCGTAATCGTCCAGGAGCGCGAACATTTCCGCGAACACTTCAACGGCTTCCGTTCGTCCGAGGGGCCGCTCGACTGTCAATTCACATTTCATAGACACTCTCCTGGTGTTCTGTGGCCGCGAGGATGGCAATGAATTTATCCTTGTGATGAACAACATTCTGTGACGCGAGTCACTGATGTGAGGACGGTCCCAAAAGTTTTCTCGTGACCACGGCTGTGGAGATGAAAATCGCAGCGATTTTCGGGGCGCGAACTTGCGCTTTATCAAAGAGCGGACTTGGCTGTCGAGTACTTCAACACCGCATCAAATCAACGGGCAGACCATAAGCAATCGGCAAAAGGCCAGGAATGATCAAGCCAAACAGCTTCCGGGAGAAAGCTACTTTGGTTCGCGAGTGAATTCAGTTCTTCCAGAGAGTATTTGTGACAGGTTTCCGTCCAGATGGTTTCGCCCTGCGCGAGTGCCAGTTCGATTTCCGCACCCGGAATCGACACTTGCTGATTGATCAGCGAACGCAGGTGCATCTCGATACTGTGTGACTGTTCGTTGAAGATGGCCTGGTGGACAAACTGATCGAGGGAGAACCCTGCGTCTAATTCACGATTGATCCGGACCAGTAGATTGCGATTGAACGCCGAAGTTATCCCCAGCGCATCGTCATAGGCGGCGAGCAGCGCGTCGGGCGACTTGAGCAAGTCAGCGCCAAGCAACAGGTAATCCCCTTCCCACAAAATGCTACGGATCTGTCGAAGGAATCCAAGGTTAGCGGGAACATCAAAGTTTCCGATCGTGCTGCCCAGAAACAGCACGAGGAGGCGCTGCCCTTGGACACGACGTGCCGCGACTTCCAGCAAGCCGTCCAAATACTCACGCTCGAGGCTCACGACACTGACACAATGCAAATCAGAGAGTTCCCTTTCGCAACTGGCCAAGGCCTTCGGGGAAATCTCGATGGGATAGTAGGAGATAGCGCGGTGGCGGCAAAGAGCTTGCAGGAGCAAGCGCGTCTTCTTGCCGGAACCGCTGCCGAGTTCCGCCACGGATACGGCCCCTGGTAAATGGGATACGATATCCGCCGCGTGTTCTGCGAAGATCCGCTCCTCGGCGCGCGTGAGCCCGTACTCCGGTAAGAGACAGATCAACTCGAATAGCGCCGAACCGATCTCGTCGTAGAGATACTTGGAGGGAAGTTCTTTCTGACCCCGCTTCGTCAATCCCTCGCGCACCAGGAGCGCGAAATCGTTTGTTTTTGTTTCCGGAATTGTATGTGTACCCATAGAGGCCCCGATTCAGTCTCCGCTCGAAACGCATCTAAACCCGGCGTAGGCGCATTGGTAATGTGGCTGGAACCAATTTCGGAAGGACTTTCTTAATAGAAGCGCCGCGGTTCGAGGGGAGCCACCCTTCATCACAAAATGCTTGCCATCGAAGAAATTGGCAGAGTATCCCGGATAAAAAGGGAAAGGTTGGAAGCCGCGGAAAGGTTCAAACTGACTGGAAGTCCATTCCCAGCCGTTGCCCAGCATCCCCACAGCCCCATACGCGCTGGTGTTGTTTACAGGACTGGCGACAGGAGCCGCATCCCAGCGCACGAAATCGAAGTTCCCGATTGGAATGCTAGCCTCATGGAGCGCGGAAGGAAATTCGCTCTCCGTACCGCCTGGTTGGCCATAGGCAGCGCGATGCCATTGCGCTTCCGTAGGCAAGGCTTTGCCGGCCCAACGGGAGTAAGCCCTAGCCTCTGCCTGGCTCACGTACACTGGCCAGTCAAGAGGGAGCGAAATGTGCTCAAACATTCCGCGGTAAAGCCACGAGTTTCCTTGAGTGATCCAGAACGCCGGCTGCTCAATTCCCTGCTGATGAATCCAATCCCAATCGGGTTGGACCCAGAACTCGGGATGGCTGTAACCGCCGTCGAGCACGAATTGCGCATAGGCTCCATTGCTGACCATGAACTTGTCGACGCGAAACGAGGGAACATCGATTGGATGGGCGTCGAATTCATTGTCCCAACCGAACGGATGCTGGCCGTCGCGGCGAAGACCGAGTGTGGCCGTTCCAGTGGGGATTTCGACCATCCGCGGGGAGAACTCGGCGGAAGCCGCGTCTGGCTGCTGCTGCGGAATTTTGCGGCCGAGCGGAAGTCGATGAAACAGGTATGCCAGAGTTTCGGCGTGCATCAGTCGATGCTCGATGGCGGTGTGCAAAAGCACAGGGAGCGGCGTGGCGTCGTTTCGCTGCGGTTCGTCGAGGCTTACCGAATCCAGGAAGCCGTCCAATTCAAGGCGTACACGCTGGTTAAATCGGTTTAAGTCGGCCACAGATGGCCAGTCCTGCGGTTGATCCGCCGGCAACTGGCCGTCCACAGGATCAATTCCAAATGCGAAGAGGCGGTCATAACCCGGGTGAAAGGATTTCAGCTGGGTGCGTTCGCCGCGAAAGAGATTCCAGTCGAAGGCCTCGAGGTGGCCGATATAGAAGATGATGCGGTGGCGCTCAGCGATGGGGCGATCATAGAGGGCCTCAGGACGAGCTACCTGGAAGAGGCGATCGGTAATCTGGCGGGCGGCTCGCAGTTGATCAAGAAGGGTGAGGTTGCTAGTGATTTTTGTTGCGGTAGCCATTGTGCATCCTTTGGCCCTGCCGGCTCAGGCCACTCGAAGGTCTCTCGGCCCCAGTTCCACTTCGTCGACATAACACCAGCCCCACTCTTCGCCGGGCTCAAGCGAGCGCATGACGGGGTGGGAGGACCCGTGAAAATGCTTGGTGGCATGCTTATTCTTGGACGAGTCGCAGCAGCCCACATGGCCGCAAACGAGACAGAGCCTGAGGTGGACCCAAGAATCGCCCATTTTCAGGCACTCTTCGCAGCCCTTGGTTTTCGGCTGAACATTTTTGATTTCTTTGCGGTGCTTACACGTGGTTACCATCTTTATGCCCTCGCGCCCGAGCGGTGGGAATGCACACTTGAAATTTCGTGTCGCCAGGAACCGAAGTGAACGACATCGTACCGTTCAGCTTGCGCACGATCCTGCGAACGGTATCCAGCCCAAGGCCGGTGCCCTGCCCCACAGGCTTTGTTGTAAAAAACTGCTCGAAGATATGGGATTGAATATCTTTCGGGATACCGGGACCGTCGTCGCCAATTTCAACAGTGACGTGATCATTATCGAACGCGGTGCGGATGGAGAGGATGCCCTTGTTCTTCATTGCGTCAGCCGCATTGTCGATCAGGTTGGTCCAAATCTGATTGAGTTCGCTGCCGTTCGCGAGAACGCGCGGGAGATCAGGCGCGAAATCTCGCTGAACGGTAATTCCCTTTCGCAGCTTGTGCTCCAGGATGGTCAGAGTATTTTCGATGCCGCTGACTACGTCGACTTCCTGAACCGGCGCCTGGTCCATGTAGGAATATTCTTTGATCGCGCGCACCAGTGAGGAGATGCGTTTGGTGCTGTGACCAATCTGTTGAGCAATCTTCTCCATCTCCAGCATGGTTGCGAAGCGTACAAGCTCCGGCTTAAATGCTTGGCCGGCGGCAGTCGAGAGCCGCTCCAGGTGAGACCGTTCAAGATTTGCTTCGACCAGCATAGGGGTCAGCTTCCACGGCTCCGGAACACCATTCGCAGACAGCCAGGAATTCAGAGCTTCTTCACGGTCACTCCGCTCCAGTTCATCCTTAAATGAGGGCGGCTTGAGATCTTTGCGGACGGCTTCTTCGGCGGCAGAGATCTGCTCGCAATTTGCGTCGTTGAGGTGAGGGTCGCGCTCCAACTGGCGAAGGCGCTCCAGGCAGGCGAGCAAGGCTTCCGCAGAACGCGCCGCGGCGGAGGCGGGATTATTCAATTCATGAGCGAGCCCCGCCGATAGTTTGCCAAGAGCGGCAAGTTTGTCGCGCTGCTGTTCAAGGCGAGTGAATTCCCGAACTCGATCGGTGAGCATGCCCACCAAACGCTCCCCAAGGAGAGGCATGCGCTGAAGCATCTGCGGAAACATGTGAGAAGGAAACTTGAGAAGGCGGACAACAGTGTCCGCGCGGGTGGTCACGGTCGTCACTTTCATGCGGGAATACGGAAGCAAGCCGGTCACGGAACCCGATTTGATGTGAAACACAGGGCCGTCGGCGCCGGCAGATTCAACACGACCGGTAAATTCGCCCTCCAACACCACGAGCATGAGTTGGGCGGGTTGGCCTTCCGCCATCATGAGTTCACCGGGGGAGTATGTTGCTTCGCTCGACTGTTCGACAAACCACTCGAGATCGTCGTCCGAGAGGCCTTGAAAGACTTCAAACTTCTTTATTTCCGCGGCGAGATGCTTGATCGATTCTTCCTTGGTTGAAGAAGTCATCGTCGGCCCCTGGGTCACGAGACTTTCGCGAGATACTGATGAATGAGTTGAACAGCAACGGCACCTTCCCCTACTCCCGAAGCAACCCGCTTCACGGAACCGTGGCGCACGTCACCTACCACGAACACACCCGGCACGCTGGACTCCAGGAGATTGGGGTCGCGGTCCAGCGACCAATTCGGTGGGCGCCTTCCATCCTTCAGAAGGTCCGGACCAGAAAGGATAAAACCTCGCTCGTCGCGCTCGACAAAATCACCGAGCCAATCGGTCTTCGGAAACGCGCCAATATAAATGAAAAGGCTACGGGCAGGATAACGATCGACAGTACCGGTTCGTGCGCAACGCACGGAAATTTCTTCTAGCTGATGCTCGCCGTGCAGTTCAGCGATTTCGGATTCGGGCCACACTTCGATGTTGGGGATCTTCTGGATCTGGTCGATCAGATACTGGGACATGGTAGATACCAGAGATTCCCGGCGCACCAACATAACCACTTTTTCGGCGTATTTGGCGAAGTGTACCGCTGCCTGGCCGGCGGAGTTCGCACCACCAACCACGTATACGGTTTCGCCCCTGCAAGCGATCGCTTCGGTGACTCCTCCGCCGTAATAGACTCCCGCCCCGCGGACGCGTTCTTCGCCAGGCACACCCAAGTTGCGCCATTGGACGCCGGTTGCCAACAGAAGGGCGTGGCAGGAAATGCGGCTGCCGTCGCCAAGTTCGATGATTCGATAAGGCCCTTCGACGCGAACGCTCACCGCTTCTTGTGGCGCCAGAATTTCGACGCCGAAGCGTGTGGCCTGCACGACCGCGCGGCGCGCCAGGTCCTGACCACTGAGTCCCGAGGGGAAGCCCAGGTAATTTTCAATGCGCGAGCTGAGTCCAGCCTGGCCGCCGGGCGCTTCGCGCTCGATCATGACGGTCTTCAGGCCTTCGGATGCGCCGTAGACCGCGGCGGCCAAGCCAGCGGGTCCGCCGCCGATGATGGCGAGGTCGTAGAATTCGACGTCGGCGTGAGTGCGCAAGCCAATCTTTTGCGCAATCGCCAAGGGAGCGGGGTCGCACAGACGTGTGCCATCTGGAAAAATCATCAGTGGCAACGGTTCGTTTTCACCTTTTTCGTTCTTGAGCAAAGCCTGCGTGGACGAATCGCTGGCGTTCAACTCCACATCCACCCACTGATACGGAACATGATTTCGCGCAAGAAAACTGCGAAGTTCATAGGCGTGCGACGACCACCGCGTACCGAACAGCCGCAGGCCCTCGTAAGGAGGGTGATAAGAGTCCGCCCAGTCGTTCAAAAGATCATCGAGGGCGGGATAAAGATTTTCTTCGGGCGGATCCCAAGGCTTCATCAAGAAGTAGTGGACTTTCGCCTCATTGATGGCTTCAATCGCGGCATTAGTATCCGCATAGGCGGTGAGGAGAGCTCGTTTGGAGGAAGGAAACAGTTCCGTGGCCTGGGCGAGAAAGCCAACGCCGTCGAGATCCGGCATGCGTTGGTCCGCCAGCAACAAAGCGACGGCCTCGTTGCGGGAATGCAACTGCTGCAAGGTGTTCATGGCCTCCGGCCCGGAGGAAGCGCGCAGGATTCGGTAGCGGTCGGCGTAACGGGTTCGCAGGTCCCGCTCAACGGCGCGAAGAACGTCGGGGTCGTCGTCGACGGTCAGCAAGACTGGTTTTGGCATCCCGGAAGTCTACCCCTTTCGCAGTGTGTCGGGCATGGGAAAAAACGGCTGGGGGGCGGACTTCGGCCAGCCTGCGGTATTGGATGCACAGGAAAAATAGGAGTTACGGCCTATTTTTGCAAGCCCGCCTACGAGCGACTTCGCCAACTCCGGGATCGCACCACCAACGCGTGCCGTTAGGAACTCATTCGCGAGGTTTTGCAACAGTGTCATAGGGTGCCGCGATTCGGCTTCTCCAGCCAGGCCCTCGCCACAATTCATTCATCAAGCGTTCATTTGGCGTCAACATCCATTCGATGTAGTTCGCTTAGCATCTGGTTTTCCAGGTGGATCGGTCTCAACTTTCTTTGTGCGTAAGTTTAGCCTGCAGACAGAAACAGGGGTGTGGCCCGGTACAAGGATGAATCTATGAATATGAGAAGCATGGCTCGTAACCTGCTGTTAATGGCCACGGCAGTGATCGCTGTATCGTGCGGCGGCAACCCCGGGGGCAACTCCGGATTTATCAAATTACAGGGGGCGGGCGCCAGCTTTCCGGCTCCGCTCTATTTGAAGTGGTTCAAGAGCTACTCCAGCGCCCATCAAAACGTCCAGGTGGATTATCAGTCGGTGGGCAGCGGAAGTGGTGTGAAGAGCTTCATCGATCGAACTGTGGATTTTGCGGCCAGCGATGCCGCGATGAAACCGGAGGACATTGCCAAGGTGGAAGGCGGGGTCCAACTGTTGCCTATGACCGCAGGCAGTATCGTGCTCGCGTATAACCTCAAAGATGTGCCGGACCTGAAACTGACGAGGGAGGCGTATGTCGGGATTTTCAGCGGAAAGGTGACCAAGTGGAATGACCCGTTGATCGCCAAGGCCAATTCGGAGGTCAAACTCCCGGCCTCTCCGATCAACGTGGTGGTTCGCGCCGACAGCAGTGGCACGAGCTTCGTTTTCTCCAAGCATCTGAGTGCGATCAGCAAGGATTTTGAGAGCTCCATCGCCGCGAACAATATGCCCAACTGGCCGGTAGGCACGAAGTCAAAGGGGAACGAAGGGGTCACCGCTAGCCTGCTGACCACGCCCGGATCCATCGGTTATGTCGAATACGGGTATGCGCACAGCCAGAATCTGAATACGGCAAGCTTGCAAAATAAATCCGGAAAGTTCATTGCTCCCAGCGCGGCTTCGGGGGCGGCAGCCTTGGCCTCCGCGGAGCTTCCGGCGGACATGATCGTGTGGGTTTCCGATCCCGAGAGTGCGGACGCTTACCCGATCGTGACATTCACCTGGATGCTTCTTTACAAGAAGTACGACGACAAGAGCAAACTTGACGCCCTCAAAGGACTCCTGGATTACAGCTTGACCGATGGTCAAAAAGAATCGGAATCCCTCGGGTACATCCCGCTGCCCGGAGCGATCGCGAGCAAAGTGAAAGCAGCGGCAGACGCCCTGTAGGGCCGGGCGAACCACTCTCACGCGAGAGCAAGAAAATGGGTGGCTGATGGCTTCAACTTCGACTCCTAACGAACTGCAGAATCCCCTCGAGGGCCTGACGCCGGAAAGAATCTGGCAGCCGCCGTCGAGTTCCCAACGTTGGGGCGACGCTGTCTTTCGCCGCCTCTGCTTTGCGTTTGCCGTGGCCACGATTGGCTTGCTGGTCTGGCTCGTTTTGGAGATCGCTTTCAAGGCCGTGCCCGCCTTCCGGGAGTTCGGTTTCTCGTTCCTGACAGGCAGGACCTGGAATCCAAATTTGCACCAGTATTCCGTGCTCCCTGAAATCTGGGGGACTCTATATACGTCTCTTTTGGCCCTTGGAATCGGGTCGGCCTTTGGAGTCGCCGCCGCGATTTTCCTCAGCGAGGGATTTCTCGGCGAAGTAGTTTTTGGAATTCTGAAGAGCTTTGGGATTCACCTTCATCCCTTTTGGGGAAAGTTGCCTCGGCAGATGGAAGCGCTGCTCAAGAACTTAATTGAGCTGTTAGCGGCGGTCCCCAGTGTTGTGTATGGGTTATGGGGTCTGTTCGTTGTTATTCCGGTGATTCGACCGCTGTGCAATTGGCTGCACGAGCAAATGGGCTGGATTCCGTTCTTCTCCACGGACCTGAGCGGGCCGGGCGTGTTCCCCGCCGTGCTGGTCTTGTCCATCATGATTCTGCCCACCATTGCGGCGATCAGCCGCGATGCATTGGTTTCGGTGCCGCCGAAACTGCGAATGGCCGCCTATGGGCTGGGCGCGACGCGTTGGGAGACGATTCTCGGGGTCATTCTTCCCACCGCATCCCGGGGCATTTTCGGCGGGATCATTCTGGCATTCGGGCGCGCGTTGGGCGAGACCATGGCCTTGGCCATGCTCATTGGAAATGCGAATCGTCTGACACTTTCGCTGTTTTCGCCGGCTAATACTCTGGCGGCACTGCTGGCAAACACGTTCCCGGAAGCTGGCCGCCGGGAGGTTCCCGTGCTCATGTATGCGGCCCTGGTCCTTCTTGGGATCACTCTCACAGTGAATATTGCGGGTGCAGTGATCCTGGAGCGCGCCGTGGCGCAGGCAGAAGCAAAATGAGCGAGATCGTGAACCCTGCGAAGAACCAACTCCACAAGCTGGAAAGTGAAGGGGTGCCTAATCCATTCAAGGATGTGGACTTTGCGGACCTGGAGCTCTCGCTTTATCGGCCAAGAACCTTTTTTAGCATTCTCCTGAGCTGGATTGTAACGCTCATGACGTTTCTCGCCTTGATCCCCCTATTTACTGTCCTGTGGATGCTGTTGTGGCGTGGTGGCAAACGGCTCACCTTGGCGCTATTCACTCAACTGCCTCCGGCTCCGCTCGAACGCGGCGGCGGTTTTGGAAATGCCATCGTCGGAACGCTCATCATGGTGGGAATTGCGACCCTGATTACCGTTCCCTTTGGAGTCCTCACTGGTGTCTATCTGGCGCAGGCCAAGGACAGCAAATTCGCCTCGGCCGTCCGCTTCGCCGCGAAGATCCTGACGGGGTTTCCGTCGATTCTCGCGGGAGTTTTTGCGTATGGTGCCATTGTGCTGGTCACCGGCGGATTTTCAGCACTCGCGGGCGGAGTGGCTTTATCCATCCTGATGCTGCCCACGATTATTTTGACGTCCGAGAATGCCATCGCTATGGTGCCTCCCAAAATGAAAGAAGCCTCCATCGGCATGGGGGCAACCACCACGCAGACCGCCTTGATGGTCCTACTGCCTACGGCGATGCCCGGGATCTTGACTGGAGTTATGTTGGCGGTGGCGCGCGCCGCCGGTGAGACGGCACCATTGCTCTTTACGGCGCTGTTCAGCAATTACTGGTTGATGAGCCACGGGCGTTTCAATCTTATGCAGCCAACCGCGTCATTAGCGGTGCTGATTTATAACTTTTCCGCTATGCCATTCGCCAATCAGGTTGAGTTGGCTTGGGCGGCGGCTCTTGTGCTGGTACTGATGGTCTTGGCGACGAACCTGATCGGCAAGAGTCTTTCGAGCGAGCAACTGCATCAATAGGAGAGTGCAATGTCTACGGGATCAAGTCCTGAAGCAGCGCCCGGGCGAATCGGGGCGCTTCCATCGCAGCGTAGGCAGACGCAGGATGATGTGGTCATCGATTGCCAGATCAAAGAATTGTTCTATGGATCATTCAAGGCGGTCCGCGACACCACCATCCCCATCCAGAAAAATGCCGTGACTGCGTTCATTGGGCCTTCCGGATGCGGCAAAAGCACAGTGTTGCGCTGCCTGAATCGGATGAATGACCTAGTACGCGGCTTTCGCTTCAATGGCCACGTTCGTTACCGCGGCAAGGACATTTACGCCCCGGCAGTCGATCCGGTCGCGGTGCGCCGCTACATCGGAATGGTGTTTCAACAGCCAAACCCGTTTGCCACCAGCATATTCAACAATGTTGCCTTCGGATTGCGCATCAACAACTTCAAGGGCAACAAGATCGAAAGAGTTGAGCAAGCTCTGAGGCGGGCCGCTCTCTGGGATGAGGTCAAGGATAAACTTCAGGCCAGCGGCCTGTCTTTGTCGGGCGGACAGCAGCAACGGCTGTGCATTGCACGTGCCGTGGCCACCGATCCAGAGGTCCTGCTCATGGACGAACCGTGCTCCGCGCTAGACCCCATCGCCACTCGCAAGATTGAAGAGTTGATGCTGGAATTGAAGACCCGCTATACCATCGCCATCGTGACCCACAACCTGCAGCAGGCACAGCGCGTCGCGGACAAGACGGGGTTCCTCTACGTCGACACAACACAAGGCGGAAGGACCGGATACCTGGTCGAGTTCGGCGATTCCAAAGAGATGTTTGAGCATCCAAAAGAGAAGCACACCCGGGATTATATTCGGGGCGAATTCAGTTGACCAGGCGAAACGAAGCCGGGGCGGGATTCATGGGCGTCACTGAAAAGCGAAGCGGATCGCTGGTGTTCCGTAGGAGGTTCCTGGCGCTGCTGCTCACGGCGGTGGCCGTCACTGGATGCTCCGATTCCACTAACAAGCCCGCGGACGCGCCTCTTCCTCCGGGAAGTATTCAACTTACCGGAGCTGGCGCGACATTTCCTTCCGCGCTATATCGAGTCTGGTTCGAAACCTATCACGGCGATAATCCGTCGACGTTCGTCAAATACAGTGCCGTTGGTAGTGGCGAAGGAATTCGCCGATTTATCGGCAAGAACATACAGCAGGGCGAACAAGTCGATTTCGGAGCCAGCGATGCTGCTATGCAGGATTCCGAAATCGCTCAAGTCAACAATAACGCGCTGATGATCCCCCTGACGGGAGGATGCGTCGCGCTTGCTTATAATATTCCCGGAATTCAGTCGGGACTTAAGTTGTCGCGTCGGGCCTACAGCGGTATTTTCCTGGGCGAAATCACAAAGTGGAATGATCCGCTCATCGCCGCGTCGAATCCGGGAAGCAATCTGCCCAATCTCACCATCGTTACAGCCGTTCGCCAGGACGCCAGCGGAACAACCTACGCTTTTACCCGGAATCTCGACGCTATCAGCGAAACCTGGCACCGTAACTATGGACCCGCCACCCTGATAAACTGGCCGGGAAACGCCATGCGTGGATTGGGAAACGAAGCCGTCGCGGCGTTGATCGAGAAGTCCAGCGGATCGATCGGATATGTCGGAAATGAATTCGCTCGCCGGATCAATCTGCCTGTGGCCGCACTTGAAAACAAAGAAGGAAAGTACATCCAGCCGTCTACCGAGAGTTGCTCAGCAGCTCTGTCGTCCGCGGAGTTGCCTGACAATTTGCGGGTTTTTATACCGGATCCCTCTGGACCGGATTCCTATTCGGTCGTGACCTATTCATGGATTCTGGTGCGGAAGAATTACAGCAACCCGGAAACCGCTGCAGCAGTTCGAGATTTGTTTCGTTGGTGTCTGCTCGGTGGGCAGAAGTACGCACCCAATCTGAACTATGTGCCCTTGCCACGGCACGCCGTCGAGAAGTCGCTCGCCGCTCTCAACACCATTACCTCCGGCGGGTGAGCCGATATATCGAACCTAGACCGCTAAACACGGCAGTAAGCCGCTGAGATTGGATAGTGTTGGTAGGGGCGGTGGGGATCGAAATTTAAACCCTACTTCACAAAGACCTGCACGGCAATGACTTAGCGCCACTGCCCCACTTTCAATTGTTGTTAATTGTTGTCAGCAATAACTACTTGGACTTCTTCTTCGCGGCCTTCTTGAAGTCTTTCGCATATTTGATTCTGAGCCTGTAGGAGTCTTCCAACGGAATTGTTCCATAGAAGACCGTCCTTCGATCTTGAAGAGATTTATTGACCGCCAAGCCCTTCAGTTGCTGGGAAACGCTCTCTGCGATTGGGCCTTCGAATTGAACTAGAAACACTTGGGCATCCGAATCGTACAGCCTCTGAATTTGGTCACCATTGTGGCCCATTTTGCCGGGCGTAAGCGTACCAATGGTTGCCGGGCCTTTGAATCCGATTGCGGTGGCGTAGCGTTTCCCTTTGATTTTGAGATGACTAGAATACAGATCACCCTTTTCGCCACCCCAGTCAGTGAACTTACCCTTGTTGCCCAAAATGTTGGCGGTTCCATATTTGAATACGCTTTCGGGCAAACGTTTGGGGTCGAGTTTTTCAGGCACTTTTGAGTGCTTGAGGGAGCGAATCTTGGAGAAATTATCAATGTCATCTACAGTGACCGGCCTAACGTCAACAAATACGCTCAACAATTTGCGATCAAGTCTAACTCTGACTTCACTTACGCTAATCTTCGGCTTCCGTGAAGTGACATGCGCAGCCAACTTCGTTTTATCCGATGCCAAGCGAAAAATCTTGTGCTTCACCGTATTGATGGCTGGATATTTCCGATATGCAGTTAGGCCACCGCGTTTGGTCTTCTCAAACAGATGGTTGTCGGCAAGAGGCGTGGCAAGTTCCAACACTCTTTTTGACTCAAGATGAACTTTATTTCCAATTTC
>Ga0335077_10005471_pt1 | contig 15577 bp, 13 predicted proteins | sample Lox_Sample_31_FD_207151 | JGI IMG/M metagenome (GOLD analysis project Ga0335077, IMG submission 207151) | Soil microbial communities from Loxahatchee National Wildlife Refuge, Florida, United States - Lox_Sample_3.1 | ecosystem: Environmental > Terrestrial > Soil > Wetlands | place: USA... | reverse complement strand
CACACAGCATCAGGGTATGAATCTGCACTTTGGGTTTCGGCGTGTTTTCCATGGCGGTCTCCATTGACTTGCTACTGGTTCAATCGGCGGGCACGTCCCAAAGTTGAATCCGGCTCTTGCACGAGAGAGGATGAGCGTATTACCTTCGTTCCGCGCAGGCTCTAAAGTCGTTTGAGACCGGACTTGAGCCGGATGATTGAAGGTCAGAAGGCTTGCGATGACCATCCCCATCCGAGGCACAGCTGCGTTGATGGTTGCCGCAGCAATTGTGGTGGCCACCGCGATCTGGCTACCTGCTTACCGCTGGTTTCTGTTGATTAGTGTCTTGATTGGCGCAGCAGTCGCCGGAATTCTATTTCTTTGGCACAAGCTACGCCCCGTCAAGGATGACGACGTCGAAAATAAGCATCCGCTGGGGCTCAGTTGAACCCGATTTTGCAGCCAGTGACAGGGCGGCGGCGTAGCCTTGTTCGGCAATGCTACGGAGGGGCACTCCTTCGACGAAAGAGCGACGTGTCATTTGTCAGTGGTAGGGCAGCCCCTGGGAGATTCTGGGGGGATGCAGGCAATAAGATCGCCACCGTCTGGACTTTAGAAATGTCAAGACTGATGAGTTCATGATTCATCGTGGGCTATCGAAGGGCGTGAACTCAATGGGTACGAATGGGGCCTGGCCCAGATGGCTGAACCTTTTGACAGGTTGCGCCAGGGTCCTCCGGGCCGTATGCTTGTTGAAATTGCAGTCCTTCACACTGTCTGCGGAACGGTTGGTGTCAGATGCTTGCCCCTACTACGAAACGCCCCGATGCAAGTCTTCTCCCTTTATGGAATGCTGTTTTCTGTCTCGATTGCGAAGTGATCAGCAATAGCCAAGGCGATGACTGCCCGGCCTGCAAAAGTCGGGCGCTGGTGAGTCTCGGTCGGATGCTAAGCGGCACTCTGATCGCGCATCGGAAGCAGCAGGCGCAACAATCTGAAACTGGCTTGTTCGACATCACCATCACAGTCGAATTGCTGCAGATGCATGCCAAAGAGGTAACCACGGTCCTTGAAAGGCTGACCAACGTGATCGCCGGGCAGTTAGCGCGAGACCGGGCAACATTTCACATCAACGTAAAACCGGCAGTGGACAAACTCACTTCCCAGGGCTCACTCAGTTTCCCCGAACGAGAAGCTGCATAGAGCATTCGGTCCTGCGACTGCACCGCATGAGGAACACCAGCATCTGCGGACTAGCCATTCTCGCGTTCGTACTCCACCCATTCATGGCTGCACAAACGGAGGATCCAGTAAGTGCTGAGCCAAAGTCGGGAAACGTGCAGCGAACGATTGACAACCTCTTCAACTACCTGAATATGGCGGGCGCTGAAAAGGCCAGCAATTTCAAGCCCTTAACTCAGCGGCAGCGTACGCAAATATATTTCAAAACGATGGTGAACCCTCTGGGCTATTTCAAAGCGGGATTCTCGGCGGGAATCGACCAATGGAAAGACAAGCCGGCCGAGTGGGAGCAAGGAGCGTCAGGATACGGGAAGCGATTTGCGAATATCGTCGGCCAATATTCGATTCAGCGCACTGTAACATTCGGTCTCAGCAGCGTATTGCATGAAGACAACCGGTATTTCAATTCTGGCAAGAAGGGCTTTTGGACTCGCACAGGATATGCAGTCGCGAGCGGCGTATTGGCGCGGCACGATGACGGAACTCTTCATGTTTCAATCTCCCAACTGGGTGGGGTGGCGGCGGCGGCTTTTCTATCGCGGACGTGGCAGCCTCCGAGCCAGAACTCGCCAGGGGATGCAGCCGTCAGTTTCGGGATTACGATGGCGAGCAATATGGGATTCGGCGTGGTGAAGGAATTGCTTCCCGACTTAGGACGCGCGATCAGCAAAAAGAGGAAACCTCCCGAGTCGCGTTGAGTGACAGGCTGTTCTTCATCGACTCGAAATTAGCGACTCAGATACCTTCATGCACTTACTGGCGGGATGGGCCGTTACCCGAGTGTGAGATATCGCTCCTTCCACAGTTTCCCCAAAAAACCTGCAGAGGTCACAAATAGCTGAGCCACGTCCAATCTCGGTGCCGACTTCTGAGTTCCATAAACCAGCGACAGGGCAAGTAGAGGATAGTTACGGCCACAAGCCACATCGCATAGATGAAGGGCAACCCGTGACCATAGCCGGGAGGTCTCTGGGAAAAGTCGGCGATCACTGTTCCATGCCAAATGGGCTGGTGAAATGCGATCGAGGCAGCGAGGGACAGGATGTTCAGCAGATAAATGTGCAACAGGTAGTAGAACATTGGCACTCGGCCGAACACCATCAGAATATGAGTCAGCCATCCCCGGGCGGTAGTTCCGTCCAGCAAACCAAGCAGGATCAGCGCCGGCCCGAGTGTCATCAGCAAATAGTCGAGCGAAGGTGGATATTTCAGCGTATTGAAGAATGAGATCGCAGTCAGAGACAACGAGGGCTGAGCGCTCCACGGGCCAGCAGAATGAGCGTACCGTGCCGGCACTCCGGCCAGGCCGTTTCCATAAAGATTGATTCCGCGCAGCACGAAGAAAAGCGTCGTGGCGCAGATGCCAATTCCCAGAATCCAGTTTCGGCGGTTTGGCCGAGACAGAAGAGCGCCAAAAGCAAAGCCGGCAGCCATCACGCCCACCCACGGAATCAGGACGTAGCGGACCGAGAGCGCGAAATGATCTGTGATCGGAATGCGGCCGGGCGAGTGCAGAAGGATCCACAACCACTGGAACCCTCCGAACGAAGCCGGAGTAATAGGATCGAGCAGATTGTGCGTGGCAATCATCCCAATTCCCAATAGAGCGATCCAGCGAGTTGGAAGCCAAACGATGGCGGCCATCAGGATCATGCTCCAGCCTAATACCCAGATCACGCCTGCGTGGGTCCAAGGAACAAAACCCCATCCGAAACCGACGACGGTAAACTCAAGAAGCAGGAGCCAAAGCCCACGAGTCAGAAAGAACCAGGAAACCTGCTTTAAGGACTTACCACGCCGCGCTGAGAGAAAGGCACCCGTTCCCGCAAGGAAGGCAAATACTGGTGCACAAAAATGAGTGACAAAGCGAGTCAGGAAGAGCGCGGTGGATGTGTGCGCCACATCCTCGGGAGCGGATCGCGCGTAAGTGAGGAAGTCCCGGGCGTGATCCAGGGCCATGATGACCATCACGAGACCACGCAGCACATCGATGGAGGCCAATCGATGGACTCGGGAGGGAAGGAGCGAAGGTCTTGAGATTTCGGCTGTGGCTAGTGGAGAAGCCGCCGTTACCATGCCGCACCGGCGGCACAAGGCAATCTGTAGCTCATCATTCGATCGTACCGGCGGAAACACCTGTGGAGTGTCTTGCCGAGGTCAATAATTTGCAAAATCGATTTTCGTGCTGTGCACTAAGGGCGCCGCCGTGCGTCACCGGCCTCCTGCTTGCCAACGAGCGCATCACCGTAGCAAACTTGGATATGAGGGTCTTATCTCGATTTGTCGCGGCGGCAACCGATATCTCCCACTTCCCTGCCCCATCCGTTCCTGAAGTGGCTTTTTTAGGGCGATCCAATGTCGGCAAGTCCAGTGTGATTAATTCTCTGGTCGGCACCAAGCTGGCCCGTACGAGCTCCACTCCGGGACGCACCCGCAGCATCAACTTTTTCGAAATTCGCTGGCCCGGGAAACCGCGCCCCGAGCTGATTTTCGCCGACCTCCCGGGTTATGGATATGCCAAGATCGCGCGAGAAGTTTCGCAGGAGTGGCCTAGATTTATTGAGCCATATCTCAATGAGCGAACCACGCTGGCGCTATGTGTTGCGCTGATTGACGTCAATGTTCCACCGCAGCAGAGTGACCGGCAGTTGCTCGACTTCCTGGCTGCCTCCGGACGCCCGGTTCTGTTGATCGGGACGAAGAGCGACCGGCTCTCGAACCATCAACTCAATAACGTTCTACGCACGCTGGGGCGGGAATATCCGACCGCGCGCTTGCTTCCCTACTCATCGAAAACGGGTGCCGGGCGGGACGAACTCTGGAAACAGATTCGCGAGGTCTGCCAGGCAGTTGCGAACGGAGCCTCGTTGCCGGCAGCTCAGCATTAGAACGATCCGAACATCAGAGAGTTCTCATCCTGCAGCCGGCCGGCCTAATCGGCTGCGGAAAGACTCCTTGCGCCTCAAGGAATGCGACTCCCGCTAAGTCCTACTCAATCGAAATGACTTACGCGGCCTGGAAGTGCCGCTCTTCCACGATGGTGCCAACAATCCTGGTTTTTCCGGAGCCTGTTAAACCCTCGCGTTATTTCTCCCGATAGACAAGAAGGAATTGTCGGAGGACACGGCAGGCCCTCCGGCACAGTCTTTCTCTGCGGGAACTGGATATGGCGCAGGAACTCAATGACGGAATCGCATATCTGATGGCACTGAAACAGGTTACCGGTTCGCAATCGGGCGCGGCAGCCGCGCCTGCGCGCGGGCAAGAGCAACCGCTGGAGACTTCATCCAAGAAGCAAAGCTCAGAAAGCTTCGGGGGCGCGGAGAAACGCCGTAGTCCCCGCTACAAGTGCGAAGGCAGCGCCGAAGTGCGCGAAGAAGGATGCGACGTTCGCACCTGGGCGACGCTCACCGACGTTAGTTTGCACGGCTGTTACGTCGAGGAGCAGGCCACCTATCCAGCGGGCACGCTCCTGCACATGAAACTGGAAGTCAACGGTATACGCTTCGAGACGAAAGGAAAGGTGCGTATCTCGTATCCGTATCTGGGGATGGGAATCGCGTTTGAAGACATGTCGGAGGAGAATGTTGTCCATTTGAAGCAACTGCTGGCCACCCTTTCCCGGCCGAGCGTGATCGTGGGACCGGGCGCGAACGCGCCACATCCTACTACCGGGCCTATGGAGAGCTGCCTGCAGTCACCAATCCTGAGGCCGCGGTGCGTGCGTTGACCGAGTTCTTTGAAATGCATCAGGTGCTCATGCGCGATGACTTTTTGAAGCTGCTGAAGAAGAGTCAGAAGTAGCGGATCTCAAGGTTGCAGAATCCCGGCTTGTTAGTTCTCGCGTTCCTCGATTTCAAGGTCCTCGATTCTTCGCAGCTCTTCTCGTGCAGGCTCTGCGGGTTTTGCTGCCGTGATCGCAGCGCCTTGACGGCGGTTTCCGGCACACCATCTTTGAAACATTGAAACCTTGAAACTTTCGTTATGATGTTCTGTCATGTCTCAATACCTGATTACCGGCATTGCTGGATTCATCGGATCATCCATTGCCCGCGCGCTGCTTGCTCGAGGTGAGCGGGTGCGCGGGGTCGATAACTTCGCCACGGGCAAGCGAGAGAATCTCGCTGAGATTCTGAATCGCATCGACTTCCAACAGGCCGATATTACCGATCTGGATGCGATGCGCGAGGCCTGCGGCGGAGTCGATTACGTACTGCATCAGGCCGCGATTCCCTCTGTGCCCAAATCGGTGCTCGACCCTCTGGGCAGTAATCGCGCAAACGTAGATGGCACTGTCAACGTTCTCGTGGCGGCGCGTGACGCCAAAGTCAAGCGCGTGGTTTACGCGGCCTCATCCTCGGCATATGGGGACACGCCCACACTGCCCAAGCGCGAAGAGATGAGGCCCGATCCCATTTCGCCTTACGCGGTCGCGAAGTTGGCCAGCGAGCATTACATGATTTCGTTCTATCGCTGCTATGGGCTGGAGACGGTGTGCCTGCGGTATTTCAATATCTTCGGGCCACGGCAAGATCCGTCATCGCCCTATTCTGGCGTGCTGGCGAAATTTACGACGCAAATGCTGCGTGGGGAGCAACCCACGATTAACGGTGACGGCGAACAGAGCCGGGATTTCACTTATATCGACAATGCGGTCGAGGCGAATCTGCTGGCTTGCACGGCCCCGGCGCAGAAGGCGGCCGGACAGATGTTCAACGTGGCGACTGGGCGACGCGTTACGCTCAACGAGACCTTCAAAGTTCTCCAGGAACTGACGGGTTACAAGGGGCAACCGAAATACGGTCCCGTGCGGGAGGGCGATGTTAAGCACTCGCTGGCGGATATCTCGAAGGCCGAGGCGGGGCTGGGCTATCGACCACTCGTGGATTTCGAAGAAGGGTTGCGCCGGACGGTGACGTGGTATCGCGAGTCGGGCGTTGGAGTGCACACCTCGACGGGCCCAGGGTAGGGCTTCCCGGGCGGGGCACATGCGAGTAAGGATCCTTCGACTGCGGTTGTGCCTTGCGTTGCTGCCCAACACATAATCTTCGCTCAGGATGACACGCCTATGTTTACCGGGATCACTCGTGCCGGAGAGATTCGATTGGATCCAGTCTGGATGCTCTTAATGCCGGAATCATCCCGCTGATCAGGCCCACCGTGCCTAGGATTACTGTGGACGCGATGATAGTCGCGGGTTGGATGATGAGGCGGATATCCCCGGCTTCGCCGTTTTTCGCGAACGCACTATACAGCGTGAGTCGGCCTACCGAAAGAGCGACGATATATGCCAGCACCACGCCTAATACGCCCCCTATGAACGTAATCGTCAGGGCCTCTGCCAGGAACTGCATCAGGATGTAGCGGCGGCGGGCACCCAAGGCTTTTTGCACGCCGATTTCGCGCGTGCGCTGGGTCACCGAGACCAGCATGATGTTCATCAGCCCGACACCGCCAATACCTAGCGTCAGCGTTCCGATGAAGCCCATGAGAATCTTCAGGCCCAGAGTGATGATTTCGAACTGGTGAAGTTGATTCTGCAGATTGAAGACTCGTACCGCTTCGCGGTCGGCCTCGTTGAACTTGTGCTGTCCGGCGAGAATTGATCGGACCGCTGGTTCGATTTTCTGGTATTCCGGGGTCTGGTAATTGAACCAGATGGTGTCGAGATAGTGCGTGCTCTTCAGATCACTCATGGTGCTGAAAGGTATGTAGACGACGCGGTTGATGTCGTCGTTCCCTTCCTGCATCTTTGCGGCCAGGACACCTACCACTTCAAAGCTGATTCCGTCGAGGCGGATGCGCTCACCGAGCGCATTGCGGCCGGAGAACAGCTTGTCTTTCGCTTCCGAGCCGATCACCGCGACCCGGCCCCGCTGCACCTGGTCCTCCATGTTATAGAAACGCCCCACATCCATTTTGAGCGAGCGGACGTCATAGACGTTGGGATCGTTTCCACTAACCGGAAACGTGAAGGCCCGGTTCTCATACTGCACGTTTGCCTGCTTATCGACGCTAGGAGTGATGTGAGTGATTTGCGGGAGGTTGGTGGCAAGGCTCTCGACATCTTCCTGGGTAAAGCGGACCGCAACGCCTGACTTCTGTCCCCCAGCCTGCATGGAAGTCTTGCCCGGGACCACGATAACCAGCTTGGTGCCGAAGTTGGCGAAGATATTGGCGCAAGCCTGGCCGAAACCGTCACCATAAGCGAGCAGCATAACGACGGTGGCGATGCCCCAGGCCATGCCGAGCATGGTGAGAGCGGTGCGGCGCCGGTTGTGGCGCATCGCGGTGTAGGCTTCCTGGAGGAGGTCGCGGATGATCATTCTTACTCCTGCCGCAGCGCTTCCACGGGCTGCAACATAGCAGCTTTTCGGGCTGGATACAGACCGGCAATGACTCCTGCGAGAGTCAGGCAGCCGATGGCCAGCATGGCGGACATCGGCACCAGTTTTGGGGGATCAAATCCCTGCGGTCCTTCAACACCGCCCATCATCCCCATCAGGCCACCGGCAAACGCGAGGCCGAGCAGGCCGCTGCCCAAAGTCAGCAGCAAGCCTTCAAGGAAAAAATGGAACAGGATGTTCCGGTTGGTCGCACCCAGTGCCTTTCGCAGACCGATCTCTTGCGTACGTTCGCTGACCGCCACCAGCATGATATTGATTACACCGATGGCACCCAGGGCCAGAGTAACCAGGCCGACCGCCCCCAGGAACATGTTCATGACATCGAAGATCGTTCCGACCATTTTTGACTCTTGTATCGAGTCCCATTCGTCGAAGGCATTTTCGTCGCTGGAGTCGAACCCATGATTGTGCCCGACGATCTTGTGCACGGCCTGTCGGGCGATCTCGTGCTCGGAGGTAATGTGCGGCTGATATTCAATGAACGAGATGGAGTTCTCGTGGTTCTCGCCCTTCAGCGGAAAATTGGCCGCCATCCCGGTAAACGGAATGTAAGCCCGATTATTGAGCCACATGTTGTCGCCACGGCCAAGGTGAGGCGTGCGCCCGATTACTTCAAAACGCAAGCCGTTGATGAGAATGAACGCTCCTAGAGCGGGACGACCCGGAAAAAGGGTCTTAGCCAACTGGTCACCCAGTACCACCACGTTCCGCCGCTGAGCCACGTCCATATCATTGAGCCAGCGTCCCTCCTGTAGAGGCAGATAGCTGATCTCGTTCAACTGCGGCTCAGTCCCCAGAACCTCGCCGCTCCCGTTAGAGAACTCGCTGACCTCGTGGAGGTCGTTGCGGGAGATCAGCGGAACCGCGTTGCGCACTTCTGGAGCATGACGGATGTCGAGGTAGTCCTGGTAGGTCAGCAGATAGGACCGCGCCGAGGTCATATTGCCCGCTACCGCCGGGGCCCGGCCGGGGAACAGAAACATGATGTCTTTGCCGAACTCCGCCAGTTCGCGCTTGTTTCCGGATCGAAAGCCTTCGCCTACGCCCACCAGAAGTAGCAGGGATCCCACACCCCAGGCGATCCCGAACATAGTCAGGAACGAACGCAGCTTGTGTGCCCACAAATTGCGCAAGATCTGTCCGAAAATGTCTGCTACGGTCCGCATAAGTCCATATCTCCGTAGATGCGAGTGAAGGTTCTGGGCCTTAATTAATAGAAGACGGCCAAAACAGGCCTGAATTACTAGAAAATGAGTTCTTTCCCACTGTGATGCAGAAAACGGGCTGGGTGAACCAGTTGCCGCACAAATTCAAAAAATGCGCACACCCCAGCCACCTATCCCTATGGTGAAAGACGGACTTCCCTGTAAAAGGTTACGTGGAGGGTGACTCTAAAGTTCCCTGATACTGGCATTTGCGCGCGGTCTTAGGTGTTAGGGCCTTGGTCTTCGGGAGACTGGGGGTCGGCTTTTGCTGACCTGGAGGCCCCGAATTCCGAGAGCTGCTCCAAGCAGCGTCATTACGTTGGTGATCTAGGGATTGGTTACGTAGGTCGCTAGAGTGAGGGAGCCATGACTCTTTCCTCGATGGTGGTCTCGCGCGACGGGCAGGAAATCAGCGTTCTGGAGTGTATTCTGGGCGGTCTCCATATGGAGGTCGCGGTAGAAGGGGACGTGCAGGCGGCCTTGGCACGGCTCTCGCATTCGAAAATCGACGCTCTTATCGTCGATTGCGACCTGAACGGCAGTTCCGAACTGTTTCGCGAATTGCAGGCCGCAGAGAAGCAGTGGAATACCGTTCCACTGGTCATCATGGGCAAACGCCAAGGGATCGCCAACGCAAAGCAAGCCGGAGCCCTGTTCGCCTTTGAAAAGCCGATCTCGGTGGAACAGGCTGTACGGACGCTATCCGCTGCGCGCTGTATGATCCTGGACGGACGACTGCGCTATCAGCGCATCGGTCTGGAAGTACCCGTATCATTGAAGGCCAAGAATCGCACCATCGCCGATGCGCACCTGATTAACGTAAGCCAGGGAGGGATGCGGATCTTCACAGACCAGCCGATTAGTGCAGATGCCCTGCAGATCTCTTGCGAACTGCCCGGCGGAGGATCGGCGCTGGACGCGCAAGCACAGGTAGTGTGGCATGATGACAGCGGGAATATTGGGGTTCGTTTCGTGAAGGTGCCCGCGCAGCATCACAAAGCGCTTCAGATTTGGCTCGCGCAACAGTTCCTGACCAACTAACGCAGGGTCAGGGCTTCAGCGGAAGCGACTTGCGTGTGCGTTGCTATCTGTATCCGCGTCGGCGATCCGGGCCAGCTTTGTCCCCAGACTTGCTCCCGCAAAGATAGAAAAGAACGTCCAGTACATCCCCGCCATCATGAGCACAGCTAGGGCTGCGATTGCCAGCGGCCATGGGGGCGCCTCGCGCGTGACCGAAAGGAAGATGAGAGTGAATAGCAACACGGATGCGACGACGACCAGCACGTCCACAGTCCAAGCCAGCGCACGGCCGGAGAGCGGCTGCGACAACCAATCGAGTTGACGCGAGACGTCGGTGGAAACAGCCTTCGGTCCGGCCACGTCTTTATCCTGAACGATGGCCGGCATCGGCGGTTCCCGGCGCATAGGCAGCGCTATTACTTTCACCGGGGTCGGTGAAACCAACAGCCCGTCTTCTTGCTCGACCTCTCCTGAACTCGCAACGGCTGGCTTCGAACCGTTGTCCGGACTGGGGGCGAATATGGATTGGGAGTGTTCCGCGTGCAGGGAGATACCTTCCAACAAATTGCCGAAAATCCACTGATTGATTTGATGCTGCAGTTGGGGGGGCATATCGAGGAAACGGATTCCGCACTGCCCCGAGAACGTTGCCCATACCACCTCCGCGCGAGTCTCAACCTGCAGGCGTGGATAGCGGAGCTCGAAGCGCACGCGGAGCTGCTGCTTTGGCCGCACAGCGGCCACGACCTGGACGCCGATGCCGCCGTTGGTCAAGTTTCGTACGATCCCACCGTTAGCCTGGTCGAGCGTGACATAAGTGAGCGTGCGAAGTTCGTGGCGATGCTGTGCTCGTGCCTGACGCGCGGGAGTGGGTCCTGCGTCCATGTTCACCGTTTCGGTTGTCGGCCAGAGGGTATTTACCAGAATGTTATCTGTGATTGGAGGCGGGACTTAGTAACCATGGTGGTTCCGAGGATAGGGGACAGTGGCCAGTAGCCATACTGGGTACTGTCGCTGATCACTGTTCTCCTAGAAAGGCTTGCCGCGCTCTTCGTCCGGATGCCTGCCAGATCTTTACTGCCTCGAAGAGAATCACCGTACCGTAGGTCACCGCGAGCCAGACCAGCACGGCTTCAATCGGCAGGTCGGACCATGCGCCGATGAAAATGCCTACCATGGCGGGATGCTGGTAATTCCACCAGCCGTAGGGCAGGGCCAGCGTTGCTTCCCAGAGCATGCTGATGAGCAGAATCAAAAACATGGTCAGGCTAAGTGCGCGCCAATTGATGAATCTTCGCGCGACCGGATAGAGACTCGCGGAGGGAACCAAACCGCCCACGACCAGTACAATGAAATATCCAGGAAATCCGTGCTGCACGGGCGAAAACCATTTCTTGTAGATGACGGCCGCGGCAATCAGACCAATTCCGACCAATAGAGACATGGGATGAAATTTCAATAGTTTCGGCAAGGCCTGCGCCTCACCGCGATAGTCGTGCACCGTATACGCGGCCAGCCAATACTCGCTTAACCAGACATAGAGCAACAGAATCATGATGAAGCCGGTGAAATAAAAGACATATTCCTCGACTGGCACCCAGCGGCCGAATGCTGGCGCCAGAACTCGCAGCGTAGATTGGGGATTGGGATAGTAAAAGAACCATTGCGCGAAGATCACATCCAGCAGACACCCGATTGGTACCAACACTCCGATGGTCCGCCAGAAAGCGCGTTGGGGAATCTCCAACCCTGCGCTTGGCAAGAACCAGATAGCGATGACAAGGATGGGCACGATGAAAAGCAGCAGAGACCACGTGTATCCATGGGGCGAGGCATCGGGCAGAACATGCAGGATGGCCGGCTTTTTTACGGAGTGGAGCGCAATCGCAGCCGGGATCACCATCATTGCCAATATGCCGACCACCAGTCCGGCCCCAACGGCGTTCGGCGGGGAACCGTAGGTCTGGGGCTGTGAAACCTGTGTTTTCGCCTCGTGCATCTGTATCCTCTGGTGTTGATGGGTTTGCCGGATTCTACGCCGAACAGATTTTCTGTAGCGAACTTTCGCCAATTATTGGAAAATGCCGCATCCGACGGTTATCTGACACGGAAGTACATGTCCAAAGGGTCACCGGCAGTAATTGAAAGTCCGTGCGATCCCCGATAAGTTAAGCTTTGAGTTTGTCCCAGGATGGCTACAACGATCTCGAAGCCCGATGTTGAAGTGGCGGACTCGCCTGCGGGCGGCAGTCTGCCAGCTTGGCCGCACGCACCGACGAATGAACCGGGCGACACCAACGTCAGTAAACCATCGCAGCGAGATGCACTGCAGGCGCTGCTTGCCTTTTCCGCTCTCCATGATCAGGTACGGCGTCGCAAAGCCTTGGCGAGCCGCCAAAGCGGATTTGATTCTCCAGTTCCAGCTTCTGAGTTCGAGACCACCGAGCTTTTTGTTCTTGACGAGGTGCTGCAGCTGGTCGCTGAACGCGCGGTAGCCATCACCGGCGCGGACGGGCTGGCCATCGCTCTGGCGGAAAACAATGAAATCGTTTTGCGCGTCGCAGCGGGCTCGGTGCGTCCTGATCCGGGCACGCGGATCGACCGCGACTCGGCGTTCTCCGGGGCTTGCTTCCGCACAGCACAGGTCATCAACTGCGACGACACCGAGACCGACTCACGGGTAAATGTTGAGGCGTGCCGCAAGATGGGGGCGCGCTCGATGGTTGCGGTGCCGCTCTGCGGACGCCGCCGCGTGATTGGGTTGCTGGAGGCATTCTCTTCGTGGCCCTTCGCCTTTAACGAAATCGATGTCCGAAACCTCACCTTGTTGGCAGAACTGGTCTTGGGGGCGCTGAAGCCTGAGGACGAAGATCGCTTCGCGGAGTCGGCCCAGGCGGCCGCGACGAGACTTGAGACGCCCAAGCCAGAACCGCCGAGAGCAGAAGCGAAACCTGCCGCAGTGGCGGTGGTGCCTCCGGCGCCGGTGGTTGTAAAGCCCACGCCTGCAACGGCGGCACCGGTTCAGCCTGCCGTGGCAGCACAGGCTCCGCCGGCAACCCCGGGGAAGATATCCGTAACGCCTGCGCCGCCTGCTGCTGCACCGTATGCAGCTTCGATCAAGACGGTTGCTTCACCTCCATCGCCGAAGCCTGTTGTGCCGCAAATCGCCGAAGCTCCGACCTCGGCTCCGATTCCGCCGAAATCATTCGAAGCTCCTGCCGCGGCGGCTGCTGCCTCCTTACCGGCCAAGGTCGAATCTGCGGCCGAACCGGCGTTAAGTTTCGGTCAACTTGAGAGCGAAAAATCAGAACGCCCCTGGATGGTATTCATGTTGGTCGGCATAATCATCGCCGCCGCATTTTCCGTAGGAGTCTGGTGGAAGCTGAAGAACGCGCAAATCGGCGGGGAGATGGTACAGAATCAGGCGGCCACACAGCCATCACAGACGAATCCAGTGCAGGCGCCTGCTGAAGCGGCCACGGATTCCGGCGCTGAGAGCGCCGCAATTCCCGACTCCAATCAGCCTGAAAATACTCCCGCGACTCCGCAAGAATTGTTGAAGTTCCCTCGCGTTACCGGCGTGCGTCACTGGTCGTCGGGAGATTCAAGTACGGTCGTTCTCGATCTGGAAGATCAGGTGCAATACGAACCTGGTCACCTGTCGAATCCCGAACGCTTTTACTTCGATCTCCGCGACACTCAGCTTGCCACCGAATTGCAGGGAAAATTGTATGAAGGAGACGCGCTGCTTAGCCACATTCGAGTGGCACAGCCGGTCTCTGGGATGACGCGCGTGGTGCTCGAAGCAAAGAACAGCACCTCCCTCTCGGCCCCACAAGTCAGCCTTGAACGCGATCCATACCGGCTGGTCATTCAGGTCAACAAGATCGGGGCCTCGCCCAAGACCGCGGTCAATCTCTTCCCCAAAGCTCCGGAGGCCGAGAAAGACCAGATGGCAATCGTCGTTCCGCCTCCCACGAAGGAAGACCTGCAGTGGCGGGCAAAGGTAGCGAAAATGCGTGTCGTGGTCGATGCGGGGCATGGCGGATGGGACCTGGGTACGGTAGGACGGCGAGGATTGCTGGAGAAGGACCTTGTGCTCGAGATCTCAGAGCGACTGGGCAAGCTGCTCGAATCACGACTCGGGGCAGAGGTGATTTACACGCGCCCGGACGACAATTACATTCCGCTCGACCAGCGCGCGATTGTTGCCAATACGGCGCAAGCCGACCTGTTCATCTCGGTGCACGCTAACTACAGCGATACGCCTTCGGCCCGCGGCGTCGAGACGTACTACACGAATCTTTTCTCGGCGCCCGGGACGCAGGACCTCAGCAATCCTGCCGGGCCCAAAGAGGCTGCGATGCGTTCCGCCGCGCCGAAAAATCTGCCGATTCTTACACTGACGCCTGCGGAATTACGCGATCGGATCGAGCAGTCGCGGCGTCTGGCTTCAAGCGTACAGCGGTCTCTGTACGGGACGCTGTCGGTGCAGAATCCGGGGCTTCGCGACCGCGGCATTAAGGAAGCGGGGTTCGTGGTCCTTACCGAAAGCGCGATGCCTGGAATTCTGGCGGAAGTTTCTTTCGTATCGAGCCCCGCCGACGAGCAGAAACTCCGCAGTGACGGCTACCGTGAGCAGATTGCGGAAGCGCTATATCGTGGAATCGCGCGCTACGCGGTTTCTTCCAAGGGCGTGAAGATGGCCAGCGTCACGAAGTAGGAATCAGCTCTCAGCTTCACCTTCCGCCTCATTCGGCCTTGTCCAGCAACCAGACCTGCGCCTGCCGCTGCACAAGCTTCTCGATTGAACTTCCTCTGTGCTCCCGATAACATCTTTCGATGCAGTCTGGGGGCAGATTGACACCTTCCGCGGAGCACTTTGACGTTGTAATCATCGGGGCTGGGCTTTCCGGCATCGGAGCGGGCTATCGATTGCAAACGCGCTGTCCTCGCAAGCGCTACGTGATTCTTGAGGCGCGTGCGGACATCGGCGGGACATGGGACTTGTTCCGTTATCCAGGCATCCGCTCCGACTCCGACATGGCGACCTTCAGTTATCCATTCCGTCCATGGAAACAGTCGCAGGTCATCGCCGACGGCGCAAGCATCCTGCAGTACTTGCGCGAGACGGCGCGGGAATTCGGGATCGACCGGCATATCCGATTTCGCCAGCGCGTGCTGTCGGCGTCGTGGTCGTCGGAGGATGCGCGCTGGACTGTCGAAGCCAGGACGGAAGGCGGCGAGACCCTTCGCTACTCCTGCAGCTTTCTTTACGGATGCACCGGCTACTACCGCTACGATGCTGGGTACGAGCCAAGTTTCCCCGGGGCTGATCGTTTTCGTGGGCAGGTAGTGCATCCGCAGCACTGGCCGGAAGACCTCGATTATGCAGGCAAAAAGGTCGTTGTCATTGGCAGTGGGGCGACGGCGGCGACACTGATTCCAGCGATGGCTGAGACGGCGGCGCATGTGACCATGGTGCAACGCTCGCCGGGTTACATGCTGAGTCTGCCGCGGCATGATCCGCTCGCGGAGTTCGCCAAGAAACTTTTGCCTGAGCGCGGCGCGCTTCGCCTGGTGCGCTGGAAAAATATCCTGGTCAGTATCACGATCTACCAGATCTGCCGCCGGGCGCCATCGTTCGCGCGGAAGATGCTTCGCAATATAGCGGCGAGGGATCTCCCGCAAGGCTACGAGGTTGCGAAGCATTTCAACCCGCGG